>Ga0157372_10001464_pt1 | contig 25613 bp, 18 predicted proteins | sample C55metaG_FD_115307 | JGI IMG/M metagenome (GOLD analysis project Ga0157372, IMG submission 115307) | Corn rhizosphere microbial communities from Kellogg Biological Station, Michigan, USA - C5-5 metaG | ecosystem: Host-associated > Plants > Roots > Rhizosphere > Soil | place: USA: Michigan...
AACTCCGGCGCTTCCCGGTTCAGCAGCGTGTAGCTTTGTTGAGGATTGGCAGCGCTCGGGAAATTCCACGCCTTCGGATACCGTGGCAACACATGCGCACTGTCACGCGCCGCTTCGTATGCCAGATCGTCTTTCGCAAGGCCCCTTGCGACGTGCACGCCCGCATTGCCGCCGTGACAAGCCGTGCAGCCGAGGATTACCGCGTCGTTGCGGTGCATGGTCGGTGCATCGCTTGCGGTGTGGCAATCCCTGCAGCCCGCGCTTTCCGCATCGGCCTGTTCACGTGTCTCAGCCTGATGTGTCGGCGGCGCGGTTGTGTAACTCCGCTCGACCGGCTCTTCCTCATCATCATAGCTCGCAGCAAAGCCGATAGCGCCAACCAACAGGAGCGCCGCCCCTCCTATGACCGCTGTTTTTGCTCCCCGCCTCCGCATGATCAGAACGTCGCAATCGCGTTAAGAAGGACAGAGTAGTAGCGGCTGTCATGCTCACTGTTGGTGAACAGATCGCCGAAACCGGAGCCCGGAGCGAATACCGCTCCGGACGCGCGAAACACCACATTCTGCGAGAAAAGCGGCCGCCAGGTCATCGCAACAGAGCCATCCCAGCCGAGATCGTTCGGGATCGAGCCTTGCTGGCGCAACTCCTCTACAACTGCGGTATTTACGAACCACAGATGATTGAGATTGGCGCTTAAGCGAATTTCCGGCGTGAGATCGACGTCGGTCCCAGCGCCAAGCAGGCCGGTTCCCGGATTGTTGAAATTCGACTGTCCCTCCTCTTTCGACGAGCGCAGGTCGACCAGCACGCCGTTGCGACCATTCAGTTCAACGGCGCGGCCACCACCGGCGAAGGGGATGGATTGACGTATCCAGTAACTGGTGTCGGCCCCTGCAAACACCGGATCTTCGAAGATCGCATCGAACCCGTGTTCTGTCTTGTCGTAAGGATTGTCATCCCCGGACGCATAAAGCCCGGAGAGCCGGAAGCGTAGGTAATTCCAGTCGTAAGACGGCTCGGCTGCAAAGAACCAGCTGCTGATCTTCGCAGGGCGGCTGGTGAAAATGCTGTTCCGATCTTCGCCGTAAGCGTAATATGCCGAAACCGTCAGATTGATTCGATCGAAATGGCCATCGCCGTTGTAGCCGAAATAAGCGACGTCATAATCGCGTGAGCGGTCGTCGCCGATCAGTGCCGGACGGACGGGAAAGCCATTGCTGTCCCTGTGCAGTTGGCCGGCTTCGCGGTCGCCGTTGTAGACAACGGTAACCTGTGAGGTGAATCCAGGCACCGGCAGATCCTGCCGGTAAAGATTGGCCACCGCCACATAGTCGTTGCGGATACGTTGCGTGACATCATTCAGGCCAGAATTGGTATCCTTCTCGAGAAGGGAGAAGAAAGCGAGATTGTATTGCCAGCGGTTGTCGTCGCGGTCCCCGAACAGCCGCACGCCGAGTTGGTCATCCTGAAACAGGAACCCCCGGAAGTCTGTCGAGAACGGCTGGATGCCGACCCGCACGGAATCAAAATCGTAGCGGGACGAGACATCGCGAATATGGTAGTCGAAGAAGGCTTCCTGAAGGCCGACGAATTCGTCGGTACGGCGCGGCTCCTTGGAAGACTTGATATCGAGAATGCGCCGTTCCGGCACCTGCGTATAGTTGACGTTGAGCGCTACAGCCAATCTCAGCTCAAGCTCAGGCGGCTTGAACGCGGTCGAGCCCTTTATGAGAGAGCCGCCCAGAAGAACCGTTTGGTCGAAGGCGAAACTCGCTGCGCGACCGAACGTATCGTCTTCATGTCCGTGCTGCGTCGTCTGCACGCCAACGGGAAGAGGAAACGACCGCGGCTCGACAACAGTATCCGAGATCGCTGACAGATTGAGAAACCAGTCAGCGGTTCCGGGAATCGGACGATCCGCTTTGAGGACATTCTGGTTGTAGGGATCGATCAGCCGCGCATCGACACCAAGAGCATCGGCCAGCCGCCAACGATCGGGAATGGGAATGTCCTGCGTGGGATAGGCTTCCGGCGGCGGCGCAGCGATTGCGCCGGGATTGGACTGCAGGATCGGCGGCGGATATAGGCGTGGCCGCCCGGGCCGCTGCCGTTCTTCCAACTGGCCCGCCGAAGCTTGCCGTTGGACAGGGATTGGCGATTCATTTGTCGGTCGTGTTGTCACAACAGCGGGCGATGCGGACAGCGGGGCGATCTCTAAGACGTATTCGTAACGGCCTGAGCCTTTATTCGGCGAGCGGAAAAACTGCTCCTTTGTGACGCGCGCCGGCCGCGACAGCACAAACTCGAAGGTGGTGCCGTTTCGCTCTTCGTCGAGGGACCACACCTTTACCAGTCCCACTCCGCCGCCACCCGGTTCAACGGGGCCGCGGACCCCGATTACCTCGATCAACAAACGACCGTGCCGCCCATCGGAAAGGATTTTCGCCGTCGCCGGGCGATCGGTCTCGAACAAGATACGCGTGGCCTGTCCGCCATCGCTGATCCGAACCGCACGAATGGTCTGCTCGCTTGCAAGTGCAATTCCCACCGAAAGAATCAGGATGGCCGTGACCACCGAAGAGGATGCAAAAGCGAAGCTTGGCGGCCATCGCTGCAGGAACGCGCGACTGGAACGGCGCATCCGCTATATTCCCTCGCAAACGTTCTGATCGGGACTGTCGAGAAACGGCGCAAACGGGCAGTTTACGTAACGCAGCCTGGTGTTGCCCGCATCGGTGTGAACGACGACATCGTCGTCGCGGATCGCGCCTGGGGCTTCATTAATCGTGCCGGACCGCTTGCCGGCGTTGTAAAGACCGAGGAAGGCGATCAGGTCATCCTGATCGATCCCATCGCCGGAGACGCCGATGCCACCGATCAGCTCGTTTCCGCGATAGATCGGAACACCGCCGGCGAAAATCTGCATGCCGTTCTTCAGGCGATTGGGGCCTGTTTGCCCGCCCAGATTCGTGCATTGCGGCATGCCCAATGTGCCGACCACCAGTGCCGACTGCAATCCCGTCGCAAACGGACTCCAGACGGTGATCGGAAGCGATAAGGAACCGTTGCTGGTACCGTTCTGCCCATCGGGAAAGAAGGGACGAGCAATATTGCCTATTCCCCGCACGCTGAAGGCGTAGTCACCGGTGAACGCACGTGCATCCCTCAAGAAAGTTTGTGTGTCCATGACATATTTCGGGACCTCACCCGCCGGCTTGCCGTCCGCCTTGTCGTTGAGCAAATCGGAAGCACCATAGGGGCTGGAGAAGAAGCTTGCGGTACGGGCCTTCTGAAGCGAAACGTCGATCCCGAACAGCGCACCGTCTGGCGAGCGCACGAGTCCCAATGCTTCGCCACGCGTGTCTACGACCGAAATGGTCACCTGCGCCCGGCTGTTCAGAGGCTGGCGAATTTGAGCACGAGCCCGGCTCATGATCTTGAATGCTTCCTCGAGAAGATCGGCAACCTCCACCTTGCTCAGCGGTACTGAGACTTCGGCAGCGTCAGTTCCGGCCCGCACCGGATACCGGTTGTTGCCGGAGCCGTCCGTGAGGATGAACGCGTCGATGTTGTTGAACTCAGCCGCGTTAGCCGGCCGAATACCGGAGCGCTCGGTTCCGTAAATCCGGCCAGCAATAATACCTCCGCCGAAGAAGCCGCTCACCGCAGTAACAGCCCCGGTGTTGGGCGGAAGCGAGTCGAAGGACGGAGCATCGGCGGGATTGGACTTGAGAGAGGCTGGCGTCATGTCGCTGTAGCGAAGCGTCGTACCGTCGATTGAAATGCGATCCGCCCGGATTTCCACAGGCGCGTCGAAACCAAACGTCGCCGCAAGCGCAATCGCTTCTTCGTCGCTCACATCCACATCGAAAGCGTCCGGATCGAAACTGTAGTCCCCATCCCCCATGACTCCGACGCCGCCGACCACCACGCCATTTTTGTAAAGCGGAAATCCGCCAGGGTCGGCTGACAAACCCAATGGCGAGTCCTTCGGCCCAATGAAGGCGCTGGCGTCTTTGCTCCGGGAATCATAGTGCGAAACCAGATCCGAGCAGGAGAGCGAGCTCAGCTGCACCCCGAAAAGGGGCCCGCCTTCAAGTCCTTTGGCGTTGGGTCCGGGCGGGAAGTTCTGCTGCACAATCATGCTTGCCGTGCGGGTCGTAAAAGCATGGCCGCCGGAGGAAAGGTATGCGCCGGTGATGGCTTTGGAGATTGCAGCGGCTTCCGCCGGAACTGGCTGGCCTTCAAGGTCCACATCGGCTTGTGCCCCTGCAGGTGCATCCGGGATTTTTGCGGTGGGCTTTGCGCCCGTCATGTCGTACACGGCCAGCACGTTCCCCAGGCGATCGGTAATAGCGATGACCGACGGCAGCGACCGTGCAGCAGCCTCTGCGATCGCCTGGGACAGCACCTGCTTTACATCGTCGACCGAAAGAGACTCGTGCGCGGGAAAGGTATACAGGTGTGCGGGACCGCCACCGCCTCCTCCACCACCTTTCGGGCCGGATCCACCCCCTCCTCCGCACCCGCTCAACAGGAGTGCCGTGGAGGCCACAATGCTTGTGAGCCGGCGGTGCTTTTGCCTCACTGGATCCTCCTCAGAGCCGCGGCAACGCGCGCAAGAGCCGCGCGATATGCGGCGGGACGGTACGCGTTGGGATCGCGTACGATCCTGTACAATTCGCTGATCTCCGGCCTCATACTTTGCGCTTGAGCTTGCGATATCTGGTTCGCAGACAGCAGCGCCGCGAGCAGCGTATCGATGCTCATGACGGCTTGGGCGGCACCTTCGTAATCGGTGTACCGATCGGCCGATGGCTCCCCGATAACGGCAAACAGAATGGCAAACGTATTTTTCCGATCGAACTTCGTGCCAGCGAATCTCGAGGCCAGTTCCTGAGTAATGCGCTGAAGGTCCTGCGCAGCTGCGCGGGCGGAAATTGCATCTCGTGCAATGGCGCTATGAAACGCCTTTGACTTGTCTTCAAGGCGGGTGGCCATCTCCGGCGCGGTCGCCCTTGCCGCCGCCAGCAGCATTATGATGTTTTCATCATTGAAGGGCGGCGTCCCCGTTGGAAGAGGCCTCCCGGGATTTGCAATCGCGGTCAGTGGTCGAGTGGGATCATCATAGATGGAACGATGGCAGCTCTGACAGTCAAAGAAGTAAAACTCCGGGAACGATCCCTCCTGGCTGTGCGGACCACCCGCGTAGAGAGAAAGCGCACGGCCCAGCGCCGCGGCCTGCCCTGCTGCCCACAAATTGGAGCCGCCCGCTAGAGTTTTGCGAAGCGCGTAATCGGCATCTTCGTCGTGGTGCTGCTGCAAAGCAGTAAACAGCCCCAGCTCAAACGATATGCGCGGGTGCCCCGCGGCCATCATCTTGTGCGTGACAAACTGCCCGGCCTTGCCACTGCCAAAATGGCAGTCGAGACACACTTTCGCCCGTTCTTCTGGGTTCTCGAGCGGCGCCATTCCGAGCGCCACATTTTTTTTGTGCGTTGTCGCGACCGCATAATGCGGCGCGAGCCATGCGCCCGACCCGCCGTGACATGCTTCGCATCCGACGCCGTCGGTTACCTGGAAATTTTGTCCCCGGGCACCTGCGTTGTCCGAATGACAACCAAGACAGTCTGGGGCCTTCTCCGCCGGTCCGAGACCAAGCCGAGCCGAGATTGCCTCGCCGCGGGGGTGCATCAGCACACGCCACGCGCGGCTGTGGGCGCCGAAGCTGGAACTCTCGTCCTGCCATGTCGTGATTTCGTTCTGCCGCACGGCGCGTCCCGTGGGCGCCAGACGCGAATGGCAAGCAGAGCCCGAACACGACGCCACGCCTTCGTGTATGCCAATACCGGTTCCGGCCGCGGGCAGCGGTGTGGAGACACCGAATTCCACGGCGGCAATGAGGGTTACAACCAGAATTTCATACCGAAGCCGACTCTCGTCCCACCCCAAGCCCGCCCCCAAAACGCTCGCGCGTTTGCTCGAATGGCTCGTCGCCGAATCCCTCCAAGTATTGACGACCGATGATGAAAAGCCAAGCCAAACCCCATTGCCGCCCCGTCTTTCTTACACAGCGAAAAGACTTCCATCTTGTCGTCAAGGCACTGCTTAGCGCGAATCAGTTCTGTGGAAGCGTCCCGGCCCTGAGGGGACGCGTTTTTCTCGTCGATGTATGGTGCTATTTTACGATCAGAAATGGGGTGGACGGCGCGGCGATGACGGCCGATCTCTTGAAGCAGGCGGAGGCCGCCATGGGGCGCGGCGACCTGTTCACTGCGCACGACTTTGCACGCGCGGGCATCGAAGGCGGATCGGCAGACGAACGCTTCAAATATTTTCAAGTGCTGGCGCTGGCTCGGATGGGCGATCTGGTGCAGGCCAGAGAGCGCTACGATACATACGGCCTCGCCGCTTCGAGCAACGTCGACATCGGTTCACTGGGCGCGCGTCTTTTGAAGGACGTGGCGTTGTCCACAAGTCCTCCCGATCGCGGTGCCCTGCTGCAGGCTGCTGCTGCCTACAAGGCCATTTACGAACGGGCCCAGGATGCATTTCCTGGTGTCAACGCAGCCACCCTCTTCCTCCTGGGCGGCGCGCCTGCTGAAGCAGCCGCTATCGCGACCCAGGTACTCAGCAAATTGACAACACCAAGAACATACTACGAGCATGTCTCGCGCGCTGAGGCATTGCTCGATTTGGCCCGCATCGCGGAGGCCCGCAAGGAGGTCGATGCCGCTTGCACCTTGGCGGACGCCGATTTCGGTTCCCGGGCCACAACCCGGCGTCAATTTTCGCTTCTCGCGGACCATCTTGGCCTGACAGGCCCAGTGCGGGATGCATTGCTTGCGCCCTTGCGCCCTCCAAGGGTGTTTATGTTTTGTGGCCACATGATGCCCAAACCGGATTCGGGCGCGGAAGCTGATCTGGCCGTGCATGTCCGGTCCATTCTCGAAGAGGAAAATGCACGGATTGGATACGGCGCGCTGGCAAGCGGCGCCGACATCGTCATCGCCGAAGAATTGCTGCAGAGCGGCGGAGAACTCAATGTGGTTCTGCCCTTCGAAAAGGATGCCTTCATTGAACAATCCGTGCTCCCCGGAGGCGGCGGCTGGCACCAACGATTCATGTCCTGCGTCGCCCAGGCTCGCACGACGACAATGGTGACGGACATGCCCTTTATGAACGACGCCACCCAGTTCACATATGGGAGCCTTGTCTGCATGGGGATGGCGCGCCTCCGAGCCGAGCATCTGCGTGGTGACGTGCTGCAACTCGCTGTTTGGGACGGCATAACCGCTCATAACGACGATCCCGCTGGAACCGCTGTGGACATTGCGAACTGGGCGCGCGCCGGTGGCCGCGCTCGCATTATCGAGCCCACCTGGACGCGGAAGACAAAAAACGAGGGCGACCGAACGATTGCCGCACCCACATGGTCGGGGACCGGTGATGAAATCACCCGTGAGACGCGCGCGCTGATCTTCACGGATTTTCGGGGCTTCAGCAAACTTCCGGAATCCGTCCTTCCTTTTTTTTGGACCGAAGTGATGCAGCGCATGCAGCTTGTGCTGGAACGCCAAGCGGATCAATTGTGCTATCGGAATACCTGGGGCGACGCTTTGTACGCCGTGGTCGCCTCAGCCACTGCTGCGGCCGCCATCGCTCTCGAATTGCAGGACGTATTGATGGAAGTGGATTATGGCGCGATGGGACTCCCGACCGAGCCACACATGCGCGTTGGCGCCCATTACGGCCCTGTATTCCGCCGGCGCGAATCCACCGGTGCCGTGAACTATTATGGCACCCAAGTATCACGCGCGGCGCGCATCGAACCGGTTACGCCCCCCGGCGCTGTTTATGTAACGGAACAATTCGCTGCGATGCTCGAAATGGAAGGCGCAAACCGATTTGTCTGCCGTTATGTTGGCCAGATCGCGCTGGCCAAGGGTTTCGGCACAGCGCGCATGTATCTTCTTAAGCGCCGCTAGGATGGGCACGTATCCATTTGTGCCAAATGTTGGCGCGCCGAGCGAATATCCAGCCTCGCTGTACCAAAAGCTGCTTCACCTACCACTGCTGGCCGGGATCGAAGCGGCGTTGGTGGCTCGCCTCATTGCCGGCGCGAGTTGGTTTAGCTTGCCGGGGGGCATGCTTCTGGAGCGAAGCGGCGAAAATTATTGCGCCATGTTCGTGCTGATTACGGGCAGGCTCACTGTCTTCATTGATGAGCCGGACGGCACGAGACGCACCATCGGTCACGTGCATGCCGGCGAGACGATCGGGGAAATGTCGGTGCTCTCCGGCGAACCTCCTATGGCCGAAGTGGCTGCGGTGCGCGACTCGGAATTGCTTCGCGTCGAGGCGCCGCTCTTCCGGGAGCTCATGGCTCTTTGTCCGAAGCTTTTATCGAACATAACGCAAGGGCTAATCCAGCGCCTGGCTACCAGCGCCCGTCGGCCGGATGATACGGGGAACTGCAGAACCGTGGCGATTGTGCCGCTTCAAGATCATCTGGAAGACGAACGGATTGGCGATCAGATCGTCACTAGGCTGAACGATATGGGGTACAAAGCGGCGATTCTTCGCGCCGCTGACGGAGCCGGCTCTACGGAGTGGCTGAACCGTGTCGAGGCCAGTCACGAATTCGTTGTCTACAGAGGTGATTCGCCGCGCAGCTTTTGGACTAACCTTTGCCGGCGCCAGGCTGATCGAGTCTTCCTGCTGGCGCGCGCCGATCGTCCTCTTGGTCTTGATCGATTCGTCGCAGACAATGCTACGGTTGCAAGCAGCAACCAGGAGCTCCTCCTTCTGCATCCGCGCGGACGGCTGAATACTTCGCAAGAGGGATTTGCATTTCCCAACAAGACCTCGCGGACATGCTTTCATGTCCGCGCAGAATGTCCTGGCGATGTGGGCAGGCTCGCGCGCTTCATCGCTGGTCGCGCCGTCGGCTTCGTGCTCGGTGGCGGCGGTGCGCGTGGGTTTGCCCATATAGGCGTGGCCAAAGCCCTCAACGAGGCGGGTGTGCCTTTCGATCGGCTCGGCGGCACAAGCATGGGCGCCATCATCGCCGCCGGCCTCGCTGCAGAATGGAGCATCGACGAGTTGAGCGCTCGAATGTCTGAGGCGTTCGTCCAGGCAAATCCTCTGTCTGACTATACTCTTCCCCTGATTGCGCTGGTCCGCGGGCGGAAAGTTTCGCAGCTGCTCCGCAATCATTTCGGGACAATTCGTATCGAGGAATTGCCTAAACCGTTTCTCTGCGTCTCGTCGGACCTGAGTGCCGGACAAATTCACATCCACCAGCACGGGTTTTTGTGGCACGCACTTCGGGCAAGCATTTCCCTGCCCGGCATTCTGCCGCCCGTCACCATGCACAGACACCTACTCGTCGACGGTGGGGTCATGAACAATCTGCCTGTGGACCTTATGCCCCGATTGGGAGATGGCCCGATCATCGCCTCCGACGTCAGCGGCCAGATCGATCTTCAGGCGAGTGATGAACACTACGGAGAACGCCCGGTCTGGCGCGTGCTGTGGCAAAGGATGCGCGGAACACCCTCTATCGTCTCCATTCTCATGCGCTCCGCCACTGTAGGCTCCGAGGCCCAGCGGCGTGTTGTTCGCGAGCAGGCCAGCCTTTTGTTCCAACCACGCGCGGGGGGTGTTGGACTGCGCGACTGGAAGATGTTCGACAGTGCAATCGCCGCCGGTTACACGCATGCTGCAAAATTGCTCGAACAACAGGAGAATCTCGTGAGCCGCGTATTTCTTGGTCCGGAGGCCTCGCCGCCAACTTAAGTGGGGAGCCGCGAGCTGGCATATGGTCCCGGCAGCGCGTTTGTTGTGGACGGATGCGCCTCATCTTGCATGCAGGCCGCGTCTGCGGTCACACTGGCCAAGGGAGAATCCGTTCGCAGGGAACCGGTGGGCGAAGGTTTCCGCTATCGTGCTTTCATCAGCTACAGCCATCGGGACAGTCGGTGGGCCGATTGGCTTCTGAAGGCGCTGGAGTCCTATCGCGTTCCGAAACACCTGGTGGGGGAGCCTGGGCGGGATGGGCCTGTGCCGGCGCGCTTGTTTCCGATCTTTCGCGATCGGGATGAACTCCCCGCTTCCGCTGATCTGAGCGAACGCATTTTGAAAGGACTGTCGGCCTCCGCCTGCCAGATCGTTATCTGCTCGCCCAACGCCGCAAAATCCCGCTGGGTTGACGAAGAGATCGTTGCGTTCAAACGACTTGGCCGCGAGGACCGGATTCTCGCAGTGATTGTCGACGGCGTACCCAATAGCGAGGATCAGAGAAAGGAATGCTTCCCGCGGGCGCTGCGCTTCCGGATTGGCGCTGGTGGTGCGCTGTCCGACCTGCCGACAGAGCCGATTGCCGCAGATGCGCGCCCCGACGGCGATGGTCGCACTAACGCCAAACTCAAACTGATAGCTGGACTGCTTGGCATCGACTACGCTGCCCTAAAAAGACGCGATGAGCAGGCGATGCGCAGACGCGCTCGCATTTCTCAAGCCATCGCCGGTGCCATGGCATTCCTCGCCATTCTGGCCGCAGCTGCAGGCGTTTTGGCGTACCAGAAAGAGCGTGAGGCCGAGTATCAGCGTGACCTTACCATTCAGGCCCAGTCTCGCGCGCTCACGCAGAATGCGGCCGTGACACTGAAGGACGGGGGGGTTTCCACCGCATTAAGTATCCTTCGCGAGGTTCTTTCAGGAAGGAAGCCTGGGACCGCCGTCGACCCGCGCGCGCTTGCAACATTCTGCGAAGCGCAGGCCTTAGACGGTCAGCTCAGCATTCTCACGGGGCACGCAGGCGCCGTGAACTCGGCACGTTACGCTCCGGACGGCAAACGCATTGTCACCGCTTCCGATGACAAGACTGTAAGGGTTTGGGATGCCTTGACGGGTGCCCAAATTCTTCGTCTCACAGGACATTCGAATCTTGTTTTGTTTGCAGTCTACTCTCCTGACGGAAAGCGCATCGTCAGCGCTTCGCAGGACATGACAGCTCGCATCTGGGATGCCGCAACGGGCGCCCTGCTCAAAGTGCTGACCGGGCATACGGATCAGGTGACTTTCGTGGCCTTTTCGCCCGACGGCCGGCGAATCCTTACGGCATCGAGCGACCGAACAGCACGCATCTGGGACGCCCGAACAGGTGTCAATCTTTTGGTGCTGTCCGGGCACGAGCGGGACGTGTCCTCCGCCGCTTTTTCGCCAGATGGCAGACGGATAGTAACCGCTTCAGTCGACAAGACCGCACGCATCTGGAACGGGATCTCAGGTGCGCAGATTTCGATTCTGCGAGGCCACTCCGATGTCGTAACTGCCGCTGCTTTTTCGCCAGATGGCAAGCGCATCATTACAGCATCGCAGGACAAAACGGCACGCATTTGGGATGCAGTGACGGGGCAGCCCCTGATCGTGCTTGTCGGCCATTCCGGCGCGGTCAATTCGGCATCCTATTCACCGGATGGAAGGCGGGTGGTCACGGCGTCGGGCGACAGATCGGCACGGATTTGGGATACCGCGACGGGCGCTGAGTTGGCGGTCTTTTCAGGGCATTCCGATTACGTAGGAACGGCGTCGTATTCTCCAGATGGCCGGTATATCGTCACCGCTTCCTATGATGGCACGGCGCGGATCTGGGCAGCCGAACCGCGCGCCCAATTGGCGATGTTTTCGGCGGGAGACCGGGTGCAGAACGCCAGTTATTCGCCCGACGGCCACCACGTTGTAATCGCGCTGCAAGATAAGACAGCCCGCGTGCTTGATGCCAGGAGCGGCACCGAGCTTCTAATGCTTTCGGGACACGACGATAATGTATTGTGGGCTGCGTATTCGCCCGGTGGAGAGCGCATCGTGACCGGATCTGCTGATAAGACCGCACGCATTTGGGACGTCAAGACCGGTGCTCAGGTGACCAAGATCGTCGGTCATACCGACGCCGTGTTCTCGGCTGAATTCTCGCCGGACGCCAAGCGCGTTGTAACGGCTTCCTATGATCGCACCGCGCGGGTGTGGAATGCGGCAACTGGTGCTCAGGTTCTAAAGCTTGGCGGGCATTCGAACGCCGTTTACTCGGCCGCATTTTCTCCGGACGGCAGACGCATCCTCACTGCATCCACCGACAGGACGGCCCGCGTGTGGGACGCGGACAATGGCGTTCAGATTCTCGTGCTGAAGGGCCATTCTGCTGAAGTAAATTGGGCGGCCTATTCACCGGATGGAAGCCGCATCGTAACCGCATCGGCGGACAAAACGGCGCGCGTGTGGGATTCGACAACCGGCCGTCAGCTGCTCGTGCTTCCCGGACACGCAGCCAGCGTGAATTCCGCCCTCTATTCCCCCGATAGCAAACACATTGTCACGGGATCGGTCGACGGCACGGCACGCATCTGGGACGCGGTCACAGGCGTTCAACTTGCTTTGCTGTCGGGGCACGCGGACCACGTTTCGGTTGCGATCTACTCGCCCGACGGAAGGCATGTCATGACCGCCTCCAACGACAAGACGGTGCGAATTTGGAATGCCAATACCGAGCCGCTAGATGCGCAGATCGCTTATGTTGAGGCGGCGGAATTTGACCCATTAAGCGCGGCACAACGATTCCAGCTCGGCCTGCCAGAACAGCCACAAAAAGCTGCTTCTCATGCGGCTCCCATTCCTGCCAGCACGTTTGCCATTAAGGCAGAGGCGCTCGAGCTCGCCGGCGGGAGCTCGGCTAACGGTTTATCTGCTGCCGCACTCCTTGCAGCGTTTCGCGACTATGCGGTGGCGGCACGCAGTGCGCAGGAACAGGGTTGGCCGGACCGCAGCTGGAGAGCATGGCGATATCGCCGTGCCTCAATCGCTCGGCTCCTTGCGCGCGAAGGTATGACGCGGCAGGTCGTCGATGCGTATCGGGCGGCGCTCCAAATGAACTAGCCCCCACAGTGAGGAACCCATTGCTCTGCAGAATATCTGAACCTTCAGGTCCTCACCTTCCCCTTCATGGCGAACATCTGATCGGCCCCGGTGTCTGTCGTCGGCGCCTTCAACCCGCAGAGAACCTTGTATTCATAGGTTGTACAACCGGTACCGAATCCATTCCCTGGATTTTCCCATACAGCCGGATTGCCGTGCTGCTCGGTGTTGCCTTCCCATCCCCACTCGCCGCCGCTGGAGAAGTCCATGTTGACCTGGACCGAAACCCAGTAATGACCGGCTCGGAGGCGCTTTTTGCAGCTTATTGCGAACGACCCGAAAGTATCCTTACCGACAATCCCGATACAGGAACCGATCTCCCGGCCGGGCAAGCCTCTCTTGTCTTTGTAAAAAAATACATTTTCCGAAACGGCCGGGCCGCTGCCGCTGAAGTACACGCCGGTTACGTCCACCTCGCTAACCACCCAGACCTGACCAGCCGGCACCACAAAATCGTCGGCTGCTTGACTGTCATAAGCATCAAACTCGGTCTCAAAATTCTGAGACACTACGCCGGCACCGGCGTCATTGCTGTTCTGATCGTAGAGCGTTGTCGAACCGCCGGAAATGACCAGTCTGGCTTTTGCCTGCGAACCTGCGCTGGTTGGGCTGATATGCCTCTCAGCCGCCAACGTCCCGCTGCCGGCAGAAAGAGCAAGTGCAGCCGCAGCTGCCAGTAATGCTGTCTTGCGCATGATTCATCCCCCACCCCTCTGATCGGCGTAAGCGCCGACCGGATAAACCTAGCCATCGACATGTGTTCTGACAACCGCCTCCGCTTGCTGATTATCGTCGGACGCGGAATTCGGAAGAACGCTTAGTTTTCAGGTGAATAGCCGGGCAACAGTAGCTGCTTCAGACGTGTCCATGAGCCGGGTGGATGGCACACGTCCGTATTCGCGGGATCAAGGGCCGGCTGAGCTGCCCGGACTTCGCTTGCCGAAAAGCGGCTGAGTCCGTTGGCGAGCGCCGATGAACAGATATCCGCCGGCAACATTTCTGCGGGAGCTGCTGAAACGCGCCCGACAGCCCAGATTCGTGCTGTGCCATCGTCGGACGCGCTAACCACCCACTGCCCGTCTTCACTGAAGCTGGCGCTGTTTACGTTGTCTGTGTGCCCGCGCAATCGGGCGAGCTCCTGGCCGGTTTTGGCGTCCCATAGCCGGATGGTTTTCTCGAGAGCCGCGGTGACAATCCGGGTGCCGCTGTGGTCGTACGCTGCGCTCATGACGGCGCCGGTATGTCCGCGCAGGATCAGGCGCTGTTGTCCGACCCGAACATCCCACACGCACACCGTTGCATCTCTGCTTCCGGTGACGATCCAGCGCCCGTCGGGGCTGTACTGCGCCGTGCTCACATCCTTTTCATGACCGCGCAAAACCGAAAGTCTGGCGCCGGTCTTCGCGTCCCACACCATAGCGGCTCTATCAGCCGAAGCCGTGACGATATCGCGGTGCTGCTGTTTCATAACCGGGAGCTTTCCTGGACGCTTCTTGAGGTTGTGCGGATTTCCGACTTTGTTCAACTGGAGCCCCGGGCAGTTCCTGTCTCCTCAATGTGCTCGCAGAGCGCCGGCTTGCGGACTCGCGCAGCTTCCTTGAAGAGGCGCATGCCGATCACTACCCTCCGAGAGGAGCAAAACACTCTGTTCACCATGGAAGTCCGAAGGGATGTTCTCGCCGCAATCGGCAACACGCCGCTCATTCGTTTGCGGCACGCCTCGGAGCGCACCGGCTGCGAGATTTTGGGCAAAGCGGAATTCCTCAATCCGGGCCAATCGGTGAAAGATCGCGCGGCGCTCTACATTGTGAAGGCTGCGATGGCGCGCGGTGTGCTTAAGCCTAGCGGCGTCGTGGTGGAAGGCACTGCCGGCAACACCGGCATCGGCCTCACTGTTGTGGGCAATGCACTCGGGCTGCGTACCGTTATTGTCATCCCCGAAACACAAAGTCAGGAGAAGAAGGGCGAATTGCGAATGCTGGGTGCCGAACTGATCGAAGTGCCCGCCGTGCCATACAAGAATCCGAACAATTACGTGAAGGTCTCGGCGCGGCTGGCGGAACAACTCGCGACAAATGAATCCGGTGGCGCGATCTGGGCTAACCAGTTCGACAACGCCGCCAACCGGCAGGCGCATCTCGAAACCACCGGCCCGGAAATTTGGGCTCAGACCGAGGGCAAGGTGGATGGCTTCGTCTGCGCCGTTGGCACCGGCGGCACGCTCGCCGGTGTGGCGATGGCGCTAAAGCAGCAGCGCCCCACCCTGCGCGTCGCTGCGGCTGACCCCATGGGCTCCGCGATCTATGCCTGGATCAAGACCGGCGAACTGAAGTCTGAGGGCTCTTCGATCACGGAAGGGATCGGGCAAGGCCGCGTCACCGCCAATCTCGAAGGTGCTCCCATCGACGATGCTTTTCAGATTCCAGATGAAGAAGCCCTCCCTATCCTCTTCGATTTGCTGAAGCATGAAGGGCTGTGCCTCGGCGGTTCCAGTGGCATCAATGTGGCAGGCGCCATTCGGCTGGCGGAACAGATGGGGCGCGGGCACACCATCGTGACCATCCTCGCCGATCCTGGCCACCGCTACCAAAGCAAGCTGTTCAACCCCGAATTCTTGTGCCGCAAGAATCTGCCCGTGCCGCAATGGTTGGAGGAACAGCGTCCACCTCGCCACGTTCCGTTCGTCTCATGACGCTCTCCTCCCCGCTCGTCTCGACGGAATGGCTGGCCGAGCATCTGGATGCGCCCGACGTGCGCATCGCGGATGCCTCCTGGTACCTGCCGCAGGCTGGCCGCGATGCCAAAGCGGAATACCGGGCCGCGCATATTCCGCACGCCGTATTCTTCGATATCGAAGACCTGTCGGATGACGAAACCAACCTGCCGCATATGCTGCCCCCGGCCGCCAAGTTCGGCAGCCACATGCGCAAACTGGGTTTGGGGGACGGCAACCTGATCGTGTTCTATGACGGCGCGGGCATATATTCGAGCCCGCGGGCGTGGTGGATGTTGCGCGCCATGGGCCATGACGACGTGGTGGTACTCGATGGCGGCCTTCCCAAATGGCGGCGCGAGGGCCGGCCGGTAGAAGATCTTATCCCCACTCCCCATCGGCGGCATTTCACGCCGCGGCCCAATCGTGCACTCGTGCGTGGCCTTCTGGAGATGAGGGAGAATTTGACGACGGGGGCCGCGCAGGTGGTCGATGCACGTTCATCCGTTCGCTTTAGCGGAGAGGAGCCTGAGCCACGGGCTGGGGTCCAGCCGGGCCATATTCCGGGCAGCGCGACTGTTCATTATGCCGAGCTGATCGCGCCGGACGGAACCATGAAGCCCAAGCATGAGCTCAGCAAAATCTTCGCCGCACACCGCGTCGATGTCGCCGCACCCCTTGTGACTACTTGCGGCTCCGGCATCACTGCGGCAATCGATCTTCTGGCGCTTTGCCTATTAGGGGCCAAGGATGTGGCTCTCTACGACGGATCATGGGCTGAATGGGGGGCCCTGCCTGACGCACCAAAAGAACGGACATGACCTTCAAGAGCATTGATGGCGGCAAGCGCATACCGACAGTCGTCACCTTTTTGGAAATGACCGCGCGGCCATCCCTGCTGGCACCGTTGCCGAAAGGCAAGATCGCGATCCTGCGGGCGGAAAAGCCACCTGTGCACTTCTACCGGTATCTCTACGACACGATCGGGAGTGCATACCACTGGGTAGACCGAAAGAAGGTATCGGACGAAAGCCTGGCCGCGCTGCTCGTCAGCCCCGGCGTCGAGCTCTACGTGCTCTATGTAGACGGCTGCCCGGCCGGCATGGCCGAACTGGATTTTCGCAAGGAGGGGGTCTGCAACCTAGCCTACTTCGGCCTTATGCCGGAATATGTGGGCCGGGGGCTTGGCTTCTTCTTCCTGGCCCAGGCGGTGGAGATGGCGTGGTCGCGGCCGATCCAGCGCTTCACTGTAAACACCTGCACGCTGGACCACCGCCGCGCGCTGCCCCTCTACCAGCGCGTGGGCTTTGTCCCTTACTCCCGTGAAGAGCGCTACATCGACCTTCCGTAGGCGGTCACGAGCCCGCGAACCCCCGTTCCTTTCCGCACGCGGACAAGGCAGAGTGCCGGCACCATCAGGGAGCACAGGCATGGCAACGGCCGCAACCTCACGAGACGACACGCCGCAGCTGTTCGGCCACCCGCGCGGCCTGACCTACCTTTTCACCACCGAGATGTGGGAGCGCTTCTCCTATTACGGAATGCGCGCCATCCTGGTGCTGTACCTCACCAATTACCTGCTGCTGCATCCAGCCGTCGATCACATCGCCGGATACGCCGGAATGAAGCGGGTACTGGAACTGATTTTCAACGCCGGTCACCCGCTGGATGTGCAGCCGCTGTCGTCGGCGATTTACGGCGGCTACACGGCGCTGGTTTACCTCACACCCTTTTTCGGCGGCATGATCGCGGATCGCTGGCTCGGGCAGCGCTACAGCGTGATCGTCGGCGGCGTGATCATGGCCATCGGCGAGTTCGTGCTGATGCTGCCGCAATTCCTGTTTCTCGGCCTGCTGCTGCTGATCGTGGGCAATGGATTCTTCAAGCCCAATATTTCAACCCAGGTGGGCAACCTTTACCGGACGGGAGACGCACGGATCGACCGCGCCTATTCGATTTTTTATGTGGGCATCAATGTGGGCGCGTTCTTCTCGCCGTTGGTGTGCGGCACCCTGGGCGAAAGCAACGGCTACCAGTGGGGATTCTTCGCCGCCGGCGTCGGCATGGTGGTGGGACAGATCATTTACCTTCTGGCTTTGCGGACTTTGCCGCCGGACCGCATCGCGCGCGTGCGCTCCGCGACCGAAACGAAGAAGCCGCTCACCGGACAGGACTGGAAGGCGGTGATCGCCCTGATCCTGCTCTGCATTCCCACCACATTCTTCTGGGCGACATATGAGCAGCAGGGCAACACCATCAATCTGTGGGCCCAGAATTTCACCGACCGGCATCTGATTCACGGGATCGTCGACTGGGAAATTCCGGTTACCTGGTTCCAGGCCTTCAACCCCTTCATGATCTTCGCCTTCACCCCTGGGGTCGTGGCGTTCTGGGCGTGGCAGGCCAAGCGCAATCGCGAGCCGTCGACCGTCACCAAAATGGCGCTGGGACTTTTCATGGTGGCAATTTCCTACTTCGTGATGGCTTTCGCCGCGCACATCACCGGCCCGCACGAACAGACAAGCTGGCTGTGGCTGCTGGTGTTTTTTGCGGTAATCACGATGGGAGAGCTTTACCTTTCTCCCATTGGCCTTGCGCTTGTCGCCCGCGTGGCGCCGCCACAGATTCTTTCGGCGATGATGGGCCTTTGGTTCATCACCAGCTTCACCGGCAATCTGCTGCAGGGCTACATCGGCACGTTCTTCAGCGTCATGACGAAGGAGCACTTCTTTGAGTTATGTGCGGTGATCGCGGCCGCGGCGGGGGTGGTGACCTGGGTGTTCAACTTTCCGCTGAAACCCATTCTGGAGAAGAAGGCGCCTCTGCATCAACCGGAGCTGGCAGAGCCGCAGGCCGATCCGCACATGGAACCGCGACCGGCGGAATGACTATAAATTATCGTGGCAGACGATGAGAATCTGAAGAAGGAAACACGCGCGGTTCATGCCGGACGCATGAGCCGGGAGCATTTTGGCGTGGTGAACACGCCGGTCTACCGGGCTTCCACCATTCTTTATCGCGCCCTTGCCACGCTTGAATCCGGCGATGTGCCATATTTCTACGGCCGTCGCGGCACGCCTTCCTCGCATAGCTTGGAACAGGCGATTACAGTGCTGGAGGGCGGCGCCCGCACCGTCATCTGCTCCTCCGGGCTAAATGCCATCGCGCTCGCCATCCTGTCGGTTTGTGGCGCCGGCGATCATGCACTGATGGTCGATTCCTGTTACGCGCCAACGCGCATCGCCTGCGACCGCACCTTCGCGCGCTATGGAATTGAAACCACGTACTACAATCCCTGCATCGGCGCTGGTATCGAGGCGCTGCTCCGCCCAAACACGAAGGCGGTGTTCTGCGAGAGCCCGGGCTCGCTCACCTTCGAAGTGCAGGACGTGCCGGCAATTGCGGCAGCCGCGCAGCTCCGCGGCGTGTCTGTCCTGCTCGACAATACATGGGCCACACCGCTCTACTTCGATGCCTTCACGCACGGCGTCGATCTTTCGATTCAGGCGGCGACCAAATATATCGGCGGCCATGCGGACGTGATGCTCGGCTACGTCTGCGCCAACGAGGGCCATTCATCCCGGCTAACCCAAACGCACGATCATCTCGGCCTCTACGCCAGCGGCGACGATTGCTTCCTCGCGCTGCGGGGCTTGCGCACCATGCCGGTGCGTCTCGCGCGTCATGGCGAAACGGCGCTGGCCCTCGCACGCTGGCTGCAGCAGCGGCCGGAGGTTTCCCGCGTGCTGTATCCCGCGCTGGAGGACGATCCGGGCCACGCCCTGTGGCGACGCGATTTCACCGGCGCCACGGGCCTTTTCGGCGTGGCGCTGAGGCCCGTGCCGCACAAGGCGCTTGCTGCCTTTTTCGACAATTTGCGGCTGTTCGGTATGGGTTTTTCCTGGGGCGGCTATGAGAGCCTGATTGTGCCCTCGAAGCTGCACCGCACGGCCAGCAAATTTGAAGCCGACGGACCGCTCATCCGCATCCACGCGGGGTTGGAGGACCTGGACGACCTCAAGGCCGACCTCGCGCACGGCTTTGCGGCGATGGGTGCGGCGTAATTACTCAAACATCGCGCGCAAATACGAATTCAGAAATTTGCCCTTCGGATCCAGGCTGCGGCGCAAGGCACGGAATTCGTTGAATTTCGGATAGAGCATCTCTAACTCCGCAGCACTGCGGGTGTGACGTTTGCCCCAGTGGGACCGCCCTTCATAGCGGCGGAAAATCGTTTCGCAGGCCGAAAATAGTGTCGTCGTATCCACGCGATGGTACTGATGCACGGCGATCGTGGCGCTGTCGCGCTCGAAGAAGGGGCTGAGCCACACATCGTCCGCAGCAACGGTCCGGTATTCGATGGGAAACCCGGTAGTGATCTTCTGGGCGCGAATCGCGGCGACAATATCTTTCAGGCACGCTGGCCCCTTGTCGCGCGGCACCGCATATTCCATTTCGTTGAAACGCACGGTCCGCGGGCTGGGAAAGGCCTCGTGGCTCCAGCGCACCCGATCGCCGCCCGGCATTAATCGCGAAAATAGACGGTGCGACGGCTTCAGCAGAACCGATGCGAACGGCAGCACCTTGTTGATGGCGGCGAAGGCGCGTTCATCGGCGCTGCTGCGCTCGCCGCGTTCGCGCATTTCCTCCGGAGTACGCGGCACGGGCGCGGGCTCATCGGTTTCGTTGAGCGCCTTGCATACCGCACGATCGGCATAGGGAAACCAGAAGAATTCGAAATGCCGGTTCTCCGCCACCAAGCGATCCAGATCGCGAAAGAGCGCGTCCGGCGAGAGCAGAACATTTTTCTCCGCCAGCCTGTATGCCGGTCTCACGTGCATGGTGATTTCGGTCATCACGCCGAGCATGCCGAGCGAACACCGTCCCGCCGCAAAAACCTCCGCGTTTTCCTGTGCGTTGCAGGTCAGCACCTGCCCATTGGCCAGCATCAAATCGAATCCGGCCACTTCGCCTGAAAAGCTTTTCAGCTCCGCGCCCGTGCCGTGCGTGCCGGTGCCGACGACGCCGCCCAAGGTCTGCCGGTCGATGTCGCCCATGTTCTTTAGCGCAAGGCCGTGCGGATGGAGCGCCGGCCCGAAAGCCCAGAGCGGGGTGGCAGCACCGAACGTGGCGGTCGGCGCGAACGCGTCGACGCGCCGCAATCCGCTAAATGCCGAAAGATCGATCAGCGTACCGTCGCTCGCGCACACCGGCGTGAAAGAATGTCCGGTTCCTGGCACGCGCACGGGTGCCACGGCGGTGCGAATCGCAGCTGCGAGTTCCATCTCATCTTTTGGTGCGACACTTGCTTTAGGCTTGCAGGAAACCCCGCAGGACCAATTATGCCATTTGCCGCGATTGAGTTTCACGCTCCAGGCCTCACCGGAAGCGCGCTTTTTAACCCCGCGCAACGGAACTTCAACTTCTGGGCGGCGCGGTAACCTGCGCGAAAGCATAGCGGACCACGAATCGGGACGGTTCATTTTGGGTTCAGGTGTTTGGCGACAGTGTTTGCGGCACGAATCGTTCGTGGGTCTGTGCGCTGCCGCGCTGAGGGCCACGGTCATTTTGAACAAAGGAAATTGAGATCCATGAAACGCGTCCATGCGAGTATCCTTGCGGGATCGTCGCTGCTGCTGCTCGCAGCCTGTGCGACGACACCGCCGGGACCAATGATCCCGGTGATGCCGGGGCCCCACAAATCGCCGGCAGCCTTCAACGCCGACCAGGTCGCTTGCGAGCAATACGCGACCGACGTTGTGCAGGGTCACATCCAGGCGGCGAACAATCAGCAAGCCACCAACGGACTCGTTGGCGGCGCGATTGGCGCCGGCATCGGAGCTGCCGCTGCCCACAATGCAGGCAAAGGCGCGCTGGTCGGGGGTGCGCTCGGCGCGCTGATCGGAAGCACGGCCGGTGCTGGCTACGGGCAGGCCGGGGTTCAGCAGCACTACGACATGGCTTACGCCTCGTGCATGACCTCACGCGGCAATGAAGTACCGGGGCCGCCGCGGCACCGGCCGCGCTGGTATTACAAGCGGGGATTGCCGCCGCCACCGCCTCCTGGCGCAGGCGCGCCGCCGCCAGGCGATTACGGCCCGGATGATCAAGGTCCGCCGCCGGATGACCAGGGCCCGCCGCCCTCCGATCGTTAGGCCGAAGCCGAAAAGCACCGAAGCCGGCGTTGGACAGCGCCGGCTTTCGTGTTTGTTGGCGATCCCGGCAGGACTCGAACCTGCAACCCTCAGCTTCGAAGGCTGGTACTCTATCCATTGAGCTACGGGACCGGCCGGTTCACGTAACAGGTCTCGCGCAGAGAACCAACCACAGCGAAAAAGTGGGTTAGTCTTGCAAGCGGCCGCGGCTTCCCGCTTAGTCAGGCCTCCATTCTGGTCGACTCTCAGAAGGTCCGCATGCTTCGCTGGTTTCAGTCCCTTATGCCGCGCGAGGACCGCTTCTTCGAGCTTTACAACCGGCATGCCCAAGCGCTCGTGCAGGGCGCAGAGGCGCTGCGAGAGCTACTCCGGGGCGGACCCGGGGTGCCCGATGCCGCCCGCAACGTCATCGCCCATGAAACGCAGGCCGATGCGATTGCACGCGATGTGCTGCAGCTCGTTCGCCGTACCTTCATCACCCCTTTCGACCGCAGCGACATCAAGGATCTCATCAACACGCTCGATGACACCATCGACCAGATGCAGAAGACGGCGAAGGCCGTGTTGCTGTTCGAGGTCTGGGAGCTCGAGCCGCCGATGGCAGAAATGGGCGACCGTATCGTCCAGGCGGCGAACCTTACGCTGGAAGCCGTCGGCCTGCTGAGCGCGTTGCGCGACAACGCCGCGCGCCTGAACACGATCACCGAGGCCATTATTCGGCTGGAGGACGACGCAGACACGCTGAACGACATCGGCATCAAGGCGCTCTTCCAGAAGCATCGCGAAGGTAACGCAATGCACTACATCGTCGGAGTGGAAATTTACGATCACCTGGAGAAGGTGATGGACCGCTTCGAGGATGTGGCCAATCGCATCAGCGGCATTGTTATCGAGCAGATGTAACGCATGCTGGCGCTGCTGATCGGCCTTATCGCGGTGGCGCTGGCGTTCGATTTTCTCAATGGCCGCAACGATGCCGCGAACTCCATCGCCACGATCGTCTCGACTCGCGTGCTGTCGCCACGTTACGCGGTAGCCTGGGCGGCGTTCTTCAATTTCGTCGCCTTTCTCGTCTTCGGGCTGCATGTGGCAAACACCATCGGCCGCGGCATCATTTCACCGCAAGCCATTTCAGATCAGGTGATTTTCGGCGCGCTGATGGGCGCGATTTGCTGGCAAATCATCACAGGCTACCTGGGCATCCCCTCTTCGAGCTCGCACGCGCTGATTGGCGCACTGGTCGGTGCAGGCGTGGCCCATGTCGGCTTTGGCGCCATCGTGTGGAGCGGACTGGGGAAAACGGCCGCCGCAATCGTCCTCTCCCCCGTGACGGGAATGGTTATCGCGCTGTTGCTCGTGCTGATCGTCTCGTGGTCGTTCCTGCGGGTACCCCCGGCACGGGTGGACGGCATTTTTCGCAAGGTGCAGTTCGTCTCCGCTTCCCTCTATTCGCTCGGTCATGGTGGCAACGATGCGCAGAAGACCATGGGCATTATCACCGCCCTGCTCTACGCCCACGGCCAGCTGTCCGGCGGCTTTCACGTGCCATTATGGGTCGTGGTGTGTTGTAACGGCGCCATGGCGCTCGGCACATTGTTGGGCGGTTGGCGAATTGTTCGTACTATGGGATCGCGAATCACCCGGCTTGCGCCGGTTCAGGGCGTCTGCGCGGAAACAGCGGGTTCAATCACTTTGTTCCTGGCCACGGGCCTTGGCATTCCGGTTTCCACCACACACACCATCACGGGTGCAATCGTTGGCGTGGGTGCGGCCCGAAGGGCTTCGGCGGTGCGCTGGAACGTGGCGCAAGAGATTGTTATCGCTTGGGTGATCACAATGCCTGCGGCGGGTGTATTGGGGGCGGCATTTTACGGGCTGGCGACCTTGGTGAAGTAAGCGGCCCCGGAGTTGGGCGTGTGATGCGTGCTTTGAGTATACCGGTTCCGTGTGTCCAATACGCGGCTTTGCCTTGGCGGAGGGTCCGCGGCGAAATCGAAATCCTGCTGGTGACGACGCAGACCACGCGGCGATGGATCATCCCGAAAGGCTGGCCGATTCCTGCCCTCTCACCGGCCGACTGCGCCAGGCACGAGGCGATAGAAGAAGCCGGCGTGTCGGGCGAAATCGGTTCCAGATCAATCGGATCGTTCAGATATCTCAAGCGGCGCAAGAACGACGAATTGCTAGCCTGCAAGGTCGAGGTATTCGCGCTCGAAGTCTCCCGTCAACGCCGCAGCTGGCTGGAAAAGCACCTGCGCGAGACCCGGTGGTGCTCGGTTGAGGAAGCTGTCGCGCGGGTTAGCGAGCCGGGCCTGCGGCGCCTGATCGCCCGTTTCGTGGAAACCCTGCCGGCCGAAGAGAAGGTTGCCGCCCGCTAGGCGGCTGCGGCTTCTGTGGCCACCCGGTCCTCCACATGCGGTGAAAGCACGCTCGCGAAGGCAAACTTGGCCCCCAGCAGGATCACGGCGGCAATTCCCATCAGCACGGCGTGCATCAGCCAGAAGGTTGAGTTCGGCATCGTGCCCAGCAGCCCGCCGAGATAGCCGGTGAGCAGATTGCCCATAAAGAGATGCACGTAATAGACGGCGATCATCACGCCGCCGAGACCTTTCGGCGCCGCACGCGAGTAGAGCGCAAGGCCCACAGGCAGCACATTGGCAAATCCGACATCGTTCAGGATGTGGAAGCCGAGCGCCCAGAACAGCGGCACCGGATGGTGCGTGGCATCGGCCACCATCGCACAGCCGGCCAGCACCAGCGGTCCGAGCGCGCTGATTGCCACGCCAATCACAATTTTGGTGATCTCATCCGGCTCTTTCCAACGGCGCCCGAACCAGCGCCAGAAGGCAATCACGCCGATCATGGTGACCGCGCTGACGAACGCATCCAGCGACACGATCCAGGTGATCGGCATGTTGAAGCCGAAGAACACCGTCTGGAAGGACTTCTCTGCCCACACGAGATAGGCGTCGAAGATTTCCTGATTGCCGATGATCGAAACCGCGAGGACGGGCAGCAGCGCCACCAGCAGGATCACGCTTTTCCAGTCGCGCGCGGTGAGCGGCGGCCGCTCCACATGATCGCCTTTCGTACGGAGCGGTTCTGGGGGAAAGGTGCGACGGCCTGCGAGGTAGATGGCCAGCCCCACCACCATCCCCACGCCTGCGGCCACGAAGCCAAGATGCCAGTCCACCCGCTGCCCGAGCGTGCCGCAGATGAATGGCGAGACGATCACGGCCAGCTGAATGCCGAGGAAGTAGATCTGGAAGCCATCGGCGCGCCGCGGATCGTCGATGCTGTAGAGCGCCCCCACCTGGCTCGCGATATTGGCCTTAAAGCAGCCGACGCCCGCGAGCAACAGCAGCAGCCCGACGAGAAATGTCTGGTTCAGCGCCAGCAGGAAGGTGCCGATCACCATTATGATCGCACCGATGCTGACGGTTGCCGTGCGTCCGATCAGCCGGTCCGCCACGTAGCCGCCCGCCAAGGGCGTCACGTACACCAGCGCGGCGTAGAGCTGCGCCGTGTTGGAGGCGAGCGCCATGGTCGACTGTGTGCCGTAGACCCAGCCGATCAGGCGGCGGAATGCCTGGAATCCCCAGACCTGCTCGATGTGCCCAGGCTGCAGCAGGTAGTGCGTGAGATATAGCACCAGCAGCGTCTGCATGCCGTAATAGGCAAAGCGCTCCCAGAACTCGGAGGCTGAGAGCCACGCAAGTCCGATCGGATGACCGATAAACTTCCGCGTCGACACGCCCTCATCCGCGGCC
>Ga0157372_10001467_pt1 | contig 25592 bp, 21 predicted proteins | sample C55metaG_FD_115307 | JGI IMG/M metagenome (GOLD analysis project Ga0157372, IMG submission 115307) | Corn rhizosphere microbial communities from Kellogg Biological Station, Michigan, USA - C5-5 metaG | ecosystem: Host-associated > Plants > Roots > Rhizosphere > Soil | place: USA: Michigan...
ATCAGCGTAGAGACATCAGCGGCTAACTGTCGAGTGCGCTTCTAGCCCAAACCTGCCGTACCAGGTCTCCGCTTTCGGCCAAAAGCGGACGGCTATGCAGCGGCTCAGAGGACGCCCATTTGAGGATTAAAGAGTCTACGAAAGCGAGGTCGATTCAGGAGTTACCAGCCCATCAACCATTCGCAAACGCCCGCTGTTGACCAGAACAACAATCCTTTCGTCAACCATTCCAGCAATCTTCGCCGTTGCCCGTCCAAAGCCCAGAAGCGCCAGCGCTCCTGAAATAACGTCATCCCGACTCATCGAAAATCCTAGGGTGACTGTTTCTACAAGTGCCTGATCAAGCTCTTCCGGGGCGACCCACTCCACCTTACGCTCCGAAGATTCAAAATGGGCCCGGCTACGGATAGGGATAGCTTTGTTTTCAGCTGAATACATGAAGCCACTTCGTCCGTGGAACAACCTGTGCTGCACGCCAAGACGAATAGCCTGCTCAACCGCGTTTGTAATCCTCGAGCCCGCCCGCGTCACACCGAACGCCTCCATGAGTCGGCGAGTGACTTCGGCGGTGTGCACCGGAGCTTCGACCTCCACCACAGTACGTATCATCTGCATTAGGCGCTCTGGCTTTTCCTGATGCAGCTCATTCAGCGAGGCTACGGGTGCCAGACGAGCTTTCACGTATAGCCTGCTGGCACTCGGCATAGCTTCCACGGCCGGCACATCCCTGAAAATCTCATGCTTCAGCTCCGACGCCACTTGGGGAAGCGCATTCCGCCCCTCAGCGATCCTGGCACGAGCTGCTTCGATCGCTGCAACGACGCGTGTAATTTCCTGCTGAGGATTGCGGAACCAGTCCGTGCTCCAGATCCGGTGGAAGTTCCAGCCTAACCCCTCCAGCACTCCCTGGCGCAGGCGATCACGATCACGCGCCGATCGTGCGCTGTGATAGGCAGCGCCATCGCATTCGATCGCCAAGACATAGCGCCCCAGATACTCCGGATCCTTGACGGCAATATCGATGAAGTAACCTGCGGTTCCTACCTGCGGCTCCACCACATAGTTTCTGTCTCTCAGCGCCTCAATCACTTCCAGCTCAAACGGCGAGTCTGCTGCTTTACCAGTCTCGCATGCGACTTCGAGTTCGCCTGTCTCGGCATACTTGAGAAAATTCTTCAGCGCCCTGACGCCCTGAGGAGCATTGGAGTCGAGTTCAAGTTCTTCGGCCTTGAAATTACTGAACACGCGCATAGCCAGTTTGGCCCGTGTGATCAGAACGTTGAGGCGACGGTGGCCGCCCTCCCGGTTTACTGGACCGAACTCCTTGGCAATGCGGCCGGACTCGTTACGCCCATACCCGATGCTGATGAATATCTTGTCCCGCTCATCACCCTGTATGTTTTCCAGGTTCTTAACGAAGAATGGCTCACTCCCTTGGGCGGTAAAGAACGCTTCTGCTTCCGGCGACTGACGACGCAGCAACTCGATTTCCACCTGGATCAGATCACGCTGCGCCACGCTGAAGGCAGCTACTCCCAGCGATAAGTCGGGCGTGCGGATCGCGTGTTCCATGACAGCTTTCGCGACCGCCTTGGCTTCCCCCTTGTTCGTGCGGGTACGGCCCCGGTCGTAGACTGCCTCAGGCAAGTAGTCGAAGCTGATACCTGTGGCATCAGGATGTTGCCCCGCCGATGGGAAGACCACCAGTTTGCTGTCGTAAAACTCGACGTTAGAAACCGCAATCAACGACTCGTGCCGGCTACGATAGTGCCAGCGCAAATAACGCTCCTGGCTACCGGCGGCCTTGAACATGCTCAGGATACTTTCAATGTCGGCGGTAACGCCCTCTTCGTCGTCCATCTCGACATCACGACTGAAGAAGTCAGTAGGCGGCATCTGGCGGGTGTCACCCACGACAACCACCTGCTTGCCGCGCATGATGGCGCCAAATGCATCGACCGCTTTCACCTGGGAAGCTTCGTCGAACACCACCACGTCGAACTCGACTTTGCCTGGCGGGAGGAAGTTGGCGATCGACATGGGGCTCATCATGAACACCGGTTTTATTTGCTGGATCGCTCGCCCCGCCTTCTCGATAATTTGCCGGATCGGCATATGGCGGCGCTTCTTGTTCAGCTCAGCTCGCAATACCGCCATCTCACCGGGTTGGTTGATATTAGGCATTCCTTCCCACGCCTGCTTCGCCAGGGATGTCTGGGCGTGATTAAGGGAGGCGAGATCAAGCGACTTGAAACGCGCGATCTGGTGCTCATGCTTGATCCGGTCGAACTGTTGGAGCGCCGGGTTTTGGGCGTACACTGATTGCACCAGGCCTGCATACCAGGAAAGATCCAGAATGGCAGTCAGACTTTCGTGCTGATCACTCCTGATGGCGATGCCAAGTAGCTCGCCCAAGTTGGCCGTAAGCATCTGTCCAGCGAGCACGTTGAATCGCGAAATCTGGTAGAGGGCGGTGAGATTGCCCTGCCATTCCTGCAGACGCGCCTCCAGAGTAGCCAGAGAGAGTTTCCTGACATCAGCCTTGGCGTTCTCCTCCTGCATGCCAGTCACTTCCAGCGAACCACGAATCGCTTTGTCCAGCCCACTTACATGCTGCTCTACATCAGCGACCGCATCGCCCAACCCTGTGGCATCGGCATGTCCGGCCAAGAAGGCGATAATGCCCTGCGGGATCTGTCCATGCCCCAGATCGTCATGCAACTGGATAACCCAGGCACTCAAGCGCTCAAGCACAGGCCAGTCGGTCTTCTGCCGTTGCCACTGAGCCCCAAACAGTGCACTTCCCAAGGTTTCGTGCTGGTCATACACCTTCTTGTTCTGCTGGTAGATTAAGACCGCGTCGACCAGCTCGAGCATGCCTGCATTGCTTTTCGGCAATACCTCGCGGACAAGCCCTTGCAATCGAGTACGCGAGGCGCGGAAGCGACCCGAAAGGACTCTCCACCATTTGTCACCGTAGGCTTGCAGGTTCTGGCGAACCTCCAAAAGATCCTGGTCCCAAGCTGCGTCGATCAACTGTTTGTCGAATTGATCACGACAGACAGACATCTTCTCGCCGGCCTCGAGCAATTCGCGAATGGAATCGCGACGCGACTGCCATTCCCCCGTGGATATCTTGATGCCCTCAAGTCGCGGGGCCTCCGCCGCACGGCGTGCGGCGCGGCAGACTACATCGACATCCGCCAAGGTGGCCGGCTGGGTCAGCATCAATCGCTCGGAGAGCGCGGTAGTGGCGGATTGCAACGCATGGAGGTGCGAGATCGCCGACTGCAACTCGTCATTGGCAGTACTTTGTTCGATAGGAGAGAAGAAAGTCCGCTGGCTGCCCCAGAAGGGGCTGCGATCCGGGCGCCCCATCGCGTTAAGGTGGAGCACTAATTCTTCGACCAGCTCTCGCTGCTTTTGCTGCTGAGTAAAGCTCCAGCCGACCATTGGCCCAAACGGGATCACGGGTAGTCCCGGATGAACTCGCTTCAGTCTCAGGTAACGACCCAGCACATCGAGGAAGGGCAAACCGCTCGCCCCTGCCGACGCGCTGACGGCTTCGCAGTAATTATTAAGGGATACCTGAAGTTCTTTCAGGCTGGCCAGGTCTCCCTCTGCGCCTTTGGTGATTGGCCGCCCTTGGCTCAGGGTTCGCCCCAACTCCTTGAGCACAGACTGCTTGGTGGATTTGTGGGAATGCAGCTCGAGTACCGCGTCGCCGAGATGGCTTTCATCTAGGCGGCGCTTCACGACCTCCAAGGCCGCCATCTTCTCGGCAACGAACAGTACGGTTTTTTTCTGCCCGATCAGTTCGGCGATGATGTTGGTAATCGTCTGGGACTTACCGGTACCCGGTGGGCCCTGAATGACTAGGTTGGAGCCTTCGCGCACTTCCAGGATCGCTTCGGTCTGGCTGCTGTCGGCGTCCTTGACGAAACGAACTTCACCCGGCTCGATCACCGAGTCGATATTCACATCCTCTGGAAATGCCGCGCGCAGATCGCCGAAACCCGAGCCCAGCAATCGCTTCATCACCGGATTGGCATCAGGCTGCTTGTCTTCTGGCCAACTTTTCGGATCGAGATCCTTGAACATCAAGAACTTGCCGAACGAAAAAAAGCCCAGTGCTATTTCGTTATTGGCAATCTTCCATCTGGGTTGTTTGCTGACCACAGCAGAAACATCACTGAAAAAGCGATCGAGACTGTTTTCATCAGCATCGAAGGTATCCTCGTCGAATGCACAAGAACTCAGGTCCAGGCCAAAGTCGGTCTTGAGCTTGGCGACTAGGGACAAGTTCGGCATCAGCTCGTCACCGGAGTACCTAAGCTTAAACGCATCTTTGGCCCCGCTGCGTTCAAGGGTGACGGGCAGCAGAATCAAAGGCGCTTTTCGCAGGTTTTCAGAACTGTCGGCCTCATACCAATGCAGGAAGCCAAGGGACAAGAACAGTGTGTTGACGCCCTGCTCCTCGATAAAACCTTTGGCCTCGGTATGGATTTTCAATAGTTGGAGAAAAAGCCGATCATCTTCGATGGCGGTCTGCAAACGCGTATCGAGATGACGGCGAGCCTTGCCTGTTTCATCCGCGCCTGCGTCGCCAGTGGCGGCAGTCCAGTCCAAACTGTCGAGCTCATACAACAGCTCTTCATCGCCGGGAGTATCAGTATTGTCCTCCCCTTCCTCTGCTGACTTGGAGGTCCTGACCAGCTCCGCTAGCTTCTTGCGAGCCATTGGCGCAAAGGTCATGGCCTTTTCCTGACGATAGAGGGTCTTGAAGACCTCTTCGGACTGCTCATCGACCACTATCAGGGTCTTGGCGGTCTTGCGGAAATTGAGCATGTTGTTGCGGAGCCCGATATCCAGAAGCTCTTTGCGACTGCTCTGTAGCTTCTGGCCGATCACTGCATTCATAGGAAAACCTGCTATCTGAATTTGCACATTAACGGCTTCGATCGTGTCTGCGGCCTGGAAAGATGCTTATGGAGAAACTGTCCCACGTTGACACCATCACCAGAAGCATGGCAGGGAAGTCTAGCGAGCAGTCAGCCGAAAGTTTGAACCTAGGGGATCAACTCATCGGACACAACGATTGCCGAGCTTGGTTTGCTAGAGTCACGAAGATCAGGGAAGGGATGCAGGTGGGTGAGCCAGTCGAGTGATCACTTTGGAGCGCCTTTCCCTGAGACTCGAATATTTAATATCCTTTTGCCAGCAACATATCTTCAGCATGAATACAGGTAAAGAAATAAGTGATTTGCGGTCATGGCATCAAGCGAGGTGCGGGCGCTTCCAGAACACTCACCCCTCACCAACCCGCCCCGCAACCCACTCCCAACTATACCCATGCACCCTCCCCGCCAACCCCAGCGGAAAATGAATCACCCCATGCGCCGTTTCCGGCAGCAGATGCACTTCAACCTCCGCCGCCCTGCCCCAACGCTCAGCCAACTCAAGCGTGTCATCCCTGAGCGGATCCAACTCCGCCGCAAACATCAACGCCGGCGGAAACCCGGTGAAGTCGCCATACAACGGAGACAACGGTGGCTGCCGGTGTTCTTCATCGCTCAATCCCGGCGTGAGCATTTGCAGCGCTTCAACCATCCCCGGCCCATCCAGCAGCAAGGTATCGGGCCCGGCGTTGCGTACGCTGGGGGTTTCAGTCAGGTCGTAGACGCCGTAGTACAGCAGCGCCCCGCTCACCCGTTTGAACAAGTCCGGCCACTGTTTGAGTTGCAGCAGGGTCGCGGCGGCGAGGTGGCCGCCGACCGACTCGCCCACGACGATGACGGGCAGGTTCGCAAACTCGTGGCAGTCATCGCTCAGCAGCCAGCGAGCCGCCGTGAGGCAGTCTTGCATCACGCCTTCAATCGGCGTCGAGACCACAAGCCGATAATCGACGGAGACCACTGCCACGTCGCAGGCATTCACCATGCCGATGTTGAGGTGGTCGTTCATCTCTGCATTGCCGATGACCCAGCCGCCGCCATGAAAATCCAGTACCACGCCTTTGGCCTTTGTCTTTGGCCGAATGATCCGCACCGGCACTGATGCGCCGTCGACGCCAACCACTTTGTGTTCGGCCTCGAGTCCGTGCTTGAGCAACTTTCTCGCACCGCCCAATTGGCTGAGGCGCAACAGCAACTGAATCGCCCGTGGTGTGATGCGATGCGATTGCGGATGCGAAAGCACGACGGCCGGGCAAGTTTCTTGTTGAACGCGCGTAACTGCGTCCCCATTTTTTTATAGCCGAAGATGGTAATGAGCAAAGCCTCTTCATATTAGATGGCTACTTGCGTTATGTGTGATCCAAGCTTTAATTAAAGAATAAAGTTCCATCGCTCCACACAATTTGTCTTTAAAAGTGCCGACCTGAAGGGATGGATTATGAGTCGATATGCGATGCTTTTGGTAATGCTCAGCCTTAACTCCTACTCGTATCATGCAGTAGCAGAATCGCCAACTAAAAGCAGTCATCTGGACCAGGCGGAGGCTCCGGAGCCGAATTATGTTGGGCCAGTTTTTAAGCCAAGCTTTGATTTTCCTCGAGCATTGCCAGCGGCCGAACCCCGCCCTTGGGAAAAAATTTCCTTTAAGTTGAACCCTGAGCTCTATATGGCGGCCGTATTGCAATATGCGCTTGAGGGGCAGGACAGATCCCGGTGGGCGGTGGAAAAAAACCCTGTGCGCAAGTGGTATCACGCGCCTTGGATGGGGCCTGGCGGGAAGGGGCGCGAGTACATTAACGGGCTTACATCTGAGCGCCGGTCACAGCCAAAAGAGCTTGGACCCACTCATACAAAGTGCCGGCAAAACTGGGCAGTTGGATTCTACAACCCCGTCGGAGGGTACACATTGGGGCGTTTCTGGGCACCGATAGTGAGTGGAACTTCACAGGAGCCCGACTATTCAGCATTGCCATTTCCTCCTGGTACCGTGGTAGTGAAATTCCTTTACACACAAGCAGATACTACAGATCTGTCTTCTCTTTCAGGAGCGCCAACAATTCAGGCTAGAATTATCGAGGATCCCAATCCGGATGATGATAAATGCCCGGCCGACAATATAAATGGGGTGCCAGCTAAAAGAATCGAAGCTACTTTACGGCTACTTCAGGTTGATATCGGTGTGCGCGATAGTAGTGCCAATGATGCATCAGGCTGGGTATTTGGAACGTTCTTCTACGATGGGACACAACCTGGGTCAGACCCTTGGAAAAAGTTGCGGCCCGTCGGCCTGATGTGGGGCAATGACCACGCCCTCACTGACGAAATGGCGAGTAATCAGGAAAAACCGAAAGAAGGGATCGTTTTGTCAACATTCGATTTCAAACGGAATTTCGGTCGAGGTGGCAGGATGAACGGACCAGTCGACAACCCAAACTCGTCTTGTCTCTCATGTCACATGACAGCTCAAAAAAATCCACCTGGCATGACTGCTCCAGATGGAGCTAATTGGTCAATTGCTCGGTGCTGGTTCAGGACCCTTAAACCAACTGAAGCATTTGGAATGCAGCCTAGCGAAGGAGAGTGTGGCGAGGCTAAGAAAGGCCAAGCTTCCTTAGATTACTCACTCCAGCTTTCAGCCGGGCTCCGCAATTATGAGATTGCGCTTGCCAATACTAATCGCGGAGGTATAGAAATTTTGGGTACAAAGTTTTTCCAGAGTCCGCTGCTGAGCCCAGACCAGACTGTAAAACTTAATGGGCTCATAAGTGCACCAATATCCCGAGAGGGTGACAAATAACGCGGTGTAGGGACGAAAAAACCGGAGGCTGGCCCTTCCAGGGTAATTGAAAAAAATCAGAAAAGGGGGACTGATGTATTTCTCAGAAAATAAATCATTCCCCTTTTCTTCCTATCCGTCTAGATTTGTGGCCGACTGAGGGGGCTGAACTCTGATGTCGTCCACGCCCAACTTAAAGCATATCAATGCTCAGTACTTCACCTGTATCATCCAACACATCCCAAACACAACTAACCTCAGTTTCTGATTCGCAATTTTGGCACTCAATAGTTCCGGAGCCGGAGTACTGCGTGGTATGACTTCCAGATGATTCTGAGTTTTCAACGTCCAAGGCGGACAGGTCAAATTCTATATCTTGGCCGCACTCTTCATTGCTGCATGTAGTTGTTGGCATCTGAATATCCTTATTTCCTGCTCAGTAAATATAAGGTTTAGTTAAAAAGTAAGCTTTTGCTCGCCCAGCGAGCGGAGCGAGCAACTTGAACCGGCGACAAGTCAAGTGCTGGATTGACTGGCAACGCTGACTATACCTCAAGCCGAACTGCTTGGGGGCGTTGAAAACCCTCAGAATCTGGGACTTCCAAGCTTAACCGCACCTAGCTGAAGACTTCGCATCCAACGATGGGATACATTCCAGCGGTCTCAAATCAAGTGGTTCTAGAAAAATGTTTCACCTAGTCGAAGTGTGTCTGATCGACAACTATGGGTCGAAAGCCGCCGCTTGGGAACGACCGCTTCTGGCCGGTAGCGGTCGTTAGCCAACGTCCGTTTATGGCCGAAAGCGAACCTTCGCTGAACCCGACATTGACTCGGTAGCTGTCAAATATGATTACTCAGAACAAGCCGCTGAAGACAGACAAGAGAAGTGTCTCCTGCCTGTCTACTGCCAACTCCCGTACGGTATGCCGAATTTATCGATATACCGCTTGGACGTTTCGCTGACGGAATACGCATAGCGCCCTTGGTTCTTTCCTTGGCTAGGCCCCAGCGGCTCAACCTCTGCCTGCGCTCTGGCGACTTTGACAGGGCGATGGCACTCGTCTCGAACAAAAACCTGTACAACGCCCCCTGGGGCCAATCCCAGATAAATAGATGCGCTGTAGCTGGCCTGTTCCTCCGGTGTTTCCGGGCACCGCTGACTGACCGATTGCACCATCAGTTGCCTCGCCTCTTCAGGCACATCCACCCAAACCTTATAGGTCTGCTGCTCGACAATGGATTGCCAGCGCACGTAAATGCGTTTGGGCAAGTCAGCGCCAATCACTGGTTTCGCAGCCGCGCCCACCGCATGCCAACCGCGCGCGGATTCTTTGCCATTCTCTGGTTCACCACCAGCGGCTGTGCCTCCTCCCGTGCGCGTGAATAGCTTGCCGTTTATGTCTTCGACGGCACTGTCCTCAACCCAGACCTTCATGTAATAGGGTTTGGTGAACGCAAGCTCCCACGAATCGGCTTTCGGGTCGTTTTTTCCGGATAGAGGATAGGCAGACTGGCAACCACTCAGGAACAACATGCATACCGCCACAATGCATAGCTTCATTGGTTTACCTCTTACCAACTCCCGTAAGGGATGCCGAATTTCTCGATATATCGCTTGGACTTTTCACTGACAGGATAAGCGTAACGCCCTTGGGTTTTACCTTGGCTTGGGCCTAGCGGTTCGATTTCAGCTTGGGCTTTAGCCACTTTGATTGGATGGTGGCAGGAGTCTCTAACCCACACTTGTACGACACCTCCGGGAGCCAATCCCAGGTAGACCGAAGATATATAGGTAGCTTTTTGGTCTGGGGTTTTCGCACAGCGCTGGTTGACCGAGGTCAGCATCAATTGTCTGGCTTCTTCGGGTATGTCCACCCATGCGCGATAGGTCTGAGACTCCACGATGGACTGCTAGCGAACAAAAATTCGTTTTGGGAGATCAGCGCCTACTACTGCTTTGGCAGATGCACCCACTCCGTCCCAACCTCGGGCCGATTCTGTACCGTCTTCAGGCTGCCCGCCCGATGCGATTCCACCGCCAGTGCGTAGAAACGTCTTGCCCTTTATGTCTTCCACGGCGCTGTCTTCAACCCAGACCTTCATGTAATTAGGTTTGGTAAAACCGAGTTCCCACCATGGAGATTTAGGGTCGTTCTTTGCTGAAAGCGGATCGTTGGACTGGCACCCGCTGATCAACAGAACACAAAGTATCGTTGTAAGTAGTTTCATCAGGTGACGGTTACCAACTCCCAAACGGAATGCCGTACTTGTCGATGTAGCGCTTGGCCTTCTCACTCACCGGATAGGCATAGCGCCCGCCATGCTTCCCCTGCTCCGGGCCTAGCGGTTCAAGTTCGCCCTGGGCATGAGCGACTTGGATCGGTCGGTGGCATGAGTCTCTGACCCATGCTTGAAGTACCCCACCCGGTGCCAGCCCCACGTAAAGCGAAGCCATGTATCGAGCAGTCCTTTCAGGAGTTTCCGGGCAACGCTGGTACGTTGAATCCACCATCAATTGCCTCGCCGATTCTGGAATTTCAATGAAACCCTTGTAGGTTTTCTGCTCTGATATGGATCGCCAACGGACGAAGATGAGTTTGGGAAGATCGGCACCGGTTACCGGAATACCGGAACCACTGACCGTGCCCCAACCACGGGCTGACTCTGTGCCATCTTCTGGTTCACCTCCGGCAGCGGTGCTTCCGCCCGCCTTGAAAAACGTTCTGTTTTTGATGTCCAGGACTGAGCTGTCTTCTACCCAGACCTTCATGTAATCAGGTTCAGTGAAAGCCAGCCCCCACCAATCGGATCTCGGATCATTCTCGGCTGAAAGTGGATCCGTAGTCTGGCATCCAGCTACCAGTAGAACGCTCAAAATTAATATGAATTGCTTCATTCGCGGACGGGTTACCAACTCCCGTACGGTATGCCGAATTTATCGATATACCGCTTGGCCTTTTCGCTGACAGGGTATGCATAACGCCCTTCGTTCTTACCCTGACTCGGCCCTAATGGCTCGATCTCGGCTTGCGCCCGAGCGACCTTGACCGCGTGATGGCATGAGTCTTTAACCCAAGCCTGCACAACTCCACCAGGAGCGAGTCCCAAGTAGACCGATGCCATAAACCGGGCTTCTCGGTCAGGTGTTTCCGGGCATCGTTTGTTGGTGGAGGACACCATCAATTGCCTTGCTTGCTCTGGGATATCTACCCAGGCTTGCCAGGTTTTCTTTTCGACGATCGATTGCCACCGAACGTATATGCGGACGGGAAGACCGGCCCCGACCACTCGCTTTCCGCTGCCATCAATGATGGACCATCCGCGGGCTGACTCGGTGCCATCTTCAGGTTCCCCCCCAGCCGCAGAGCCTCCATTTGCTTTGAAGAAAACCTTGCCGGTGATGTCCTGGACAGAACTGTCCTCCACCCAAACCTGCATATAATCAGGCTCAATGAAGGCAAGCTCCCACCATTCGGACTTGGGATCGTTTTTGCCGGATAGCGGGTCAGCAGACTGGCAGCCAGTCATAAACAACACGCAAATCAGGGTGACAAGTACTTTCATTACCAGAGCGTCCAGTCAGGTACGTGGGGGTGTTGCACACGAATCGAGTCGGTCGTAGGTGCATTGATATAGACGGCTCTTACACCACTGCCATCTCTGCGACCCAAGGGATGATTCCAATTTGCTGAGGTGTGAATGTACTTCAGCTTCAGCATCTCATCTTCCTGGGGCGTGACGCTGTAATCCCCTGCCAAAAAACGATCACATAATGCTTGAAGCTCTGAGGGAACGGCCAGTTCAGGTGTCTCTGGAATGTCCTTAAAGCGGACGCCCTTCTCTTTCGCCAACTTGTGCATCACTCGCAAGTAGACCCTGGACAATAGGCCGCTCACGGGGCGTTTAAGTTGCAGAGCGGCATAAATGCGTTTCATGCGTGGGCCGAAATCGTTTTTTGCTGTACCGGTTAAAAGAAGAGGATCAGGGGTGACGACCTCCAGCATTTCCGCAGGCCACCCCTTGGCAAGCCATTGTTCTCTGATTGTCACCGCGTCACGGTAGATCGAAGTAGAAGCCACCTCTGTGTATTGGGGTACCTCGAGGGTTTGCATTGGGCTGACTAGAACATCCTCTAGGACATCTTCAAGGTAACCGCCGCCAATGTCGGAGTGGACACCCGGCAGAGTAATCTCAAGATGATCAGGTTTTACGCGACTCAAAGCGAAGTTGGCTCGACATTCATCGCGAGCCGTTAGCTGAACAACATCAGTGAAAAAACGCCGGTCCAGATACAACTTTATTCCCGTCGCCACTGGGCTTTGGATGTTGCCCAGATTGGACCAGCCAGCAACTGAAGGCACGGTGTCGAACAGACCAATAAAGCCCATGTTGATGCTGCTTTTGTATTGGTCATTGAAGGTTGAGCTGAAATCTCTGGCGTTGCTACGCAACACCTCCCCTAGAGGGCCTTGCTTACCGCGTGCAATTTCGTTGGCAAAGTGTCGCGCGGCGGCAGCCCCCCGACTGAACCCGAACGTGTCGAACGTCAATGAGGTAATTTCGCTGTTGGGGTGGCTAGCCAACAGTCCCTCAATACGCAGCTTGATTTCTGAAAAAGAGAATTGCACACGACCGGCCACACCTGTTTCGCCTCGGCCAGTGCCTGCACCGAACTTGCTGTCTTCCTGGCCCGAACGAGTACCGATGCCTTCGATATACACCACGCGGAAAGCTTGCTTTTGCGCGCCATCCCCTTCGGCGCCTTGAGGGGCGTAGTACAAGTCACTCAGTTTTTGCACATTGCTGGTGTCATTGCCGTAGCTGCTGTCCGGGTCTTTCATGAACGGCTTGCAACTGGCGTCAATATCTTTGGCAGCAATGGGATGATGTGCACCGCAGAGCAACCCGGCGGCAGCATTGTTGGCGTTATTGCCTGTGCCGTCGAAGAAAACTCCAATACGCAGTGCAATGCCAGTTTTCTCACGCGCCGATGAAGGCTCTTTCCCATGCTTCTCATACTCAGCCCAACGCTGGGCGTGGATGTCGACGGGTTTGGCTTCTTCGTAGCGGTAGTTTTTCGGGGGGTTGGGAACGTAGCCACTCAATCCTTGATTCCTTGTTCTGATCCTTGAAGAACGGGCCGAAGGGTGACAGCCGAGGCCTGGGGGCGCAAGGCGTGGCTCCGTGCCAGCTCGGTTGAAATTGCTGGGTGCGACGAGGGTTTGGCTCGTCGCACGGGCATGGCTAGTGGGCGATTTCGACGTTGTCGAGTGCCTGGTTTACGGCGAGTTCGCCGAGCATGACGACCTGGGCGATGCCCAGTGCGGTTTTGCGGTGGGAGGTGTCGAGCATGGCGGCGAAGTTGTTGAGCATTTCGCTGGCGGAGCCGAGGGTTTCGCTGGCGTTGGCGAGCAGAGATTCGGTGTCGCACTTCGGGTTGGCGAGGTACATGGGTTCGGGTTTGTGCGGGCTGGCCATGATTTGGGTGGCCGGGGACAGGTAGTGGTCGAGGGCGCGTTCGGCGGCTTCGTGGAGTTTTTTCGAATCGAGGGATTCGTAGGGTGATGCGAGGTCGGTTTCTGGCGGGTTGGGTGTTGGTTTGATCATGGTGAAACTCCTGATTGTTCATTAGGAGCTACCAGCATCACTTGCAGATGATGGGTGGCAGCTGTGCGCGGGTCTGCAAGACCGGGAAACCAGGAACCCGGCAGACCCGAAGGTCTCCCGCACAAAGCTGCCATTTTGTGGACACCAACGAGCGTCCATTTGGCGTAGCTATGCGACTGGTTTTCCGGCGGGCTTGCAGACCCGATCACTGATGAGCAGTGACAGGAATCAAGGTACGGAGGGCGCGCCAGACGCACAAGCCGGCGGATTCTGGCGTACTCGTAGGCGATGGCGCAAGGCGTTGTAGGGCTTCGGTGGTAACCGCAGGCTTCATATAAACATCCCGATTATTTCCTGTTTATCCGCCGATTGAACGGGCTACCGATCCAGCACCCACCCGGCAATGATCGGAATGCACTGTTCCGTCCAAAAAAGTCATTTACGCACCTACCTCGCCATCGCCCGGGTCGCTAGAGTGCAGCGCTCTTTTCTACTGGCTGACGTACTGATGAATCTGTGGTTTCGATTGCTCTGCATGCTTTTTCGCCGACCGTGGCGCAAGCCGGTCAATGCGCTGGAATCCACCGTTATCCGCATGCGCGTGTGGCCGCTGGATCTTGATTTGAATCGGCACGTCACCAATGGTCGCTACTTCACCATGGCTGATGTCGGGCGCATGGATTTTGTGTTGCGCAGCGGCGCGTTTCGGGTGGCGCTGCGCGCTAAAGCGTTGCCGATCGTTGGCGATACCTGGGGTAAATTTCGGCGTGAGCTGAAGCTGTTTGAAGCGTTTGAAATTCACAGCCGGATGCTTGGCTGGGACGATAAATGGAGCTTCATGGAGCATCGCTTCGTGAGCAAGGGACGGGTGATCGGCGTGGTGGTCATGCGTGGGCTGTTTCGTTCGGCGAAAGGCACGATTGCGCCGGGTGAGTTTGTCAGGGAGTTGGGGTTGCCTGAACAGTCGCCGGAGATGCCGGAGTGGTTGACGTCGTGGTCGGCGAGTTGTGATCTGATGAGTCGTCAGCTTAGGGGGGAGGAGGTTTGAGGCATCGGTTGCCTGGATGATCGTGTTTATGGATACAGCGCGGTGTCGTTTGGGCTGGCGTCTTCGCGAGCAAGCCCGCTCCCACAGGTTCGCGGTCAGGCTCGGGAACTCGTTTTGACTGGGCTGGCGTCTTCGCTAGCAGGCTAGCTTCCACAGGTTCTGCGCAAGGCTCGGGAGGGCGTTTGGCCGGGCTGGCGCCATCGCGGGCGAGCCCGGTTCCCAACAGCGGTTGGGGGATGGCTATTGTCGGTGGCGGGTCATGTTGATCAGGGCTGCGCGTCTGCCGCCCGGTGCCGGGCGTTCTTCGATGGAGAACGGGACGAAGCCGAGTTTCGGGTAGAGCAGCAACCCAGCGGTGTTTTCGTTGAAGCAGGACAGCTGCACTTCCCTGGCCTGATACTTTTCGAAGCCGACGGCGGTCATGGTTTCGACAATGTAGCGAGCGACACCCTGGCCCCGGGCGTATGGCGCGACGATGACGTTGCCGATACAGCAGACGCCGTCGTGCTCGGCACGGTAGAAGTTGGCGAAACCGACGAATTCGCCGTTGGCCAGAAAAGCCGTGGAGTCGAAGCGCTGGCTGATCGCGGTGTGCATTTGTTCTTCCGTCAGCGGGAAGCTCGCTTTCGGGAACATGAAGAACAGCTCTTGTTCGCCTTGCGGAAAGCTGCAGATGGTTTTGACGTCGTCGGCCGTCACTGGCCGGTGGGAGAAATTCATCGCTGCCCTGCCCTCACTTTTTAACCGTCAGATGATGCGCAACCAAGGCGTTGGCATGGCCGTGGCCCATGCCGTGTTCATCCTTGAGCCACGCCACCAGTTCCATGTGTTTCTTGTCGGTGATGCCGGCGAGCAGGTTCAGCCAGTGTTCGATGGGCTGGCCGTACTTTTTTTCGATGGAGGGAAAGTACGACGCCGGGCCTTTTACCTTGTTGTCTTCGCTCATGCTGCAAGCTCCCTTGGGTCACGACGGAGGGTCGGCGACGCTCCTTGTCGGCATGCCATAGAGTGGACGCGAAGTACGATTGCGGCAACTGCCCCGCTCTTCGAGACGCCACAAAAACCTGTGGGAGCGAGCTTGCTCGCGAAGGGGCCGTGTCAGACGCCATCATCAGTGGCTGACACACCGCTTTCGCGAGCAAGCCCGCTCCCACAGGGATTGGGGGGTTGAAGGAGGTCGGGGTTATTCCGTGCGGCCCGGCAACATCCGCACCAGCGTGTTATCCCGCACCCAGTAGTGGTGAAACAGCCCCGCTGCCGCGTGCAAGCCGATCAGCCAGTAGCCGGCGCTGCCCAGCGTTTCATGCCAGTACTTGAGCTGTTTGGCGAAGTCCGGGTCGATCACCACCGGTGCCGGGACGTGGAAGCCGAAGTACGGGAACGGTTTGTCGGCCGCGGCGAGCATCAGCCAGGCGAGGATCGGCGTGGCGATCATCAGCACGTACAGCGCCAGGTGCATCAGGTGCGAGAGGCCGGTCTGCCAGGCTGGCGGCTTGGGGGTGATCGGCGGGCGTGGGGTCAGACGGCCGAGCAGGCGCACCCAGACCAGCACGAAAATGCTCGCGCCGAACAAGCCGTGGAAGCCCATCAGCAGGCCGCGCGCTTCGCTGCCCTTGGGCATGAAGCCTTTGATTTCGATACAGGCATAGACGCCGACGAACAGCGCCAGCATCAGCCAGTGCAGGGTGATTGAGAGTTTTCCATAACGGGTGACGGCGGTGTCGCGAGTCATAACGTGCCTCGTGATTGTCGTGAGCGACGGTCTCGTCGCAATGGCAGAGCGAACCGATTGCACCACCCTGCCCTCGCAGCTTCAAGACCCTGCAGATTGCCCGCTCATTATCCTCACTTCACCTGCAAATTTTGTGAAAAAAACTCTGCTATCTCACTCAACGCCTCGCCTCAGTTGTGCAGCAACGCGGCGGCGGATGACACCACCAGCAACACCGCCAGAATCCGGTTCAGCCACTGCAACTGCGCCGGATTGTTCAACCAGCGCGCCGCACCGCGACCGAGCAACGCCCACAGCGCCAGACACGGCAACGACACCAGAAAGAACGCCAGGCACAACGCGTTCAAGCCCTGCCCTTGCGCGGTAAATACGCTGATCACCGCAATCGCCATCATCCACGACTTGGGATTGACCCATTGCAGCAGCGCGGCGCCGAGCAGGCCCAGCTCGGCTTTTTCCTCGCCAGCGGCGGGATCGATGGCGGTGGCCGGCGCGGTGAAAATCTGCCACGCCAGCCACAGCATCCAGCCCATCCCCAGCGCACTGATCACCGGGCGCACGCCGGGCAGCATCAGCGTACTGGCGCCCGCACCGGCCACCCAAACCAACGAAGCGGCGCCCACCCCTGCACCGAGAATGATCGGCAGGCACGGTCGCCAGCCGCGTCGGGCGCTGGTGCTGAGGACGATCAGGTTGGTCGGCCCCGGAGTGATCGAGGCAACGAAGGCAAAGAGGATGAACGCAAGCATGGCACGGCCCTGTAGAAAGTCAGGGCCTACTGTGATGGCTGAGCAGCGTAGTGGTCTTGAACGTTTGTTCAGCGTCGAAACGTGCCGATGGCGCGTTGCTGATAGGCGCCCGGCGTGATGCCGTAGGCACGCACGAACCAGCGACCCAGATGACTCTGGTCGGCGAAGCCGAGGCGGCTGGCGACTTCCACTGGCTGCATGCCGGCGGCGAGCATCTGCCGGCCACGGCTCAGACGCAGCTGGATCAGCCACGCGTGTGGAGCGAGTCCATAAGCAGCCTTGAATGCGCGGGTCAGGCGGAAACGGTCGGTGCCGCAGGCGTCGGCCAGGGTTTGCAGGCTGATGTCCTGCTCGTGGTAGGCCACCAGGTAATCGCGTGCCTGCCGGGCGATCAATGGCGCGCGGTTGGCAGCGGTCGGTTGCGGTCGCCGGTACAGATGAATCGCCAGTCGTTCGAGCAAGGCATCCAGCGCTACATCGCGCACCATGCGCACGTCCTGCTTATGCAGCGCATTGAAGGCAAACAAGGTGGCGCGAGCCAGTTCGGGATCATCGTTGAGCACACTGCCGATCCCCGGCAAGCCGCTGCCATAACTGCCCAGATGCAAACCGTCCAGCGCCTGCTCCAGCCATGCCGGTTGCAGATACAGCATGCGATAGGTGAAGCCGTCCGGGCTCGGCGCATCGCCGTCATGGATGTCGCCGGGTTCCAGCATGAAAACCTTGCCCGGTGTGCTGTCATGCCGCGCCCGACGGCTGTTGAAGCGCTGCACGCCTTGCTCGGTGAAGCCGATCAGGTAGGTTTCGTGCCAGTGCGGATCGTAGGCGTGCGCGTGCCCGGCGAAATGCGCGTGCAGGGTTTCGATGCCGGTTTCCCGGTCGCGGGCAAGGTCGATCCAGTTGCTCATGGCGTGCGTACAGTGGTGGGCTGGGGCCAGTAATCCACAATTGGCGGTTTGAGGCTAGAACGTTTGTGCATTTCAGATCGAGCGTTGATTGACCCGCGCCATCAGTTGCTCGGCGCTTTCCTTGCGTTCGGAATAACGATCCACCAGAAAATCCTGGCGCTCGCGCAGCAGCACGGTGAACTTCACCAGCTCTTCCATCACATCGACCACGCGATCATAGAACGGCGAAGGTTTCATCCGCCCCGCCTCGTCAAACTCCGTGAACGCCTTGGGCACCGAAGACTGATTGGGGATGGTGAACATGCGCATCCAGCGGCCCAGCACGCGCAGTTGATTGACCACGTTGAACGACTGCGAACCGCCGCAGACCTGCATCACCGCAAGGGTTTTGCCCTGAGTCGGACGCACCGCGCCGAGCTCAAGGGGAATCCAGTCGATCTGTGCCTTGAACACCGCCGACATCGCGCCGTGGCGTTCCGGCGAACACCAGACCTGACCTTCCGACCACAGCACCAGCTCGCGCAGTTCCTGCACCTTGGGATGGTCGACCGGGGCGTCGTCAGGCAACGGCAGACCGGACGGATTGAAGATGCGCGTCTCGGCGCCGAAGTGCTCCAGCAAGCGTGCGGCCTCCTCCACCAGCAGACGGCTGAAGGAGCGTTCACGGGTCGAGCCGTAGAGCAGCAGGATGCGCGGTTTTTGTTCGTGCGAAGGTGATGTGCTCCGGCCTTCGAACAGGCTGTGATCAAGATTGGGCAGGTGCTCTGACATACGTCCTCCGGCTCAGAGGGAGCCGATGCGATCCAGTTCGCGCTGAAGCTCAACGCGGCTGAGTGATTTGAAAGGAAGACCGAGGAAGGTTGCGCAGCGGCGCTCGATGATCGCCAGCGTGGTACGGAACGCGGCATCCACTGCGGCCTCGTCACCGCTCACATCAGAGGGATCTTCCAGCCCCCAATGACATTTGATCGCCGGGCCGAAGTACACTGGGCAGGTTTCGCCCGCGGCCTTGTCGCAGACGGTGATGACGATGTCCGGCGGGTTGCCTTCAAAGGCGTCGTTGCCTTTGCTGTACAAACCGTCGATAGCGATACCGGCCTGTTGCAGCGTCGTCAGGCTGCGCGGCAACACTTGGCCCTTGGGGAAACTGCCGGCGCTCACCGCCTCGAAACCCTCGCGCGCCAGATGATTGAACATGGCTTCGGAAAGGATGCTGCGGCAACTGTTGGCCGTGCACATGAACAGGACACGCATGGATAGCTCCGGGGATATTTGAAATTCAGCAGCACGCGGTTTCGCGGGCAGGACGGCCGTCCATGTTGTGCAGGCGACAGGCATTGTCCTTGAGCCAATCGGCATTGGCCGTGGCCGTGACCTTGAGGATCTGGTGAACCCAATCCGGCAGCTCCGGGTTGAGCCGGTAATAGACCCACTGACCCTGACGGCGATCGAGCAACAACCCATTGCTGCGCAGTTGCGCGAGGTGGCGGCTGATTTTCGGCTGGCTGTCGTCGAGGGCGCACATCAGCTCGCAGACACACAGCTCACCCTGCTCGGCAATCAGCAAGGTGGCGCGGGCACGGGTTTCATCGGCCAGGCTTTTGAACAGTTCGGTGGGGGTGAGCATGGGGGGCGGGCTCGAACATACGGAAAACCGAATATACGGATATCCATATATTATTCAACCCCAGTAACGGCATAGAACCTGTGGGAGCTGGCTTGCCAGCGATGGCGGACTGACATTCAACATCACCATTGGCTGATCCACCGCCATCGCGGGCAAGCCCGCTCCCACAGGGTTTTATGCAAGCAGAACTATCCGCGTAATGTCAGTCGATTCCTATGTCACAGACACACCGCCTTCGCCAGCAGGCTGGCTCCCACAGGGGGATTTGTGCAGGGCAGGACTAGCCGCGCAACAGGCCCTGCTCCGCCTCGCAAAGGCCGACGACATAATCCCAGACCACCCGCAACCTTACTGACTTGTGCAGCTCGCGCCGGGTACTGATCCAGTAACTGCGCTCGATGCTGTCATCCGGCAATAACGCCACCAGATCCGGATCCGACGCGGCCATGTAGCAAGGCAGCACGGCAATGCCCAATCCCGAGCGCGCCGCTTCCTGCTGGGCGATGACGCTGGTGCTATGGAACACCACACGCGGGCTGCGGCAGAAGCTGTTGAGGAACATCAGTTCCTGACTGAACAGCAAATCATCGACATAACCGATCCACGCATGCCGCCCGAGGTCTTCGCGGCTGCGCAACGGCGGTGCGTTGTCGAGGTAGCGTTGGCTGGCGTAGAGCGCCAATCGATAGTCGGTGAGCTTGCGCGTGACCAGCATGTCGGCCGCCGGGCGCTCCAGATGAATGCTGATTTCCGCCTCGCGGTTGAGGATGCTGACGAAGCGCGGCACGGCGACCAGTTCCACTTCCAGCCCCGGATAGCGTTCGAACAGGCCGATCATCCGGCTGGCGAGAAACTTGATGCCCAGCCCTTCAGTGACGCCGACACGGATCTTGCCCAGCGGTGCGGTGGACTGGGTGATTTCTTCCTGGGCCAGCAGTGCGACGTTTTCCATGGCTTCGGCGTGCTTGAGCAGCGCCTCGCCTGCCGGGGTCATTTCATAGCCCTGGGCGTGCTGGACGAACAGCGCGGTGCCGAGGCTTTTTTCGATGGCCTCGATGTGTCGGGCCACGGTGGCGTGAGTAGTGTTCAAGCGCCGGGCAGCGGTGAGCAGGCGGCCGCTGCGTTGCAACTCCAGAAAGAACCGCAGGTCATTCCAGTCGAACATGGGGTGTCCTTGTCAGCTATGGTCAATCCAGGCTGTTTGAAAACGCACAGCGGCTGCGCAAAAACTAACATTCTTTTAACGAAAGCTAACAACTAGAGTGTCCGACAATAAAAACAAAAAGCGAGGTCAGGGAATGCAGACTTCCCTTGAAGAATACGACTACATCGTGGTCGGTGCGGGCCCTGCCGGGTGCCTGCTGGCCAATCGACTGTCGGCAGACAAACAGCAGCGGGTGTTGCTGCTCGAAGCCGGCGGACGCGACAACTATGCGTGGATTCACATCCCCGTGGGTTACCTGTTCTGCATCGGCAACCCGCGCACAGACTGGTGCTTCAAGACCGAAGCGCAACCCGGCCTGCAAGGTCGCAGCCTGAGCTACCCACGCGGCAAAGTGCTCGGTGGCTGCTCCTCGATCAACGGCATGATCTACATGCGCGGCCAGGCTGGTGACTACGACGGCTGGGCCGCCGAGGGCAATCCGGGCTGGGCCTGGAACGACGTGCTGCCGCTGTTCAAACAGAGCGAAAACCACTTTGCCGGCGCCGCTGAATTTCACGGTGCCAAGGGTGAATGGCGGGTCGAGCAACAGCGGCTGTCATGGCCGATTCTCGACGCGTTTCGCAGCGCCGCCGAGCAGAGCGGCATCGCCAGCATCGACGACTTCAATCAGGGCGACAACGAGGGTTGCGGCTACTTTCAGGTCAACCAGAAATCAGGAGTGCGCTGGAACGCGGCCAAGGCTTTTCTCAAACCTGTTCGCGAGCGGGTCAATCTGACGGTGCTGACCGGGGTTGAAGTGGATCGGGTGCTGCTGGAAAACGGTCGCGCATCGAAGGTCAGCGCGCGTCACGAAGGCCAGGTGAAAAGCTTCAAGGCGCGCAAGGAAATCGTCCTCTGCGCTGGCGCCGTGGGTTCGCCGAGCATTCTGCAACGCTCCGGGATCGGCCCGAGTCCTTTGCTGGAGCGTCTGGGCATCGGGGTGATTCATGAGTTGCCGGGGGTCGGCGGCAACCTGCAGGATCACCTGCAACTGCGCCTGATCTACAAACTGCAGAACGCTCGGACCCTGAATCAGATCGCCGGCAGCGTGTGGGGCAAGATGGGCATGGGCCTGCGTTATCTGTATGACCGCAGCGGGCCGCTGTCGATGGCGCCGAGTCAGCTCGGAGCGTTTGCCCGATCCGGGCCGGAGCAGACTTCCGCCAACCTTGAGTATCACGTGCAGCCGCTGTCGCTGGAGCGTTTTGGCGAGCCGCTGCACAGCTTTCCGGCGTTCACCGCGTCGGTGTGTGATCTGCGTCCGCAGAGCCGTGGCCGCATCGACATCCGTTCGGCAGACCCGCAGGAAGCACCGCTGATTCAACCCAATTACCTCAGCCATCCTGAAGACCTGCGCGTGGCCGCCGACGCGATTCGCCTGACCCGGCGCATCGTCAGCGCCCCGGCCCTGCAAGCGTTCAAACCGGTGGAATATTTGCCCGGCGACAACCTGCAAAGCGAGGAGCAGTTGCACGAAGCGGCCGCGCGCATCGGCACGACGATTTTCCATCCGGTCGGCACCTGTCGCATGGGCAATGACGCGGAAGCGGTGGTCGATGCGCAATTGCGCGTGCATGGCGTGCCCGGCCTGCGCATCGCCGACGCCTCAATCATGCCGCGCATCACCTCGGGCAACACCTGTTCGCCTACGCTGATGATTGCCGAGAAGGCGGCGCAGTTGATCCTTTCAGGACCTGTTCACAGCCCCAATGTGGGAGCGGGCTTGCTCGCGAAAGCGGAGTGTCATTCACCCATGATTTGACTGACACGGCCCCTTCGGGAGCAAGCCCCCTCCCACAGGAATCAACAGCATTCAAGGCATCGCGCAACACCCGGACACGCAACACCAGTGGAACAACAAAAACAATCACTGTGAGGGATACCGACATGTCAGAACACGCTCAGCCGCTGGACGCCGCGAGCGGCGCCAGCACCAGCAATGCCACGCAGAAAGTCATCTTCGCCTCGTCCCTGGGGACGGTGTTCGAGTGGTATGACTTCTTCCTCTACGGCGCCCTCGCGGCGGTGATCAGCAAGCAGTTTTTCGCCGGGGTCAACGACACCACGGCGTTCATCTTCGCGTTGATGGCCTTCGCCGCCGGGTTTATCGTGCGGCCGTTCGGGGCGCTGGTGTTCGGTCGGTTGGGGGACATGATCGGACGCAAATACACCTTCCTCGCCACGATCATCCTGATGGGCATCGCCACGTTCTGCGTCGGCCTGCTGCCGACCTACGCCAGCATCGGCATTGCCGCACCGATCATTCTGGTGGTGCTGCGCATGCTCCAGGGCCTTGCGCTGGGCGGCGAATACGGCGGCGCTGCGACCTATGTGGCGGAACACGCGCCAATCGGCAAACGCGGTTTCCACACCAGCTGGATTCAATCCACTGCAACCCTCGGCCTGCTGCTGTCGCTGCTGGTGGTGCTCGGGTGCCGCTACTTCACTGGCGATCAGTTTGAAGTCTGGGGCTGGCGCATTCCGTTCCTGCTGTCGATCGTGCTGCTGGGCATTTCCACCTGGATCCGCCTGAGCCTGCACGAGTCGCCGGCGTACCTGAAAATGAAAGAGGAAGGCAAAGCCTCGAAAGCGCCGATCCGCGAATCCTTCGGCAAATGGGAGAACCTCAAGGTCGTGCTGATCGCGCTGTTCAGCATCAACGCCGGGCAAGCGGTGACCTTCTACGCTGCGCAATTTTACGTGCTGTTCTTCCTCACCCAGTTCCTGAAAATGGACCCGGCGGTGGCCAACAGCCTGCTGATCATCAGTGTGGTGATCGGTGCGCCGTTCTTCATCATTTTCGGCTGGCTGTCGGACAAGGTCGGGCGCAAACCGGTGCTGATGCTCGGCCTGCTGCTGGCGACGGCGCTGTACTTCCCGATTTTCAAATCCCTGGCGCATTACGCCAACCCGGCTATCGATCAGGCCAGCCGTCAGGCGCCGATCACCGTGCTGGCCGATCCGGCCACCTGCACCTTCCAGTTCGACCCGGTGGGCAAGGCCAAATTCGACAGCCCGTGCGACAAGGTCAAGACCTTCCTGGTCAAGCAGGGCCTGCCCTACTCCAGCGTCGCCGCCCCGGCCGGCAGCGGCGTGCAGGTGAGCGTCGGCGACGTGAAAATCGACGGCTACGACGAATCGGCCCTGCGCGGCGCGGTGACCCTCGCCGGCTACCCGCAACAGGCCGACCTGCAACAGATCAACAAACCGATGATCGTGGCGCTGATCGTCGCGCTGATCATCATCTCGGCCATGTGCTACGGCCCGCTGGCTGCGCTGATGGTCGAACTGTTCCCGACCCGCATCCGCTACACCTCGATGTCCCTGCCGTATCACATCGGCAATGGCTGGTTCGGCGGATTCCTGCCAACGGTGTCGTTCGCGCTGGTGGTGTACACCGGGGATATTTTCTATGGGCTGTGGTACCCGGTGCTGATTACCGGGGTCAGCCTGGTGGTGGGGATAATCTGTCTGCGAGAGACGAAGAATATCGATCTCGATAAGAACTGAATCTGAAACATGATCCTTTGGTAAAAAAACCTGTGGCGAGGGGATTTATCCCCGATGGGGTGCGTAGCGCCCCCCGTGAAAAAGGGGACTACTGCGTAGTCCATCGGGGATGAATCCCCTCGCCACAATTAAATCTCTCCCTCCAGTAACTAAGCGTCAGCCTTGATCACCTCAAACTTCACCTGATCCGGATAAAACGCCACGTAGTTCTTGATCGCATCGACCGAGATCTTCGGTTTCTCGTACGTCCACACCGCATTCGCCCCCTCATGCCCCGGCACTTGCAGGCTGAAGTAATTGGCATCGCCCTTGTACGGGCAGTAACTGGTGTGGTCGGTGCGGGCGAAGTATTTCTCGTCGATGTCTTCGCGGGGCACGTAGTACACCGGCGGGTAGTTGGCTTCATGGAGAACCAGCACGTGAGAGGACGCCGCGACCTGGATGCCGTGGAATTTCACCAGCAGGCAACCGGGGAGTTCTTCGAGGGTGATGACGGGATTGAGGCCGGTGGTGCTCATTGGGGTTACTCCTGAATACGGCGCAGAGAGACCGGTTCAGGTATAGCCCATAGGTTCAGACCAGGGTGATTTTGCAGCCGAACGGCCAAAGCCCCTCGCCCCAGCCCTCTCCCGGAGGTAGAAGGAGCCTGCCGAAGTGTCTTTCGTTCTACACCGACCTGAAAGCACTTTATCGATTGTGGATTCAGCGAAGTGCAATCAGGTCGACGTATGTTTTCAGCATCCCCCGATCGGTTCCCTCTCCCACTGGGAGAGGGTTAGGGTGAGGGCTACTCTTCTGGCATCAAACCACGATATCAGTCGCCACCGCCTGCCCCACCACACCCACGGCAAAGTCAACCTGCCCCTGCCCGGTCAGATCGACCAGCAGCCCGGTCTGACCGTTCTGCGCGTAGTAAGTCAGGATCGCATCGCCCGCGTGGCCGGTGAAACTGCTGACGAAGTTCAGTGACGCCGCCCCCGTGGCAAACGCGGCGATGCCCGAGAGGTCGATCTTGTCCACGCCGCTCTTGAAATCCATGATCCAGTCCGGCTGGTTGTTGGTCGAGTCGCTGGCCGCACCGAACACGAAGGTGTCTGCGCCCTCGCCGCCCCACAGCACATCCGCGCCGCCACCGCCGTAAAGGATGTCGTTGCCGGCTCCGCCGAACAGATGGTTGACGGCCGAGTTGCCGATCAGCAGGTCATTGCCCGAACCGCCAACCGCATTTTCCACGGTTACGCCATAGGCAATCGACACGTTGCCGACCAGACCGCCAACGTCGGAGAACGAACCTTCATTGAGGTTGATCTTCTGGTTCTGGGTGAAGCCGGAGAAGTTCAGCGTATCGTTACCGCCACCGTCCCACACTGAGAACACAACTTTCGACGCCGCCGATGTCGCGCTGTAGAAATCGCGGCCGGCGTTGGAGCCGAAACCGTAGGTGGTGTCATCGGCGCGGGTTGCATAGTTGGCGCC
>Ga0157372_10001477_pt1 | contig 25522 bp, 19 predicted proteins | sample C55metaG_FD_115307 | JGI IMG/M metagenome (GOLD analysis project Ga0157372, IMG submission 115307) | Corn rhizosphere microbial communities from Kellogg Biological Station, Michigan, USA - C5-5 metaG | ecosystem: Host-associated > Plants > Roots > Rhizosphere > Soil | place: USA: Michigan...
GATCGGCAAGGCGCTCGGCGTCGCCCATATCCTCGAAGGCTCGGTGCGCAAGCAGGGCGAGAAGGTGCGCATCACCGCGCAGCTGATCCAGGCATCGGACGATTCGCATCTTTGGTCGCAGGCCTTCGATGGCGATCTGTCCGATGTGTTCAAGCTGCAGGAGGATATCGCGCGTGCGATCACGGACCAGCTCAAAGTGGTATTGAGCGACGAGCAAAAGACGCGGCTCGTGCCGGTCGCGACGGCCAACGCGGACGCTTACGCGTTGTTTGTCGAAGCCCAGACCCTGGTCAACCGCCGCGTCGGTGACAGCCTGCCGCAGGCGATCGCGCTGTTGCAGAAAGCCACCATGCTCGACCCGAAGTTCGCGCGCGCCTGGTCGAAGCTAGCGATCGCCTATGCGGTGCTGGCGCAGTACGTCAGCAGCGATTGGCGCGAGAACTGGAACGCCGCCGATCACGCCGCGCAAAATGCGCTGGCGCTCGATCCCAACGATGCGGAAGCCTATGCCGCGTTGAGCTACAACCAGTTCTCGCAACGCCATTATGTCGCGATGGTCGAGCCGATGCGGCGCGCGCTGGAGCTCGGCCCCGATGATCTCGCGGCGAATTATTGGGCGGCGAACGAAATGGCCGCGACCGGGCGCACGCGCGATGCGGAAGCACAGATCGATTCGATGCTGCCGAAGGATCCCGCCAATACCTTGTTGCTGTTCTACAAGGGATCGATGCGCTGGCGCGCCGGTGACGTCGGCGCCGCCATGGCCATCGCGCAACGCATCGAGGATCACGGAGCCGCGTTCGCCACGTTGATACTCGCGTGGCACGACGCCACGGTCGGCGACTTCGATGCCGGCGCCAAGCACTTCGCGTTCGCGCGCGGTCTGGGTACGACGTTGTCGCCCGCCGATCTGCAAGCGGTTTATCGCGGCACCTATCAGGGCGAGACACAACGCCGCGCCGCGCTGGCTGTTCTTGATGCGCATGCCGCGGACGATTGGACGCCCACGTTCCTGCTGCAACTCGGTGAACCGGAACGTGCGTTCGACGCTTTCGAACACGGCAAGACCGGATTGTCCGACGCGTACCTGAACTGGTTGTGGCAGCCCGAAGCCTGGTCGCGCAAGGCGCGCCAGAGCCCGGCGTTCCAGGGCTTCGCCAAACGCATCGGCCTGCTCGACTACTGGAAGCAAAACCGCTGGCCGGACTTGTGTTCTCCCACACCTGCAAATGGTCCGGACGGATTTACCTGCCAATGACTTTTTTCACAGAACTGACGCGGCGCAAGGTTTTCAAGATCGGCGGTGCTTATCTGGTCGTCGCCTGGCTGGCCGTGCAGGCCGCGTCGATCGGGTTTCCCGCATTCGATGCGCCGCCCTGGGCACTGCGCATTTTTATACTTGTAGCCCTATTGGGGTTTCCGATCGCGCTGGTGTTCGCGTGGGCGTTCGAACTCACGCCGGACGGGGTCAAACCCGAATCCGGCGCGCGCAGTACGCGCGCGATTCTGCTTACCGCGGCCGTACTCACGGCGCTGGCCTTCCTCTGGTACTTCAGGGGTCAGCCGTCGTATCGGGCCGATACACCGACCGCAGCACACGTCGCGGCAACGCCGGCGGCCGCGGTATCGACGGCCCCGGTCAATCAGAAATCCATTGCCGTACTTCCGTTCACCGACTTGAGTCCGACCCACGACCAGGAATATTTTTCCGACGGCATGTCCGAGGAATTGTTGAACGCATTGGCCAAAGTGAAGGATCTGAAAGTCGCGGGTCGAACTTCATCGTTTTCATTCAAGGGCAAGAACGACGACCTGCGCACGATTGGAAAAACCCTGAGCGTCGCCAACATTCTGGAAGGCTCGGTGCGCAAGCAGGGCGAGAAGGTGCGGATCACGGCGCAGCTGATCCAGACCGAGGATGGATTTCACCTGTGGTCGGAGAGCTACGACGGCGATCTGTCCGACGTGTTCGAGTTGCAGGAACGCATCGCCCGGGCGATCACCGGCAAGCTGGAAGTGATCCTGCAAGGCGATCAGCAGCAACGCCTGGTCCCGGTTGCCACCGGCAATCCCGAAGCCTATGCGCTGTATCTGCAGGCGAGCGGTATCTTCAATCGGCGTGAAGGTCCGCGTTTTCCCGATGCCGTCGCCCAGCTCGAACAGGCGCTCAAGCTCGATCCGAATTTCGCGCGCGCGCATTCGCGGCTGGCCGTCATCGCGGCGATTGCGCCGACGTATCTGGTTTACGATTGGTCCGCAGCGACTGCCATAGTCGAAGAGCACGCGCGCAAGGCGGCGCAGCTCGATCCGACACTGGCAGAACCCTATGCGGCCCAGGCTCAGGTGTATACCGGACAGCGTCGGCTGCTCGAGGCAAGACGCCAGTTCGAACGGGCGATTGCGCTCGACCCGGACGATACGACCGCCGCCTTCTGGTACGCGACCAATCTTATCCTGTCGGGCTATACCCGCGAGGGCTACAAAGTCATCGATCGAGTGCTTGATGTCGACCCGATGTTGCCTACGGCGTTGCTCTGGCGCGGCCTCGGCTACGTGTACGCCGGCGATAACGTCAATGGCGAGCGTCTGTTGCAGCGCGCCGCCGACGCCAAGCTCGCATTCGCCGGCCTTGGAATGTCGTTTGTCGCCAGCGCACACCATCGACAGACCGAGGCGATCGAACAACTCGCTGCGGGGTTCAACGCGCTGCACACGGGCCTGCCGGTGCAATCGACACAGCTGCTCGCCCGCGGCATCCTCGACGACGAGCCGGCGCGGCTCGCCGCACTGGCAATGATCGACGACTACCTGAAGACCAAGCCACAACCGGTATCCGGATTCGTGATCTACGGACTGATGCGCATGCATGAGCCGGCGCGTGCGCTGGCCGCCGCGCAGGGCGTGCCGAGCGGCAACGACGCGGGCTTCCTGTCCCTGTTGTGGAGTCCTTACGGACGCGAATTCCGCGTGCTGCCGCAGTTTTCCGAATTCGCGCGCCAGGCAGGATTGGCCGCAGTCTGGGATCGCTACGGCGAGCCGGACCATTGTCACAGGCGCGCACCCGGCGACTATGTCTGTGAGTAGCGCATGAGCATTGTCGCCCGAGCGGAGCGCGATCACGTGAGCCTGAGCTGTGAACTCAAGCGCAGAAAGGCATGCAGGGTCGCGCTTCATGTCGAAGTGCACCTCGCGGCGCCGGGCAAGGCGGTGCATTGATGTCGCTGTTTACCGAACTGACGCGGCGCAAGGTCTTCAAGATCGGCGGTGCTTATCTGGTCGTCGCCTGGCTCGCGGTACAGGCCGCGTCGATTGGGTTTCCGGCGTTCGATGCGCCGGCCTGGGCCTTGCGCATTTTTATACTTGTGGCCTTGCTCGGCTTTCCGATCGCGCTGGTGTTCGCGTGGGCATTCGAACTGACGCCCGACGGCATCAAGCCCGAATCCGGAGCGCGCAGCACACGTGCCATCTTGGCTGTGGCGGCCGTGCTAACAGCGCTGGCCTTCGTCTGGTACTTCAAAGGCCAGCCTTCGTATCGGGCCGAACCCGTGCCGAATGCGGTGGCGCAAACCAATGCCGCAACGCCGGCCGCGGCTGCAGTCAACCCTAAATCCATCGCCGTACTGCCGTTCTCCGATTTGAGTCCCGCACACGATCAGGACTACTTTTCCGATGGCATGGCCGAGGAAATCCTCAACGCGCTCGCGCAGGTGCGGGATCTCAAAGTCGCCGGGCGCACGTCGTCGTTCTATTACAAGGGCAAGAACGAAGACCTGCGCGCGATCGGCAAGGCACTCGGCGTGGCGAACATCCTCGAAGGTTCGGTGCGCAAGCAGGGCGACAAGGTGCGCATTACCGCGCAGCTCATCCGCAGCGACGACGATTTCCATCTGTGGTCGCAGGCGTACGACGGCGATCTGGCCGACGTGTTCCAGTTGCAGGAGCGCATCGCACGCGCGATCACCGATCAGCTCAAAGCGGTCTTGAACGATGATCAGAAGACGCGGCTCGTGCCGGTTGCGACACAAAGCAGCGACGCGCACGATTTGTACCTGCGCGCTACCGACGTGCTGAACCAGCGCGACTACCAGCGTATGGGCGAGGCGATCGGCTGGCTCGGGAAGGCGATCCAACTCGATCCGAACTACGCGCCGGCGCACGCACGGCTGGCGATGGTGCATGCGCTCGGAAAGCCGGAATTTGGTGCGTCCGATGGCGAAGCGGAAAAACAGGCGCGACTCGCGCTCGCGCTCGATCCGAAGCTGGCCGAGCCCTACAACGCGCTGGCATTTCTGGCGCGCAAGCAGCGCCGTTTTGTCGATGCGCGCGCGGCGATGGACAGCGCACTCGCGCGCGAACCGGACGATGCCTCGGTAATCTTCTACGACGGGCAGTTGCTGATCAACACCGGCTATACCCGCCGCGGCATCGAGCGCCTCGACCGCGCGCTGGCAATCGATCCGTTGTTGGCCAATGCGCTGCATTGGCGCGCGTTGCAATACCTGTTTGCGGGAAATCTGGATACGGCCGAGCAAATGTGGAAACGTGCCGGCGCGGCCGGTCTGTCCTACGCGGACGTGGGGCTCGCGCAGGTCGCGGAAGCGCGTGCGGACTATGCGCGGGCGCGCGCGCTGCAGCTACCTTACATATTCAAGAATAACGCCGTGACCGCTTGCCTGCAGGCACCTGACGTATCGGTGCCGATCTATTTCGACGGAGTTTTTGCCAGCGACGCAACGGCGCGCGCGAACGCGCAAGCGGTGTTGGATGAATGCCTTGCGGCGAAGCCCGAAAAAATTCCGCTCTGGGCGGTTCTTGGTCTGTTGCGATTCGGTCAGCTCGAACGCGCCCTGCAGGTCATCGCACAGGGGCCGACCCTCGATGACGCGGGCCTGTTCAACTATCTATGGAGTTCCAAGCGGCACGACGTTCGCAGCCTACCCGCGTTCACCGAGTTCGTGCGCAAGATCGGTTTTGCGGCGCTGTGGGACACGTATGGGGCGCCGGATCTGTGCCGCAAGAATGGGGGTGGGGATTATGTTTGCGATTAAGCACCTTACGGTAAGTATCGAGCGCGGCGTAAATATCTTTTCCGTCCCGTTTTTCGATCCAGAAAAGCGCTACGTTGATCCGTGGCGCTGGGGAGCCGGCCCGCCGCGTGGTTACACAGGATAGGAAAAGGGTACAGAGGTCGGAGCGACTTCTGTAAATCGGGTTAGCAAAGGCATACCAACTTCGCCATTATTTCCGACATGCGCGCCTTCGTCCTCTCCGCCTACGGCGGCCCCGACCACACCGCACTGATCGACGTGCCGCAGCCATTACCGCGCGCCGGCGAAGTGCTCGTTCGCGTCCACGCCGCCGGTCTCAATCCGGTCGATTTCAAGACGCGCGCCGGCGCGCTGAAGGTCATTCGCAACTATCCGTTGCCGATCGTGATGGGCAACGAACTGTCGGGAGTCGTCGAAGCCGTCGGCGCGGGTGTGACGCGCTTTGCCAAAGGCGATCGCGTGTTCGCGCGCGTTGACAAGGACAACATGGGCGCGTTTGCCGAGTTCGCCGTGGTGCATGAAGATCACGCGGCGCGGATGCCGGCGTCGCTCGATTTCACGACGGCGGCGGCGGTGCCGCTCGCCGCGCTGACTGCGCTGCAGGCGCTGCGCGATGAGTTGCACGTGAGCGCCGGGCAGCGCGTATTCATTCCGGGTGGCGCCGGTGGCGTCGGCACGTTCGCGATCCAGCTCGCCAAGCACCTGGGGGCGCACGTTGCGACGACCGCTTCGCCGCGCGGCGAGGCACTCGTCAAACGGCTCGGCGCCGATGTGGTGATCGACTACACACGCGAGCGCTTCGAGGACAAGTTGTCCGGCTACGACTGTGCGTTCGATCTGCTCGGCGGCGACACGCTCGCGCGCGTGTGGTCGGTGCTCAAGCCGGGCGGACGCGTCGTCTCGATCGCCGGCATGCCCGAGCCCGTGACGGCACGCAAGGATCTGGGACGCGGCACGTTGCTCGCTGCGCTGTTCTGGGTCATCAGTTTGAGCACGCGCATGCGTGCTGCCCGCCACGGCTGCAGCTATCGCTATCTGTTCATGCACCCGAGCGGCGCTGACCTCGCGTACCTGGCTTCGCTCATCGACGCGAAGCAGTTCGAAGTCGTCGTCGACCGGATCTTCCCGTTCGTCGAGGCGAAGGAAGCGATGGCTTACCTGGAAGCCGGTCACGCCAAGGGCAAGGTCGTTCTGCGACTGCAGTCATCATGATCGAAGGCGCGAAAGGCGTCGTGCACGGATACCGACATAGTGAGCGGGTTGGTTGTAGCGCGATAGCGTCAGGTGATCCGACAAAGTGCATCGCATCGCAGCCGAATAGAGCCGCGCACGCCGCGTGTCTTCGATGATCTAAACCGGACTCATCAGTCGGCGAGGCGCTGGAAACCCAGCAGGGCTTGCAAAGGAGGCCGCCGCCTCTGCAGCATTGCGCAAAGCAGATTGGCGCCGATCGTGCTGTAAACGATGCCGTTGCCGCCGTACGCCATCGCGAACAGCACGCGCGATCCGTATTGCGGATGCGTGCCGAAGAACGGCAGGCCATCCGAGGTTTCCGCAAACGTGCCGGCCCAGGCGAATGCCGGTTCCAGCTCGGCAAGTGGCCAGATCGTCCGCGCACGTTTGTACAGCCGTCGTGTCTTGTATTCCAACCGGCGATCACGTCGATGCGGCAGGTCGATCGCATCGTCTTCGCCGCCAATGATCAAGCGGCGATCGGCGGTCGTACGCGCGTAGACGTATGGGCGCGCGGATTCCCACAACATGGTTTCCGACCACGGCCCGAGAACGTTTGTGTCGATCGGATCGGTAATGTAGGCATAGCTGCTACGGTTGCGCGCGACTTTTGTGCTGAGCCATTTCTGTGCCGCATAGCCTGTCGCAATGACGACATGACCGGAACGAATGGAAAATCCGTTCCTTGTTTGCGCCATGGCACCTCGACCGGCCGAATCGACACGGAGTACTTCCGTTCGGTCGAATATCCGCACGCCGCGACCATGCAAACGTCGCAGCAGACGACTCGTCATCCGGTATGGATCGATTTGCGCGCCCAACTCGCTCCAGATCGCGCCCGCATAGTCCACCTGGAAGCGCTCTTGAAGCTCGTGCCTGGACAACCATTCCACGTCGAATCCGTGTCGAGCGCGCAACTCGAATTCCGCGATGAGCGAACGGCGATGAAGCCGGCGGCTCGCAAGATACAGGCTGTGCTGCCGTCGAAAGCCGACATCCGCGACCTCGCGCGAGATGTCTCGCAGTTCGAAAATCGCTTCTGCGCAAGCGCGGTAGATCAGCGCCGCAGCGGGCTCGCCGTATTTTCGCGCGAGGTCGAGCATGTGCACGTCGTTTTCATACTGTAACAGCGCCGTGCTCGCCGCAGTGCTTCCCCAGGCGATGTCCCGTTGTTCGACGACAGCGACATCGAAATCGGCATCGGCCAGTTTCCGCGCAATCAGCGCGCCGCTGATACCGCCGCCGATAACGAGCACGTCACAAGTCGTATCACTCTCGAGACGTGGAAAGGCGTACATCAACCCGTTTTTGACGGCCCAGTATGGGTATCCGCTTTTGAGGTCCATTCTCGCCATGCGCCGCTATGGTATCGCCAAAAACATTGGCGGCGGACTTGTTGAGAACGGGATTTCCACAACATTACCGAATGTCGAAGCGGACAAATTAATGCACGATTGTTTGCTGCTGTTCGCCGCCACTTCGCGTGCGCCAGCAAGCTCGCGGAAGATCCCGCGCTCGCCGCTGGGGGAAGGCTCCCTCACCGCAGATGCGGAAATTGCAATGTGCCTACGGCTCGAAACCGTCGGTGAAGATAAAGTCTATCGGTGTCGGCACCGGGACGTTGCTATTGGTGCAGTCCGATCCCGACGGAGATTGTGATACCGCTATCGGCGTGCAGGACTGCCCGAGTTCGCCTTGTTCTCCCGAACCCCAGGACCACACAGTGCCATCGGCCTTGATCGCCTGGGTGTGGTGGTCACGCGCCATGAGCCAGACGACATTCGCAAGACCGGGCACCTGCACGGGCTGGTATTGAGGCGCGCCGCTGTTGTCGCCATTGCCCAGTTGCCCGCAGCCGTTGGCGCCAAATGTCCACGCGGTGCCATCGGACTTGAGCGCTGCCGAGTGGCCATCGCCCGAGGAAACTTGAATGACGTTCGCGAGTCCGGGAATTTGCGTCGGCACGGACTCGTCGGTGACCGGACTGAGCGATCCGTCGACGATTCCAAGTCGACCCATCGCCGGCCCAGATCCCGCGCACGCTCCGCCCCAGGTATTGGTTCCCCAAGCCCAGACGGTGCCATCGGCTTTCAGTGCGAGGACATGTTCCCAACCTGCGGATACCGCAATGACCTGGGTCAGACCGGTGACGGCCACCGGCATATAACTGTTTTGCGGGTTTCCGCCGTTGTATTGAGCCGCGTTGCCGAGCGCCTCGGATCCGTTGGAACCCCAACTCACGAGAGTTTTATCCTGCAGAAGCGCAACGCTGAATCCGTTGCCAGCCGTCACCATGCTGGGATTGCTTACGCCGATCACCTGGTTCGGCGTATCGGTCACGGTGGAATTGTTCATTCCCAGCGAGAAATGCGAATTCAATCCCCACGTCCACACCGTGCCGTCGGATTTGACGATCACCGCGTGATACGCCCGTGAACCCAGCAACGTCACTTGGCTCATGCCTGGCATCTGCGTCGGCACAGGCACAAAAGCGCTGCTGTCGTAAGCAGGTCCCAATCCGAGCAGATAGACGATATTCAAACTATTCAGATTGTTGGCTCCCCATGTCCACACGGTGCCGTCGGATTTGAGCGCGATGTTGAAAACTTCGGCGCCCATCACCGCCGTGACATGCGTCAAATTGGGAACCCGCGCCGGCAGTGCCTGATTGCTGGTATTGCCATTGCCCAACTGGCCGTTGGAGTTGTAGCCCCAGGTCAAAACCGTGCCATCCGACTCCAGTGCGATGACTTCGCGTGCTCCACCCCAGATTTGCGTGACCGCCGCGGCAGCAGGCAGAGCGGACAGCCATACAAGCACGCCGAGTGTTGGAACGAGCGGTTTCAGAGTAACCATACGGGTTCTCTCTTTCCTGCCTGCGCAACAGGTACTGGCGGATGTGCTGGTACAGGTTACAACGCCGGGCCGACAGATAACGAACAACCAGATTCGAAGCAGACCGCTGGCATGTTAACGCCCGCAGCTCGGTGGAATGGGCCGAGTTTCGCGATTTGCGCAATTCAGAGGATAATGCGCGCCCTTTGTTTCCTCCACGATGTTTTGATGAAGATTCCCAAAGGCCTGCAGCCGCTGATCGACGATGGCGTGATCGATGACGTGCTGCGGCCGCTCAAGAGTGGCAAGGAAGCATCGGTCTACGTGGTGCGCGCAGGCGCCGACGTACTCTGCGCAAAAGTATACAAAGACCTGGCGCAGCGCAGTTTCCAGGCGCGCGTGCAGTACCAGGAAGGACGCAAGTTCCGCGGCAGCCGGCAGACGCGCGCGATCGGCAAAGCCAGCCGATTCGGGCGGCGCGAGCAGGAAATCGAGTGGAAGAACGCCGAGGTGGACGCGCTTTATCGGCTGGCCGCGGCCGGCGTACGCGTGCCGCGGCCGCGCGGCTTCTTCCACGGCGTGCTGTTGATGGAGCTGGTTGCCGATGAACTCGGCCACAGCGCACCGCGCCTGGGCGAAGTGGAGCTCTCGGCGGAACAGGCACAGCGGTTTCACGAGGAATTGATGCGCGATGTCGTGCGCATGCTTTGCCAAGGTCTGATCCATGGCGATCTGTCCGAATACAACGTGCTCGTCGGCGCGAGCGGCCCGGTCATCATCGACTTTCCGCAAGTCGTCAGCGCCGCCGGCAACAACGCCGCGCGCGCGATGCTGCTGCGCGACGTGCACAACCTGCGCGACACCCTGGCCCGCTTCGCGCCCGAGCTCGGCCACACGCATTTCGGCGAAGAGATGTGGGCGCTGTACGAGCGCAGCGAGCTGCAGCCCGAATCCGAATTGACCGGACGCTTCGTGTTCGACGAACGCAACGCCGACGTGCGCGCGGTGATGGCGTCCATCGAAGACGCCCGCCACGAAGCGATGATCCGTCAACTGGGACGTGAGCAAGCCGCTTTGGCGGACTGATTCCGCGCTGCCGGAGCAACGTCAGCCTGCGCGCTTCGTGTGCTGCTGCGAAGCGGCTCCAGCGTTGCCCGAGTGTGCCGGCCTTCGGACGAATGCGGGCCCGGACACGCGATTTTGACGCGGCAAGGCGGCGCAGGTTCCGGGCTGTTGAAAGTCCAAGCCCCACAAACGGTAAACTCCGTCGGTCTGTTCAGCGGCGAAATTCCGTGGACGAATTCCTCAAGCGCCTGAAAGAACGCAAGCTCGTGCAGTGGACGCTGGCCTATGTCGCCGGCGCGTTCGCGTTGTTGCAGGCGCTCGATATCGTCGGCCAGCAGTTCGGCTGGCCGGAAAGCGTGCGGCGCGGCATCACGATCGCGCTTGCGGTAGGCTTTTTCATCATGCTCGTGATCGCGTGGTATCACGGCGAAAAAGGCGCGCAGCGCGTCAGCGGAACTGAACTTTCCATTCTTGCCTTGTTGCTCGCCATCGGCGGTGCGGCACTGTGGTATCTGGCGCCCGCCGGCGGTAGCGCAGCGCCAGCATCGGCACCGCTTGGACCCTGGTCCACGGCAGTGCTGCCGTTCGTCAACATGTCCGGCGACAAGGGCAACGAATATTTTTCGGACGGCATGACGGAAACACTGCTCGATCGCCTTGCCCAGGTGCCGCAATTGAAAGTCGCCGCGCGCACGTCGTCGTTCAGCTTCAAGGGCACGAATACGGACGTGCGCCGGATCGGCGCGCAGCTCGGCGTCGCCAGTCTCGTCGAAGGCAGCGTGCAGCAAGCCGGCGACACACTGCGCATCACCGCGCAGTTGGTGCGCGCCGCGGATGGCAGCCATCTGTGGTCCATGCATTACGATCGCAAGGCAGCCGATTTGTTCGCGATCCAGGACGAGATCGCCGGATCCGTTACCGAAGCGCTGGTCGGCGAACTGTTGCCGGCGACGAAGGATATTCTCGCCAAAGACGGCACGAAGGATCTCGCGGCCTACGATGCCTACACGCGCGGTCTGCAGCAGATCGAACTCAATACCTTCAGCTCGTACAACCAGGCGGAAACCCTGCTGCAGCATGCATTGACGCGCGATCCGAACTATGTCGATGCGATGCTGGCACTGATCAACACGTGGTACGGCATGGCCAAGACCGGCCAGACCACCGACGCGGAGTACCGCGAGCGCGCGGTCCCGATGTTGGCTCGCGTCGAGGCGATCGATCCCGGCAACGCGCGATTGCTCGCGTTCCGCGGCGAGATTGCGCAGGAACTTGGCGAACATTTGCGGGCCGTGGAGCTCGCCCGGCAGGGTACGGCCGCGGCCCCCGGCGATGCGCGCGTGCACAACATCCTTGCCGATATTTATGCTTTTCAGGGCGATCAGGCAGCCTCGCTCGCGGAAATGGACCAAGTCCTGGCGCTGAATCCACTGAACGACAACGTGATTCGCTATCGCACGCTGCGTCTGGTCGCCCTCAATCGCTTCGACGAAGCAGAGCAGTCGTTGCATCGTGCACTGCAACTGGATCCGCACAATTCCTCCAACTACTGGATGCTCGGTCGCGTTGCCTATGCGCGCGGCGATCTCGTCGCGGCCGTGGTTTGGGAGTTGAAGCAGAACCCGTACGATCCCGCGGATCCGGAAGGACCGGCCGATCTGGCGACGATTCTCGACGAGCTTGGCGAGACCAGGGCCGCGGACGTGTGGCTCGCCGAATCCGTGCGCCGCAAACCGGGCAACCTGCTCGCAGCCGGTAGCGATATCGCGCTTCGCTACGCGCGCGGCGAGCGCGCCGTCGCGCTCGCGCAGGCCATCGAGCTGATTCCGCGCCGCGCCGAAGAACATCACGATTACTGGCGCGACGCAATCGTGTCCGGTTGCCTCGCGGCCGACGAGCTCGGCCGCATGGCGCAGATGCGTACAGCGCTCGTCGACGCGCGAATCCTGCCACGCGACCTGACCCTCGCCGGTTTCCAGGAATGGGCCGGGCCGGAGGCATCGCCGAAAGTGAAACTGCGCGAACTCGCGGCGGGCCGCCGCTGCATTTTCAACGCCAGTGCCGCTGATGCTCCGCGGCGCGAGCAATTGCTCGCCATCTTCGCCCAAGCCGAAGGCGCAAACTGGGACAGCAAGGAGGAGTGGCAGGGCATCGCCACGGAATTGCGCAACGATCCCGAAGCGATCATTGCGTATTACCTGCCGCGAGACACCGCGGCTTCGCGCTTGCCCCTGCGTGAAGGCATTGCGCGCCAGCTCGGTATCGGCGACGACCCGCGCGTGCTCAAACATTTCGCCGAACAGCGCGATCAGATCGCACGCATGCGTGCCGAGTTGCCTGCCGCATTGGCGAAGGAAGGACTGTCGATGCTGCCGCAGAACGCGCGAACGAGCGGCGCCACACCGTAACGCTGTCAGCGTGGATCCGTCACGGTGCAAAGCGCGCGTTTGTCGCCCGCAGACAATCGCTTGATCCGATATTCGGCTTTCAATGCGGCCGATTTATCCGGATACGCGATGCTCGCGAGCAGGCGCGACGGCGGATGCGAGCGCGTGTAGCGTGCGCCCTTGCCGCAGGCGTGCGCAGCGTATCGTGCTGCGACGTCAATCGCGATCCCGGTGTAGATACTGCCGTCCGTGCATTCGATCAGATAGACGAACCACGGCTTGCCGGTTTCCGGATTCGATGGATCGTCCGCCACGAAGATCAGTGCGAATTCGAGATCAGGCCGTCCGCATGCGACGCAGCTCGGCAATCAGGTCGGTCAGCACCTTGTCTTGCGCCGCCAGGTGCTCTTGTATCTGCATGGCCTCGTGCAGGACCGCCTCGGCGTCGTTGTAGGTATCCAGTGCGCGCTTGTCCGAAGCCGCCCCATCCACTTTCTGGCCGACGATGATGATCGACAGCAATACGAGCTGCAAAAACGTCTGCGCGATCCACGCGATCAATGTGGCGGTGCCCCCGCGCACGGCTTCAGGAAAACTGATGAGCGCGAGTATGGCAAACAGGTAGGCGCACCACATGGTGCCGACCGCGCCGGTGACTTTCATTGCCAGGTACGTATTGAAACGCTGTATGGCGCTGTCGTGCGGGCGCAGATCCGCGCGCTGCACCGGCCCGTGATGTTTGCGATGGGCGATATGCGGATGCGGAACATGCGTGTAGATCACGCTGCTGCCGCAGGCAGGGCAAGTGTGCGCGCCCGGTGTCAGGTTCGCGCCGCATTTTGGACAAGTCGACATGGTTTTCTCCGGAAGTGTCATGTGGCGGCGGTCAGTTCCAGAATACGCAGATTCCCAAACCCGCTTGCAGGTCTGGACTGCTTGAAGTTACACCGCGGCGTGCGTAGACGTCGAACTGCACGCGTTCGCGCAGCAGCCAGGTCAGACCGCCCCCCGCAAGCGTACTCGATGCGCCGCTGCCGGCGATGCGCCCGACCTCCACGAATCCGCCGATTTGGTCGGTGAGGGGAAAGCCGAACGCGGGTGAAAGCGTCCAGGTGTTCGCGCCACCACTGCGATTGACGTTCGCGTACAGCGTCAGCGAGCGGCCGGCGCCGAGGTCACGGCCAATCGTTGTGCCAAGCGAATAAACCGGGCGCCCATTGCTAAATGCTGCAGCGCCGGTATCGAGGGTGACTCCGCCAAGCAAAGCGAGCGAGAAGTCCTTGTTCGCGAGCGCGGGAGCCCACTTCAGCGCGAATCCGCCGTCGCCCGTTCCTTGAGTCTGCGAGTTCGTTGCGGCGGCGCGCACGTCGATGCGATTCCACGGTGAACCGGAAACCTGCACTTCGAGGGTCGGCGTCAGACCGAAACGCAGCGTCGTATCGGCACTGTAGATCGTGCTGCGCACGCCGTCGGTGCTGTCGCGCTGCAGATCGGGCAAGCCTTGCTCCCAATCGAAAGAACCCGGCGGCAGCGTCGAGGTGGCAAACGCGAAGCCGGGACGGTCGAACGCCGGCGCGTCCGCCAGTACCGCGGTGGGCAGCAGGAATAATGCAACGATCCAACGACAGGTCAACACGACATTTCCAGCCTCCGACTCGCGTTGACGTGCTGGCACAAAAAAGCCGCGATCACTCGCGGCTTTTTGCTTGCGAATCGCAGTGAAGCTTACGCCAAACCGGCCTGCTTCATCACTTCGGCTGCGTAATCTTCGACCACTTTTTCGATGCCTTCGCCAACGGCGATGCGGTGGAACGAAAGCACTTCGGCGCCTTCCTTCTTCAGCGCGTCGCCAACGGTGACGTTGGTATCGAGCACGTAGGGTTGACCGGTCAGCGAGATTTCCGCGAGCGTCTTGCGGATCTTGCCGCCGATCATTTTCTCCTGGATTTCCGCCGGCTTTGCGCGGTCCTTGTCGGTCATCTGCGCGAGCGCGATTTCCTTTTCCTTGGTGACGATTTCAGCCGGCACGTGGTCGGGCGAAATGTACGGCGGATTCATCGCCGCGATGTGCATGGCGACGCCACGCGCGGTTTCGTCCGAGCCGCCCTTCATTTCCACGAGCACGCCGATGCGGCCGCCGTGCACATACGCGCCGACGCGATGGTTGCCGTCCACGCGCACGAGGCGACGCACCTGCACGTTCTCGCCGACTTTGGCGACGAGCCACTGGCGCGCTTCCTCGACGGTCGGACCGTAGGAAGTCTTGGCCTGCTTCAGCTCATCGGCGGTCTTCGCGCCACTGGCCAACGCGGTCTTGGCGACTTCGTCGGCGAACTTGACGAAATTCTCGTCCTTGGCGACGAAATCGGTTTCCGAATTGACTTCGACGAGCACGGCCTTGCCGCCCGAACCATTCGTGCCTTGTGCGAGCACGATGCGGCCTTCGGCGGCGACGCGGCTGGCTTTCTTGTCGGCCTTGGCCAGGCCCTGCTTGCGCAGCCACTCGATCGCGGTATCGATGTTGCCGGCGTTCTCGGTGAGCGCTTTCTTGCACTCCATCATGCCGGCGCCGGAGCGCTCGCGCAGCTCCTTGACCATGCTTGCGGTGATTTCCATGGTGAACCTCTGCTGGGTAAGACGCGCTATATGGGTGCGCGTCGATGAATTTTCAAACGATGGTGATGCCGTCATGCGACAACGGCATGACGGCACAGTTCCGGTGAGATGCGGTTATTCCGCGGCTTCGGCGTCGTGCTTCTTGGCGGTGTGCGGCTTGCGCGGCGGTGCGGCCTTGCGCGGCGCAGGTTTACGCGGACCCGGCTTGCGGCGATCGTCGCCGCGCGGCTCGCGGGCTTCCTTGGCGACCGGATTGCCGGCGGCGTCGAGTTCGACGAACTCGTCCTTGGCCGTGGCGGCGGTCATCGGCGCGGCGGCCTTGCCTTCGAGCACGGCATCGGCGATCGCACGCGTGTACAGCTGCACGGCGCGGATCGCGTCGTCGTTGCCCGGAATCGCATAGTCGACCAGGCTCGGGTCGTAGTTGGTATCCACTACGGCCACGACCGGAATGCCGAGCTTTTTGGCTTCGAGCACGGCGATGTTTTCATGGCCGATGTCGACGACGAACAGCGCATCCGGCAGCGCGGACATGTTCTTGATGCCGCCGAGCGATTTGTCGAGCTTTTCCTTTTCGCGCAGCAGACCCATGACTTCGTGCTTGACCAGTTTGTCGAAGCTGCCGTCGGTCGCCATCGTCTCGATTTCTTTCAGACGCGACACCGACTGCTTGACCGTGCGGAAGTTGGTCAGCATGCCGCCCAGCCAGCGCATGCTGATGTAAGGCATGCCGCAACGTACGGCTTCTTCCTTGATCGCGTCGCGCGCCGAGCGCTTGGTACCCACGAACAGGATCGTGCCGCGCTTCTGCGCCAGGCCCGAGACGAAGTTCGTCGCGTCGGTGAACAGCGGCAGTGTTTTTTCCAGGTTGATGATGTGGATCTTGCCGCGCGCGCCGAAAATGTACGGCGCCATGCGCGGATTCCAGTAACGGGTCTGATGGCCGAAATGCACGCCAGCTTCGAGCATCTGGCGCATGGTGACTTGAGGCATGATGAAACTCCAAATAGGGATGCATCGCGCCTGGCGATGACATCCGGGGTTAGACCTCCACGCATCCAGCGTTGGCGACCTTTGTGCGGACGGCGTAGCGTCTGCCAAAAGCACCCCGACAACGGTATCGATGCGTGTGCGGATTTGCTCCCACAATCGGGAACCGCGGAATTATAGCCTGTTCAGTAGCTTGCGCGCAAACCGGCCTTGCATGCGCAGCGCGGCGCCTACACCTTCGTTACACTATTCACTGGCCGTTTCATTCCCGAGTCTCATGGCAGTCACCGTCAAAACCCCAGATCAGATCGAACAGATGCGCATCGCCGGGCGCCTCGCCGCCGAGGTGCTCGAATTGCTCGTGCCGCACGTCAAGCCCGGCGTAACGACCGAGGAACTCGATCAGATCGCCTACGAACACATCGTCAACGTGCAGAAGGCGATTCCGGCCAACGTCGGCTACAAGGGTTTTCCGAAGACGGTTTGCACGTCGGTCAACAACGTGATCTGCCATGGCATTCCAAGCCCCGGCAAAGCGCTCAAGGACGGCGACATCGTCAACATCGACGTCACGGTGATCAAGAATGGATGGCACGGCGATACGAGCCGCATGTACTACGTCGGCGAACCTTCGGTGCTGGCCAAACGCCTGTGCACGACGGCGTACGAAGCGATGCTCAAGGGCATCGAACAGGTGCGTCCCGGTGCGACGCTCGGCGATATCGGCCATGCGATCCAGCAGCACGTCGAAGCACAGCGCTTCTCGGTCGTGCGCGAATATTGCGGCCATGGCATCGGCACGATCTATCACGAAGATCCGCAAGTGCTGCACTACGGTCATCGCGGCGTCGGCCTGCGCCTCGAGAAAGGCATGACGTTCACGATCGAACCGATGGTCAACGCCGGCAAGCCGCAAACCCGTTTGCTGCCGGACGGCTGGACCGTCGTTACACGCGACCATTCGTTGTCGGCGCAGTGGGAACACACGATCGCGGTGACCGATACCGGTTTCGAAATCCTCACGCCCTGGCCCAAGGCGGCGTGATTTTCCAATGAACGCTGCGACGGCCGCGTTCGAATTGCCTTTGCCGCGCCTGCCCGCCGCGATCCCGCGCAGCGGCGTCTCCAGCGAAGCGCGCCTGGCACTGCGCCAGTTGCTCGGCGATAGCGATCGCCAGCTCGCCGAAGCGTTTCACGCGGGCGCGCCGGCCGCCGTGCTCGTGCGTACGCGCGCGCACGCAGTCGAACGCATCGTCGTGCACGTGTGGAGCGCGTGCGTCGGGGAGTCCGGCGAACTGGCGCTGTTCGCGGCCGGTGGTTTTGGTCGCAGCGAACTGTTTCCGCATTCGGATGTGGACCTGCTCGCGCTCTGCGAACAGCCGCCGTCCGCGCCGGCGCAGCGCGCGCTCGAATCGTTTTTCACTTGCCTGTGGGACATCGGCCTGAAGCCCGGGCATGCGCTGCGCACGCTTGCCGAGTGCCGCAGCATCGCGGCGGCCGATGCGACCGTTTACACCAGTCTGCTCGACGCACGCCGCATTGCCGGAATCGCCACGCTCGATCACGGCTTCGCGGAAGTTCGCGCCGACGCGCGCATCTGGCCGGCGCACGAATATCTCGCGGCAAAAATCGAGGATCGCCAGGCACGGCACGCGCGCTTCAACGACACCGCATACAACCTCGAGCCGAATCTCAAGGACGGTCCCGGCGGCTTGCGCGCATTGCAGCTGGTGCGCTGGCTCGGGCGGCGATTGTTTGCCGCGCCGACCTTTGCGCTACTTGCCGAGCGCGGCGTGCTCTCGGCTGGCGAGGCGGCGGCGGCGCAATCCGGCGAAGCCACGCTCGCGCGCATCCGCTTCGCCCTGCATCTTGCGGCAGGCCGCCCCGAAGAGCGCGTGCTGTTCGATTTCCAGCGCACGCTCGCGCTGCAATTCGGGTTTGCCGACGAGCACAAACAGAATCTCGCCGTCGAACAATTCATGCAGGACTACTATCGCGCGGCGATCGCAAACGAGCGCCTGACCGAGCGCTTTCTGCAGCGCTGCGAAGAGTCGCTCGATGCCGATCTGCAGACGCCACAGCGGCTGACGCTGGATTTCATCGCCATCGGCGGGCGCCTCGATTGCGATCCGCCGGAGCTGCTGGTGAAACGTGCGGCTGCGATCATTGACCTGTTCCGGGTCTGGATCGAGCATCCGCAACTGAAAGGCTTGCGCGCGGATTTCGCACGCCGTCTGGACGAAGCGCTCGTAGTGCACGGCGCCAATCTCGCTGACGACGTCGACGTCAACAGCGCATTCCTGCGCCTGTTGCGAAAGGGCGCGCCGGCCGTCGAGGCGCTCGCGCGCATGAACCGCTACGGCGTGCTCGCGCGCTACCTGCCTGCGTTCGCGCGTGTGGTCGGACGCATGCAGTACGACCTTTTTCACATGTATACCGTGGACGAGCACACGATGCGCGTGCTGCGCTTTGTGGCGCGTTTCGCCGACGCCGGTTCCAGTCGCGAGTTCGCGCACGCGCACGAGCTGTGGTCGCGCGTGTTCAAGCCGGAACTGCTGCTGCTCGCCGCGCTGTTCCACGATATCGCCAAGGGCCGCGGCGGCGATCATTCCGAACTCGGCGAAGACGAAGCGCGCGATTTCTGCGCGCGGCTGCAGCTTTCCGACGCCGATGCCGACCTCGTCTGCTGGCTCGTGCGCCGGCATCTGCTGATGAGCGTGACCGCGCAGCGCCAGGACATCACCGATCCGGACGTCGTGCATCGTTTCGCCGCGCAGGTCGGCGAATGGGAGCGGCTGGACTATCTGTATCTGCTTACCGTCGCGGATATCGCGGGCACCAGCGCGAAATTGTGGAATTCATGGAAGGACCGCCTGCTCGCGGACTTGTACGAGCGCGCGCGCTACGTGCTGCGCGCCGGCCTTGGCGCGCCACCACACGCGGCCGAGCGCGTGCGCGACTGCCAGCGCCACGCGCGCGAACTGCTGCACGAGCAAGCGTTCGACGACGCGCACATCGCGCGCATCTGGGCCGATGTTCCGGATGATGCGTTCCTGCGTTTCACGCCGGCGCAGATCGCCTGGCAGACCGCCGGCATCCTGCGCGCCGGAAAATCCCAGGCGCCGCTCGTGCTGATCGATCCGCTCGGCCAGCGCGGCGGCAGCGAAATATTCGTGTACGCACCGGACCGGGACGGCTTGTTCGCGATGGTCACGGCGGTGTTCGATCGCCTGCGTTTGTCCGTGCACGAAGCACGCATCTTCACCACGCGCGGCGGCATGAGCTGGGACTCGTTCCTCGTGCTCGACGCCGAAGGCCACGTGCTCGCCGATGCGTCGCGCGTGGAGCGCCTGCGCCGCGCGTTGATGGAGTCGGTCGCCCGCACGCACTATCGTTTCGAATGGCAGACGCGCTCGCTGCCGCGTTCGTTGCGGCATTTCCACATCATCCCGCGCATCACGTTCGAGGTTGCCGGCAGCGCGCGCACGCAGCTGGCGCTGGTGTGTTCGGACCGCCCGGGACTGCTTGCCGACGTCGCCAAGGTCTTCCGCGAATGCGGGGTTCGCGTGCATGATGCGCGCATCGCCACGTTCGGCGAGCGCGTCGAGGATTTTTTCCTGCTCAGCAACGAAACGGACGCGGCGCTGGACGAAGCAATGTGCGCGCGGGTGCGCGACGCGCTGTTGCACCGACTCGAACCGGAAGCCGCCAAGGAAAGACATGTCTGTTGAGGAACAAATCGAATCGATCTGGGAACGCCGTGCCGAACTGAGCGCCGCGGAAATCGCTGCGCTCAAACCGGCGCTGGACGACGTGCTCGATTCATTGGAAAGCGGCGAACGTCGCGTGGCCGAGCCGGACGGCCACGGTGGCTGGCGTTTGCAGCAGTGGCTGAAGAAAGCCGTACTGCTGTATTTCCGCGCCAACGGCAATCGCGTGATGGATGCCGCGCCGGCGCCGTATTTCGACAAGGTACCGCTGCGTTTCGAAGGCTTTGATGAAACGCGCTTTCGCGAACTTGGCGCGCGCGCAGTGCCGGGCGCCATCGTGCGCCGCGGCGCGCACATCGCGCGCGATGTCGTGCTGATGCCCAGTTTCGTCAACATCGGCGCGTACGTCGGCACCGGCACGATGGTCGATACCTGGGCCACGGTCGGCTCGTGCGCGCAAATTGGAAAAAATGTACATTTGTCCGGCGGGGCCGGCATCGGCGGCGTGCTCGAGCCGCTGCAGGCCGGCCCGACCATCATCGAAGACGATTGCTTCATCGGTGCGCGCTCGGAAGTCGTCGAAGGCGTCGTCGTCGAACGCGGCAGCGTGATCGGCATGGGCGTGTTCCTTGGCCAGTCCACACGCATCTACGATCGAGCGACGAAACAAGTGCACTACGGCCGCGTACCCGCCGGCAGCGTCGTCGTCGCCGGCGCGCTACCGGCACACGACGGCTCGCATAGCCTGTACGCTGCAGTGATCGTCAAGCGCGTCGACGAGAAAACGCGCGCGAAGACGTCGTTGAACGAGTTGTTGCGGGGAGACGATTAGCGCGGAGCGAGGGCTGGGGGATGGGCACGCAAGACCAACGTACTGCAGCGCCGATTTTCGTGGTCGGCTCGCCGCGATCGGGTACCAGCATTCTGACCTGGTGCCTGGGGCAGCATCCGAACATCCTGCCAACGGAGGAATCGGCTTGGCTCGGTTTGTTTGCCGCGCAGGCGGCCGCGCATCACCGCGTCGGATGCCTGCGTGGCGAGCGTTCGCAGCTGAGCGCGCTCGGCATCGACCGCGCAGAGTTCTTGCAAGCTCTTGGCAACGCCATCGATACGCTGATCTGTGGCCATCGCAAAACGTTGGAGGTGCTCAACCACGCGGCCGCCCAGCGCAACCCTGGCCAGGTTTGCGCCGAGTTCGCGGTCGCACGCGGCGATGCCGAACCCAAGGCCCGCTGGGTCGACGGCACGCCGGAATATTCCCTGCACATCTGCGGCCTGCACAAGCTGTTTCCCGCCGCCAAGTTCATTCACATCGTGCGCGATCCGGATGAAGTGGTCGCTTCGATGCTGGCTTTCCATCACGACGATGGAAGCCCTCTGGTGGTCGACGCCGACGAAGCGTACGCGTACTGGGAACGCACGTCGCGCGCATGTCTTTTGGCCGCGCAAGCGCTTGGCACGGAGTCCGTGTTTCGCTTGCGCCATGCCGATCTGGTCGCGCGGCCGGAAGCGGCGTTGCGTGCGGTGTTCGATTTTCTCGGCGAGGCGTTCGCGCCGGACTGTGTCGCGCCGCTCGCGCGGCGCATCAACAGTTCATTCACTGATGACCAGGCCGTACGTATCGACACGCCGAAGCCCTCGGCCGCCGCGCTACGCGCGCGTCAGTTGCTGGAAGAGCTCGAACCCCCGGTAGGCGCTGTCCGCGCCGATGCACTGGCGCCGTTCGAAAACAGTTTCGCCACACAGATCAAATTTCAGACTACGGTCGAGGCGCAGCTGCGCGCGGCTTGCGAGCGCAATGGCGAGCTGCAGGCCAGCGCGGCAGCCGCCGAAACGGCCTGCGCTGCCGAGCACGAGCGCAACATCAAGCTGCGTTTCATGCTGGACTGGTGTGGAATCCTGATCTGCGTGCCCTGTGCTTTTGCGGTGGCGCTGTATGCTTTCGGTGCGGATGGCAACGCGACGGCGGTGGTCCCCGCGCTTGCAACGACGGCCCTGTTCGCCTACGCGTGGTTGCGTCGAGCGGGTGTGCGGCGATTGCTCGAACGGTTGCTGCCCGCGAAGCCGGAGATTGAACGGAGTATGCGATGACGTTGCATGTGTATGGGCTGGAAAACTGCGAAACCTGCAAGAAAGCGCGCGGCTGGCTGGCGCGACACAAGCTGGCGCACGAATTCATCGATTACCGTGAGCGTCGGCCCGAGCCGGCGATGCTCAGAGCCTGGGCAAAAGCGGCCGGCGGCTGGGACAAGCTCGTCAATCGCAGCGGCATGACCTGGCGCAATCTGCCGCCGGCCCGCAAGGCGCCGGGCTCGGAACCGGAATGGCTGTTGCTGATCAAGGAATATCCGGCGTTGGTGCGCCGGCCAGTGGTAGTGCTGGACGACGGCAGCGCGCACATCGGGTTCACCGACAAATTGTTCACGCAGCTGTTCGCGGCATGAGTTTTTTTCTGTCGCTCCCGTTTTGGCGGCAATGACGAGCCAATGGATTCCGTGAGTAATGTTGTCGATCTCACCGGTGAGCTGATCCGGCGCGCCTCGCTTACGCCGGACGATGCCGGATGTCAGGCATTGCTCGGCGCGCGCTTGCGCCGTGCGGGATTCGCCGTCGAATCGCTGCGTTTCGGCGATGTCGACAACCTCTGGGCCACGCACGGCAGCGGCGATCCGGTGTTCGTGTTCCTCGGTCACACCGATGTGGTGCCGAGTGGGCCGGAAACCGATTGGTCGAGTCCGCCTTTCGAACCGACGATCCGCAATGGATGTCTATACGGCCGCGGTGCCGCGGACATGAAATCCGGCGTCGCGGCGATGACGCTCGCGCTCGAAGCGTTCGTCGGCGCGCGGCCGCAGCATCGTGGCACGGTGGCTTTGCTGTTGACCAGCGACGAAGAAGGTCCGCGCAACGTCGACGGCGTCCGGCGCGTCGCCGACGAGTTCCGCCGCCGCGGTCAGCGCATCGACTGGTGCGTGGTCGGCGAGCCTTCGTCGGCGCAGCGGCTCGGCGATGTGGTGCGCGTCGGCCGGCGCGGCTCGCTGTCGGGGCGGTTGTTCGTGCGCGGCGTGCAAGGGCACGTGGCTTATCCGGACAAGGTGCGCAATCCGATCCATCTGGCTGCGCCCGCACTGGCAGAGCTCGGTGCAACGCGCTGGGATGAGGGCAATGCCGAATTTCCGCCGACGTCGTTCCAGATTTCCAACGTACATGCGGGCACCGGTGCGCTCAACGTGGTGCCCGGCGCGCTCGAGGCGGCGTTCAATTTCCGCTATTGCACGGCGAGTACGGCGCAGAGTCTGCGCGAGCGCACGGAGAACATCCTGCAACGGCACGGACTGGATTTCACGCTGCAGTGGGATTTGTCCGGCGAGCCGTTCCTTACGCGCTCGGGCGCGTTGCGCGAGGCGGTGGAAAACGCGGCAAAGGATATTTGTGGAATTGTGCCAAAAGCCGACACCGGCGGCGGTACGTCGGATGCGCGCTTCATCGCGCCGCTCGGCGCCGAAGTCGTCGAAGTCGGGCCGGTCAATGCGTCGATCCACAAGATCGACGAATGCATCGCGCTCGAAGAACTCGATGCACTGCCGGAGTTGTACCGGCGCGTCATCGAAAACCTGATGGGCTGACGTGTCGGGCCGGCAGCCCCACGCTTCATTTTTGTGGTGTTAAAGTCAAAGTAAACTTTGCCGGACCCGGCAGGAACGGTGTCGCCTTGCCCGCGGCCCAATCGGCTTCACCCGCGCCATAGAATGGCGACAGCGGGTTGTCGCTCTGCCCGCCGGGCATATGGAAGTAGCCATACTCTTCGTGGCCGGGTTCGACGGCAAAACGCTCCGAGGCGCCGAACGCCGGCGCTGCAACGCGCGGCACATTGCTGTCGCCGGGCACGGCAATGGCGGGCATATCGAGCAACCAATGCAAGCCGGGCAGGGCAGCGCTCAACGGGTGGCGCACCTGTGCCGCGTTGACCTCGCCCCAGGTGCGTGCGGCGATGCCGCCGGGCTGTTTGCCGAGACGCTCGCCGACACGCCCGGCGCATTTGCGCAGCAGATCGTCCCAATCCGAGTATCCGGGTGGCAGCAGGTGCGCAGGACGATGGACGAGAATCGTGTCGACCATCGCCTCGGCTTGCGGAAGATTCGGCAGCTTGAAATCCTTGAACTTCACGCGCACGGCTGCCGCAAAGCCGTCGAGCACGGTGTCGAGCACTTCCTTGCGGAATTCACGTACGAGCCGGTAGCTGACGGAAGCCGGATCGGCATGACCGTTCCAGTCGCCCAGCGGCGCGCGCATCTGCGCGAACGGGGCGGCTTCTCCGCCGTGGGCAAGTGTTTTCTTCAACAACTCGAGCCACGGCTCGAGCAAACGATTGCGGTCGTCGAGCTGGATCGCGAGCATGTCGTCGGGCGTGAACGACTGCTTCGCCTTCAGATCGTCGGCGATCGCGCGCGCGCGCGCGCCGAGGTCGAAGCCGCCATCGCCGACCTTGGCGAAATCGGCGCTTTCGAAATCCAGAGTGCGCGCGTTCGCCGTCCACAGCCGTTGATTCTGTGGATTCGGCAGACGCGGATAATCCTGGATGTCGAGCCAGCCGTCCCAGCCGACCCCGGGTTTGCTCCAGTCCGACGGCAGCAGCGGATCATAGCCGCCGATGCGTTTGGGGATGCGCCCGGCAATGGTCCAGCCGATGTTGCCGGCGCGGTCGCCGACGACGAAGTTCTGTCCGGGCAGGCAACTTGCGTTGGCGATGTCGATGGCCTCGTCCACCGTTTCGGCGGCATCCATGCGCAGGAACGTGAAATTCAGCGCGCCCGGTTGCAGCAGTGTCCACGCCAGCGCGAGCGGCGTGCCGTCGGCGTCTTCGGCGGTGATCGGCCCCCATTGCGTGTCGCGCAGCGCCAATTTCAGATCTGCGCCATTGTGCACTTTGATCACTTCTTCACTTTGTTGCAGCGGCTGCGGGCCATTCGCGGTTTGGTAACGCGTCGGATCGGTCGGATCAAGCTGCACGCGCACCCAGTCCACCCAATCGCCGTAGCCGTTGGTCAGGCCCCAGGCGACGTGCCGGTTGCTGCCGGCGACCAGACCCGGGATGCCGGCGATCGTTACGCCGGTCAAGTCCACGCTTTCGCCCGCGCGCCGCGTATTCGGATAGACCAGGCGGGTGCGGAACCAGATGCTCGGCACGCGGTAGTGCAGGTGCATGTCGTTGGCGACGAGCGCCGCGTGGGTGGCAGTGAGCGCGCCGTTGACGGCGAAGCTGTTGCTGCCCGGTGTGGCAGCGCGCTCGACGGCAGGTGGCGGCATGTGCAGCAGTTTCGGATCGAGTTTGCGCAAGTCGATGTCGTCGGCGCTCGGCAGTTCCGGATATTTCATCGCCGGTCCGAGTAGCGGCGCATCCCATGGGCCGCCGTGGATCGACAAGAACTTGTATACATTGTCGCCTAGCGCCGCCTTGATCTTGCTGAATGCGAGTTCGCGCAGGTTTTCGGCATCGTGCAGATCCAGGTACATGGCGTCGCCGGCGAGCAGGCTGTCGGCTTCGCGCCATGGCGCGGGCGGCGCGCCGAGCAGCCAGTATTCCCAAGGCCGCGAGGCGAGCGCGGCGAGCCCCGTGTTGATGCCGTCGCGGTACGCC
>Ga0157372_10001480_pt1 | contig 25505 bp, 25 predicted proteins | sample C55metaG_FD_115307 | JGI IMG/M metagenome (GOLD analysis project Ga0157372, IMG submission 115307) | Corn rhizosphere microbial communities from Kellogg Biological Station, Michigan, USA - C5-5 metaG | ecosystem: Host-associated > Plants > Roots > Rhizosphere > Soil | place: USA: Michigan...
CAAACGGCGCCAGTTCTCTTTCGATCATCGGAAGCAGCTTGCTCACAGCCGGCCAATCCTGTTTCCAAGTGAAGTGAATGGTCACATGCGGTTCTTTATAACACGTACTCATCCAGAGATTGTCGGCGGCGATGCTCATACGGCTTGCACGCCCAAGCTAGTCGCCATCGGTTTCAGTGCAAGTTCAAAAGCCGCTTCGACCTCGCTTGATACTGCTTCCACCTAAAAAACACTTCCAGTGTTGCCAAGCACACCCCATGACAGCGACAATCATCGCGTGGTTGAAACCGCCAATTCGACGGCAACACCGAAAGCGACCGCACTCAGAATTTCGCAGATTCTGACCGCACCCAACCAGCTCACTCTGGCGCGCCTCGCCTTCCTGCCATTCATAGTGATCAAGCTGCTTGATCATCATTACAGCGGAGCGCTCATTCTTTTTATGATTGCTGGCCTGAGCGACGGCCTCGATGGCCTGCTCGCACGACGTCTGCATCAGCAGACTCTGCTCGGACAGTATCTCGACCCCATTGCCGACAAGATGTTGCTCAGCACCGTCTTCCTGGTGCTCTCAATCATTCACCAGATTCCCTGGAAGTTCACAGTCATGGTTTTCAGTCGAGACATCTGCATTTTGCTGGTGAGCGGAGTGCTTTACACGATCGCGGGATTGAGAGATTTCCGGCCCAGCATGTTTGGAAAGGCAAACACTTTCTCACAATTGGCGGCCGTGGTATTCGTGATCCTCTTACACGTAGATCCTTCCCGCTGGGTGTGGATCGCCCGCACCGTTGCGCTACGCGCAACATTCATGTTCACAATTGTCTCAGGATTGCACTACGTGTATGTGGTGGGCCAGAGACTCCGAGCAATGGGGCACGAACCCGCACCTCCCAAGTAGAACTCGGCGTTCGAATCTTGTCACGCGGCGCGATGATCCAGGCTATGGTCCGCGGCTTCGAATAGATACAGATCCTGTTCCGCCATGCAGGCACGCAGCAGGCGGCGCCACCCCAGTCTCCGTTTGAGCCATTCGGCAAGAACGGTTCCGGCATTCACATGCGCCGTGAGCTCATCGGGCGGAACGCGGTGCCAGCACCAGTCGTCATCGGTTGAACATTGCAACTCCCGGACTTCAATTTGTCCGTCGTATATGCGATATTCTTTGCCCTCGACTCCATCGGTTGCTTCGAGGCGAAGGTGCATAGATTCCAGTGCCATGTTCCTAACCTCGTTTCCTGGCCAGACGCTAATAAGGTCGCACTCCAGCCTGGTTTGGCCAATCGGGTAGAAACCCCATACTCGGGACTCAAGACGGGTATTTTTGCCGGTGGTTGCTGTATTGCTTCTCTGATTTGCCCTAACCCCCGTAACCCCATAGAATTAAAGTTCTTTTCACGTTATGCCCCTGCGCCTGTTCAACACACTTTCCGGCAAAGTTGACGAATTCCAGCCCCTCGTGGACAACGAGGTCCGCATGTACGCCTGTGGCCCTACGGTTTATGACTACGGCCACATAGGCAACTTTCGGACCTTTGTTGCTGTGGATATTCTGCGGCGCCACCTGCTCCAGAGCGGTTACAAACTCCAGCACGTGATGAACATCACCGACGTGGATGACAAGATTATCCGCAACTCAGCCCAGGCCGGACTCAGCGTGCAGCAGTACACGGCAAAGTATCAGAAAGCATTTCTGGAGGACGCAGCCGCGTTACACATTGAGCAACCGAAGATCGTCCGCGCCACCGAACACATCACACAGATGGCTGAGTTCATTGCGAAACTGGTGGAGAAAGGTTACGCCTACCGGACCGATGATGGTTCTTACTACTTTCGAATCGCCAAGTTTCCTGCTTACGGAAAGCTGTCAAAGAAAGATTTTGCAGGCATGGAAGACGGCGCGCGCGTTGACGTAGACGAATACGAAAAAGACAATGCCCGCGACTTCGCGCTGTGGAAGGCGCCGAAACCCGGAGAAGCTTCCTGGGAAACCGTGATCGGCCCGGGTCGCCCCGGCTGGCACATCGAATGCTCGGTTATGTCCATGCAGGAACTCGGCGAGAGTTTCGACCTGCATGCTGGCGGCGAGGACCTGATTTTTCCTCACCACGAAAATGAAATTGCCCAGTCTGAATCGCTCACCGGTAAGCCCTTCGCGCACTTCTGGTTTCATGCGCGATTTCTTCTGGTCGAAGGCGAGAAGATGTCCAAGAGCGCGGGTAATTTCTTCACCCTGCGCGATCTGGTGCTGAAAGGTCACAAGCCTTCTTCAATACGATATCTGCTGGCGTCGGTTCCTTATCGCAATCAGCTCAACTTTACCTTCGAGGGCCTGCAACAGGCTGCCGCTTCAGTGGATCGCCTGCGCAATTTTCGTTTACGGTTGGCTGGTACTTTTCCTGAAGGATCTTCGCTCGCCATTACTTCCCTTGCAGCGGAGACATCGAAGCGTCTCCGCGAGTCGCTCGACGATGATCTGAATACCGCGCAGGCTCAGGGCGCCATCTTCGATATGGTGCGCGCAGTCAATTCGGAAATTGACTCGGGTAAGGTGAAGAAAGGCGATGTCCCGCCGCTTCTGGCCGCTCTCGCCCGGTTTGATGAAATCTTTTCCGTTCTGAAAGATGACGACGCGGAAAAAATGCAACCCATTGTGGAATGGGCGAAAGCTGAAGGCCGCGAGAAAGACATCAGCCCGGAGTTGCTGGACATCGTGCAGTCAGCGGCGCTTTCAGACCAGCAGATCAATCAGAAAATTGAGCAGATGAAAGCCGCACGCGCGGCAAAAAAGTACGCGGAATCGGACTCACTGCGCGCAGAACTCACGGCCGCCGGTATCATCATCGAACAAACCAAAGAAGGGGTGAGATGGAGAAGGAAGTAGGGACTAAAGCCGTTTACTGCTTGCCATCGCGATCTTCACTCACAGTTTACTTTTTCTCCATCTGGTTTTCTTGATTGTCCTTTTCCATCGCCTGCTGCCGGTCACGATCTCCGGTGCGCCTTCTCTTTGAGCCGTAGTCTGCGTCCATCCCTTTCGCGGATCAAGAATCGAAATGTAGCCTCCCCGCGCGAGTTGCAATTGCTTTCGGACGTGCTGTTTGAAATCGACACGGTCAGCTTCCGTTGGTTCAAACCACGCCGGAGTCACGAAATCGGAGACTCGCACGCCGTCAATCTCGTATCCCAAATCGTCCGATTCGACTGGATCGGCGACTTCAAGCGCGTAAATTTTGTCGTCGCAGCCAACCGCACACCAATTCGTCCAAGGATCGGCCAGCATTTCGAGTAATTCGTGGCTAAACGTTACTGTCCATGATGACCCGCTGTGGAGATCAAGCTTGGCGAATACTTTGCCGAGTGGGGTGCGCTGGCTGCTCAGTTCGTGATAGCCAAGCACACCCGCCTGATCAGGATCGTCTAATACCACAATCTGCCACCATCCTGCCGTGATCTGCTGACCTTGCCTGAGGAATGTCAACGTGCAATCGAGGTCCCAGTAGGCCTTGAAGTCGGCGCTGACTTGTTTTTGCAATGAAGGAAGAACCGCCTCGACCTGCGAGTCGGCAAGACAGGTCGAGGCATTCGTTACTGCAATTATCGGAATAGGCATGCAAACTCCCGCATTTGGTTTTTTCGGGTGATGACTGAACGCTGAAAAGTCGGTTTTCAGCGAATCATGCAGTCGCTCAAGGCGACGTCGAAACGCGCATTGCCGGTGATGGCGCATATCTGCTGATTCCACTGCTGCTTCAGTTGCTTTGCTGTGGGCGGCGTGATGGGCAATCGCTGGGAGGTTGCAGGCGCAGTTTGCGGCATCAAAGCGGCGAAGTTGTTGACTGTTGTCAGAATCAGATTTATGGCCGCTGTAATTCTGGCCGCGAGCGTCGAATTTGAAATATGCGCCGACTCAAGCAGCGCCGGCAGGTTCTGATCCAAATCCGAAATCACGTTCTGAATTTTCTGCAGCGTGGTCGCGCTTGGATTCGCCTTGTACTCCGCATAGAGCGACAGCAGCAGGTTCAAATCGCGGCTGGCCTGTGCCGAAATATTCTGGATGACAGCTACGTCGCCCGGATTAGCTTGTTGTCCTGATGCGAGTGCGCTCACGAGTGTGGCAATGTTCAGCGCCATCTGTGTGAGCACCGGCAGATCCTGCAGTGCGATATTGATCCATTGAGCGCTGCATCCGGTTGCTGCGAGCGTGATCGCGAGCACGAGTACGAGCAGGGACTTCGATCTAGAAAGCATAGAGACTCCTTGTGGTGTGAGGTTGTAATACGGAACGGACGCGAGGTTTCAGACTTTCAAGGTTCCGAGCGAGCGAGACCAGTCGCTTGCGATGGCCCTGTCGAGGAGCCAGCGCTTAGGACTTCTGCAACGGAAAGCAGGTCCTTCGACTGTGACGTTGGCTCGTTCGCGAGCCAACCTCTTCGCTCAGGATGACATTTTTATAGCGGGCGTTACTGGAAAGACTTACGCTGCCTTCTCATACGCATGCGCGGCCCGCAGAATCGTGGCTTCGTCAAAGTGCCTACCGAAGATCTGCATACCGATCGGTAAATTGTCTTTACTCTTGCCCACCGGAATCGAGATTCCCGGAATGCCCGCCAGATTTGCCGTCACCGTGTAAATATCGGCCAGATACATCGCCAGCGGATCATCCACTTTTTCGCCCAGTTTGAATGCCGGCGTCGGACATGTCGGCCCCACAATAACATCAACTTTTTTGAATGCCTCTTCGAAATCGCGCGTCAGCAGCGTGCGCACGCGTTGTGCTTTTAAATAGTAGGCGTCGTAATATCCGGCGCTCAGTGCATAGGTCCCCAGCATGATGCGTCGCTTAACTTCGGCGCCGAAACCTTCGTCGCGCGTCCGCCGATACATATCGGAAAGCGATCGCGCACCTCTCACGCGAAATCCGTAGCGCACGCCATCAAAACGCGCCAGGTTGGATGAAGCCTCCGCGGTCGCAACCAGGTAGTACGCTGGAATCGCATACTTGGTGTGCGGCAATGAAACGTTAACGATCTCACAGCCCATGCTCGCGAGCTTCTGGATCGCGGCTTCGATTGCACTTCGCGTCTCTGGCTCCAGTCCCTCGCCGAAATATTCTTTGGCTACGCCGATCTTCAAACCCTTGATGGGCTTATCGATTTCCGCAACGTAGTCCGGCACTGGCAATTCCGCAGATGTCGAATCCATGGGATCGCGTCCGGCAATCGTGCGCAGCATGATGGCCGCATCTTTTACCGACTTCGTCAGCGGCCCAATATGGTCCAGCGACGACGCAAACGCGATCAGCCCATAGCGCGATACGCGGCCATAAGTCGGTTTCAGTCCGACAACTCCACAAAAAGATGCGGGCTGGCGAATCGACCCGCCGGTATCCGACCCTAAAGTCGCGACTGCCATATCGGCGGCAACCGCGGCCGCCGATCCGCCCGATGATCCGCCCGGCACACGGCTGAGATCGCGCGGATTGTGCACCGGCTTGAACGCCGAATTCTCATTCGACGAGCCCATGGCAAACTCATCGCAATTGAGCTTGCCGAGAACAAGGGCTCCTGCCGCCTCCAGCCGGGCGACCGCTGTGCAATCGTAAGGCGGAATGTAATTGCCTAAAATCTTCGAGCCCGCCGTCGTGCGCACGCTCTTGGTGACCATCACATCTTTTATGCCGACCGGAACGCCGGCCAGCGGCGGCAGCGCGCTGCCGCTTTGCGCGAGATGATCAATCGCAGCCGCCTTTTCGAGCGCGCGCTCTTTCGAAAGCAGAAGATACGCTCCGATCTTCTCGTCGTCAGCTTCGATTTTTGCGTAGAAAGCCTCTGCCAGCGCCAGCGCGCTGGTCTTACGCTCGGCAACAGCAGAGCGAGCGGCACCGATAGTGAGACCGGAGATATCCATACTTCAGTGGTCGGTTGTCAGTGGCCAGTTGTCGTTTCCTGTTCTGAAACACGGACAACTGAAAACTGACTACTGACAACTATCTTTCAATCACCTTTGGAACTTTGAAAAATGTACCGTCCGACTCTGGTGCATTCGCCAGAGCCACATCGGGCTTAAACGATTTGCGCAGGCCCTCGAGTATGTCTTCGCGGCTGGCATAGGCGAAACGCTCGCTTCCCTGCTTCGATTCATCGAGACCGTAGCGGTCTGAAACCTGCGCCATCGGCGCGACATCCGAGGTGTCGAGTTCGCTCAGGGTGTCTACATGTCCGAGAATCGAATTCAGGTCGCGGACCATGCGCGTGCGCTCGTCCTCGCTTAATTCGAGATTCGCAAGATCCGCAACGTAGGCAACGTCTTTGTCTGTGACCTTCATAAATGATTTAGGAATTAAAGGCAGAATGAAGAAGTAAAAACCATTCGAAGCAAACCTGGCCAATTACTTCTGAGTTCTTACTTCTGATTTTGTATTCTCCCTCGCACCACGAATTCGATCCGGTTGACGCTTTTGGCCGCGAAACGATTAATAACCGCGAGATACTGCGGGGCAAGGCGCCGCAATTCAGCGCACCAACCCGGATCCGGAACTTCAACCGTGAGCACCCCTTTGGCGAAGTCCAGGGCCCGCGTTCGCTCTGCCACCACGGAACCGCACGCCAAAGGCCACGCTAAGACAGGGGCTTTACCCTGTGGTGCGGCATGCAGGCTCTTGCCAACTATTTTTTCCAGTGTTGAAGTAATCGCTTCCACGGAAGATGTTGATTTTAGCATCGCGGCGACAATGGCGCGGCGCGTCGAGGTGCAGTGGCTTTCTGCCACCTATATCCAGAATAGCAATTCGCAGGGGGGCATTGCGCCAAATTCTTGAAATTATTTCCGGCCTGAATTGTTGGGTTTAGATGGAATCGATGGTCCTAAGGGTATTGACAAGAAATTTCCACAGATTGCGATCCCGAGGTACGTGATCACCGAAATTTGTTCCCCGGCGCTCCCGCCGCTACCTGACCTCAGTGTTAAGACGGTATTCGTTCCCGCTGCGGGAATTCGCTCTCCACAAAGCGCATTGCATCCTGTTTTGAATTCAACCGGCCCTCGAGCTGTGCATCTTCCACTGCGACCAGAATTTCCTTAAAAAATGGGCCTGGTGCGTATCCAGCAGCAATCAGGTCATCGCCGCTCAGTAGCGGCTGCGGACGCACCTCCTTAGGAGGCAGCTTGGACATCTGCTCGCGCGTGTAGTCATACAAACGCAGGCTGCGGTGGCTGGACTCGCAATCCAGGCGATGCAGTTCCAGGTGCTGATCGAAACGAGGCAGGCGAATGAACTTTTTGAAGGTCGAGGACTTCATGCGCTCGACATCACCGAAGCGCATGTGATTTTCTACCAGCGCGAGAATCTGTTTGGTTTCGTCGTTTGAGAAACGCAGGCGCCGGCAAATTTCTTCCGCCATCCTGGTCCCGACTTTTGCATGCTCGTCGAAACGGATGCGATCGGGCGCGCGTCGAAAAGTCGGCGGCTTGCCGACGTCGTGCAACAGGGCTCCCCAGGCGAGGGTCGGTGGACACGGATGCGGCAGCTTTTCCAGCAGAAGCAGCGTGTGCACAAAGACGTCGCCTTCCGGATGAAACTCGGGGGGCTGCTCGACGCCCTTCATGGCTGAAATTTCCGGCAGCACTTCGCGCAAGAGGCCGGACTCATCGAGCAGTTCGAATGCCCTCTTGGAGTGACCTTCGGTCAGCATGCGGGTGAGTTCGTCGCGCACACGCTCGCGCGAGACTTGCGAAATTTGGGCTGCGAGTTTCCGGATTGCTGAGAATGTCGTTGGTTCGATCCTGTATTCGAAGCGGGCCGCAAAGCGAACCGCCCGCAACATTCGCAGCTTGTCCTCGGCGAAGCGCAGGGCGGGATCGCCGATCGCGCGGATGATTCCTGCTTTGAGGTCCTGCTGCCCGCCGACAAAATCCAGAACCTCATTCTTCTCCGAGTCAAGCAGCAGGCCGTTGATGGTGAAATCGCGGCGCTGCACGTCTTCGCGGGGATCGCAGCTGAACTGGACTTCGTCGGGATGGCGGCCGTCGGAATAGCCGACGTCGCGCCGGAAGGTGGCGACCTCGACGCAGAGTTTGTGCCGCGAGAAGAACAACTCCTTCGAGTGTGTTGCCGACGCGCCTTGCGCGCCAACTTCTTCGCTCAGGATGACAGTTGGGCGGAGTTCGTCAGGCACGGGGACCAGGACCACCCCGAACTGGGCCCCCACGGCATACGTTTCCGGAAAGATACGCATGACCTCGTCTGGCGTGGTATCCGTCGAGACGTCGTAGTCCGCGGGTTCGCGCCCAAGCAGCAGATCGCGCACGCATCCACCGACAAGATAGGCTTGGTGGCCATGCTCGCGCAGGGTGCGGACGATTGAGATGGCTAAGGCCTTCGACATGCCTGCAATTCATGATACATAGCCGTCACGAGGGAAGACGCGCGTGGGCTAGATGTCCGGCACTCACACGGGCGAGCACGCCCGTGGCTCTACACCAGTTAGACGTTGGTTCGCTCAGGCGTACATGTCCGGACGAAACCTGTCTCCCGCACTTCCGTACTTCTAGACTGAAAGTTCCCCCAGAACAAGTTGTCAGTTCCTGGTCATCACTTGCCAGTTAACTCACCCTTTCCACCTGTACGCATCTGCCTGCGGCAGGCCGATGTGGGCGAGGACACGGCAGGCGAACTCGTGGGCCATCTGGTCGAGCGAAGCAGGGCGGAAGTAGTAGGCGGGGATGAGCGGAAAGATGGTCGCTCCGGCGTCGGCGGCGCGGTACATGTTGCGAATGTGAATTTTATTGAGCGGGGTTTCGCGAACACAGAGCACGAGCGGACGTTTCTCTTTGAGGCAAACATCGGCGGCGCGCTCGATCAGGTGCGAGGCAATGCCGTTGGCAATGCGGGCAAGCGTGCCCACGCTGCACGGCAAGACAATCATCGCGTCGGCGGGATAGGAACCGCTGGCGATGTTGGCTCCGATGTCGGCATTCGAGTGCTGCTGAATTTTGCGGGAGGCGCGGCGTCCGAGAATTTGGCCGATGAGATTGCTGCGGCCGGTGATTTTTAGTTCTTCCGCCATGACGCGTAGAGCGCTGTCAGAGGCGATGAGGTTAACGGTTTTGACGCGGTCGTCGGGATCGACTGCCAGCAGCAGTTGGCGGAGGAAGATTGCGCCGCTGGCACCGGTGGTGGCGATGGTCAGGTTTTGCGGTGAGTTCGGCAAGGTTTGACCTCAGACCGGCAGGCGAGGGCACCCGCCCTGCACGCGAATTCTGAGCATAGGCATGAGAGGGCGACGAGTCAAGACAGCGTGAAAACTTCATCCAGCTCCGGGATACGGCGGCATGCGGCACAAATGCATGCGCTGGCGGCGGTACGCCGCGAAATCAAGTCACGCGATTCAGCCAGCAGGAGTAAATATCTCCGCGAATTTACGACTGCATTCCGCAGCTGCGATGCCACACTCACGCCTAAGGAACTGGATCGCAGGCTTAGCGCAGCGGACATTGTGTTGGTGGGCGACTACCACGCCTTGCCGGCGTCTCAGCGTTTTGCCGCGACACTGGTTGAGCAACTTGCAGCCGAGCGCCCAGTGGTGTTGGGAGTGGAAGCAGCGCTCTCCCGCGACCAGCAGATTCTTGATCTGTGGTGGCAGCGTAATATCCGCGAAGACGACCTGCGAAAACGGCTCCGTTTCGACCGCGAATGGGGATACGAGTGGGCTCCGTTTTACGAGTTGCTGATTATGGCTCGCGAACGTGCGGAAGCAATTTATGGCCTCGACTGCCTGCCTCGGCATGACATGCGACGCATCCGTTCGCGGGACCGGCATGCTGCGGGAAAAATTTGCGAAATGCGCGCGCGGCATCCAAATGCCGCACTGGTTGTGCTGTTTGGAGAATCGCACATGGCTCCGGAGCATTTGCCTCGCTTAATTAAACAGGCGATGCCTGCCGAGCGGACACTCACGGTTCTGCAGAACATAGACGCGCTGTATTGGAAAGCTGCCGACCACCAAGCCCAAGCCGTAAGCCTGGGACCAGATACGGCATGTATTTTCAATTCGACTCCGCTGGAGAAATATGAGAGCTACCGGCTATGTCTGGAGAAGTGGCATAACGATGACACACCTGACTTTGCGCCTGCGATTCATAACCTGATTCTCTCACTGGCACGGAGCCTGGGCTTTCGCACAGACTCGCCGCGAAATGGAACGCAGCCGAAGCAACTGGCAGACTCACTGCCGGAGGTAGTTCACGTCGGCGAGGGCGAAGCGCACACGCTTGACCGACTGACGGTCAAGGATCGTGGCGCACTTGAAGAACGCGGCTGCGTATTCACTCCTCAGTCGAATACTTTTTATATCCGCGAATTCAAGATGGCGAGCGCCGCTTCCGAGTGCGCGCGCTTTCTTCATTGCGCCTGCAAGGGCCGAACGCGAGATTGCGCGACTGACGATTTTGAAGACATTCTGGCTTATTTTGGTGCGAGACTGCTGTGCCCCGGAAATCTGAATGAGGATTGGTCAAGGCACGCAGACGCTGAAGCTTTGTACGACGGCTACCTGGCGGGCCGGGTCTCGAAGGCCGCGTTGAGACGAATGTTTCTTGCGCGGGGAGAGCAGCTTCCGTTGGCGGAGAACCTGCAACCCGCAGCGCGCAGTTAAACTCCAGCGACCCCGCTGCGCCGCTCAAGCAAGACCACGTCCCGCCAGAAGTCTTTCATTTTTCCGATTCGCTCGCGACGACCGACCTCGCGAAATCCAAGCGACTTGTGCAGCGCAATGCTGGCGGCATTCTCCGGAAAGATTCCGGCTTGAAGTGTCCAAATGCCGCACCCCTCGGAAGATTCAATAAGGGCGCGAAGCAGCGCTTTGCCGACCCCTCTTGCGCGAGCGCTCTGTGCCACATAAACCGAAACTTCTGTGACACCGCGATAAACCGGTCGCGATGAAACCGGGCTGAGTGCGGCCCATCCGAGGGCTGTCGTACCGTCATGGGCAACGATTCGGCAATCGGCGAGGTGCCCCGCGTCCCACTTTTCCCAGGAAGTCGCTTCGGTCTCGAAGGTGGCGTTGCCGGTCGAAATTCCTTCGAGATAGATTCGCCGGACTTCCGGCCAATGGTCGGCGATCATCGCGGTGATGGTTATTTCTGGCACTGGCATAGTTGTATAGTCTACGGCCCCGAGTGTCGGACCCGTGTATAATCAGCCGGCGTTTGCCGTCGCCCATTCTTAAATAATCATGAAATATAAACTTCTGCTATGTCTGGCTGTTCTCTTGTTCGCACCAATTCTTCGTGCCGATCCCCTCGACGACTTAGCGCGAGATTTCTGGGTATGGCGCGCGGCCGAGCAACCCGCTACGGGCGACGATGTTAATCGCGTCGAGCGTCCTGCCAACTGGTTGCCTGACTGGTCGCCGGCAGCGATCGAGGGCTACCGTCAGCAACTCAAAGAATTCGAAGACCGATGGAAAAAATTGGATGTCTCCACTCAACCTGTGCCGCGACAGGTAGATTATCGCCTGATGGGATCCGCGTTGGCCCGCGTTCGATGGGAACTGGAAATCACCCGTAGCTGGCAGCGTGATCCTGAGTTTTATACGGACCAGACTCTCGGCTCGTACTTCGCGCTTCTGCTTCCACCACCGCCATTCGACGCGGATCGGACGCGCCACATACTTGCTACGCTCGATTCGATTCCCCGCACGCTGGAAGATGCAGAAAAGAATCTCACGCAGCCCGTGGGTCCGTTTGCGCGGTTGGCCCTCGCCGAACTTCAAGACGTTCGTCCGCGTTTGCTGAAATCAGTCCAGGAGTTAAAGCCTAATCTCGACCCTAATGCTGCCTCTGGAATGGACGCGATCACCGAGCGGGCAGTATCCTCGCTCGAGTCCTATCGCGAATGGCTGACTCAGCGTCTTCCCACAATGCCCGCCGGGACTTCTATCGGACGCGAAGCTTACATCTTTTTTCTGAAGAATGTGGCGTTGATCCCATATTCTCCCGAGGAACTGCTCGCCATGGGTCACCGGGAGTGGGCGCGAGCAGTCGCTTCGCAGACTTACGAAGAACACCGCAATAGCAACATCCCTCCGCTGTCCCTCTTCAAGGACGCGGCCCAGCAAATGGCCGCTGAACAGAAAGACGAGATCGCAATCCGCGGGTATCTGGAATCCAAAAGCATCCTGTCGGTGCCCGCGTGGATGCAGCATTATCGCAACCTGCCTATGCCGGGATATCTCAGCGCGATCGGCGGACCGGGCGAGGCTGACGATTTTACCGGGCCCAGCCGGTTGAAGGACAATGGCATTCGCTACACTCCCTCACCCAACCCTAGCCTTGGATATTTCGCACTCGCCACTGCCAAAGACCCGCGTCCGCTGATCGTGCATGAAGGCGTGCCGGGGCATTACTTTCAGCTTGCGCTCGGCTGGGCAAATTCTGATCCGATCCGGCGACACTACTACGACTCCAGCGCCAACGAAGGGCTGGGATTCTACGCCGAGGAAATGATGCTGCATGCGGGACTGTTTGACGATAGCCCGCACACCCGCGAGATCATCTGGAATTTTATGCGCTTGCGGGCGCTCCGCGTGGAAGTGGATGTGAAACTGGCGCTGGGGGAATTCACCATTGATCAGGCGGCTGAGTACCTGCAAAACACCGTGCCGATGGATTCAGCGACTGCCCACGGCGAGGCCGCCGCTTTCGCCACCACTCCCGGGCAGGCCATTTCCTATGAGATCGGAAAGCTGCAAATTTACGATTTTTTGGCCAATGCTCAACGTCAGAAAAAAGACACTTTTAGCCTGCGCGCCTTCCACGATTTTCTCTGGCAGAACGGCAACGTCCCGATCGCGCTGCAGCGCTGGGAATACCTGGGGTTGAAAGATGAGGTTGAGGCGGTCGATCAGTTGCACTAGCCGGTTTCCGCTGGCGCAAAGAGAACCAGCAGCACAAGTTCTTCTGCGATATCAAAGAAGTGGTGTTCGGCGCGGGCTTCAACGAAGATCACGCTGCCCTGGTTTACCGGAGTTTCCTGGCCGTTGATACGAATCTTTCCCCTGCCACGAACAACGTAGTAAATTTCGTCTTCTGTGTGCGGCGATTGCTTGTCGGTTGCTCCGGCGGGAAGCACATAGATGCCGGAACTTAGAGCGGGAACGCGAAGGAACTCGTGGTAGGGGCGGGCGGGTGTGACTTCTGAAAGCACTTTCTCAATTTCGAAAACTGCGCTCACCCCAGCGCTCCCTGAAAGAAAATTTCGGTGTACTGGCGAACCAGGCCTTCCTCCTGCAGTTCGCCGTTCGGGCGATACCACTGGTAAATCCAGTTGATCATTCCGAGCAAGGCAAAAGCCGCTGCCCGCGGGGTCACTTTGGCGGAAGATCCGCGTGACCTCTGCACTTCGCCGATCAGGTTCTCCAGGAAATGCACGTAGTCTTTCTTGCGGGCGTTGATGCGTTTGCGCAGTGCTGGAGACAGCGGATGATTTTCATGCAACATAACCGTGATTTCCCGATCACGCTCGCTCAGAACAACTGCAATATGCCGGCGGATCAGCGTACGCAGTCGTTCTTCTGGGTCAGCAATGGCCTTCACCGGAGCAATCACCCGCTGCTCGGTGATGTCCATGGCATCATTCATCAGGTTAAAAAGAATCTCGTCTTTGCCCTGAAAGTGGTGATAAAGTCCGCCTTTGCTTAGCTTAAGCGCGGCGGCGACGTCATTCATGGAGGTCGCATCGTAACCCTGCTCCTGGAAAAGGCGCGCTGCAGTACGCAGGATTTCGTGGCGCGGATCGGCAATAGCTTCGCGAGGCATCGAAGCCAAAATTATATACAGGTCGCGAGTTCACGCCATTGGTTCACTAGGTCGCGTTGGGTATTTCCCCGGCCTTTGCTGCACGGGCAATGTGATCCGCGGCACGATAAGCGAGCGCCTGAATTGTGCAGGTGGGCTGGTTGCGTCCGCTGGTGACGAAGCTGCTGCCGTCCACGATAAAGAGATTCGGAACATCGTGGGCGCGATGAAACTTGTCCACTACTGAAGTTTTCGGATCATTACCCATGCGGCATGTCCCCAGCAGATGGACGCCGATCGTAGGGCTATCGATAGGCAGAGCCCATTTCTGAGTGGCGCCTGCGGCATCGAGCAACTCGAGCGCCCGGTCCTTAAACCAGTTCAGGTTCTTCGCGTCATCCGGGTGATACTGGTAGGTCAATCGAATGGCCGGTTCGCCCCAGGCATCTTTGACCTTGGGGTCGAGCGTGATGCTGTTGGTTTCAATCGGCAGTGCGGTGGTGTGGCACAGGACCATCATCGTGCGATTGAAATTACGTTCTATTGCGCGTTTAAAATCCTTGCCCCACGTCGGAGTGCCAGGCGGCAACGCGGCCAGAGCAAAACTGATCGGATAGTAGTCGAAGCGTGCATCGATGCCTCCGCCGCCGAAAAAGCCGCGTTTCGGATCGGAATCATAGAAGTCGTGAACAATTCTCGTGACCTCGACGCTCTTGTAATCGTTCAAAGGATGTTCAAAGGTGCCCTGAGTGACTGCAGCCAGATCCATCATGAAGTACTTGCCGACAACGCCACTGGAGTTCGCCAGCCCGTGCGGAAACAGGTTCGATTCAGACATCAGCAACAATCGCGGAGTCTCCGCTCCGTTTGCGCAGAGAACTACTGCCTTCGTTTTCTGGAATTGCTCACGGCGAAGAGAATCGAAATAGATGACGCCATCGACGCGTCCGCGCTTGTCGGTGGAGATGCGCCGCACATATGAATGGGGGCGAATCTCGCAACGGCCGGTGGCTTCGGCCATAGGGATGACACTCGCCAGCGAGCTTGACTTGGCTCCCCACTCGCAGCCGAACCACTCGCAGAATCCACAGTGTTGGCAGGCGTTTCGGCCGTTGTAGGGCTTCGACAAAACTGCTAACGGCGCGGGAAAAGGATGCAAGCCCAGTTTGCGTGCTCCGCGCTCGAGCAGCACGCCCGAGGACTTCACGCGGACCGGCGGAACTGGATACGGCTTCGATCGCGGCGGATCGAAGGGGCTCGCTCCAGCCAGACCTGAAATTCCCAGCTCCCATTCGGCCTTGGTGTAATACGGTTCAAGGTCAGCATATGTGATCGGCCAATCGGCAAATCCCGTTCCCGAAATCGGGCCCCAGCGGCTGCGCTCGATGAAATCGATTTCATGAAACCGCCAATAGTTCCCAGTGAAATGGACGGTTCCACCACCCATGCACTTTCCGTACACGACCGCCGCCTGCGGCACGGCCTTTTCGTTCTCATTATGGCGGAAAGTATTCGGCTGCAGAGAGTGGTCGTTGGTCAGAACTTCGCGGCCGATTTGTGGAGAAATATACGCGTTCCTGAAACGGAGTTCGTCATGCACGAACTCCTCGGGCCGGATGTACGGGCCCTGTTCCAGAACTACGACCTGAAATCCCGCGGCTGAGAGTTCTTTGGCGACTACGCCGCCTGCGCCTCCGGCGCCGATTACGACAAAGTCCACCGGCGCCTTCTGATCGAACTTGGGCAGTTTGGCTGGCTCAGTCATGATTGCTCTTCCGCGTCGTAGTAGCCGAAGGGCGGCTTAAACGAGGGACGCGATTCGAAGCCGATCAGCTTCCATCCGATCTCGTTCCGGTTGCCGCCATGGACGGGATTGGCGAGGAAACCGATGATGGTGTGCACGCGAACCGTTTCGAAGAATTCCGTTCTTTCAATTGCGGTGAGCAGTTGAGTTTGCTGATCAGCGTTTAGTTGCGAGAACGCAGTTGAGCCAGGAAACATTTCGGTTGCGTGTGATTTCAAAAGCGCGAAACCATCGCGATACACCGGCTGGCGGTCGCGGTCGAACGTCATCAGAGCGCGATCAATAAAATAGATGACGCCTGCCTCGTGGGCACCGGGAGAATTGTCAGTGGGGATGATTTGGGCGGCCATGGCCTCGATTTCACCGGCTTGAGCGGAGGAAAAGAATTCGAAGTTGCCTTGCGAGTCAGCCGCAGCCACGCGTGCATGTTCATGAGCTTCGAGCACGGCGGGCCAATGCAGGGCAAACCAGGCGGTAGTAAGGCCAGAAGTTGTCCCTTTGAGAAACTGGCGGCGGGAACCAGGGCTTGTGGTCATGGATTATTGTGGGAAGACTCGGCATCATAACACTAGCCCGTAACCTTCGCCGTACTTTCGCCATAAATCAAAATTCTTGACTTCGAGGCGGGGGCAGGCTACGATTTTACACATACCGACCGACCGGTCGGTATTCGCATCTGCAGAATCCAGGAGCATACACTGTGGCCACAATTTTCTACGAGAATGACGCTAATCCTTCAGCCCTCAAGGGCAAAACCATTGCTGTTTTCGGTTATGGCAGCCAGGGACACGCGCAGGCGCAGAACCTGCGCGATAGCGGCTACAACGTCATCATTGGGCTTGATCCAAGCCGTTCGAGTGCCAAGCAGGCGCAGGCTGATGGATTCACAGTGCTGGCTCCTGCAGAAGCCGCAAAGCGCGCGGACTATCTCCAGATTCTTACTCCCGACGAGACCCAGGCCGATTTCTATGAATCGGCAATCAAACCCGGCCTGACCAAAGGCAAGGTGCTCGGCTTCTCGCATGGCTTCAGCATTCACTTCAAGGCGATTGTTCCCCCGTCTGACGTGGACGTAGTGATGATCGCTCCGAAGGGACCAGGACATCTTGTCCGGCGCGTGTATGCGGAAGGCGGCGGCGTGCCGGCGCTTATCGCGATCCAGCAGGATGCCAGCGGCCGAGCTCACGAGCTCGCGCTGGCTTACGCTTACGGCATTGGTTCCACGCGGGCGGGCGTGCTGCAAACAAGTTTCAAAGAAGAAACCGAGACCGACCTTTTCGGCGAGCAGACGGTGCTTTGCGGCGGCCTGACTTCGCTCATGAAAAAGGGATTCGAAACGCTGGTTGAAGCCGGCTATCAACCGGAGATTGCCTATTTCGAATGCATCCACGAAATGAAGCTGATCGTGGATCTGATTTACGAAGGCGGCTTGAGCCGCATGCGCTATTCAATCTCCAACACTGCAGAATACGGCGATCTGACTCGCGGCCCGAAAGTTGTCGGCGATGAGACACGCGCGGCGATGAAGAAGATTCTGGCCGACATTCAGGCGGGCACTTTTGCGCGTGAATGGATCAACGAGAACAAGACCGGGACCAAGAATTTCACTGCTCTGCGCGAAGCCGAAAAGAAGCACCAGGTTGAGGAAGTCGGAGCTAACCTGCGCGGCATGATGAGCTGGCTTAAGTCCGGCAAGACCGCGAAGGCGGAGCCCCCAAAGAAACAGGTTGTGAATGCTTAAAGGCGCTGAAATCTTTTTGAAGTGCCTGCGGGCTGAAGGCGTAGAGCTGGTGTTCGGCTACCCCGGCGGCGCGATCATGCCGTTGTATGACGCGTTGGAAGGCAGCGGCATCCGACACGTGCTCACGCGGCACGAGCAGGGCGCTGTCTTTGCCGCGGAAGGCCATGCGCGCGCAACCGGACAAGTAGGCGTCGCGATTGCGACCAGCGGGCCGGGTGCAACGAATCTGGTCACCGGCATCGCTGATGCGAAGATGGACTCGGTCCCGCTGGTCTGCATCACCGGGCAGGTGCGGAGCGCATTAATCGGCACTGACGCCTTTCAGGAGACTGACGTTTTCGGGCTGACGCTCTCGCTGACCAAGTGGAGCCGCCTGGTCAAATCAATCGAAGAGATTCCATCGGCAATTGCCGAAGGCTTTCACTGGGCCCGTGAAGGACGTCCGGGGCCGGTAGTCATTGATATCCCAACCGACTTTCTGAAAGCCAAAGCAGAATTTTCCGCTGCGGCGAAGTTCACGCCGAAGCCTCGGCCCTCCGATGCGAAAGCCGAAGCGAAGTTCGCAGATGAACTGATCGGGCTGCTTTCAAAGGCCCAACGGCCAGTCGCGCTGATCGGTGCGGGCGCTAAGCTCTCGGGTGCGATCGATGAACTGCGCAGGCTGCTGGATGACTTAAACATTCCCGCATTTGCGACGGTACATGGATTGGGCGCGGTTGATCCGGATGCTCCCTATTATCTCGGCATGGTGGGCATGCACGGAACGCGCGCAGCTAACATGGCGTTGCACGAGACCGACCTGTTGCTCGTCTTCGGCGCGCGCCTTGACGACCGGGTGACGGGTGATCCCACGCGTTTTGCGCCGAACGCAAGAATTGTGCATTTTGAAATCGATCCGGCGCAACTCGATCGCGTGCGCCAGTGCGAGCTGCCGATCATCGGCGACCTCGCGCAGACGATTCCGGCATTCCACAAGCGAGTCGGCGCTGCCAAACTGCCCAATTGGGCTGAGTGGCGAGCGATTGCCTGCGGCGAAGATCGCGCTGAGCTTGATCCGCGCGGGCTGGCGCAATCAACTATTCGATTCCTTGACGAACTGTTCGGCCGCTTGCCGGGGAACAGCGTTGTGATCGCTGACGTGGGCCAGCACCAGATGTGGGCGGCGCAGCGCTATCGTTCGGCTTCACCGCGAGGATTTATCACTTCCGGCGGTCTGGGCTCGATGGGATTCGCATTGCCTGCCGCAGTTGGCGTGCAGCTGTCGAAGCCCGATGCTACTGTGCTCTGCGTCTCGGGCGATGGCGGTTTCCAGATGAATATTCAGGAGCTGGCCACGGTGCGACGTCTAAATCTGCCGATCAAGATGGTGATCGTGGACAACAAGTATCTCGGCATGGTGCGGCAGTGGCAGCAGCTGTTTTACCAGCGTAACTACGCCGAGACCGATCTCAGCGACAATCCGGATTTCGTGGAAATCGCGAAGGCCTATCGCATCAGCGCCGAGCGCCTGAACGAAGATGCGATGGAAGAATTTCCAGTAAGCCAGGAAACCGGCGACAAGCTGGAACGCTTTCTGAGGTCAACCGAGCCTGAGTTGCTGGTGTTTGATTGCGCTCCGGAAGCCAACGTTTATCCAATGGTTCCGGCAGGCGCCGCGTTATCGGAGATGTTGTTCGAGGAAGAATAACTTTTCGTTGCAACGTTTTAGTTAGGGGAACGGACATGCACGCATTTCACATCGAGTATCACAACACGCAAGGCACGCTGATGCGGATTCTGACCGCGGTCTCACGCCGCGGCCTGGAGGTCCCCTATGTTCACTCCGCTGCGTCCGGGCGCGTGCATCGTGCCGATTTGCTGCTCGAAGTCAATGCTAAGCAAATTGGCCAGCTTTGCCGCGACTGGCACGCGATTGTGGACGTCACCGACGTACGCGTGAGCACGCCTACACCTGAAATGCTGGAGTTGATTGCGTTCGCAGGCCCGCATCCGCCCTCATCGGCCGCCAGCGACGGGCGATCGAGCGCTGCGATGGCGTAGAAGTTTGACCGTGTAGAAACGGGCGCCCTCGTGCGTTCGGCCGAACAAAGCTCGACAACGGTTTCATTCCAGCCCAGCACTTCCCAGCATTTCCAAAAACTGCTTTCCGGTGCGCATATCGATTGACTGCGCGACGATTTTTCCATCGCGGTCATAGACGAACGTCTTCGGAATCCCCTCGATCCTGAATAACGTATTCACTTTGCGGCCTGGGTCGAGCAGCACTGGGTAAGTGATTCCTTGCTGCGCGATGAATGGCTTCACTGTTTCCGCCTCTTCATCATCAATGCCAAGGATGATGAGCCCTTGCGCCCCAAAACGACGATAGAGCATCTCGAGATCCGGCATTTCCTTGCGGCAAGGCGGGCACCATGTTGCCCAGAAATTCAGCAGCACGACTTTGCCCTTCAAATCTTTCAGGTTCCAGGATTTTCCATCCAGATCTGTCAGCGTGAAGTCCGCCTGCTGGCGGCTCTGATCGTCGGCTTCGAGCTTCGCCATGGCAGCCGAGTACAGGGTTGAATCGAGAAATGCGTCCACGTGCTCGTAACGTACCAGGCTGGCCAATTCCAAGTAAGGATCTTGGGATGACGGTTGCTGTTCCTTGATTGCTGCGGCCAGAGTGGTCGCGACCTCCTGCAGGTTTTCGTGACCAAAATCTCCTTCGGTGGCTCGGCTGGCAAGGCCGACGGCGAGGCGCAATTTATTGGGTGAGGATGGCAATGCGCGGATCTTCAGCGCCAGATCTTTGGTGACTTGGCCGCGCTTGTCATCGGGAACTTTGCGAATATCGTGGAGTTGGTCGTAGATCGGTTTCTCGGCGTTGCTCCATGCGATTTCCTGCTTCTGGGCCATGGCAGCGGAAATCAGGAAGGTCGCGAAGATTACCCGTAAACAGGTTTTGCCCATGGCGGCAGCTTATCGCAGCAGCGGAGCTTCGCGCCAGATCTTATAAAACTTCGAATCACAGCGAGGAGGATTTTTGGGCAGCTTTGCCCGCGGTCGTGAATTCGGGAGACCATAAGGCAACCTGGCTACCACCCAAACTCTTAGCCCGATACATAGCCAAATCAGCATTGCGGCGAAGCTGCGAGGCATTCTTTCCATTAGCGGGATACAGCGCGACACCGATGCTGGCGGAAATCCACAGTTGCCGGCCATCCAGGAAAACCGGTTCCTCAAGTGCCGATATCAAAGATTGCGCCACAGCCTGAGCTGCGGATTGGCCTGCACAATCCTCAATCAATACCAGAAATTCGTCTCCGCCCATGCGGGCCAGGGTGTCGGAGTGGCGCAAATTGTTCCTAAGGCGCGCCGAGACAGCGCGAAGGATTTCATCACCGGCATCGTGGCCGAGCTGGTCGTTGATGACTTTGAAACCATCGAGGTCAATGCCAAAAACGGCGAATTGTTTACGCCCCCGCTCGGCGCGCGCCAGCGCCTGCTCCAGGCGATCTTCAGCGACAGTTCGGTTAGGCAATCCGGTGAGGCCGTCGTGACGCGCTTCGTGCAGAAGACGTTCGTGCATGCGCCAATGGTCGCCCGCGAGGGATACCAGGCGGGAAGCCGACCCCACGATGCTTTGCTCGACTGTATCGGGGTCCGCCGATTCATTCTGCAGGAAAAGTATCAGCAGGCCCGCAGCATCTCCGTTGCCGGAAAAAACCACCGACATGCGGCTGGTTTTGAAGGTGAGACCTGCGTCCTGCAAAATTCGCAATAACGCCTCCATCGCCTCGGTATCGTTAGCCGAGCTCCTGCCTTCATCGCCGCCTGCGCCGGTCGTAAGGACCGCAGAAATCGCCGGCTGCATTTGCGGATGTAATTCTTCGGCGAGGCTGGGGGCAATCAACACGGGCGCAGGCCTGCCATTATGGAAAGACTTCCCATCCGGCGGCATGACAATCGCGCACGCGCAGCCGGCGATTTGCTCCTCTATGGCAAGCGCGAGCATTTCCATGTTTTGCAGGAGTGGAGAATTTCGCGCGATATTTTCGAGCACTTCGTTTCGGGCAACGTCGAACTGCCGAGCCTTCCCTTGGGCCTCAAGAGAGAAGCGCAGCTCACTGGTCTTAGCGTAAACCTGACGTCTAAGTATCGCGGCCCAGAAGGCGGTCCCCGCGGCGGCTGCGCCCGTCAGCAGGAGAGTCCAAGTGATGTTGCCGGGTTCGTACCAGCGATAGGCTGCGATCAGGCTAGAGCCTAAAATAGCCAAGCGCATCAGGGACGGATAGGCTGAGGCGAGCATCTGCGAGCACCCAGCGCATTCCGCGAGAACCGGCCCTTGTGGCACAAACACACTCGCGCCCAGGCGCCATGTGGCCCAAATCAGCATGACAAAATGATTTCATAGCTTCCGGGAACCGTCTTTGTACTACCGTAACGCGCTTGAAGATTACGCCGGATCCCCCTGGGTATTCGCGTGAAGTTCGGCTGTAGAAATGCGTTACCTTGCATTTTTGGGCAAACTAGACTCGTAAATTCGGGACTCTGCTGCACCCCTGATCATCAACGTATCTTTAGTCACTCGGCTCGAGTTTCAGTCTCTTGCCGTATCGACAGCCACGGACAGACTTATACGGCGTTTCCCGCGGTCGTCGTCGACCTCTCCCCAATTCCCTGCACGGTTCGTCCCACCACCGGCGCGATTTGCCCGACTTGCGACATCAGTTCGTCGAACTGTTCGGGATAGAGCGATTGCATGCCGTCAGACAGAGCTTTGTCAGGATCGCAGTGGACCTCGATCAGCAGGCCATCGGCGCCGACGGCAACTGCCGCCCGCGAGAGGGGAGTGACTTTGTTGCGCTTGCCCGTACCGTGGCTGGGATCGACAACGATGGGTAGATGACTCAAGCGCTGCACGGCAGGAATGAGGCTGAGGTCGAGAGTGTTGCGGGTGTGGTCGGCGAAGGTGCGTACGCCGCGCTCGCATAAGATCACGTTGTAATTGCCCTCGCTCATGACGTATTCGGCAGCCATGAGAAATTCTTCCAGCGTCGCCGACATACCGCGTTTGAGCAGGACAGGCTTGCGGGCCCGACCGGCTTTCTTCAGCAAAGAAAAATTCTGCATGTTGCGTGCGCCGATCTGGATTACATCGGCATATTCTTCGACCAGATCGAGGGTTTCATTGTCGATGGCTTCGGTGACGATTTTCATTCCGAAGCGGTCGCGAATCTCAGCCATGATCTTTAAGGCTTCTTCACCCAGTCCCTGAAAGGAATACGGCGAGGTGCGCGGTTTGTATGCACCGCCACGAAAGAACTGTGCACCCGAACGATGCACACACTCGGCGACGGCGAAGGCCTGCTCGCGACTTTCGATAGCGCACGGTCCAGCAACGATGGCCAGCCGAGGACCGCCGAAGGTGGCGTCGGTTCCAGTGAACGAGACCACCGTGTTCTCCGTCTTCATGTCGCGGCTGACCAGTTTGTACGGCTTAGTTACGCGTATTACTTCCTGCACACCCGGCATCTCGTCGAGTGTGCCAGGCTCGACTTCTCCGCGATTTCCAGTGATTCCGATGGCGGTGCGCTCGGCGCCCGGAATGGAATGCGGGCGATAACCGAGCGACTCGATTTTGGCGCAAACGGCGCGGATCTCGTCCGCGGTAGCGTGCGCCTGCATGACTACAAGCATGAAAACTCCTTTTAAAGCGAAAGGAAGTACAAGTTTAATCTTCAACAGAAAGCAGAGCAATGAGGGGCGAGGACTTACTGTACGGCCATCGTGGTGCGGTAGAGGAATCCGGCATTACCGGTCTCGTCGCGAATTACGGCGTACAACTTGCCATCGGCGGAGCTGACAATAAAATCCTGGCCGGTGAGCCCGGCTGGAATTCCGGAACCGCAAGCCTTCCAGGTTGCGCCATCGTCGGTGGAACAGCGCACGGAGGTTGTGTCAGACGGATCGGGATTGTGACTGTAAAAGAGGTCGCCGCCGGAGTCCCGTCCCATGCCTTTGCCAGCGGCTGTGTTGTGGTTCGTGAGAACGTTCGTCCAGGAGTATCCGCCGGATATTTTCGACGACTTCCATATTCCTCCTTGCGAGCCAAACAGGACATTTCCGTTGCGGTCGAAGGTGATTCCGTAAATGTTCCCGTCACGAATACCGTTTGCAGGATCGACGTTGGTGTCAGCGGGAGACGCCTGCGTCCACGTAAGGCCGTTGTCGGTGGAGCGATAAATACCCATCTGCTCGGTGCCCAACCAAAGATCGCCACCGACAGGATTGATTGCCAAGGAATAAACGCTACCACCCATGTTCGCGGAATTGGAAACATTGGTGGTGCTCTGTCCACTGTTGGTAGAGACCCATGCGCCGCTATTTGGAGTTGAGGCCCAGAAACCACCGCAGACAATGTTTCCATTCGACGGAAACGCGCAGCCGGTGAGCGCAGCCGCTGAACTGAGAGAAACTGCAGAAATAGCGGTCCAACTGGCGCCTTCGTTGGTCGAGCGATAGAACCTGACCGGAGATGTGCCTGATGCTCCGGCGTAAGTGCTGGCTATAAGATCTCCGTTGGCAGGGTTCAGGTCAATCGTCCAGCCGAAAGTATTTGATATTCCGGTATTGATCGGTGTCCAGCTTCCGCCCTGGTCAATGGATCGATAAAATCCTTTGTTCCGGTCGGCAATGAACCAGTGATCGCTGCTACTGACGGCAAAGCCGCTGATCTGGGTCGCACCTGAGGGAACGCTCACCTGCTGCCAACTCAATGAGCCGCCGCCTCCGAGATGAATCGTACCGGAACCGCCGCCGCAACTGGCGGCTGCGCAAGCGAGGACACCAGTTGTAAACGCCGTTACTATTTTTGAAGTAAACAAGGCGAACTCCTGCCAAAGGCGAGGAAAATACTATCAGGAAAGTAGCTCTGAGTGGTCACGAAACCATTGTCCCGCGCGGCATACAAGCGGAAATCGGGTCGCGCGCATTTTCACGCTAGCAGGGCGCAGCTCTGCAGGAATCGGCGTGCGTCGTCTTATAATCCTCTGTGCCTCGCTACTTTTTCAGGAAATCTAATCAAAGGCGCTCTATTTCCAAAGAACAAGACATCCTGAAATCTGCACCTCCGACACAGCGGCCAAAGCTGACTTCGAGACGAATCGGAATTCACACTTCTTCAGCGGGCGGAGTTGAAAACGCTGCCGAACGCGCCTACCGTCTCGGCTGCAACACGCTCCAGGTGTTTTCTTCGAGCCCGCGGCAATGGAAGCAGTATGAACTCGGCAGACCTCAGTGCGAGCAGATGATACGGCTGCGAGAGAAGTACGACCTGAAGCCGCTGGTGGTCCACACGAATTATCTGGTGAACCTGGCCAGTACAACCGAAGGGTTTCTCCTTAAGTCGATCGAAGCATTTCGTGGCGAGATTGAACGGGCAGTGGCGTTGTGCGCCGATTACCTGGTGCTGCATCCGGGATCGTTTCGCGGCGCGGACCGCGCAAAGGGATTACTGCAAACGGCTGCAGCCATCGCCGCCGCAAGCCGGGGAATTGATCTCGCAAAGAGCGGGCTAACCATACTCATTGAAAATTCCGCGGGAGCGGATTTCTCCCTGGGCAGCAGCTTCGAGCAGGTGGCAGAGGTTATTGATCACGTGCGCGGCCATGTTCCGGTGGCCGCGTGCATCGATACTTGCCATACGCATGTTGCGGGTTATGACATCGTTTCGGAACATGGATATCGCAGCACTATTCAGAGGCTGGATGATGTAATCGGCCTGAAGAACGTTCGCGTATGGCATTGCAATGATGCCAAAGCCGCGCGGGGATCGAAGCTGGACCGGCACCAACACATAGGCAAAGGCACGATTGGAAGTGAGCCATTTCGGCGATTAGTGAATGATCCACGGCTCGCACATGCGGCCTTCATCGCGGAAACGCCGATTGACGAACCGGGCGATGACCGCCGAAACGTGGAGGCGCTGAAGAGCCTGGTGAAAAAGCCAACCTAATCACGTCGTTGTAAAATTGATATTCACATGCCAGCACAGGAGAAAATCACCGTCGTGCGCGACGAGCGCTATAACGCGCAGCAAGTCGAAGAGAAGTGGGCTGCTCGCTGGCAACAGGATCCGTTTCTTTATGCCGCGGAAGAGAACTCCGCCAAGCCGAAATATTA
>Ga0157372_10001482_pt1 | contig 25500 bp, 20 predicted proteins | sample C55metaG_FD_115307 | JGI IMG/M metagenome (GOLD analysis project Ga0157372, IMG submission 115307) | Corn rhizosphere microbial communities from Kellogg Biological Station, Michigan, USA - C5-5 metaG | ecosystem: Host-associated > Plants > Roots > Rhizosphere > Soil | place: USA: Michigan...
GAACCCGGGTAACATCGACGCGCGCAGCGATCTGGCTGAGTTCTACCTCGAGGCACCCGGAATTGTCGGCGGAGGTCGAGATAAAGCCGAAGCCCAAGCGAGCTCGCTGGCCAGCATCGACCCAATCACCGCTCATGGCGTGAAAGCCCGCATCGCGGAGAAGCGTAAAGACTTCACCGCGGCCGAGCAGGAACTCCGTGCGGCCATCAACGGCAGTCACGGGAGCGCCAGCGCATGGCTTAACCTGGGACTTTTTTATAAGCACCGGCAGCAATTCGACCCGATGGAAAAGGCGTTGCAACACGTTCGTTCGGCGCCTCTCGATCGTCCTGAAGCGCTGGTAGATGCTGCGGAGATTCTGATCCATACTCAAAGAAATCTGCCGGAAGCGACCCAGATGCTGCGCGCTTATCTGACCTCGAATGCCAAGGTCGAGCAGGCGCCGGGCTTCAAAGTTCACTTTCTCCTCGGTGCTGCCAGCGAGGGACTAGGGCGCAAAAAGGACGCGGCCTTGGAATACCGGACGGCGTTATCTATGGCGAGGGAATTTCGTCCGGCCCAGCAAGCATTGCAGCGCGTGAGTCAGTAGTTTTGCGCGAAGGCTGTTTCAAAGGCGACATCTCAGTAAAATTAATTTCTATTTCACACCGAAGGTGGACGCTATGAAACCTGCCCTGGGTCTGGTCCGGCTGTGCCTGTATGTCCTGGCGATTCCGCTACTGACGCAGGACGTCGCGTTCTCCGTGGAGCCGGAGCAGACCCTATCGTTGAAGCGCGCAGTTGAGCTGGCGTTGGCCCATAGTCCGGCGGCGGCGCAGGCGAGCGCAGACAACCAGAGGGCATTCGCCGCATATCGGGAGGCAAAAGACCAGTACCTGCCGCAACTGATCGTAGGCTCGGGCTTGGGAGACTCCTGGGGATATCCTTTGAGCCTCGAAGGATCGGCGCCGTCGCTGGTAAATATCACCGCGCAATCGACACTGTTCAATCCTGCGCTGCGCGATTTTATCCACGCTGCCAACCTGGAGCATAAAGCGGTTGAGGAAGGGACCAAAGACCGGCGCGATCAGATTGTGCAGGACACCGTTCTCACCTATATGGAGCTGGCAAAGTGGGAGCAGCAGATGGACCAGTTGCGCCAGGAACACGACAATGCTGCCAAGGCGCAGGAGATCGAAGATCAGCGCGTGCAAGCCGGCGTGGACAGCCAACAAGCCGGCAGGCAAGCGCGGCTGGCCACGGCCCGCGCGCATCTGCAAATAACCCAGGCTGAAGGTGCGGTCGATGTGCTGCGGACAAATTTGTCGCAGCTCACGGGTGTACCCGTCAACTCGTTGCGGATTGCTCCGGAGTCGGTGCCTGCACTCCCCGAGATAAAACACGAAAGCACCGAAACGACGAAGGAATCAGAATCGAACCCCGCTGTTTTGTTCGCACAACAGCACGCGATCGCTCAACATTTTCGAGCGCGCGGAGAACACCGGTCACTTTGGCCGTCAGTTGATTTTGCGAGCCAATACGCGGTGCTGGCGAAATTCAACAACTGGACACAATTTTTTCCCAACAATGTGTTTGAAAGAAACAATGCCACGGTAGGAGTAGTTATCCGTTTCCCTTTTTTCAGTCCCTCGCAGCGGGCTCATGCCGAAGCCGCGGACGCCGAAGCGGTCCGGGCGAGCAAAGAAGTGGACACAACCAAAAACCAAGTGTCCCAACAGACGTTGAAGCTTCGCCGTTCAGTGGAGCAGTTGCAAGCAGCCCAAGAGGTTTCAGAGTTGGAATATGAGATCGCGCAGTCGAATGTGGAAGCCATGCAGATCAAAATAAAGTCCGGAACGGCCACTTTGAATGAGGGCGACCAGACTCGCGCAGACTTATCGGCAAAATACAATGCACTACAGGACGCCAACTTTGAATTGGTGCGGGCCCGTGTTGGCCTTTTGCGAGCTACGGGAGAACTGCAGCCCTGGGTAGATCAAGGTAAGTAGGACAGCTCTGGTGAATAAGCTTTTTGCCCTATTCGGTGCTCCCACACGCAGTTCAGGGCAAATCTCGTTGCGCCGGCGGCATGCGGCCATTAGGCTTGAAGCATCCAAGAAAGGAACGTTCTTAAGCTGCACTTCGCGTCGCCAAGGGATGACCTATTGGGTACGCAAGACCCTGATTCCGGGACGCCAATGTTATTATAAATAAATACACTTATGCCCTTAAAAACACTGTTCTTGAACCCTCCCTCTTTTGAAAACTTTGATGGAGGAGCTGGTTCCCGCTGGCCGGCTACTCGCGAGATTGAGTCTTACTGGTATCCGGTCTGGTTGGCGTATCCAACCGGGATGATTGATGGCGCCCGGCTGATTGACGCGCCGCCGCATCATATTTCCGCGGAAGAAACCATCAACACCGCGAAACAATACGAGTTCCTGGTGCTCTATACCAGCACACCAGGTTTCCCCGGCGACATCCGCCTGGCCGAGCGAATTAAACAAGCGAACCCAAAGATCAAGATTGCCTTCGTCGGTCCGCATGTGACGGTGTTGCCGGAGCAATCGCTGAACGAAGGACGGGCCATTGATTTTGTGGTGCGCAAGGAGTTCGATTACGCGGTAAAGGAATTCGCGGACGGGAAGCCGGTAGATGAGATCCTTGGAGCCTCGTACCGCAAACAGGGATCGATCGCGCACAATGCCGACCGGCCCCAATTGCAAGACCTCGATTCCCTGCCGCACGTAACCGATATTTATCACCGCGACTTGGATGTTCGACGCTACAACGTACCTTTTCTTCTCCATCCATACGTTTCGCTTTACACGACGCGTGGGTGCCCGGCCCAGTGCACGTTCTGCTTGTGGCCTCAGACCACCAGCGGGCACGCCTGGCGCAAACGTTCCACTGATGACGTAGCCCAGGAGATGGCTAAAGCCAAAGAGTACTGGCCGTATGTGCGAGAGTTTTTCTTCGACGACGATACTTTCAATATTCAGAAGGCGCGTACGGTCGAGCTGTGCGCCAAGCTTAAGCCGCTGAAGCTGACCTGGTCTTGTACCTCGCGAGTCACTACGGATTATGAAACTCTTAAAGCGATGCGTGAAGCGGGTTGCCGCCTTCTGATCGTTGGCTACGAATCCGGCGACGCGCAGATTCTGAAGAACATCAAGAAAGGTGCAACCCTCGAACGCGCTCGCCAGTTCACCAAAGACGCTCACAAACTCGGATTGGTGATTCACGGAGATTTCATTCTCGGTCTGCCGGGAGAAACCCGCGAAACCATTCGGAACACCATTGCGTTTGCGAAGGAGCTAGACGTGGAGACGATTCAGGTCTCAGTGGCTCACGCGTATCCGGGTACGGAGCTGTACGATTTCGCCACCAAGAACAACTTCATCGTAAAAGGCAGCATGGTGGACGCAGGCGGACATCAACTGGCGCACATCGAATATCCCGGATTGCCGGCGGACGACATTCTGCATTCGGTCCATCAGTTTTATGACGAGTATTATTTCAGGCCGAAAGCCGTTTTCCGGATCTTGCGGAAGGCAGCATTCAATTCGGGGGATCGTAAGCGCCTGTACAAGGACGCTAAAACCTTCTTGAAGGTGCGGTCGATGCGGAACAAACTGGTGAAGGACAATGCCAGGGACGCCGCTAATGGCAAACCACAGGACACGGCGGCTGGAACGCCGCAGGCCACCGCTCCGCCACCACCAGAAACTGTTCAGGTCTAAAGACCCGTGAATTCTCGCAAGTATCTAGTGCTGGCCGGCGTAAGTGTTTTTGCGCCGGTTGGCGATTCCCTGCTGTCCTATGGCATGAAGCAAGTGGGGAATATTTCGCTGAATAATATTCCTGAGCTTCTGCTCGCCATTGCCAACCCCTGGGTAGGCTTGGGCATTGTTCTCCTGCTGGGATTCTTTGCTTCCTACATGACTGCTCTGTCCTGGGCGGATTTGACCTATGTGCTTCCGGCCAGTTCGCTGGGCTATGTGCTGCTTGCTCTGATCGCACGATTTGCCCTTCACGAACAAATCAGCCTGATGCGCTGGCTGGGCATTGCTCTGGTTTCCGGCGGAGTGGGTTTCGTTACCAGCGGGCCGGAAGTGACCCGCCGGCCGCCACAACATCTCTCAAACGATGGTGTAGCTGCGGAGCATTTATGATCCCGCACGCAATCAGCAATCTGAATGGCTGGCTGGCGATCCTGGCGATCGTGATCTCATCGAGCGCCGGAGACGTGCTGCTATCGCGCGGAATGAAGCAGATTGGGGACCTCGGCGAAGTCCGACGGAAGCACGGATTTAATTTCGTACTGCTGCAGATTTTGCGCAATCGCTACTTCCTGATCGGAGTAGGGTGCATGGCAATTTCATTCTATAGTTTGCTGTTTGGGCTTTCATGGAATGAGGTGAGCCTGATCGGGCCGGCCGCAGCTTCGCTCACCTTCGTTGCCAATGCCTTCGCCGCAAAAATGTTCCTTCACGAGCACGTCGATCACCGGCGCTGGGCAGCCGCATTATTTGTGGCCGCAGGCGTGGTGCTGATGGCATTCTGACCCTCGGGTCGAAGCTTCCCTAATCATTGACCAGTAACCGCAGTCCAGAACCATGCCAGCGACAAAACAATCAGAATACCGCTGGTGGACCACGCCATAAAGTTAACGATCCTCGAATTACGATACTCACCCATAAGTTCTTTTTTGTTGACCAGGATCAACATGAAGATCAACAGAAATGGCAGCAAGATTCCGTTTACGACTTGGGAATAAAGAAGAACTTTGAGAAGCGGGATCCCCGGCAACAGCACCACCCCCGCGCCGCACGCGATGAGCAGGGTGTAGAGCCAATAGAAGGCCGGAGCTTCAGAGAATTTCTTATTCAGCCCGGATTCGAATCCGAGTCCTTCGCAAATGTTATAAGCCGTCGCCAGCGGCAAAATCGCGGCAGACAACAGCGATGCGTTCACCAGGCCAATAGCAAAAAGCAGAAACGCCCATTGCCCGGCAAGCGGTTTCAGCGCCGCCGCGGCGTCCGCGGCATCGCTGATATTGTGGATTCCAGATACGTACAACGTCGCTGCGCAAGCCAACACGATGAAGAATGCGATCACGTCAGTAATGATGCAGCCCAAGATCACGTCCCAGCGACTGAGCGCGTATTGTTTCTTCCCAATTCCTTTTTCTACGATTGAAGCCTGCAGGTAAAACTGCATCCATGGGGTGATAGTGGTCCCGATTAGGCCGATCACCATGACCAGATACTCGGAACTCTTACTCACAGTCGGAACAATTGTGTTGTGAATAGCAGCCTTCCAATCCGGATGCGCAAAGAAAGCTGAAATCACATACGAAAAATAGACCATGGAGAAAATAATGAGAATTCTCTCCACCGGTTTATAGGAATTTTTTACCACCATGAACCACACCAGTGCGGCGGCAAACGGCACGGCGATGTACTTGCTGACTCCAAACAGCCCCATTCCGGAGGCGACTCCGGCGAACTCGGCCATAATGTTGCCGAAATCCGCCAGGCCCAAAACCAGCATGGTGAAGAATGTTGCCCGAAAGCCGAACTCTTCGCGAATAAGGTCGGACAGGCCTTTGCCAGTGATGGCGCCCATCCGCGCAGCCATTTCCTGGACAATGATCAGAGCGATCGTGGTAGGGATAAGGGTCCACAGCAGTGCGTAGCCGAACTTCGCGCCAGCCTGAGAATAAGTGAGGATCCCGCCCGGATCGTTATCAACGTTGGCGGTAATGAAGCCCGGACCGAAGATGGCCAAAAATGCCAGCAGACGAAACTTGACCGAGCGAAAGGGCATACGCCGGCGTTTCTTTTCGCGGGGAGTTCGCGATGCCGTTTTTGTCGAGACTATCTGATTCATTTCGCGACCCGTGCCGCAAGGAGCCGGGGTCAGGCTCCAAATCTTCCAGCGTCCCAGAAATTGCTTGAGTACCCTTCGCAGACATAAACAATGAGCCCACCGCAAAATCAGAATAAACGCAGGTGATGGAATTTGAATAGGTGAAAGTGCCGATCAGGAATTAATTTTCCTTGAACGACGGAGCGAAGCACTACAACCACCCAGATTTACAGCTTGGCCCGCAACAAGCTGATTACATCGTCGGAAGTGATTACACCTGTGAGCACGCCCTTATCATCCAAAACTGGAAGAATCACGAGATTGTATTTGTCGAACACTTCCGTTACTTCCTTCTCCCGTGCGCCGGCATGTACGGAAATCAGCGGTTCGACCACTAGGGACAGCAGTTTATCGTCGGGCTTGGCGAGTATCAATTTGGCAAGCGGTACCGCTCCAACCAGTTTCCATTGATCATCTACCAGATAGATGGTGTGGACCGCTTCGATGCCGCCCTCAAAATTACGGAGGGTCTCAATGGCGTCGCTAACTGTGGCTTGAGAATCGAGCGCCAAATATTCCGTGTTCATGCGGCCGGCGGCGGTGTTTTCGCGGAATTCCAGCAGTTCGGCCATTTCATCCCGCTCCGCCGGTTCCATCTCCTGCAGGATTTCCGAGGTGCGCTCTTCCGGCAAATCCGCCAGAAGATCGGCCGCGGCATCGGGATTCATCTCCTCAACTATGTCGGCGGCGCGTTCAGAATCGAGCGACTCGACAATCGATTTTTGAACTTTCGGACGAACTTCTTCAAGCGCTCCGGCCGCCACTTCCTCGTCCAAAGACTGAAATACCGCCTGCCGCTCACTCGGCGTGAGCTCTTCAATAATGTCAGCGATGTCGGCCGGATGGAGCTTGGCCAACCGCTCGTGAGAAATTTTCAACTTCACCCGGCGGGCGGGATCAGTCTCGATAAGATCCACGAACTCCCATGGGATCAGGCGCGGCGGAAGCTTTTGCAGAATCGGCCTCAACGCAGCCATTGGCACGATACCCTTGAGCAGGCGTCGTACGGCGCCGCGAACCCCCACGTCCACTGAGGCCACTTTTAGGATGACGAGCCCATCGGTAGTCTCTGTGTGCAGGTCTACGTCATTTACGCGAACCACTTTGCGGCCATGCACGTCGATAATCTGCTGATCCAGTAGGTCGCGTTCGAGAAGAAAAAGACCTTCCCCTTCCACGGAAGCCCATTTGGAGGCCACAGAAGCAGTGCGGATGCCGCCGTTGATTGACGATACCGCCGAAAAGGGCAGAAGCCTGTCGCCTTGCTTGGTATGGACAATCAGCGTGGAAACCAGGGCCGAATCTTCGGCGGGAGTAAGAGCCACCTCGCGCACACGGCCGCCATGGGTCCCAGATGAATCCAACACTGGGGCGCCGAGCAGCTCCGTTAGCGCGATGATGCTCATATTGTGAGCATGGGCCGAGAGTGGAAATGTTGTCAATGTTTTCCGTCAGAAAATTTCTCTTTGTATCGAGCCAAACTCGGCCAGAAGGTTGCGATACGGCTCAATGGGCCGGATTCAATCGAAGTTCTGCATCGCTACAAAGCTTCACAATTCTTAACAATTCTTGGCCGCACAGGGCTTTTCTCAGTTTTATGATCCACTCAATTAAGCCCCAACAAGCCGCCCTGAAGCTCCCCACGAAACCTCTCAGGGCGGTCCTTTTTAATTTTCTTGACGTATTGCAACGCAGCCGCGCCGATTTTGGGCAAGAGCCGCGCCAACGTGATATGTTTTGACTTAATCTGAAACCTACATGACTGCTAGTCGCACTGCAGCTCCGCAAGCGGCATCCGCCGAAATGCCTCCGGTACCGCTGACCATTGAAGGCTACAGCGTCCTTCATCAGATGATGCGGTTCCGCTGGTCAGCCTGGCGGCAGCTTGGTTCGGCCCAGAAAAAAGAAATTGCGCAGGAAGCAGGTCACCTTCTCGGCCAGTGGGAACAAGGAAAGTCGGGCCAATCGGCGGTATATTCGCTCATCGGACACAAGGGCGACCTGATGATGGTGCACTTCCGCAACTCGTTCGACGACCTGAATCGGGCTGAAATGCAGCTGGCACAGTTGCGTTTGAGCGACTATCTGGAAGCCACGACATCCTATTTATCTGTGATTGAGCTCGGGTTATACGAGTCGAGTTTGAAAACCTATCGCGAGCTGGTTGAGCAAGGCATCGAGCCGCATTCGGACGAGTGGAAGCACGCAATCAATGAGACTCTGGACCGTCAGCGCGAAGCCATGCGGCCACGTCTGTTCCCGGAGATCCCGAAAGCGCGTTACGTCAGCTTCTATCCCATGGATAGGCGGCGCGGCGAGGAAAAGAACTGGTACACCTTGCCCATGGAAGAACGCGCACGCCAGATGAATGAACATGGGTTGGTGGGACGGCGCTACGCGGGCGAGGTCAAGCAGATCATCACCGGCTCGATCGGATTCGATGATTGGGAATGGGGCGTCGATTTATTTGCCGACGATCCCTTGGTGTTCAAGAAACTGATTTACGAAATGCGCTTCGACGAAGTAAGCGCCGTCTACGCGCAGTTCGGCCACTTTTATATTGGGGTGCGCTGCATGGCGGAGCAACTGGGGAAGTTGTTAGATGGCAACATGCCGGAATAGAAAATGGGGCTAGGGGGTGTCATTCTCGCGGCGGGGGAATCCTCGCGCATGGGTCGGGACAAGGCTTTGCTGCCTTGGCCCCCGGAGTCCGCTCGCATCCTGCCGCAGGCCGGGTTGCTCACATCTGGGACCCTGCTCTCCGCGGCTATCGAAGCCCTCGGCCGCTATTGCGACATGGTGATCGTGGTCGGGGGAAACAATGAAGCAATGGTGCGACCGGTGGTCTATGCAGGCGGAGCGTTTTTTGCCCGCAATCCACAACCGGAACGAGGCCAATTCAGTTCGCTGCAAGCCGGCCTGCATGAGGTCATGAACCGTGGTCGTGATGCGGCGATGATTACCCTGGTGGATCGGCCTCCGGCCAAAGCAGCAACATTTTCAAGGTTGCTCGAAACATTTGAAGCCCGCGATCGAAACACCTGGGCGGTGGTTCCGGAATTTGAAGGCAAGCACGGTCATCCTATTTTGATCGGAAGAGAAATGATCGAATTTTTTCTGAGATCTCCCGCAACTGCGAACGCTCGCGACATTGAGCACGCCAACCAAAAGCACATTTCTTACGTTTCTGTGGACGATTCGCGGGTGACGGTGAACATCAATGCGCCCGAGGATTACGCGGGGCTGGGACCGTCTTTCCAAACATGATTCCGTGCAGTCCCTGCAGGACTTCTGTTTACGTTTGTCCGTCCCCCGCACTGACGTGCCGGGCTATTCAAATTACGTCCCTTCGGGACTCAAACTAAAATGCAGCGGAAAGTCACGATGAAACAGGCTTCACCATCGCAAGCTTCTTCGTTTGTTGATTCGGTCATCAGCTTGAATCCAGGGCTGGCAGTCTTTGATTGCGACGGCACACTATGGTCTGGCGATGCCGGCGAACGCTTTTTTGATTGGGAACTCAAGCGTGGCGTGGTCTCGGATGAAATCGTCCGCTGGGCGGGAGGGCGATACGCCGATTACCGCGCCGGCAAAGTCAGCGAAGACGAAATGTGCGGTGAGATGGTGACCTTGCATCAGGGCTTGAAAGAAAGTGACGTTCTTGCCTTGGGACGGCAATTCTTCGAAGAAAACTTTGTGCGCCGGATTTTTCCCGAGATGCGTGACCTGATCGCGCGGCTCCAGGAAGCTGGGTGCGATGTATGGGCGGTCTCATCAACCAATCAGTGGGTCATTCGCGAAGCCATGCAGCACGTGGGCATCGATCCTGAAAAAATTCTCGCCGCATCGGCTGAAGTGAAGAATGGAGTGATCACGGGCAAGCTGACCCGCCTGCCATCCGGCCCGGGAAAACCTAAAGCAATACTTGAAGTGATCGGTAAGGTCCCGGACGCCGCCTTCGGCAACTCTCGCTGGGACGCCGATATGCTCGCGCTCGCCAAAAATGCATTCGCAGTGAATCCGAATCCTGATCTGGAAAAGCTGGCCGCCGAGAAGGGATGGACGATCTACTGGCCGACAACCAGCTAACGCTGCATTAAGGTTGAGTGGCTGGCCACGCACATCCAACTACTGCCCTGCCTGACCCATGTATCGGTGAAGCGGCCGCGGTGCACATAGGCTTTACCGTTGAGTGTTCCCTTCTCGTGATAGGTGCCGCTGACGATTACGGTGTCGCGGTAAACGTGCGTCTTCAGAGAGTCGTTGCCGATGATCTCAATGTGCTCGGGCGGATGCTTGATGCCATTGAGAAACTCGGCCTTGTTCTGCAGGCTTCCGTCGATATCAACAAAAGTGAAGTCGTCGGCTAACAAATGATCGAGAGCGGCGGCGTCTTTCGCCACTTCGGCTTGGTTCCAGAGGGTTTCGAGTGCCAGAACGCGGGCGGAATCGCTGTCCTGTGCGGACTGCGCATGCGTCGCGGCCGCCGACATCAGAGCGGCAAGCAAAAGAATCTGGCAAATACACCTCATCACGCTTTCACCGTCATGCAATCCATAGTGCCTCCCCATGGCAGTCCTATTTCTAACAGACAAAACGCACAGCCTGCTGAAAAATAGATCGTACGTTTATACTTGCCTTGATCGCGACGAAAAACTCACGCGCTCGAATACAATCTCGAATTGACTTCCTCTACCAGGCGAATCTTGAAAGTATGGTTGCCGTCAGTCATTTGGCTGGCGGTCATCGTTACAGAATCCACAAACCTCGGCTCTTCCGAGCATACCGGGCAGATTCTCTATCCCATTTTTCATTATCTGTTTGGGATGAGTCGGGACCGATTCGCAGTCTTGCACGCGGTGCTTCGCAAGACCGGGCACTTTGTCGGCTATTTTACTCTTAGCGTTCTTCTGTTCCGTTCCTGGCGCGGCACCTTCCCGCGACTCAGCACGCGATGGTGCCTGCAATGGGCCACGCTGGCATTTGCGTGCACGGCGTTGGTTTCGGCTCTCGACGAGTTTCACCAGACTTTCTTGCCATCGCGGACGGGCACATTCCATGACGTCGTTCTCGACAGCACGGCAGCTCTGGTCGCGCAGTTTGTGATTTTCGTGATCCTGCGAAGGCAACCCGACTCTGAATAGGTTGTCTCTTCAATCTATGGGCTCCGGATCATGACGTTCTGCAACTTGGGAGCGCGCTGAATTGCTTTTTTGAGCTAAACCGCTCCCTATGAAATTCACTTGCCAGGACTGTAGTCAGGCGGGACCTTCACACAAAATCGTGCGCGACCCTTGGATCGATTCCACGTTACAAGTCTGGTAACCTTTCTCGACGCACAATTCAAGTGTTCTCCGGGAGCGCTATAGCAACGTGAAACTTTATCGCACAACTCAGGGCGCGTTCGTCGAGGAAGACGATCAATTTCATGAGCTCTCGCCGGTCGCTTCGGCAGAAGCATGGGACGAGTTGATTTGCGATGTCGATTTGAAAGCCCGTGCAGCGGCTGCAGTCACAAGGAATTCTGTGGGTCATTTCGATCCCGCGACCGTTCTCTCCCCAATTGGCAGCCAGGAAGTTTGGGCCGCTGGGGTCACGTACTTTCGCAGCCGCAAAGCGCGCATGGAGGAAAGCAAGACCGCTGGAGGCGGAGATTTTTACGACAGAGTTTATACCGCTGAACGGCCGGAGCTCTTTTTCAAAGCCGCAGGATGGCGTGTCGTCGGTCCTGGATGTCCAGTGCGCATCCGTCGCGATGCAAAGTGGTCTGTCCCTGAGCCCGAACTCACTCTTCTGATTAATCCCGCAGGCAAGCTCGTGGGTTACACCATTGGAAATGACATGAGCTCGCGGGATATCGAAGGCGAAAATCCGCTCTACTTGCCTCAAGCCAAAGTTTACGACGGCAGTTGCGCGCTGGGTCCTTGCGTCCTGCTTTCGTCCAAGCCATTGACCGACAGCGTGATCCGGCTGCAAATCATACGGCAAAACAGAGAATTATTTTCTGGGACCACCTCAATAGCGGAACTTAAACGCGATCCCCAAGAGCTCATCGAATTTCTATTTCGTGACCAGAGCTTTCCGCGAGGTGTATTCCTAATGACTGGCACTGGAATCGTTCCGCCCGATGAGTTGACATTGCAACATGGTGACGCCATACGTATTTCGATCGACGGCATTGGCATGCTTGAGAACCACGTGGGTTAGATGTTTGCCGAAGGCTAGCTGCGGGTGAGTGTGCCGTTCACGAGTCGCATCAGCCCAAGAGGGTTAGCGTCTTGCAACTCTGGCGGAAGCGCTGCGTCAGGGAAATCCTGATAGCAAACCGGGCGCACGAAACGGAATATTGCCTGGGTGCCAACTGAAGTTGAGCGACCATCGGATGTAGCGGGAAAGGGTCCGCCATGCACCATCGCGTGTGAAACTTCAACCCCGGTCGGAAATCCATTGAAAACCACGCGGCCGACTTTGGTTTCAAGAACTCGTACCAGTTCATGGGCTCGCGCCAAATCTTCTTCTGTGCCGTGAATTGTTGCAGTAAGATGCCCATGTAGTTGCCGGGCAGCAGACACCAGGTCGCGTTCGTTTCCGTAGTGCACCAAGAGAGTTGTCGGTCCAAAAACCTCTTCTGCGAGCTCCGTACGATTAAGGAAGTTGTCCAGCGAAGTGCGGAAAAGCGTGACGCCGCTGTTAGCGCAACTTGTGTTACCGGTTTCATTCCTGCCGGCAATTAACTCTGCCTGTGATCGCGCGAGCCGTTGCCCAATAGCTTCCTTGTACTTCGCAGCAATGCCGTGAGTCAGCATCATTAAAGGGGCGAGCGCGCCCACGCCCTTTTGAAGCGAGCTCTCGAACTCTGTGCTGTGGTCCTGAGGAACGAACACGATCCCTGGTTTCGTACAGAACTGTCCGGAGCCCAGCGTAAATGAAGCCTGCAAACCTTGCGCGATCTGCGCCCCTCGCTCGCGCATCGCGCCAGAAAGAATAAATAGTGGATTCGTGCTTCCCATCTCCGCGTAACATGGAATCGGCTCGGGACGTCCTGATGCCACACGCATTAAGGCTTGCCCGCCACTCGCCGAGCCGGTAAAGGCCACTGCTTTGATTGCGGGATGTTGAACTAACGAAATGCCGACCTCAATTCCGGCGTCAAAAAGTAATGAGAACATTCCCCTGGGAAAATCGTTATCTCTTATCGCTTTTTGTATGAGCCTACCGACGAGTTCGCTGGTTCCGGGGTGCGCTGGATGCGCTTTGACAATCACCGGATTTCCAGCTGCCAGAGCCGACGCCGTATCGCCACCTGCCACTGAAAAGGCGAGTGGGAAATTGCTGGCGCCGAATACCGCAACTGGTCCGAGAGGACGCAACATGGAACGGATGTCTGGTCGCGGAATTGGTTTGCGCTCGCGATCGGCTTCATCAACGCGAGCATTCACCCATGAGCCTTCATCGAGCACGTCGGCAAACAAATTGAGTTGACCCGTGGTGCGTTTGAGTTCTGATTGCAAGCGCGGCAGAGGCAAGCCAGTTTCCAGGTTTGCGCGTTCTACAATCGCCGCAGCTTCAGCAAGTAGATTCTCAGCGATGGCGCGCAATAAGCGCACACGGTCGCGGCCGCTTAGACTTGCTAAATCTTGAACTGCATCCCCAGCAAGAGTCGAGGCTTGATCAATGTCATCACTCGTAGCCGAGTAAAACGCGGGTTCCAGTTTCATCCCCGTCGCGGGATTTACAGCGTAAAAGATCGACCCCTGAGTTTCCGCGGTCTGTCCGCCAATCAATGATCGACCTGCCAAATTCATCGTTGCTGTGTGAGTACTCATAAACAATTGTACCGTCTGATTATCTCTAAAAATTAGTCCAGCTTTTCATTAACCGTCAAGGAGTTCGCATAGAACTCGTCTAATACATCGAGTGTTTCGCGGCAAGACTTCTTGCCTCTTAAAACTCGCTAGTAGTCGCTAAAGCATCGACCTGGAAATCTTCGAGGCCAGCAAAGCGCGGACGCAACCAGGCGTTCTCGAGAACGGGAAGCGTTAACGCCACAGCCTTGCCGCGCCAAGTACGCTCATTTACGGCGATGAACCGCAGCGTATGACGCAACTGCGCGAAGGAGCGACGAAGAATGTTGATCTCGCGATATTAAAGAGCTTCGATCTCATGGCGAATTTTCGGAGACTATTTTGCAAGCCCCAATGTCGGCAACTGCCTCGATTGCGGCCCTGACTACAAGTTCAGGCAGGTATTTGTTAAACGCAACGATCCACGAAACATCCAACTCAGTTTGAAGCTTATGTTCTAATTGGGCCGATGACTCGATCAAAGCGTGGATGGTTCGTATGGATTCTGACTGCCACCGCGCTCTTGCCGATGTATTCGCAGAGCGCGGATCAGAAACATAACCAGGACTGGGCGGCATATGGTGGCGATCAGGAAAAAACTCACTACTCGCCGCTCGCCCAGATCAATAAATCTAATGTCAAGCAGCTTGAAGTCGCCTGGTCTTACGACACCGAGGAAACTGGCGGTCTGCAAACCAGTCCCATTGAAGTAGCTGGGGTTGTCTTCGGCATCTCGCCTTCGCAGAAAATTTTCGCTCTCGACGCCACCAGCGGAAAAGTCAAGTGGAGATTTGATTCCGGCATTGTCGGAACCCAACCTGATCGCGGCCTTGCCTATTGGGCCAATGCTGACAACACAGATCGCCGCATCATCGTCGGAGTGATGAATTTCTTTTACGCGCTGGATGCCAACACCGGCCAGCCAATCCTTGGCTTCGGCGATAAAGGTCGCATTGATTTACGCGAGGGGCTCGGCCGCGATGTAGCTACTGGTTCCATCGCCATGACTAGTCCCGCCGTCATCTATAAAGATCTTGTTATCGTCGGCGGCCGGTTACCAGAAACCCTGCCTGCCCTTCCCGGTGATATTCGCGCCTACGACGTTCGCACCGGAAAACAGCGCTGGATATTCCACACTATTCCACACCCTGGCGAGTTCGGTTATGACACTTGGCCAAAAGATGCCTGGCAGAAAAGCGGGGCCGCTAACAACTGGACCGGGATGACGGTTGATCAGAAGACCGGCATCGTTTACGTTCCAACCGGTTCCGCCGCGTTTGACTTTTACGGCGGCGATCGCCTCGGTGATGACCTATTTGCGGATTGCGAGCTCGCGCTCATCGCGGAAACTGGTGAACGCATCTGGCATTTTCAAGGCGTTCATCATGACATCTGGGACCGCGACTTCCCTTCCCCTCCAGCACTGGTTACAGTGACACACGACGGGAAACAGGTCGATGCAGTCGCGCAGACCACGAAGCAAGGCTTCCTTTATTTATTTGATCGGGCGACCGGCAAGCCGCTGTTTCCGATCGAGTCTCACAAATATCCGCCAAGCGATCTGCCGGGAGAAGTTGCCGCCGCGGAACAGCCACTTCCGACAAAGCCTGCGCCCTATGCCCGCCAGCGCTTGACCGAAGACATGCTCACCAACCGCACACCAGAGGCGCACCAGTGGGCTCTCGAACAATTTCGCACCTATCGCAGCGATGGACAGTTCGTTCCGCTCAGCACCAAGCAGAACACGATCATCTTCCCTGGCTTTGATGGTGGGGCGGAGTGGGGCGGACCGGCATTCGATCCCGAGTCAGGACTTCTCTACGTAAACTCCAACGAGATGGCATGGGCGGTCGAACTCGCCGAGAATAAAGCAGACCCACAAAGCGGCAAAGGCATTTACCAGAGCCAATGCACGATTTGCCATCGCGATGACATGAAAGGCTCGCCGCCGCTGTTCCCATCGCTGGTGGGCGTGCGCGACCGCATGACTCAGGAGCTAATCAGGGAAAGAATTCAAAAGGGAAAAGGTCGCATGCCCGCCTTTCCCAATCTCACGCCCGAAGAAGTCAATGCCCTCGTCTTATTTGTAAGCGAGGGACAGAACAAAGAAATCTCCGGCCAACCTGTACAGCCGCAGATGGGGTATCGCTTTTCCGGATATACCAGGTTCCACGATCCCGACGGTTATCCCGCTGTAGCTCCGCCATGGGGTACGCTGAACGCAATCAATCTGAATACCGGTGAATACGCGTGGAAAATTCCTTTAGGCGAGTATCCCGAACTTGCGGCCAAAGGTATGACAAACACTGGCAGCGAAAACTACGGCGGCCCAATTGTGACGGCGGGTGGCCTGCTCTTCATAGGCGCGACGAATTATGACAGGAAGTTTCGCGCCTTCGACAAGTCCACCGGAGAATTGTTGTGGGAGACCACACTTCCCTTCTCCGGCAACGCCACACCGATCACCTATGAAGTAGATGGCCGGCAATATGTGGTGATCGCGGCCGGCGGCGGAAAAGACGTCAAACATCCTTCTGGCGGCGTTTATGTCGCTTTCGCTCTCAAAAGATCTGAATGAATCGTCGAGAATTTTCCAAATTAATTGCAGGCTCTGCTTCGTTCCTTTGGCCGCGAACTGGCCTGGCTGCTTCGCCGGCGCGGATGGAACCTGCAACCCATCCCACTCCCGCGTTGCGCGAATTTGAAAAGCTTCAATTCGGAGTTTCGTTCCACTTCAGCATGAACACCTTCACCGGCAACGACTACGAAACCGGCGGTGTGCCTGCAAGCACCTATAACCCCACGAACCTCGGTGTGCGCCAGTGGATTCGCGTGGCCCGCGACTTGGGAGCCAAATATGCCGTCCTCACCGCGAAGCACATGTCAGGATTTTGTTTATGGGATTCGGCGAATTACGACTACGACGTCGCGGCGAGTCCGAACAAGACCGACGTAGTCGCCGCATTCGTCGCCGCTTGCAAAGAGTACGGATTGAAGCACGGCTTTTATTACTGCATTCTCGACCCGCACAACGAAGGCACATTCGACTGGGACATTCCGGTGCGGGAGGGATATTACAAGCTCATCAAGCAGCAGCTGACAGAATTGCACAGCAAATATCCAAATACGTTTTATCAACTGCTCGACATCACCTGGAAGCTTTCGCCGGACCAGCGCTGGGAACTATACAAGCTGATCAAAAAATACAGTCCGGACGGAATCTTGGTGATGAATCAAGCCTATTATCAAAGCAAGCGCAATTTCGGTCGCATTTGCGAACCGAAAAGCTGGCCGACGGATGTGATCAACGGTGAGGACCAGCTACCACCGGTTGAGGGGCATGATCCGCATGTGACATTCGAGGACAAAACTTATTACATGCCAATGGAGGCGTGGATACCGACTGGTCCGCCGTATAAACCTATGCCTCCGATGAACAGTTGGTTTTGGCGTCCAGGATTTGAAATTCAGAGCGCAAACAAAATCGCGTCGTACTACTCCGATTGCCGCGCTCGCCATTCGAATCTCTTGCTGAATCTTTCTCCGGATACAACCGGGAAGCTCCCCGAAGATGCTGTCGCGACACTGCAGCAAGCGGCTCGTATAATCAAGCAGAAATCCTAATCCTGTGAAAACCATTAAAGGTCCGGCAATTTTCCTCGCCCAATTTGCAGGCGACAATGCGCCATTCAATAACCTGAAAGATATTTCCCGCTGGGCTGCGTCACTTGGCTACAAAGGCGTCCAAATCCCTGCGTGGGACAGCCGTCTCCTCGATCTGAAGCGCGCTGCTGAAAGCAAAACCTACTGTGACGAGATACGCGGCACACTCCAATCAAATCACGTCGAGCTGACCGAACTTTCAACGCATTTGCAAGGACAGCTGATTGCCGTTCATCCCGCTTACGACCATGCCTTTGATGGATTTGCACCCGCTTCTATTCACGGCAATCCTTCAGCGCGTCAGGCCTGGGCTGTCGAACAACTGCATTTTGCGGCGAAGGCTTCGGCGAACCTCGGGCTTACCTCACACGTAACGTTTTCAGGAGCGCTGGCGTGGCCATATTTCTATCCGTGGCCGCAGCGTCCAGCAGGACTCGTAGAGACTGCATTTGACGAACTCGCTAAGCGTTGGCGACCCATTCTCGAAGAGTTTGACAAGGTGGGTGTCGATCTTTCTTTCGAGATTCATCCCGGCGAAGACCTTCACGACGGCGTCAGTTTTGAAATGTTTCTAGATCGGCTGGGAGGACACAAGCGTTGCAACCTCCTCTATGACCCCAGCCACTTCGTTCTGCAACAACTCGACTATCTTGAATTCATCGACTTCTATCATGAGCGGATAAAAATGTTTCATGTGAAGGACGCGGAGTTCCGGCCGAGCGGGCGTCAAGGCGTTTACGGCGGATACCAACCCTGGATTTCTCGCGCCGGGCGTTTCCGGTCCCTCGGTGATGGTCAAGTTGACTTTGCTGCAATTTTTTCCAAGCTCACGCAATATGATTTTCCTGGGTGGGCCGTGCTTGAATGGGAGTGCTGCATAAAGAATAGCGAGCAAGGCGCAAAAGAAGGCGCGCCCTTCATCGCTCGGCACATTATCCAAACCGCAGAACGCGCATTCGATGATTTCGCAAAGTCCGGCGCTGATATTGAAGCCAACCGCCGAATGCTCGGCCTCGCCAATCGAAAGGAACGCTAGATGCCAATCGAGGGCACCACTGAAAAGCAAAATCGTCGCTTGCGGCTTGGTATGGTCGGTGGCGGGCCGGGAGCTTTCATCGGCGCGGTACATCGTATCGCCGCGCGGCTTGATGATCGCTATGAACTCGTCGCCGCTGCCCTGAGTTCGGATGCAGAACGAAGCCTTGCAGGCGCAAAAGAGCTGCATATTCCGCGCGCGTATCGCAGCTTCGAAGAAATGGCAGCATCGGAATCAAAACGCGCCGATGGAATCGAAGTGGTCTCGATCGTCACGCCAAATAATTTGCATCATGCTCCGGCGAAGGCTTTTCTCGAGGCCGGAATTCATGTGATCTGCGACAAGCCTCTGACGACAACACTCGGAGATGCACTGGAACTGGCTGAACTGGTGAAGCAAACTGGGTTAGTGTTCGGGCTGACTCACAATTACACAGGTCATCCCATGGTTCGGCAGGCGCGCGAAATGATTGCCTCCGGGGAGCTCGGAGCAATCCGACTAGTCCAAGCCGAATATGTTCAAGACTGGCTGACCACTCCACTTGAGAAAACTGGACAGAAGCAGGCAGAGTGGCGCACCGATCCTGCTCGCAGCGGCCCAGCGGGATCGCTCGGCGACATTGGAACCCACGCTTACAATCTTGCTTGCTTCGTGACCGGACTTTCGGTCGAGCAAGTGGCGGCCGACGTAACCACGTTTGTCCCCGGGCGCCGTCTCGATGACAACATTCACGTGATGCTTCGCTTCTCAAAAGGAGCAAAGGGAGGTCTCTGGGCCACCCAGGTTGCCCCTGGAAATGAAAACAGCCTAAGCTTGCGAGTCTATGGCGAAAAGGCCGGACTCGAATGGCGGCAGGAAGATCCCAACCAACTGATCTTTACACCATTTGGAGAAACACGTCGCATAATTCGCCGGGGCAGCGCGGGCACCGGACGCGCCGCCGCTCATGCAACCCGCATTCCAAGCGGCCATCCCGAGGGATACCTGGAAGCTTTCGCCCAACTCTATACTGATCTTGCCGAACAAATCACGGCCAAGATCGAGAAGCGTTCGCCTAATCCGGACTCACTGCTAGTCCCCGGCGTCGCCGACGGTGTCGAAGGAGTGAAGTTCATCAACGCGGTGCTGGAGTCATCGCGCAACCGCTCCGCTTGGACCGCAATTCCGCATTCGCGATGAACGCTGGTAAGTTCATCGCAGATTGGCAAACGAAGAATCAGAATTTCAATGGCATTGTCCTTGAGTAAGCCAGCAGCAAGCATTATCATTTCGCACAATGGAAATTCCGGCCCCTGAAGTTATTTTGCCCGAGGACAAACATCAGCTCAAACTTCCTCTGATAAATCGTCGCGACCTGATACGCTCGGCTTTGTTCGCCAGCGCGGCTTCGGCGTTGGGAGCGCATTTCTCGTTTGCGCAGGCAATTTCTGCGGGACTTACGCCGGCTGCGCGCGGCGAAGATGGTTCCCACATTCTCACCGATCCGAACTGGAAAGCTGTCTTCCTCAATGGCCATCAAAATGAAACGTTAATCGCAGTGAGCGATGTGATCATTCCATCTACTGACACTCCGGGCGCAAAAGACGCTCTGGTGAATCGCTATCTGGATCTATTGCTTTCTGTTCAGCCCACCGAATTTCAGACGCAATTCGTCAATGCGCTGGCCTTTATTGATACCGAAAGCCAAAAGCAGTTTGCGAAAGATTTCCGTGACCTCGCCAGTGGAGACCAGATTTGGCTTCTGACCGCGTGGGCATATCCCTCAGATAGCGATCGCTGGATTGAGATGGAAGGAAAACCCGATCCCGGGCAAGAGCATTTCGAGCGGATCAAAGCGCTGATTGCGGCAGCATTTTACGGATCAGAAACTGGTCTAAAGGAACTCGGCTGGGATGGCGAGTTTACGCATGGCCCGTACGAAGGCTGTGAGCACCAACCAGACACTCACACATAAATTCATGGCACAAGACCCTCTGCAACATACATATGACGCAATTGTTGTCGGCTCAGGAGCGACCGGCGGCTGGGCAGCAAAGCGGCTTTCCGAGGCAGGACTGAAAGTTGCACTGCTCGAAGCCGGCCGGGCAGTGACAGCGAGAGAGTTCACCGAGCACATGCCCGCTTTCAAGTTGAAGTACCGCAACCATTCGCCCGAAGTGCTGCGAACGCGCCCCATTCAGATGCAATGCTACGCGTGCATGGAATACAACTATGAATGGTTTGTGAACGATTTGGAGAATCCTTACAGCACTCCGGCAGAAAAGCCATTCACCTGGCAACGCCTCAGAGTCTTGGGTGGCAGATCTCTAGTATGGGGGCGCCAGAGTTATCGTCTGAGCGACGTTGATTTCAAAGCTGCCAGTCGTGACGGCTACGATGTCGATTGGCCGTTCTCCTACGCAGATCTTGCACCTTACTACGATATCGTCGAACGCTATGTCGGCATCACTGGTGCCGCTGAAGGCAATGAGATGTTGCCGGACGGTCAGTTTCTTGCGCCCATGAAAATGAGTTGCGGAGAGATCAAGCTGCGGAACAGCGTTAAGAAGAAGTTCGGACGGACCGTCACCATTGGTCGCGCTGCCATTCTGACGCAACCGCACAATGGACGCGCGCCTTGTCATTACTGTGGCCCTTGCGAGCGTGGCTGCATGACTTATTCCTATTTCAGCAGTCCATTCACCACCGTCAAGGACGCCTTGAAGACCGGAAACTGCACGCTCATTACCGACGCGATCGTGAGCCACGTCGATATGAATGCGAACGAGAACAAAGCTCGCGGGGTTACGTTCATTGATCGCACCACTAAGCAAACGAAAGAAGTTCGCGGAAAGACCGTAATCCTGTGCGCGCAGGCGCTCGAGTCAACGCGAATTCTGCTGAACTCGTCGACTCGCGAATACCCCAAAGGCTTGGGCAATTCCAGTGGGTTCCTCGGCCACAATTTGATGGACCACGTTGTCGGAGGTGGCGCCAGCGGCACCTTTGAAGACTTGAATATTCTGCCGAGTGCGAATCCTCCACACCGGCCTAACGGAATTTACGTCGTGCGCTTTCGCAACACCCCGGCAACGGGTAAGCACCCGCATTTCCTGCGTGGATACGGCTTTCAGGGTGGTGCGGAGCCCGAATTCAACATGAGCGCTCAAGGCATCGGCCCTGATTACAAAAAGGCCGTGAAACTAGGAACCTATAATGTTTCACTCGGCGCCTTTGGCGAATCGCTCGCGAACTTCGATAATTTTTGCGAGATCGATCCCAATCTCAAGGATGCTTGGGGAATTCCCGCTCTGCGCATAAGCATGGCGCACGGCAAGAATGAGGCTGCTCTGATGCGCGACTCCGCCATCACCGGCGCGGAAATGCTCGAGTCTGCGGGCGCAAAAAACATCCGGCTCACTAACCACACCGAAATGCCGGGCATGGCAATACACGAAGTCGGCACTGCAAGAATGGGAGACGATCCTAAGAAGTCGGTCCTGAATGCGTTCTGCCAGTCACACGACATCAGCAACCTGCTGGTGACAGATGGTTCCGGCTTCGTTTCATCAGGATGTCAAAATCCAACTCTTACTATGATGGCCATCACGGTACGCGCATGTGACCATATGGTGGAACGCTTCAAACGCCATGAGGTGTAGTTAATGAAAACAAATTTCGGCCGTCGTCAATTCGTAAAAGCCGGAGCTGTACTCGCTGCCGGTGCTGCCCTGCCGTCCCACATCTTTGCCGCAAAGAAAAAATCTGTTCTCGTGTTCACCAAATCATCTGGATGGGAACATGACGTCGTGAAACGAGTAGATGGCAAGCTCAGCATTGTGGAGCAGGCGATCACTTCGCTCGGCAGCAAGCAAGGCTTCGACGTCACCGCCACCAAGGACGGCGGAGTTTTTGACTCGAAAGACTTCCACAAATATGCCGCCGTGCTTTTCTTCACGACCGGGGATCTGACCACCGTCGGCACCGACAAGAATCCGGCGATGTCGTCACAAGGCAAGCAGTCTTTGCTCAATGCCGTTCATGGCGGTCTCGGCTTCGTCGGCGCTCACGCCGCCAGCGATACGTTTCATACCCCACCCGATCCCGAAGATAATTCGAACCGCTACATCGCCCATGGAGACAAGTCCGATCCCTATATTCGAATGCTCGGCGGTGAATTCATCACTCATGGCAGTTCGCCGCGTCTGCAAACGACAAATATCATCGTAAACGATCCGAAATTTCCTGGACTCGAAGGAGCTGCGTCTCCTTTCACCTTCAACGACGAGTGGTATTCGCTGAAAGATTTCAGGACCGACTTGCACGTGATCCTGACGCTCGACACAAAAGGAATGAGCGGCAAGCCATATGAGCGGCCCCCTTATCCAATGACTTGGGCCCGTATGGAAGGCAAAGGCCGCGTGTTCTACACTGCCATCGGGGACCGGCCGGAGAACTGGTCGAGTCCGCTCTTCATGAATATTCTCGGTGGAGGAATCCGCTGGGCAATTGGTGATGCCAACGCTTCACTGGAAAAGAATCTGACCCAAGTCGCACCTGGCTACAACGTAATCCCGCCAAAAGCCTGATGAGTAGAACGCTTTCGGAATCTTGGTGGGGCCTGGCGCTCTAAAAATACTTCTGGACAAACTCATTTATGAAATTGCGTGTTCAACTCTGTGTCCTCCGTGGTGAGCATTTTGAGGTCAGGATCTTTGACCAGAACTATTTAGCAAGCGGTCGAGTTTGAATTCAGTCGGCGGCTGCTTCACCCCAAGTACGGCATCGCTGACCATATCTCCAAATGCCGGCCCGTGTTTGAAGCCGTGACCCGAGCCTCCGCCAACAATCCAGACGTGGTCCGCCTCGGGATGATGGTCCAATATAAAGTTTTGGTCAGTTGAGTTCTCGTACTGACATATCCGGCTCTCAATCAGCGGCGCGTCAGCAAGACTCGGAAAGCGAAAACGTACATAAGCTCGTGCCGCGGCCAGTCCTTCTGCTGAAATCTCGCGGTCCATGGTTGTCGGATCGATTGCCGCTCCACGGGTATCGTCAGCGATTTTGAAGCCTCGCCAGTGATTTCCGGGAATACCATAGAACCAATGTTTTCCAGGGAACCCTTCAAGTTCACGTTTACTATCGTCGCTCCAGACTGGCAGTTGTGCGTCGGTGAACCGCAAATCCCCGGCGGCAGTTCCAAAGAAAAATACTTCCTGGCGAGTGGGTGTGATAATCGGCGTCAGGAAAGAAAAAACTTTACCCAGCCATGGTCCGCATGCAAAAACGTAGGAATCGGCAGTCAGCGTTTGTCCGGACGCAAGCTTAACTCCCTGCATGTGATGCGACCCGATCTGCCCAGGCATCACCTGCGCCTGCCGGTATTGCCCACCTTCTTTGATAAAGGCATCCAACACCGCCTCACAGGCGCGGCGTGCGGCCAGATAACCAGAGTCGGGCTCGTAAACGCTCCATGAAATTCCGTCGAAGTTAATTTGCGGCCAGCGCTTGGCGCACTCAGCCGCCGAAAGTTTCTCGAAGCGGACCCCCGCTTCACTCATCAATGGCAACGCCGCCCGCTCGTAGGAGTCATCATCGCTGCCTGCCATCCAAAGCACACCGGTGCGAAAGAAGAGTTTCAAGTTCCATTGCTGTTCGTAGTGTTGCCATAGCTCCAGAGCTCGCGCTGCCATCTGCGTATAAATTCGTCCAGAACCGTAAGTCGCGCGAATCACGCGCGTCTCGCCGCCTGAACTCGCACGAGAGTTTCCGGGACCCCAGGAATCCAGCAATGTAACCTTGGCTCCTTTGCTGAGGAGGTGGAGCGCCGTCCAGCCGCCGAATGCGCCCGCGCCGATGACAATTACCGAATTGCAACGAGAACTCGCCAAGGCACGTGACCCGATCAGATAAGCCCCGAAATTGCAGAACTCTTCAAAAGCTGCGCCGCGAACTACTCCATTGCTAGAATTCTCCATGACTCCCAGCAAAATGCCGGGACTAGATGAAGCGAAACACCGCATTTCGTAACCCATACAGGAGCAATGCAGTCTTTATGCGGCTTTGTGTTGGCGGAAGCGAGTGGGAGTCGAACCCACCATCGCCATCAGAGATAACGATCTACGGTTTTGAAGACCGTGGCAATCACCGGACTGCATGCGCTTCCGTGCTTTTTCATTCAATAACTTAGACAAATATTACCTAAGATTTGTCGCGTTATTCTTCTGCTCTGGATGAATGAGCAAACGAAAACGTGGCCGCAATCGTAAGGGAAACGGCAGTGTTTATGAACGTCACGGCGCATTGCATTTTCGCTATTACATCACAGTCGATGGTAAGAAAGTTCGACGTTCAGAACCCTGCACACGAAGGACGACGTGTATAAATCTCGCTCGTGTGATGCTGTCAATGAACTCGCTGATGCAATCCGATCACGGCTGAAGACCGAAAGAAGCGAAGCCGAATGGGAACCACAACCTTTCCTCTTCGATGACGTTGATGAATTTTGGCATTCCGCTTACCTTCCATGCATTCAGGCGAAGAAGAAGCCCCGCACCGTCTCTGGGTACAAGTAAATTTGGGGACAGCATCTGAAGGCGCATCGTAACACGACTGCGAAGATAACCGAGAGTCGCTCATTCGCAAATTGCTTTACGTATGGTCACTTCCCTTAAGTTTTTTTGAAGGGGGACTCGGAATATGCCTTAAGAGGAGAGGAACTGGCAGAACTCACAGCCCCCTGGCGAAGTCACAAGAGTTCTCTAAAACTGAATGAAATTGCGGGCAGGCCAGCAGATTCCAAACTCTCTGTGAATCAACAATAAAATCTTTAGGTCCTGACGGCCATTCCTGGCTATGTCGCGTGCGTCTACCAGATTCGCCACCCGCGCTTAAATCGTGCGGGTCTGGCCAGCGAGATTGCGCGGACACGCTTACTTGGCGTTCAAGGGTTCGACTTGTTTCGTTGGTTTCTCGGTCTTCGCAGCCACTTCCTCCGGGTGCCCCTGAGCTAATTGATATCCAGCGTTTCCAGCACTGGGAAAGACTTCCGACAACGCCAGGACA
>Ga0157372_10001483_pt1 | contig 25494 bp, 26 predicted proteins | sample C55metaG_FD_115307 | JGI IMG/M metagenome (GOLD analysis project Ga0157372, IMG submission 115307) | Corn rhizosphere microbial communities from Kellogg Biological Station, Michigan, USA - C5-5 metaG | ecosystem: Host-associated > Plants > Roots > Rhizosphere > Soil | place: USA: Michigan...
CGGGCGATCGCCCTGCTCGATCTCGGCCGCTGGGACGAGGCGGCCGCCCTCGCCGAGCGCGTCCTCGCCACCGAGGCGAGCCCGGTCAACCTGCTGACCTCGCAGGTCACCCTCTCGCTGGTGCGCGCCCGGCGCGACGAGGACGGCGCCCTCGACATCATCGCGCCGGGAGTCGCGGCCGCGGACAGCCTGGCCGAGGCCGAGTGGATCACGACGACCCGGTTGGCACTGGCCGAGGTGCACTGGCTGGCCGGCCGCGACGACGCCGCGATCGCCGAGCTGCACGCGATGCGCTCGGTGATCACCGAGATGGAGTACGTCCTCGACGCCCAGCTGAGCGTCTGGGAGCAGCGGCTCCTCGGCCGCGCACGACCGGCGTCGCCGGCACCTGGTCCGTGGGCGACCTCCCTCGCCGGCGACCATGCCGCGGCCGCGGTGCACTGGGAGCGGCTGGGGTGTGCCTACAACGCCGCCCTGTCGCTGTACGACTCGGAGCGCGACGACGACCTCCGCGAGGCGATCACGCGCTTCGAGGCACTGGGTGCCGAGGCCGCCGCGCGCCGCACCCGGCAGCGGATGCGTGAGCTCGGCCACCGCGCCGTGCCGACCGGGGCACGCGCGAGCACGCGGCAGCACCCGCTCGGGCTGACCCGGCGCGAGGACGAGGTGCTGACTCTCATCTGCGACGGGCTGACCAACGACGAGATCGCCGACCGGCTCGTGCTGTCGACGCGCACCGTCGACCACCACGTCTCGGCGGTGCTCTCCAAGCTCGGCGTGAGCTCGCGTGGCGCGGCCGCCGCCCAGGCGCGGCGGCTGGGCCTGGTACCTGCCGCAACCTAGGCAGCGCGGACCCCCGAACCTGGGTAGTTCACCCGATGAGGCGGCGGGCGCTTCTTCCTACGGTCATCGGTGAGTCACCACGACATCACTGATCACCAGAAGGAGACAGCTCATGCCGCTCTACATGGACGTACACCGCCTCGACGGCCCCGTCACGGCCGACGACGTGGCGAAGGCCCACATGGCCGACCTGCAGGTGCAGGACAAGTACGACGTCAACTACCAACGTTACTGGGTGGACGAGGGCACCAACACGATCTTCTGCCTCGTCGAGGCGCCCTCGTCGGACGCCGCCACCACGGTGCACCGCGAGGCGCACGGCCTCGTCGCCGACGAGGTCCACGAGGTGAAGGAGGGTTCGTGATGCGAGCACCGCGCATGCTGGGGGGCATCGCGTTGGCCATCGTCGCGCTCCTCGCCCCGCTGACGGCCCCCGCCACCGCGGGGACCACCCACCAGGTCGCGGCCGCCAAGGCGGCGACCAAGGGGTTCACCCACACACCCGCGGCCCGCAAGGCGGGGTACGCCCTGCTGAAGGACGCCGCCGGGATCGCCTGCATCGACATGAAGGGCATGGGTGCCATGGGCGTGCACTACGCCAACGGCGCCCTGGTCGACGGCAAGATCCAGGTCAAGCACCCGGAGGCGCTCGTCTACCGCTTCACCCGGAACGGGCACCTGCGCCTCTCCGCGCTGGAGTACCTGGTCACCCGGGCCGCCTGGCGGGCCCACCACCCGAAGGGCCGTCCCGAGCTGTTCGGGCACCGGTTCAACTTCACGCCTGCGGGGAACCGCTTCGGGCTGCCGGCCTACTTCTCGCTGCACGCGTGGCTGTGGTACGCGAACCCCGCCGGGACGTACCAGATGTTCAACCCGAGGGTGCACTGCCCGGCCGGCATCTGACCCCATCGGTCGAGACCACGGGAAAGGCCTCGACCATCCGGGGACGACGGTCAGGCGCGTCGCCTGCCCAGGATGACCTGACCGTCTCGTAGACCCGGCCCGATCACCTTCCAGCCCGCACGGGCGTAGAGGTGCCGGGCCGGGTCCTCGGCGTCCCCGGTCGTCATCAGGACCCAGCGCTCGTGCGGCAGGTCGTCCGTCAGCCGCTCGAGCAGGGCCCGGCCGACGCCGCGGGCGCGGGCGGTCTCGAGGACGCCGATGCTGACCAGCTCGAAGTGCCCGCCCAGCCACTCCTGCGCGACGTCCGGCCCCAGCACGGTGACCGCCTGCTCGGTCCACCACTGGCCGCGCCGGCCGGTGTAGCCGTAGGCGAACCCGACGAGACGGGCTCCGTCGTGGGCCCGAGCCAGGCGGAAGCCCTCGCGGGCGGCGTGCCGGTCCCACACCCCGGTGCGCCAGGCCGTCTGGTCGGGCTGGTCGCCGAACACCGCGTCGTAGACCCCGAAGACCTCACGGCCGTCGTCCTCCGACGCCTCGGTCACCACGTGGTACGTCGTCACAGCACCGATTCTGCGCCGCGGTCCACCCAGCGTCAGGCGTCCAACGCCTCGACATCGACGTCGTAGGCCCCCTGCACCAGGAACTCCTTCCGCGGAGCGACGTCGGAGCCCATCAGCAGCTCGAAGACCTCCGTGGCCGCCTCGGCGTCGTCGATGGTGATCCGGCGCAGGGTGCGGTAGCGGCGGTCCATGGTGGTCTCGGCGAGCTGCTTGGCGTCCATCTCACCGAGGCCCTTGTAGCGCTGGACGGGGTCCTTCCAGCGCAGACCCTTCTTGGCCAGCTCGGCGAGCTTCCGCTGCAGCTCGGCGTCGGAGTAGGAGTAGACGTACTTCTCCATCCCCTTCTTGGGGTTGGTCAGCTCGATCCGGTGCAGCGGCGGGACGGCGGTGAAGACCCGGCCGTCTCGGATCAGGTCGGGCATGTACTTGAAGAACAGCGTGGCCAGCAGGCAGCGGATGTGGGCGCCGTCGGAGTCGGCGTCGGCCATGAAGATGATCCGCCCGTAGCGACGGGCCTCGAGCTCGAAGGTCCGGCCCGACCCGGCGCCGACGACCTGGATGATCGAGGCGCACTCGGCGTTCTTGAGCATGTCGCCGATCGAGGCCTTCTGGACGTTGAGGATCTTGCCGCGGATCGGCAGCAGCGCCTGGAACTCGGAGTTGCGTGCGAGCTTCGCCGTACCGAGGGCCGAGTCGCCCTCGACGATGAAGAGCTCGGTGCGGTCGTTGTCGGTGGCCCGGCAGTCGGCGAGCTTGGCCGGCAGCGCAGATGACTCCAGGGCGTTCTTGCGGCGCTGGGTGTCGCGCTGCTGCCGGGCGGCGAGCCGGGTCTTGGACGCGGCGACGACCTTCTCCATCACCAGCCTGGCCTGGGCCTTCTGGTCGCGCTTGGTCGAGGTCAGGAACTTCTTCAGCTCCGAGGAGACGACCCTGTTCACCACCGAGCGCACGGCCGGGGTGCCGAGGATCTCCTTGGTCTGGCCCTCGAACTGCGGCTCGGCCAGCCGGACGGTGACGACGGCGGTCATGCCCTCCAGGACGTCGTCCTTGAGGACGTTGTCGTCGTTGACCTTCAGCGCCTTGGTCGCGCGCATGACCTCGTTGAACGTCTTCGTGATCGCGGTCTCGAAGCCGGCCAGGTGGGTGCCGCCCTTGGGCGTGGCGATCACGTTCACGAAGGACCGCACCTCGGTGTCGTAGCCGGTGCCCCACCGCACCGCGACGTCCACCCCGAGCTCGCGCTCGACCTCCTGCGGCGTCATGTGCCCCTTGTCGTCGAGCAGCGGCACCGTCTCGGTGAAGGTGTCGGTGCCCTGGAGCCGCAGGATGTCGGTGACCTTCTCGTCGTGGGCGAGGAACTCGGTGAACTCCGCGATGCCACCGTCGTGGCGGAACTTCTCCTCCACCGGCTGGTCGCCGCGCAGGTCGCGGATCACCAGCTCCAGACCGGGCACGATGAACGACGTCTGGCGAGCGCGGCCGGTCAGACCGTCCCACTCGAAATGAGCGTCCTTGGTGAAGATCTGCCGGTCGGGCCAGAACCTGATGCGGGTGCCGGTCCTGGTCTTCGACACCCGGCCCCCCTTGCGGCTCAGACCGGACCGTTGTGTGAAGGACCCGGTCGGGCCGTCCCCGTCGAAGACGCCGGGCACGCCTCGACGGAAGCTCATGCCCTGCTGGGACGGGGTGCGGTCGACGTCGACGTCGAGCCGGGCCGACAGCGCGTTCACGACCGACGCGCCCACCCCGTGCAGGCCGCCGGTCGCGACGTACGACGAGCCACCGAACTTGCCGCCCGCGTGGAGCTTGGTGAAGACCACCTCGACGCCCGGGAGGCCGGTCTTCGGCTCCTTGTCGACCGGGATGCCGCGCCCGTGGTCGTGCACCTCGGCCGAGCCGTCGCGGTGGAGCGTGACCTCGATCAGGTCACAGGCTCCGGCCAGGGCCTCGTCGACGCCGTTGTCGATGATCTCCCAGAGACAGTGCATGAGACCTCGGGTGTCGGTGGACCCGATGTACATGCCCGGTCGCTTCCGGACCGCCTCCAGCCCCTCGAGGACGAGGAGGTGCGCTGCGTTGTAGGTGTTGTCGGCGATCGTGCTGCTCCCGGGTCGGCGGCCCGCCGGTCGAGCCTGTCCAGATCTCGAGCCTACCGGCGACACGCCGGACGGTTGCGAAGGCACGCTGCCGAGGTGGACGGCGGCCCTGCTCTACCGTGGCGACATCACGAACCGGTCAAGATTCCGGAACAGATTTCGGGGATTTAGAACCGCGCCAGAGCAGGAACCGTCACACTCAACAACAACAGATCGTCTATCAGGGACCGGGCTTTCCCGAGGGGTGGAAACTCCCTGCAGGGGAACGAGGGACGTGATGGGATCGCGTGTCGGACGACACGTCGCGACTGGGGGGTCGAAGGAATCTTCTCCAGCCCGGCTACGTTGTAAGCGGCACCGAACGAAATGAGAAATGAGGCCGATGTGACCACTGCCGTTGCCACGAGTTCCGCGCTGAGCGCTGCGGACCGCTGCGACCGTTGCGGAGCCCAGGCCTACCTGCGAGTCGAGCTCCAGTCGGGTGGCGAGCTGTTGTTCTGCGCCCACCACGCCCGAGAGCACGGAGACAAGCTCCGCCAGATCGCCGCGCACGTCATCGACGAGACCGACAAGCTCCACGAGACGCCTGCCACGGCTCCCGGCGACGAGCACTGACGGCGACCAGACCTGGGGCTCAGCACGAGCCTTGACGGGGGCCCCGGACCGGTGAGGTCCGGGGCCTCCGTCGCTGCTCGGCACGACTGTGGGCGTGTGCCAGGCTTTCGGCCATGTCCGGCACCGTGGTCGTCTGCGGCCTCCTGGTCGTGGTCGGCCTCTTCGGCATCGTGGTCCCGGTCGTCCCCGGCACGATCCTGGTCGCGCTCGGGATCGGGATCTGGGCCTCCGAGCAGGGGTCGGTCACCTCGTGGACCGTGTTCGGGGTCGCGGCCGCCTTCCTCGTGTCCGGCGCGCTCCTGAAGTACGCCGTGCCCGGCCGCCGGCTCAAGCGCACGGTCCCGACCAGCACCTTGGTGGTCGCGGGTCTGTGCGCCGTCGTCGGCTTCTTCGTGATCCCGGTCGTCGGGGCGTTGGTCGGCTTCCCGATCGGGATCTATCTCGCCGAGCTGGTGCGTGTCGGTGTGGACCGGGCCTGGCCGTCGACGAAGGAGGCCCTCAAGGCGGTGGGCGTCAGCATCCTGATCGAGCTGGCCGCGGCTCTGGCGGCCACGACCGTGTGGATCCTGGGTGGGCTCCTGTCGTGATCGCGGTCCTCCTGGCGCTGCTGGGCGCCGCGTCGTACGGCGTCTCCGACTTCATCGGCGGCATCTTCGGCAAGCGGGCCAGCCCCTGGGCGGTCGCCGCCACCGGCGGCCTGGGTGGCGCGGCGAGCGCGACCATGCTGGCCCTGGTCAACCCGGGCAGTCCGGCGGTGGTCGACCTGGCCTGGGGAGCCGCGGCCGGGATCGGCAACGGCACCGGTACGGCGTTCCTCTACCGCGGACTCTCGTCGGGGCGCATGGGCGTGGTCGCTCCGGTGAGCGGCGTCCTCGCCGTCGTCCTGCCGGTCGTGGTCGGCGTGATGACCGGCGAACGACCCGGGCCGCTGGTCTGGCTCGGCATCGTCTCCGCGGTCCCGGCGATCTGGCTGGTCGCACGTGAACCGGCCGCGGGAGCGCCCGCGCCGTCCTCGGGATCCGGTGCCCGTGACGGCGTGCTCGCCGGCCTCGGGTTCGGGGCGCTCTTCGCCTGCCTCGGCCAGATCCCGGACGGTGCGGGGTTCTGGCCACTGGTCGTCAACCAGCTGGTCGGGATCGTGATGATCGCGCTGGCCGCGACCGCACTGGGCGCCACCTGGGTGCCGCGCACCCGGCCCGCCTGGGGAGGGGTCCTCGCCGGAGCCCTCGGCGGCCTCGCGACCGCGGCCTTCCTCCTGGCGACCCACCACGGGCTGTTGAGCGTCTCCGCCGTGCTCACGTCGCTCTACCCCGCGTTCACCGTCCTCCTGGCGGCGCTGGTGCTCCGCGAGCGCGTCCACCGGGCCCAGGCGTGGGGCCTCGTGCTGTGCGGAGCGGCGGTCGTCCTGGTCGCTGCGGGCTAGGACGTTCGGCCCGTGCGGGTGCGCCGTTCGGACCCCATCGCAGCGTTTCGCTGCCGAGGGCGTCACCGTGCCCGTACCCTGCTCGGGGGTAGAGGGCCGCCCACGGGAAGGCAACGCGGTGGAAACAGCGGAGCAGGCACGCGTCGAAGCGGTGCGTGAGCTCGGCCTGCTCGACACCCCGCCCGAGGAGCGGTTCGACCGCGTCGTCCGACTCGCCAAGCAGCTCTTCGACGTCGCCACCGTGGCGGTGAACCTGATCGACGACGACCGGCTGTTCGTGAAGTCCGCCATCGGCTTCGAGGCCGGCGGCAGTGTGCCTCGCGACAACACCTTCTGTCCCCGCACCATCGACACCCAGAGCAGCCTGGTCGTCCCCGACACACGCGCCGACGCCGAATGGGCGGACCACCCGTTCGTGACCGGCGACGCCCAGGTCCGCTTCTACGCGGCGACGCCGCTGGCAGGTCCGAACGGCCAGGTCGTCGGTGCCCTCTGCCTGGTGGACCATGAGCCGCGCGAGCTCCGCGACTCCGAACGCGCACTGCTCGACGACCTCGCCGGCTGGGTCGAGACGGAGCTCGCGGCCGACGCCGACGCCGTACAGGCCAAGGAGATCCAGCGGCGACTGCTCCCGCGCAAGGCACCGGAGGTGCTCGGCTACGACATCGCCGGCCGCTGCCAGCCGGCGTACCACGTGGGCGGCGACTACTACGACTGGCACCTGCTGGACGACACCATGCTCCAGCTCACGGTCGCCGACGTGATGGGAAAGGGCCTCCCCGCGGCCGTCATCGCCGCCGGGCTGCGCACGGCGATGCGCGTCACCTCGCGCGCCCACACGTTGATGGAGGCCGTACGCCGTACCGCCGAGGGCCTCCAGGACGACTTCGGTGACTCCGGCACGTTCGCCACCATGTTCACCACCCGGCTCCGGCCGCAGCAGGGCCACCTCGAGTACGTCGACGCCGGCCACGGACTCGCCGTGCTCGTCAGCCCCGGCTCCCCGACCCGGCAGCTGGCGTCGCGTGACCTGCCCCTGGGCGCCCAGCCCGGCAGCCTCTGGACCAGCTACGAGGCCCGGCTCGAGCCCGGCGACACCCTGATCGCGGTCAGCGACGGGTTGCTGGACGCCTTCAGCGACCCGGTAGCGGCGGTACGCGCCGCCGAGCACCTCGTCGCGTCGGCGTCGTCCGCGGACGAGATGGCCGACCGGATCCTCGCCGCCGGCGCCCGAGCCCCGTTGGCCGACGACCTCACAGCGGTCGTCGTCTGCCGCGAGAATGCATGACCCCGCCCGACGACCGGCCGTCCGGCGGTCGTCCTCACGACAGGAGTGGCGCGACGATGGTGGCGCATGACCCGCAGTACGGTCGACACCGAGGTGACGGCCGCCCGGGACTGTTCCGGAGCACCACCCTCGAGCACCGAACCGTCACGGCGTACGACCGGGCCGATGGCGACCACCGAGGAGCTGCCCTGATGACCGACACGAGTACCGCCGTCCTCCAGCCGACGGGCCGGCTCAACATGGTCGCGGCCCCGGCGTTCAAGAACCTGGTGGAGGAGACCGTCGCCTCGGGCCAGACCCGGATCGTGGTCGACCTCGGCCAGGTCACCTTCATCGACTCCTCCGGCCTGGGCGCGCTCATCTCCGGGCTCAAGGCCACGCGGCAGGCGGGTGGCGACCTCCGCATCGCCGACGTGCCGGAGCAGGTGATGACCGTGCTGCGGCTGACCAACCTGGACCGCGTGCTGCGCGCCCACGCCACGGTGGTGGACGCGTCCCATGACTGGTGAGTACCTGCTCGAGGGCCTGGCCGTGCCCGAGAGCCTCAACCTGCTCCACGACCTGCTCGAGCGCGTCGGCAGCGAGCACCCCGAGATCGACTCGGGCGACCTGATGCTGTTCGAGACCGCCGTCATCGAGGTCGCCGGGAACGTCGTGGAGCACGGCCGCCCGCACGGGCGCGTCTCGTGGACGTTCCACCTGGCGGTCCTTCCCGACCGGCTCGAGGCGCGACTGTCGGACAGCGGCGAGGAGTACCCGGGCGGCACCTGGGGAACCTCGATGCCCCAGGACCCGATGCAGGAGGACGGCCGTGGGCTCGCTCTCGCGACCGCCGTGCTCGACGCCCTGGACTACGACCGCACCGGCGAGGTCAACCACTGGACGATGCTGCGGCGGCGCGGCTGAGCGGTCACCTCAGCCGCCCTCCTCCGCGAGCCGCTTGATGTCCGCCAGCCGGCGGTCCCAGGACTCGGCGATCCGGTCCAGGTCGCGGGCCAGGGCGCTGAGCCGGCCACCGAGTGCATGGTGCACCAGCTCACGGCCGTGCGTCTCCGCCTCGACGAGGCCGGCGGCGCGAAGCACCTCGAGGTGCTTGACGATCGCCTGCCGCGACACCGGCAGCTCCCGGGCGAGGGCGGACGCGGACGCGGGCGCCTCGCCGAGGCGGGTGAGGATGCCCCACCGGGTGTCGTCCGCCAGCGCGGCGAACAGCGCGGTCGGGACCGAGGTGCTCATGCGCCGCCCTCGACGTACGCCTTGGCGGCGGCCAGCTCACTCTCCCAGCCGGTGACGTTGCCCTCGCGGTGCTCGAGCCACTCCTCGCGGGCCTTGCCGAGACGCGAGAAGCCGCTCTCGGTCACCGACAGCGTCACGCCTCCACCGTGCCGCGGCTCGATCCGGAACTCGACCAGCGTGGGTCGGTCGACGCCGGCGTCGAGCCAGTGGTAGGCGACGTACGACGTCGGCCGCGACTCGACGGTGAGGAGTCGGAACTCGCCGTACGTCGGATGCGTGAGCACGGTGGTGTCCCCGTCCTGCCGGACGTCGGGCTCGGGATCGACGGCGCCCTCGTTGATCCACCAACCCGGCCGGGTGACCAGGGCCCAGACCCGCTCGGCGCTGGCGTCGATCTCGATGCTGCGATCGATCCGGTCCAGCGGGTCGAGGTCGGTGGCGGCGTGGTTCACGGTCGGCTCCCTTCGTCGAGGTGTGCAACCCAAGACTTGCATATTCGGAATCCGAACGCAACCGTCGGGTTGCAAATCCGTGCGCCCCGCCCGCCGCTCGGGGTCCTGGCCCCGCGCCGAAGGGGATGGCCGGCGCTTCCCCGGCGTACCTGCCTGGAAGTCGCGGAAAAAAACTTCGAAATCCGCAGTCATTCCCACGTCACGGGGTGCTGGGAGTCGCGTCTCTTCTGACAGAGGAGGCAAAGACCATGAGCTCATCCCCCCGCGTTGGAGACCTGGGTTGCGCAGGCGACCAGGCCCGGATCGGACTGCGTACCCGTCTCGACGGCGTGCCGGAGCTCATCGCCGCCCCTGCGCCAGCACTCCCGATGAGGAGTGCGTCATGACGACCCTGCCCACGGCCTCCGTGGTCACGGTCGCCTGCCCCGCATGGTGCAACGTCACCCAGAGCACCCACCAGCGCGAGCTGCGCTGGGAGGGCCGCGCCCTTCACTGGAGCGATGCCCGCACCGGTGAGGGCTGGGAGATCCGCCACACGGCGGCCACCGACGCGAACGGACATCCGACCAACACCGAACCCCGGGTCTACGTCACCACGAACGGTGGCCTGACCCTGGCCGGCGCCGAAGCGCTCGCGCTGACGCTGCTGGCGACGTACGAGGAAGCAACTGGCTGACGGCGTCAGGTCCTGCGGCCGCGCATGGGGCGCCCGCAGGACGTGACCGCCGCCGACCAGGCCGCTCCACGGCGCGCGAACGCGTGGAGTGGCCTCGGGAACCGAGAGCCGAGTCGTCGGCCGCCCACCGGGCGACCCTCCTCCGACGACCGACCTCCGCCCCCCGCGAGCCCCGATCTACCCCGGGGCCTGCGGGGGGCGAAACCTTCTCGGACACCCCGCGTCCCCGATGGGGACCTTGGTCCTGGCCGTCGCCGACGAACGGCCCGACTCCTGCCGCGGCCCTTTCGCCGGAGCCGACGACCTGCTTACACTGATGGGGAAGCCCGCCGGTGACCCGAGACGCCGGCGGGCTTCCTCGTCGTCCGAGCACTGGCGCGACCGGTGGTCCGCCCTCGATCAGGACCTGCGGAACCGCCAGAACTCCTCCGCGGCCTCGACCACGGCCCGGCGCTCGAGCTCGGGGTCCACGGCGTCCGCCGCCTCGTCGACGGAGACGTACAGCTCGCGCAGCGCACAGTGCACCGGCTCCATCGTGCCGCGCATCCTGGCCTCGGCGCGGCGGAGCACGGGGAGCAGCCGGTTCACGGCGAGTCGTCCGGCGAGGTAGGCCTCGAGCCACACGTCCAGGTCGCCGGGGTCGTCCAGCACAGCAGGCAGAGTAGCGGGCCGAGTCCGCCGCCGACACCACCGGACCGCCTCAGCAGCGGACTCGTCGGTCGAGGCGCGCACGAGGGCACCAGGAGGTTCGGCGCGGCCCACTCCGGGATCAGGTCTGGGACCCGGCGCGGTACGGGTGCGCCGGTTCGCCGCCTCGTCGTCCCCGAAATTGGCGTACCGCGAGGCACTCCGGCTTCTCTACGGTGGCCACGCCCGGCCGCCCCCGAGCCGGAGCACCCGACGCCCGCCGGCACTCACTGCCGGCGGGCGTCGGCCTGAGGCTCACGAGCGGGCCCCTACCATCAGCCAGCAGACCGGGCCGATGAACAGCAACCAGGCGAAGGCAGCCAGGAACCAGCCCTCGCGCTGCGCCTTCCAGCCGAGCCATCCGAGGCCGGCGAACACGCCGAGCCAGACGACCACGAAGGCGGCGGGCATGGCGGGGACCACGACACGCAACCTAGTCGAGAACCGGCCGAGGAGCGCCGCAGCGCTCAGTCGAGACAGTCGCGCAGCAGGGCCGCGTGAACGTTGCAGGGCTGAGCCTTGCAATGACGACCCTCTGGCCGTCATGGACGAGGTCGAGGCCGGGAGAGCTGCCCGTCTGGCCTGACCGCACGAGTGGGGCCGCCTCTCCCTCGCCCACACAGGCGCCACCCCGATGAGCGGATGTCCGTCGTTGTGTCAGCCTCCGGGGTGATAGGCGATCAACTCCTCGCGGTCCGACCCGCCTGAGACATCGACGGCGAGGACCGCCTGGCCGCTACCGTGCGCGTAGAACTTCAGCTCGGACACGTTGGGCTCGATGGGCGAGAAGTCCTCGGTCATCAGCACAGGCTTGAAGTGACCAGCGCCGACCTTGACCTGCTCGTCGAGAACCAGGACACGGGACTGGTCCTCGGCCAGGTCCTTGGAGTACTCCTCACGGTAGGTCAGACCGACCTTCGGCTCGGCCGGGAGCGCGACGCCCGGCATGTTGCCGTGTTTGCCGGCCTGCCAGGTGCCGTTGTCCTGCGGCTTGCCGTGGCGGTAGGCGATGGTGTGCTCGCCGAAGTACCAGATGGTCCCGCAGAAGTCTTGGGCGTACCAATCCCTGGTGACCTCGACCGGCGTGCCGTGATGGGTGACGACGTCGCTGACGACTCGGGCGGTGATCCCGTCGGCTATGAGTTTCTTGCGGTGCGTCGCCCTGATCACGTCGTGGTTCACATGCCCGGTCTCCATGTTCGTGACGCGGTAGACCCAGCGGCTGCCCACGGTCATCGGCCAGCGCGGGTTGTTGATCTTCGCGCTGAAGTCCGCCGGATCGAGGTTCACGGGCTGGGCCAGCTTCGGTAGAGGCGGGCACGGCCGCCTGGCGAGGGCTGACGTCCCGGACGACGGGACAGTCTGCAGGACGAGCGCGACCAACGCGCCCAGCGCGACCGCGATCCCCATGGAGGTCGACCTCGGGTGCTTCACCGTGAACTCCTTCCAGCGAGCAAGACGCGTGACCTCACTTGTCTCACACGCGGATGAGCGCACCATGAGCGCCCGAAACGCACTCATCTGCTGTCAGGGTCGCTCATGCGGCATGACGCGGTGTTGGAAGCGCTCGACATGCTCGACCAGCTTGCGCGGTCAGGAGGCACGTTCCTCGACGTTGGTCACAGTGACCTCGAGCACGACGGGCAGACGAAGCGGACCTCGACGCAGCGGCTCATTCGTGGCCGTCCCGCTGGGCACGGCGGGCTGCGCGGACTTCGGCGCGAGGCGCAGGTGGTACGCCGTGCGCAGGTGCGCGGCCCGCAGGCGTCACCGTCGGCGCGGTCCAGGAACTTCTGCTCGAGGACCTCAGTCGAGGTAGTCGCGCAGCACCTGGGAGCGGCTCGGGTGACGGAGCTTCGACATCGTCTTGCTCTCGATCTGGCGGATCCGCTCCCGCGTCACGCCGTACACCTTGCCGATCTCGTCGAGCGTCTTCGGCTGGCCGTCGGTGAGACCGAAGCGCATCGAGACCACGCCCGCCTCGCGCTCGGACAGGGTGTCGAGCACGGCGTGCAGCTGCTCCTGCAGCAGCGTGAAGCTCACCGCGTCGGCCGGGACGATCGCCTCGGAGTCCTCGATCAGGTCGCCGAACTCGCTGTCACCGTCCTCACCGAGCGGGGTGTGCAGCGAGATCGGCTCCCGGCCGTACTTCTGGACCTCGACGACCTTCTCGGGCGTCATGTCCAGCTCCTTGGCGAGCTCCTCCGGGGTGGGCTCGCGCCCGAGGTCCTGCAGCATCTGCCGCTGGACACGGGCGAGCTTGTTGATCACCTCGACCATGTGCACCGGGATGCGGATCGTGCGCGCCTGGTCGGCCATCGCGCGGGTGATCGCCTGCCGGATCCACCAGGTGGCGTAGGTCGAGAACTTGTAGCCCTTGGTGTAGTCGAACTTCTCGACAGCACGGATCAGACCGAGGTTGCCCTCCTGGATCAGGTCGAGGAAGAGCATGCCGCGGCCGGTGTAGCGCTTGGCCAGGCTGACGACCAGCCGGAGGTTGGCCTCGAGCAGGTGGTTCTTCGCGCGGCGACCGTCCTCGGCGATCCACTCGAGCTCCTCCTCGAGCTTGGCGGAGATCTTGCCGCCCTTGCCGAGCTTCTCCTCGGAGAACAGGCCGGCCTCGATCCGCTTGGCGAGCTCGACCTCCATCTCGGCGTTGAGCAGCGGGACCTTGCCGATCTGCTTGAGGTAGTCCTTGACCGGGTCGGCGGTGGCACCAGCCACCATGACCTGCTGCTCCGGCTCACCGGTCTCGTCGGCGTCGGAGACGACGAACGTCGCCTCCTTCTCGTCCTCCTCGATGGAGGGGTCGGTGGCCACGTCCTTCTCGAACTGCTCGTCGGGAAGGTCGGGCAGCACCTTCTTGCCGTCGGGACCGACCTCGACGTCGTCGAGGGTCACGGCGTCCTTGGCGGTCGCCGGCGCCTCGGCGTTCGCCGCGGACTTCTTGGCGGGAGCCGCCTTCTTCGCCGCGGTCTTCGTGCCGGCTGGAGCCTTCTTGGCGGGACTGGTCCTCGTGGCCGTCGCCTTCTTCGCCGGCGACTTGGTCGCCGTCTTCGTCTGGCTCGTCGTCGTCTTCTTGCGCGCGGTCGAGGACACGAACACCTCTCGTCAAGGACATTGTGGGCGCGGCAAGGCCCGGTGTGGTCAAGAGCCGCACCGCCATTCTGCCATGGCCCTGGTCGTCGGCACGCATCGGGAGCCGCCCATGGAACGGTCCCCAGGGCGCCTCGTGACGCGGGTCCGGCGGGTCAGCCGGTTCCTCTGCTCGTCCCGAGCGCCCGTGACCTCGCCGTCAGGCCCCCGGGAACTCCCGGGTCGCGGCTACGCGCCGTACTCCCGTTCCGGGCGAGCCGAGGAGGCGGCCTTGCTGGGTGCGGCAGCCAACAGCTGCTGGGCGTGTCGGTCGACCGCGCCGACGAGCAGCTGCTGGGCAGCTCCGAAGATGAACGCGTACGCCAGGATCTGCTCCTGGCTGTCGAGCTGGGACAGACCGGGGACGAAGTTCGCCTTGATCAGCAGCAGACCGCCCATCGCCGACAGCGCGCCCACCGGGAGCTTGAGGGCGGCGAGGGCCGTCGGTACGTCGTAGGCGAGCGATGTCCCCTGCATGTTCCGGATCGACACGATCGCCGACAGCAGGCCACCGAGCACGCCGAGGGCCGCGACGGTCAACAGGTCGTAGCCCTGCGGGGCACTCCCACCGGCGGCGCACACCTTCGTGTTGCCCGGCTCCGTGATGAAGCACAGAGGCATGACGGCCGGGTGGTTCCACACGTAGGCGATGAAGGCGACCAGGATGGTGGCGAGGACCGCCGCGCTGCCGACCACCGCGTTGCGGAAGCTGCGCAGTCGCGCGTGCTCGGCGTCCGCGGCCTCGAACCCGACCTGCACCGCCTTGGCGAACCGTTCCCTCGTTCCGGGATCCGCGGGCTGGGCGTCCTGGAGCTTGAGGGCGGCGTGGCGCCGCGGGTCGTCCCGGTCGAGCGCCACCTCGACGCGCGCGATCGCCTCCGGGATCTCGGCGGCCACCTGCGCGTCGTCGTACAGGGTGGCCATCAGGATCTCCGCCGAGTGCAGGTTCTGGTAGGCGGCCTCGACGAGGGTGCCGCGCCACCAGTTGCTGGCAGGGCGGGGTCTCAACGAGATGCGCCGAGCGGCCTTCTTGGCGTCCGTCAGACGCGCCTCAGCCTCCTCGGCCAGCATGGAGCCGCCTGGAACGAGGTCGTTGTCAGCTCGGATGGCATTCAGCTTCGCCTGCAACCGGTCCGCGCGTACCAACACGTCCTGCGCCCAGATGCGGCGTGGCGGGCTGTCTGCTCTTCCCCTTCGCTGCGCGGCGAACAGGCCGCTGCGCTCTACCAGCTCGGTCATGGTGTGACTCCCCGTGAGTGTTGCTGCCATTGGTGCGAGGCACCCGGATGCTTCACCGTGCTGCTGAGGAGCGGCCCGGGGCATCTGGCTTTCGACGTACGGACCCGGGAGCCGGACGTCGTGAGAGACCGTGGGCCCGGCGCGCGAGGAGCTCAGGCGTCGACTGCCTGCGCGGGAGACGGTTCCGGTCGTGGCGCTCCCTCGTCGCGCCGGTCGATGGTCTGCAGTACCCAGAAGACTCCGAACAACCCGATCAGGGTGGCCTCGATGAGGAGGACCCAGTGGTCCCCGATCCACCCCGAGGCGGCCTTCCCCACGACCGGGATGACGATCGCCGCGACGATCATGAGTCCTGCGATGCCGCCGTACCACAGCATCCAGCGTCGGTTGGCGTCCGGCTTCCCCCCGCCCTTCTGCCAGTCCTCTCGTTTGTCCCATGCGCTGGCGCAGACCACGATGATCACGAAGGCGAACAACGTGGTTGCCGACCACATGTGTGCGTGGTGGTAGAACGTGTCCCGGCCCCATGCGAAGACACCCGCCCCGATCAGCCACAGGGCGACCGCGAGCCCATAGGGGACACAGAACGTCACGTCCCGGTACCACGGGCCGGGCTTCTTCCGGAGGAGCGCGGCCCACCCGGAGTCGGTGACCACGGCCAGGACGACCCCGATCAGGGCCACCGCAATGATCACGCCCAACGTCCTGATGTTGTTGTCGATGGCCTGGTGTGCGACCAGGACGAGCTGGGTCGGATCACCGTTCGCGGCCTGCTGGGAGGCGTTCGATATGCCGCAGAAGTTGGCATCGGACGTCGGTACGAAGGCCACGACGGGGGCCAGCATCCCGGCGAGGTTCAAGAACCCGTCCTCGACCCAGTTCTTGCCCCACAGGACGATCATGCTCACGCCGAGCGTGACCAGGGCGCCGACGAACACAGCTCTCGTCGGCGTGTAGTAGTAGGCGCTGATCGATCGCTGCGCGCACCCGCTTGATCGGGAGACCTCGAACAGCACGGACACGCCCAGGGAGACGACGACCGCGACCATTCCCATGCGGAGCAGCGAGTAGGTCCGCAACGCCATCGTCGGTGGCGGGGGAAGCGGCGGAGCGGGTGGCCCACCGGGCGACCTGTCCTGAGGGCTGTTCCCCGATCCAGGCCGTCCGGATGTCGTGGCCACGTCGATCTCCTCCTTCGTGCTCGGCCCGCGCGGTCACAGGCTGTCGAGGTACTTCCTGACGTCGTCCTCGAACGCGGCGTTCACCTTCGAGACGTGCCGGAACGACAGCCAGGTCCGGGCCGCGGCGACGAACTCGGTCTGCGGGTCGGGAGGCGGTGGGGGTGGTGGCGGCGAGTCCACCGGGGCGAACACCGTGCAGTCGCCCGAGGCCTGCAGAAGTGTCCTCATGTCGTCCCACGTGAAGAAGGCGCGGCCCTGGACGCCCCACGAGTCACCCCAGGAGTTCTGCATCCAGATCCGTTCCCTCTCGACGTCGAGCTCATCCAGGCAGTACTCGTGTCCACCGGCCACGGAACCGGTGATCCGCTGCTGCCCGTCCGCGGCCGGATGGAACATGTCCTGGCGCCACTCGGTGCCGACGATGACCGGCTGTTGGGCCAGTGCCGTCAGCAGTGCCTCGAGAGAGAACGCGTGCTGGTAGCCGCTGATCAGGCCTCGAGACCTCAGGACCGTCGCGACCGAGAGCCCGTCGGAGCCGGTGTCGGTCGGCGGGTAGGCCCCGGGGTATGGATCGAGCTTCGTCGCGTCCGAGTACACGCCGACGGCGTACTTCTCGTCGGCGATCGCGTCGCTCCCGAGGATCTGGGGGACTGCGGGCTCGCTCCAGAACGGCTGGTAGGACAGGCACTTGGTGGCCGCATTGCCGGTGCACGACCCGAGATTCCCCTGGTCGAGCGTCGGGATCTGGGACTGATGCCTCACCGACGAGAGCGTGCCGATGTCGACGGCCGTGACGGCATAGGCCCACGACCGAGGATCGTGGCGTACGTTGCGACCCAGGCGGGGGTCGCTCGGGTTCTCGAAGATCTTCACGTAGTCGGTCATCGACGTCCACCTCGCTCAGTGTTGGGGTCCTGGAATGGGTCTCTGCTGGGGGACGTCATGTGGGCGCGTTCGGCTGAGTGCTCAGGCAGACGCGCCGCCGCGCCACGTGACACGACGACGCCAGAGGTGGGGCTGCTCGGGGATGGTCGACCTCCCCGCGCCCTCCGGCCGCGCTCCAACACGATCCGAGCGACATCGGCGTTCCTCCCGTTCACTCGCACGCTTCGGCGAGTGCGCCAGTCACGACGGGATGAAGACGCTCCTAGCAGTGTCTCGCCGCCGCCCAGTGATGGCAAGAGAAGGCCGCGTCGGCCACGACAGCGCAGGACGCGGTCGTGGCGTCAGGTCAGACCGCCTCCGCCTTCGCGGCGGCCTTCTTCTGCTGCTTGTAGTCGCGGACCTTCTGGAGGGACGCGGCATCGGTCACGTCCGCCACCGAGCGGTACCCCTCGAGCGCGTAGTCACCGACCGCCTGCTCCCAGCCGTCCGGCCGTACGTCGAGCTGCTTGGCGAGGAGCGCGGTGAAGATCTGGGCCTTCTGCCTGCCGAACCCGGGCAGCTCCATGACCCGCTTCAGCAGGTCGGCCCCGGATGTGGCCTCGGTCCACAGTCGCTCGGTGTGGCCGGCGTACTTCTCCTCCACGATCGCGGCCAGCGTCTGCAGGCGCTCGGACATCGATCCGGGGAACCGGTGGATCGCCGGCGGGGTCGAGCACAGCGCCTTGAACTCCACCGGGTCGGCGGCCGCGATCGCGGCCGGCTCGATGCTGCCGAACCGGTCCAGCACCTTCGCCGGCCCTCGGAACGCGTGCTCCATCGGGTACTGCTGGTCGAGCATCATCCCGACGAGCAGGGCGAACGGGCTGTCGCTGAGTACCTCGTCGGCGTGCGGGTCGCCGGTGATGTGGATGGCCATGGCGCCATCCTGCCCCAACGAGGAGTCGGGCGGGTCAGCCCACTTTGACCGCGAGCACCGGGCAGGGGGCGTCGAGCAGGATGCGCTGAGCGTTGCTGCCCAGGATCAGCTTGCCGACCGGGGTGCGCCGGCGCAGGCCGATCACGATCAGGTCCGCGCCGCTGTCCTCGGCGATCCCGATCAGGTCCTCGGCGGGCTCGAACCCGCGGACCAGCTGGCGCACGTCGTACTCGAGGCCCGAGGCCTTGAGCTTCGTCTCGAGCGTGGACATGGCGTTCTCGGAGCGGGTGGAGGTCTCGTCGTCGTACTCTCGCCCGCCGCGGTGGGAGTTCACCACGATCAGAGCGGCGCCACGGAGCTTCGCCTCGGCGATGCCCTGGTCGACCGCCGCCTCGCCCTCGGGCTTGGGCACGTAGCCCACGACCACAGCACCCATGGTCCCTCCTCCGCGTCCCTCGAACGTCCCCTGGGCCTCGTACCCCGGCAACCTATCCCACCGCCACCGGGACGTCGGCGGTGTTCCCTGTGGAGGACGGGGTGGCCGACGCGGGTGGGTCGGGCAGGCTGAGGGGATGCCCGTCCTGCGCGCACCACTCGACCTCGCCGAGAGGCGCGTGCTCCGCAGCGCGGTGCTCGGGCTGGCGACGTCCGACCGTCGTCGACGCGTCCCGGCGACGCTGCACGTCGGCGTGCCCGGGACTGCTGCCACGGCCGTGGCCGACGACCCCGGGTGGGACCACGGGCTCCGGACCGAGATCGTGGGTGCGGTGCTCCGAGCCCGCGGGGATCCGCCATGGGTCTGGGTGACGCGGTCGGGGCCGCTCACCCTCCAGGACGCCGACGCGGCCTGGCTCGGACCGACGATCGCCGCGGCTGCCGAGCGCGGTGTGGACGTGGCGTACGTCGTGGTCACCCGGCACGGCTGGACCGACCCGCGCTCGGGGCTTCGTCAGGAGTGGAAGCGGATCCGGCAGCGACCGCCAGGCGGGTAGGAGCGACTCAGTCCCAGGTGTGGACGGGCTCGTTGCTGTGCATGTGCTCGCGGTACTCCAGCAGGACCGCCCGGAGCGCGTCGTACCGGTCCTCCCCCGTGCGCCGGTGCATCCGGTCGATGAACCAGCTCGCGCCGTTGCGGCCGAGGAGGCAGCGCTGCTCGATGATCCCGAGCAGCCGGTCACGCTCGTCGGGGGCGACACCCCATGACTCCAACCCATCGTGTGCCATCGGGAGCAGCCGGCGGAGCACCAGCTCGGTCGCCTTCACCTCGCCGAGCCCCGGCCAGTAGATCGTGGCGTCGATCCCGTCCTCGGCCGCCGTCTCGAAGTTCTCCTCGGCCGCCTGGAACGACATCTGCGACCACAGCGGACGGTCGCTCTCGGCCAGGTGCCGGACCAGGCCGAAGTAGAAGGCCGCATTGGCGATCAGGTCCGCGACCGTCGGGCCGGCGGGAAGGACGCGGTTCTCGACGCGCAGGTGGGGTGTGCCGTCGTTGATGTCGTAGACGGGACGGTTCCAGCGGTAGATGGTGCCGTTGTGCAGACGGAGCTCGCTGAGGACCGGGGTACCGCCCTCTTCGAGCACCGCGACCGGGTCCTCGTCCGTGGTGATCGGGAGCAGCGCCGGGAAGTACCGCACGTTCTCCTCGAACAGGTCGAACACCGAGTTGATCCAGCGCTCGCCGAACCACACCCGCGGCCGCACGCCTTGCGCCTTGAGCTCCTCGCTCCGGGTGTCGGCCGCCTGCTCGAACAGCGGGATCCGGGTCTCGCGCCACAGCTCCTTGCCCAGGCAGTAGGGCGCGTTCGCGCCGACGGCGAGCAGCACCGCCGAGACGACCTGCGAGGCGTTCCAGTACGCCGCGAACTGGTCGGGCGACGTCTGGACGTGGAACTGCGTGCTCGTGCAGGCGGCCTCCGGCAGGATCGAGTCGGTGGTCGTGATCAGCCGCTCCGGTCCGGTGATGTCGATGCGGATGTCCTCGCCGCGCGCGTGCAGGATCTGCTCGCTGAGCAGCCGGTACCGCGGGTTGGCACTCATGTGCGACGGGCTCAGGTGCCCGGGTGCGAGCGTCGGCAGGATCCCGATCATCACCTGGTGGGCGCCGACCGCGGACGACCGTTCCTCCGCGTCGTTCAGCGACCGCCGCAGGTGCTCCTCGAACGTCTTCAACCCGGACTCGCGCAACCGGGCGGGCGGCACGTTGATCTCGATGTTGAACTGTCCGAGCTCGGTCTGGAAGGCCGGGTCCGCGATCGCCGCCAGGGCCTCGGCGTTCTTCAGCGCGGGGTCACCCTGCTCGTCGACCAGGTTGAGCTCGACCTCCAGGCCGGTCATGGGGTCGTCGGTGTCGAACTGGTTCTCGCTGAGCATCCGCTCGAACACGTCGAGGCAGCGGTGCACCTTCTCGCGGTAGCGAGTGCGGTCGGCCCGAGAGAACTCTTGGGCGTCGACGTCCTCCCCCATGCGGTCACCCTAGGGGCGGCCCCACCCCCTGGGAAGCGCCCGACGGGGTGGGCTCAGGCGATGTCGACCACCTCCTCCCATGCGGTCGGCGGCACGGCCCGCGCCAGGCACTCCGCCAGACACGTGCCCAGCGGGTGCTCCGGCTCCACCTCGAAGCACCGGTCCAGGGCGCACCACGCCAGGGCGCCGTCTCCGGACATCCAGGCGCAGAACGCGGTCACGGCAGCGGTGTCGGGCACCTGGCGATCGGGGGCACCGCGCAGCAGGGCGATCCAGACACGTAGATGATCGGGGGCGGTCTCGCGCGTCACGGCATACAGCGCCGCGTCGCGGACCTCGACCCGGGTGATCTCTCGGAGCAGCCGAGCGGCGCCTCCGTCGTCGGGCAGCTCGCCCCGCTCGACCCACCCGGCGACCAGCTCGACGACCGGAACGACGTCGGCCGGCCCCGGGTGCGGAAGGGCCTCGAGCAGTCTGGTCCACCGGGTCTGCCGGGCCGGGACGGGCGCCACCGTCGCCCGCAGCTCCTCTCGGCTGGCGTGCGTGACCCGTCCCGCGAAGACGGCCTGTGCGGCGAAGGGGTGGTGGGCGTCGTCGTAGGGAGCCATCGGTTGCTCGGTGGCCCCCGCGCGGATCGGCACGCTGCACCAACGCGCGTCGTGGGCACGCAGCACGTCGACGACGCCGATCCCCTCGGCGACGAACGCGGGCACCAGCGCGGCGGCGAGCCGAGCCGCCACCACCGCGTCCGGGGAGTAGACGACGAAGGCGACGCGGTCGACCCGATGCGTGCGGCTCGGCTGCAGCAGCACGTCGACCACCTCGGCCACTGCCTCGTCGTCCGCCGGCGAGGGCAGGTCGAGGCGTGCGTGGAAGCTGCGCGCGGCACCGAACGTCAGCATCACCAGCGACTCCTCCGGGTGGAAGCCGAGGACGACGGGGACGGCGGCGAGGAGGTCCTCCGGCCCGCGGGCGGTCAGCATCGTGGTCATGGCACGACGCTGCCCGTCCGGGCCGACGCCCACGACCGGCCCGTGCCCGGTCTGTGCGGACCGGGGTCCGGGCGTGCGCTGTGGATCACAAGCGGGCCGAGGGCGGCACCCGGCCGGGTTGTCCGACCTCGGGGATAGGTTGCGGCCATGCGTCAGGAGGCGTCGGTGATGCACCTGGACCTCGACGCGTTCTTCGCCTCGGTCGAGCAGCGCGACAAGCCGTCGTTGCGCGGCAAGCCCGTGGTGGTCGGCGGCATCGGGGGCCGCGGGGTGGTCAGCACCGCGTCGTACGAGGCCCGCCGGTACGGCGTGCGCTCGGCGATGTCGACCCGAGAGGCCCGGTCGCGCTGCCCACACGCGGCGTTCCTCAGCCCCCGCTTCCATGCCTACCGCGACACCAGCCTGAAGGTGATGGAGGTGCTCCGCGACGTCTCGCCGCTGGTCGAGCCGCTCTCCCTCGACGAGGCCTTCGTCGACCTCGCCGCCGCCGACCTGACGTCGTACGACGACGACCGCGTGCGCGCCGTGGCCGAGGAGGTGCGCGAGCGGGTGCGTGTCGTCACCGGCGGGCTGACGGCTTCGGTCGGCATCGGCACCTCGAAGTTCATCGCCAAAGTCGCCAGCGACCTGGACAAGCCCGACGGGCTCGTCCTCGTCAGCGCCGGAGCCGAGCAGGAGCTCCTGCGTCCCATGCACGTCACCGTCATCCCCGGCGTCGGCGCGGCCACGGCCGAGAGGCTGCGCCGCGCGGGCATCAGCACCGTCGCCGACCTCGAGCGGGTCAGCGAGGACGAGCTCGTCCGGCTGCTCGGCAAGGCGCACGGCCACGGCCTCCACCTGCTCGCCCGTGCCGAGGACGACCGCGCGGTCGTCCCCGAGCGCGAGGCCAAGTCGGTCAGCGTCGAGGGCACCTACGACACCGACCTCACCGACCGTCGCCTGATGGAGGGCCTGGTCAGCCGCCAGGCGCTCAGCGTCGCCGAGCGTCTGCGCAGGAGCGGGCTGTCCGGGCGGACGATCACGCTCAAGGTGCGCCTCCACGACTTCACGACCCTGTCCAGGTCGACCACCCTCAACGCCCCCACCGACGCCGGGCCCACCATCGCCCGGCTGGCGCGCGGGCTGCTCGGAGAGCTCGACGTCAGCGGCGGCGTCCGGCTGCTCGGCGTCGGCGTCTCCGGGCTCGCCGACTGGATCCAGGACGACCTGTTCGGCGAGGAGCACCCCGAGCCGGACGACGAACCGGTCGAGGCCCTGCCCGATCTGCCCGTCCTCCGCACCTGGGTCCCGGGCATGGACGTCGTACACGAGGAGCTCGGCCGCGGCTGGGTCTGGGGCGCCGGACGCGGCATCGTCACGGTGCGGTTCGAGACCGCCGAGACGCCGCCCGGCCCGGTGCGCTCGCTGCCCGCCGACGATCCGGCGCTGACCGCGTGGCGCGAGCCGGCGTGAGTTACGACGAGCCCCTTGACAGCGGGTGGACCCACGGATCACCCTGACTTTGTTCCCTATCACGCACGTTGGTGCGTGTTACGCAACACCTCGAATCCAGCGTCTGAGGAGTGTCCGCCCATGGCAGAGGTCCCGGGTCACGCACGCGCCGTGGTGATCGGCGCCGGCATCGTCGGCAACAGCCTCGTCTACCACCTGGCCCGGCTCGGCTGGCGCGACATCGTGCAGATCGACAAGGGCGCGCTGCCCAACCCGGGTGGCTCCACCGGACACGCCTCCAACTTCATCTTCCTCACCGACCACTCCCGCGAGATGACCGACCTGACGCTGGACTCGGTCCGGCAGTACCAGGAGATGGGCGTGTTCACGCAGTCGGGCGGATTCGAGGTCGCCCGCACCGAGGAGCGGATGGAGGAGCTGCGACGCAGGATGTCGTCGGCCAGGGCCTGGGGCATCGAGGCCGAGCTCGTCAGCCCGGACTTCGTCCAGGAGAAGGTGCCGTTCCTGGAGAAGGACCAGATCATCGGGGCCTTCTGGCAGCCCGGCGTCGGCGTCGTCGACTCGCTGCGCGCGGGCACGATCATGCGCGAGCGCGCGCTGGCGCTGGACGCCTTGACCGTCGTCCCGAACGTCGAGGTCACCGGGCTCGGTGTGGAGCACGGCCGGATCACGACCGTCCACACCTCCGGCGGTGACATCGAGGCCGAGGCGGTCGTCATCGCGGCCGGCGTCTGGAGCCCCAAGATCGGCGACATGGCGGGCGTGAGCATCCCCCTCACCCCGGCCGTGCACCAGATGATCAGTGTCGGGCCCTGTCCGCAGCTCGCCGAGCGCGAGGGCGAGATCTCGTTCCCGATCGTGCGCGACATGGACACCTTCTGCTACGAGCGGCAGCACGGCGCCGACATGGAGGTCGGCTCGTACGCCCACCGGGCGATCCTGGTGGAGCCCGAGGACATCCCGTCGATCGACCAGGCCAAGCTGTCCCCCACCGAGCTGCCCTTCACCAGCGACGACTTCGACCCGCAGCTCGAGCAGGCCTACGAGCTGATGCCCGACCTGCTCGGCGCCGACGGCGCGGAGATCCGCTACGCGATCAACGGTCTGCTCTCGCTGACATGCGACGGGCTGCCGATCCTCGGGGAGAGCCACGTGCGCGGGCTGTGGACCGCCGCCGCGGTGTGGATCAAGGAGGGTCCCGGCGTCGGTCGCGCCGTCGCGGAGTGGATGACCCACGGGCAGAGCGAGATCGACGTCAACCACAGCGACATCGCGCGGTTCCACCCCCACCAGCTACGGCGTGAGCACACCCGGCTGCGCACCACCGAGTCGTTCATCAAGACCTACGGGATCATCCATCCCGCCGAGCAGTATGAGTCCGACCGTGACCAGCGCCGATCCCCGATGTGGGACTCGCAGGTCAAGCTGGGTGCGACGTTCTTCGAGACCGCCGGCTGGGAGCGACCCTTCTGGTACGAGTCGAACGCCTTCCTCCTCGACGAGTACGGCGACCGGGTGATGCCCCGCGAGCACGAGTGGGACTCGCGCTGGTGGAGCCCCATCATCAACGCCGAGCACCTGCGGATGCGCGAGGCGGCCGGCGTCATCGACCTCAGCGCCTTCCAGATCCTCGACATCGAGGGCCCGGGCGCCTTGGACTCCGTGCAGCGCACGTGCGTCGCGCAGTGCGACGTCCCGGTGGGCCGGGTCGTCTACACGCCGGTGCTCGACGCGGCCGGTGGCTTCCGCTCCGACCTGACGGTGATGCGGCTCGGCCAGGACCACTTCCGGGTGGTCACCGGAGGCGCCCACGGCATGGCGGACCGCAAGTGGTTCACCGACCACCTGACCGACGACGGGGCCACGACCCTGACCGACCGCACGGACGAGATCTCCACGATCGGACTCTGGGGACCCCAGGCGCGGGCGATCCTCTCGACCCTCACCGACGCAGACCTGTCCCACGAGGGATTCGGCTTCCTGACCTGTCGTGAGATCCAGCTGGCCGGAGTGCCGGTCCTGGCGTCCCGGATCTCCTACGTGGGCGAGCTCGGCTGGGAGCTCTACGTCTCCATGGACGACGCGGCCGCCCTCTGGGGGGCACTGGTCGACACCCGTGAGTCCCACGGCACGGTCCCGGTGGGCATCGGCGTCTACGGCACCACGGGTCGCATCGAGAAGGGCTACCGGGCGTACGGCGCGGAGCTCGACGGCGAGCGCACCATCGTCGAGGCGGGCATGCAGCGACCCAAGGTCAAGGCCGCCGACTTCGTGGGCAAGGAGGCCTACCTGGCCCAGCGCGAGAGGGCGCCGCTCGCGGTGCTCTGCACGATGACCGTCGACGACCACACGTCCGCCAGCGGCGTGAAGCGCTACATGCTGGGCGGCGAGCCGATCCTGACCCGCGACGGCGGCACCCTGACCGACGGCCACGGGCGCCATCCCTACGTCA
>Ga0157372_10001484_pt1 | contig 25487 bp, 22 predicted proteins | sample C55metaG_FD_115307 | JGI IMG/M metagenome (GOLD analysis project Ga0157372, IMG submission 115307) | Corn rhizosphere microbial communities from Kellogg Biological Station, Michigan, USA - C5-5 metaG | ecosystem: Host-associated > Plants > Roots > Rhizosphere > Soil | place: USA: Michigan...
CCACCTTGTGCACATTCTCTTCTGTATAAACAGTATTGATCAGGTCGGCATAGCGGTTCACAAAATAATTCCTGAATTGGGTATTGTGCAGCAGGGCATCAAACATGTCGGAGTGCTCGTTGGGAAGAAAAGGGTATCGCGCCTTGTTCAGGTAATTCGTATACGGCGAGCTGTATAATCCCATCCCGAAATCAAGATCCCACAGGATATACCTCCATTTACCACCCGGCGTGCGCGGTCTCCACAGCTTGATGTTGTTCACCCAGTCGCCCACCCAGTCCTTATTGCCGTAGTACGTTTCCGCGATAAAATAGTCGCAGAAATTTTCAATGTCGAGCAATTTTGAAGCGTGCATATAATAATCGGATGAAGTTGCATTCGCCGTGGTGATGTAATTGTACATATTATAGAAGCCCGTATCAGAGCCGGCGATGGTATAGATCATGCCCGAATGCTCGAGGAAATCTATCTTGTCGGCAGTATAGCCCATGTTCTTTTCAATGTAAGCCTCGTCCTCCCTTTCACGGATCTCGTAAAAGCCCCAGAAATTACCATTCAGGTACACAACGGCGGGCTCATAGGCCATATAATCCACATGCTCCTTTTTCAGCAGGCGCTGCATAAATGCATCGCGGTAGTGCGTACCGGAATTATCGGTGCCGCCGTTCCGCAGGATAATGTCGCGGTAGGAGCTGATGTATTTCTTTTCAGGGATCAGCGGGCAGTTCACTTCCGGTGTTCCGTAATGCGCCCTGCATTTCACCTTAAAGCTCTTTTGCGGAAAAGCGCGGGAGTAGCCGCCGAAGATCTTCAAGCCCGCGGGCGTGCCGAACTGCTTTATTTTGTGCTTGTCGAAATACTCTATATAACAGGGCTTTTCAATGTCTTTCCAATAATTGGCGCCATAATGCGGAAGGGCGGTATCCGCCGCCGGGCCGTCGACATACATTCCCGTAACGGAATCAAAAAGATCGAGCGAATCGATGGTGAGTGAAAAGATCGGCACATCGATGTTGCTTTCGTTGATAAAATATGTTTTTTTCACAACAGGGCTTGGCAATAAGCCGGTGGTGCTGAACGTGCGCGCTGCAAGCACTTTCGTTGATGTAAGCGTGAGCGGACCTGCATAAACGGGGGAAGTGGCAGTTGGTATGGAGCCGTCCTCGGTATACCGTACCTGCCCGGAGGCAGAAGCAACGCTTACCGTTTGCGGGTCATTGAAAAAGCCGCCGTTACCCGAAATAACAGGCGCTGGCTCATAGCCGGCGTAGCACATAGAACCGTTGTTGGAGGCATTCGGGGTCGGTGTCTTAAAAAAGCACCAATTGGAAGATCCGTCCGGGTTCCTGCCGTAGGAATGATCCGTTTGCAGCGAAGGCTGAACGTAATACTCATCGATCTCCGCCCCCATGGCGTTCTTTAAGGTGAGCTTGTAATCGCCGCTGGAGATCTTAAAGGAAATATGCCTGAACACGCTGCTGATGATCGTGTCGCGCCCCGATGCAAGCAGCACCAAATAGCTGTGCGCATAGATCGTCATGGACGGGAAATGCCATTCCTTGCCGCTGCTTTTGCTGATCGAATAGTGGTTCAGGTTCACCGAACTGCTGCCCGCATTGTACAGCTCGATCCAGTCCTCAGGCTGGCCCACCTCGTTGTTATTGATGGAAGCATTGGTATGTGAAACCTCGTTTATCATCACCTGCGCGCCGAGGCGGGAGGCCGATAAACAGAAAAGCAACAGAACGGAATAGTATACGTGTTTCATAGGATGTATTATTTAGTCATACGGCATTCGCCGCCATTTAAGCCGGCAATGGGGTATACTACATTTTCATGCCTCGCCGTTTTTCCACGAAAACCACCCGACTGGCGCGTCTTTTGTGGCATAGTTTGTACAATCAAACTCTTAGAAATATGAGCCAGGCATTTGTAAAAGAAGGAGACGATCAGTGGCTGCATGAGATCCAGCCCACGCTGAACGCATTAATAGTATATCTTACGAGAGAGAACGGCGGGATCCGCATTTATGAGAAAAAGAGCTATTTCAGCAAGGAGCTGGGCCGCGAAGTTCATGAAATGAACGACGGCTTAAGCTATGCCCTGAATGATGAAGGAAAATGGTATGTGCTGTAACACCTGTAGAATAAGGCATTTGCCATCTAAATGATTTTAAATGGCAATTAATTGTTCCCTATTCGGAAATAAAGACGTATCTTTGTCTAAATTAATTTAAATACTATTAAAAAATGAACACAGGAACAGTAAAGTTCTTTAACAACGCGAAAGGTTTCGGATTTGTTAAAGATGAACAAACAGGAAAAGAAATTTTTGTACACGTATCAGGACTGGTTGACGAGATCAGGGAAAATGATACCGTAACTTACGAAGTACAAGAAGGTAAAAAAGGATTAAATGCAGTAAATGTAAAACTAGCTTAGTTATATATTATCATTTAATAGAAGGTCCTCTGTGAAAACAGGGGACTTTTTATTTTTATACCCCTCTCCTGCCTCCATTCTCCCGCCTCCCACATCCAGCCATTCAAATTTGCAAATCCGCCCATAAATCCTATCTTTGCAGACCAATTTAAAAACACAACCTAAATTTTAATTCAACTATCCAATGGCAAATTCAGGCGATATTAACGTAGGCTCTGTGATCCGCTTCAACGGTGAGCTTTGCAGAATTGAAGAATACCAACACCGTACACCGGGAAACTTACGCGCATTCTACCAGGCGCGCATGCGTAACTTAAAGAACGGCAAGATCGTGGAAAACCGCTTCCGCGCAGGCGAAGCTGTGGAAGTTGTGCGTGTTGAGTACAAACAGATGCAGTTCATTTACCCTGAAGGCGAATTTATCGTGCTGATGGACAACGACACCTACGAGCAGATCCATTTACCGGCATTCCTGCTGGGCGACAGCATTAAATTCCTGAAAGAAGGAATGGAAGTGAAAGTCTCGTTCGAAGGCGATGAGCCGATCCTGGCTGAAGCTCCTGTATTTGTGGAGCTGGTGATCACCTATGCCGAGCCCGGCGTTAAAGGCGATACCGCTACCAACACGCTGAAGCCGGCTACGCTGGAAACAGGCGCTGTAGTGAACGTTCCTTTATTTATCAACGAAGGCGAAAAGATCAAGATCGATACACGCACCAACTCTTACGTGGAGCGCGTAAAATAATTTCAGCGATATATGTATGAAAAACGTCCCCGCAAATGCAGGGACGTTTTTTATTTCCCAGTCCTGTATATATACTGAATTACTGCCTGTTACCCGTCCATCCTGCCCTTTTCCCAGCCCCTTAAATAGTGGCACTATTTCCACACTTTCCAGGGAACACCCTCAGCTTGCGCTTGATTTTCAGCCTGTTCACAAATGGCATAGTTTTTCTTTTAAAAAGGGGAAAATAAACTAAAACACCCTGTATGAATATCCTGGATCTGAACATTATGAGAGGGCCTAACTATTGGTCCAACTACCGTCAACATATTATCATCATGAAGCTCGACATCGGCAAGTATGAAGAGCTTCCCACCAATAAGATCGAAGGATTTTCCGAGCGCATCGAAAAGATGTTCCCTTCCATGTATGAGCACCGCTGCTCCGAAGGACATGAAGGCGGCTTCTTCGAACGCATCAAAGAAGGCACCTGGATGGGGCATGTGGTGGAGCACATCGCACTCGAGATCCAAAGCCTTGCCGGGATGGAATGCGGCTATGGCCGTACCCGCACAGCCGGCTCTTACGGCATCTATCACGTGATCTTCTCCTACGAGATCGAAAATGCCGGCCTGTACGCTGCCGAAGCGGCCATCCGCATTGTGGAATCGCTGATCAACAACACACCCTACAACCTCGAGGACGATATCAACGAGCTGAAAAGGATCCATCGCCGTGAGGCTTTCGGCCCAAGCACGCAATCCATCATCAACGAGGCAAAAAAACGCAATATTCCATTCAAGCGCCTGAACAAAGGATCGATGATCATGTTCGGACAAGGCGTTCACCAGAAAAAGATCCGCGCTTCCATGACCTGCCAGACCTCATCCATGGGTGTTGATCTCGCAGGCGATAAGGATGAAACAAAGAAAATGCTGAAAAAAGCATACATCCCTGTTCCTACCGGGGAAGTGATCTCCGACGAGGATGAGCTGAGGGATATCCTGGAGGAAATGCACTTTCCGGTAGTGATCAAGCCGATCGACGGCAACCACGGCCGCGGCATCACCACCAACATCCGCAACGTGGAGCAGGCCATTGCAGCATTTCATATTGCCAAAACAGTTTCCGACGACGTGATCGTGGAGCGCTTCATTGAAGGCTACGATTACCGCTTCCTCGTGATCAACTACAAGCTGGTAGCCGTTGCAAAACGTACGCCGGCCATGGTAATGGGCGACGGCATCTCCACCATCAGCGATCTGATCGATCAAACCAACCTCGACCCGAACAGGGGCGAAGGGCATGAGAAGATCATGACCAAGATCAAAGTGGATGAAGTAACCGAGAATATTCTTGCAGAAAAAGGATTGACGCTGAAATCGGTATTGCCGATGGGCCAGATCCTGCTGCTGAAAGATACCGCCAACATCAGCACAGGAGGAACATCACGCGATGTAACCGACCTCGTACACCCCGAGAATGTATTCATGGCCGAGCGCATTGCGCGCATCCTGAACCTCGATATTTGCGGGATCGATATTGTTGCAAAAGACATCGATATCCCGATCACGAATGAGATCGGCGGCGTTGTGGAAGTGAACGCCTGCCCGGGATTCAGGATGCACCTGAGCCCGGCAAAAGGACTTGCACGCAACGTGGCAGAACCGGTGATGAGCATGCTCTTCCCGGAAGGACAGCCGGCACGGATCCCTGTAGTTGCCATTACAGGCACCAACGGAAAAACCACCACTACCCGCCTTGTTGCGCACATGGCGAAACAGGCCGGACACCGCCCGGGCTTTACGACCACAGACGGAATTTATATCAACGGCAACCTTGTTCACCAGGGCGACTGCACCGGCCCCGTTAGCGCCGAAGCGGTTTTAAGCGACCCAACTGTCGACTTTGCGGTGCTCGAATGTGCAAGAGGCGGGATCCTGCGCGCAGGGCTTGGCTTCGACAACTGCAACATCAGCATCGTTACAAATATCACGGAAGATCACCTCGGACTGAAAGGCATCGACACCCTTTCCGAGATGGCAAAAGTAAAAGAAGTGGTGGCCCGCAGCACCTTCGACGACGGCTACTCCATCCTGAATGCAGACGATGACCTCGTGTACGATATGCGCGAAGAGCTGGATTGCAACATTGCATTGTTCAGCATGGAAGAGAACAACGAGCGTGTTACCCGCCACTGCAGGAGAGGCGGAATGGCTGCCACCATCGAAAAAGGATACCTTACAATTACCAGGGGCGAATGGCAGACAAGAGTTTGCAGGATCGATAATGTGCCATTGTCGTTCGGCGGCAAAGCAACTTCCATGGTGAAGAACATTCTTGCGGCAACGCTTGCCGGCATCATCAGCAACTTTAAGCTCGAAGATATCCGCGCTGCATTGCTTTCCTTCGTCCCATCTCCGGAATTCACACCGGGCAGAATGAACGTATTCAAGTTCAGCAATTTTGATGTGATGATCGATTACGCGCACAACACCGGCGGCTTTGTTGAATTGAAAAAATTTGTTGACAATGTTAACTCTCCTGCCAAGATCGGCATCATTACGGCTGTTGGCGACAGGAGAGATGAAGACATCCGCAACATCGGCTATCATGCTGCACAAATGTTCAACCAGATCGTGATCCGTCACGACAAAGACCTGCGCGGCAGGCCGGCTGAAGAAATTACGGCGCTGCTTACCGACGGCATCAACAGCGTGAATAAGAACATTCCCGTATCTGTGATCCCGGATGAGCACGATGCATTGCTGCATGTGATGAACAATGCAGTGAACGGAGCATTCATCTTCGTGTGCACCGACAACGTGAAGCGCAGCATTGATTTTGTAAGAGAGCTTAAAAAAGAAAGCGAGCGCCCTGACAGCAGCCTGTTCACCCTGGCAAGAGTTTCATAAGAATAATTTAATTGGTTTGTGAAAACTGAAAAGCCCTCATGCAAAAATTGTATGAGGGCTTTTTAGTATTAATACTTAAAATGATCAGTCGTTATAAATGCCAATGAAGAAATCTTCCCCCGATCTTTTCATTGCGCGGTACATCCCTTCCGAGTTAAATGGCATTTCAATATTTCCGGAAGCATCGATCGCGATCAGTCCGCCCTCTCCGCCGGCTGTGACAAGCTTTTTCATCACCACGTGCTCACAGGCCTCTTTCAGCGACAAGCCTTTGTATTCCATCAGGCACGATATATCGTAGGCAACAACCGAACGGATAAAATATTCGCCGTGCCCTGTGCAGGAGATCGCGCAGGTGTTGTTGTTTGCGTATGTTCCCGCTCCTATGATCGGGCTGTCGCCTACCCTGCCCCACCGTTTGTTCGTCATGCCGCCTGTAGATGTTGCAGCTGCAATGTTTCCGTGTATGTCGAGCGCGACAGCTCCCACCGTTCCGAATTTTTTTTCATCGCCGGGTGTCGTATGGTCGAGCACGATCTGTCCTTCCGCCCTTGCCACCAGCAATTGCTCGTAGCGATGCTGCACAAAGAAATAGTCGTCGGGCGCAAATTCAAGTCCCATATCCTTCGCAAAATCTGCCGCGCCCGAATTGGCAAGCAGCACATGCTCCGATTTTTCCATGATGGCCTTTGCAAGCAGCACCGGGTTCTTCAGGTTCCTGATCCCGGATACGGCGCCGGCCATCAGTGTTTTTCCGTCCATGATAGCCGCATCCATCTCATGCTTTCCTTCGTGATTGAACACCGATCCTTTGCCTGCATTGAACAGCTCATTGTTTTCCATCAGCCTCACACTTTCGGTGATTGCATCCAGCGCATTGCCGCCTTCTGCAAGTATCCTGTCGCCGGCTTCGATCGCTTCTGTAAGTGCCGCTTTATATGCAGCTTCGAGCTCCGGGGTTAGCCCGCTCCTTGTAATTGTTCCTGCCCCGCCATGTATTGCTATTGCATGCTTTTTCATAGTTACGTTTAATTAATTCTCCGCTAAATTATGCATTATAATCCCCTTAAAAAACATGCTAAGCAAAGTATCTGCCGTAATGGGGAGCTGGGTATTTTTTTCAACAGGAACTTAAGCTCCCGCTTTGCCCTCAACAGGCATATTCTTTTATAAGTGACAAGCACAACCTTAAAACCCTATACACTATGAAAACAAAATCAGCAAGCAAAAAATCAACAGCAGAGTATGGCATTGAAGAGTCGAAACTTATGAAATTATTTGAAGACGAATTAAAGGATATTTACTGGGCAGAGAAAGCGCTGACAAAAGCATTACCGAAAATGGTTAAGAATGCAACTAACGAAGACCTGATCGCTGCATTGGAAAACCACCTCGAAGAAACAGAAGGACAAATCGAAAAACTGGAGCAGGTGTTTGAGTCCATCGGCAAAAAAGCACAGGCTAAAAAATGCGAAGCAATGGCAGGGCTTGTAAAAGAAGCCGAAGAGATCATGAAAGACTCCGACAAAGGTGCAATGCGCGATGCAGGGATCATTTCTGCAGGCCAGAAAGTTGAGCACTATGAGATCGCTTCTTACGGCACATTACGTCAGTTTGCAAAAACACTGGGCCTTGAAGAAGCGGCAGGACTGCTCGAAGAGATCCTCGATGAGGAAAAAGCGGCAGACCAGAAGCTGACCGAAGTTGCGGAAGCAAACATCAACATGCAGGCTGCAGAGGAAGAAGAAGGTGAAGAAGAAGAAGCACCAAAAAAAGCAAAAAAAGCTGCTAAAAAGAAATAAAGGATCGCGGGAGCAAATACAGGAATTTGCTCCCGATTCTTTCTAACACAAACCCCAGGAGGCCTATGTTTGAGATTACTGAAACGAAAGTGATGCGGGGGCCCAATCAATGGTCGGATCAGCACACGAAACTTATTGTATTAAAACTAAAGACAGGCGGCGAAGGAAAAGCCGGACTGCTTAAAGAAATTACCGCTCTTTTCCCGGAAATACATCCGCATGAGCCGATGGTAAACGAGGCTGCCGAAGCATTCAGGATCCTCGCTATCGGGCTGCAGCGCAGGGCCGGAATGAACGTAGAGTTCGGGGCGGCCTCGGCAACACCGAAGCCGGATACGTTCCGCATCATCTTCTCGTACGAATACGAAGATGCAGGAAAAGAAGCTGCCGAAGCGGCACGCACGATCATGGAGGCGCTTGCGCTGAACAAGCCGGCAGAGATCGACAAGCATCTCGAAGAGCTCCGCGACACAAGGGCATCTGAAGACATGGGCGCAACCACTTCATTCATACTGAACGAAGCGCTGAGCCGCGGCATTCCCTACAAGCGGTTCGACAACGGATCGCTCATCACGCTCGGTTACGGAAGAAAGCAGAAAAAAATGCGCACGGCATTGGTGGATTCCACCAGCGGCATCGGCATTGAGCTGGCCGGCGATAAGGAAGAAACGAAGAAGATGCTGGAAGACTCGAAGCTCCCGGTGCCCAAAGGTGTGATCGTTTACGACGAGGAAGAGCTGCTGAAAGAAATTAAAGACATGCAGTTCCCGCTCGTGACAAAGCCGCTCGATGGAAATCACGGTCGCGGCGTTACCACCGAGATCTACAGCATTGAAAAAGCGCTGCACGGATTACAGGTAGCACAAAAAATATCAAGGGCAGTGATCGTGGAAGAATTCATCCGCGGCGAGGATCACCGTTTCCTCGTGATCAATTACAAGCTGGTGGCCGTTGCAAAACGTACGCCCGCCAACGTTACAGGCGATGGCAAATCAACCATCCAGCAGCTCATCGACAAGGAAAATGAGCATCCCGACCGCGGCTCCAGCCAGGAACATCCGCTGGCGCTGATCAAGGTGGACGACACCACCAAAAAGATCCTGAAAGAAAAATCACTTACACTCGAAACCATTCTGCCGGAAGGCGAACTATTATACCTGAAAGAGATCGCGAATATCAGCGCGGGGGGCACTTCCACCGACGTTACCGATATTGTGCACCCCGAAAATGTATTCATGGCGGAGCACATCGCAAAGCTCTTCAGCCTCAACATCTGCGGCATCGACATCCTTACAACGGATGTAAGCCAGCCTCTTACAAAAAAGACGGGCGCCATCATCGAAGTGAACGCAGGCCCGGGAATCCGCATGCATACAAACCCGACAATCGGCATCCCGCGCAATGTGGCGAAGCCGATCATCGATATGCTGTTCCCCGATAACGACACCCGCATTCCGCTGATCGCGATCACCGGCACGAACGGCAAAACCACCACCACCCGCTTAACGGCGCATATTTTAAGAGAGACCGGCAAAACGGTGGGTTATACAACCACCGAAGGAATTTACATCGACGACCACATCATTGAGAGCGGTGACTGCACTGGATCACAAAGCGCGCAAACCATTCTCTTCGATCCAACAGTCGACATTGCGGTGCTTGAATGCGCACGCGGCGGGATCATCCGCTCGGGCCTTGGCTTCGACAGCTGCGACATCAGCATCGTTACCAACGTGTCCGACGACCACCTCGGAACAAAAGACATTGAAACACTGGAAGAGCTTTCAAAAGTGAAGCTGGTTGTTGCAAAAAGCACGAAGAAGGATGGCTATGCCATTCTCAATGCCGACGATGATATCGTTTACGATATGCAGCAATATACCAACTGTAAGATCGCGCTCTTCAGCATGGACGAGAACAGTCCGCGCATAAAAGCGCATTGCGAAGCCGGCGGAGTTGCAGCGGTGATCGAGGAAGGTTACCTCACCATCTATAACGGCGAATGGAAAACCAGGATCGCGAAGATCGACAGCATCCCGCTGAGCTTTGAAGGCAAAGCGGAGTTCATGATCCAGAACATACTGGCAGCAACGCTTGCCGCCATGCTGCAAACGGAGTTCAATTCGGAAGTGGTGAGAAAAGGATTGTTATCCTTTATTCCTTCGCCCGAAAAAACCCCGGGAAGGCTCAACATTTTTAAATTCAGGGATTTCGATTTTATCATCGATTATGCACACAACAAAAGCGGATTTATCGAGCTGAAAAAATTTCTCGACAAAACCAATGCTTCCGAAAAAACGGGGATCATTGCAGCCACCGGCGACCGCAGGGATGAAGACATCCGGAATCTCGGCCGCTACGCAGCGCAAATGTTCGACAATATCATTATCCGTCACGACACCGACCTGAGAGGCCGCCCGGAAGAGGAGCATTCAAAACTGCTGATAGAAGGCATCGAGGAAGTGAACAGGCAGATCCCTGTAAAGGTGATCCCGGATGAGAAGGAAGCGATCACCTATGCGATCTCGAAAGCAAAAAAAGGATCGATGATCCTGGCATGCGCCGATGACGTGCACGCTACCATCGCCTTTGTATCAGAAACAAAATTACGTGAACAATAAATTATTTATATGCCACAAAAAATACCGAAAGGAACATTAATACTTATTGGAGGGGCCGAAGACAAAGGCGACGGAAGCAGCAATCAAAAGAACCGTGAATACGAGCGCTTTGAGATCCTGAGCGAGCTGCTCCCGAAAAAAGATTCTCACAAAAAAAAGAGGCTGGAGATCATCACCACCGCTTCACGTGTGCCTGTAGAGGTAAATGAAATGTACCGCGATGCATTCAAAAAGATCGGCTTCAAAGAGGTTGGCTTTATCAACATGATCAACAACCCTGAAGCTGATGATCCGAAATTCGTAAAACGCATCCGGGAGGCGCATGCCGTACTTTTCAGCGGCGGTGACCAGTTCAGGCTGGCAACCATCCTCGGAAGCTCGGATGTGATCGATGCCATCAAGGAAAAATACATCAACGATCCCGAGTTCATTGTTGCCGGCACAAGCGCAGGCGCCATGGCAATGTCGGTGCTGATGCTGTATGAAGGAGAGAACAACGAGGCCATGCTGAGCCAGACCGTGAAATTCAGCTCAGGGCTTGGATTTATCGAGGGTTGTATCATCGACACGCATTTCATCAAGAGAGGCCGCTTCGGAAGGCTTGCACAGTCGATCATCATGAACCCGGCCTGCATCGGGATCGGCCTCGGAGAAGACACGGCGCTCGTGATCAAAAAGGGGAATGAAGCCGAATGTAAAGGTTCCGGCATGGTGATCATCATCGACGGGAAAGACGTAGGCCACACGAACATTGCTTATGCAAGGCAATACGCGCCGCTTTGCATCGAGAACTTAAGAGTTCATATTCTTTCGAAGGGCAACGGATATACGCTAAAGGAACGCAAATTTGTACCATCTAAAGCCGATCTCCAGGAAGAGCTGGAAACGAAAGGAACCATAACAACTAAATTGCTGAAACCTAAAAAACGGCCTGCACCCAAAAAACAATCTTCCAAAAAAACTGCTGACAGGAAGACTGCAGCCCGGAAAACTGCAGCCAAAAAAGGCGCTAAAAAGAAAACAGGTGCGGGGCGTTAATTTCCCGGTTTTGCGGTTAACACGTGCTGGTATATCGTTTGATTAATTCTTGTAACTCTTTGTAAAAATGGAAACGATCAACCCCAAAAAAAGCTTTATGGAAACACTGATATTAAAAATGATGCTCTCGTGGGCAATCCTCATTATCGGATTTGTAGCACTGTTTGCGGGATGCAACAGCGCGCCCAACACAAATGCCCCTGCCGGCGGCTATTCGGATGCAGCCGATGATTCGGTTCCCGACAACACACGCACCGATGGCATCCTGCAAAAGAATATGGCGGATACTGCCGCAGCGCATAAGACAAACTAAGCACACAAAAAGACTGAAAAAAAATGCCGCTTAATGCGGCATTTTTTAGTTTGTATCTGTTTATTCGTACCAGAGCATAATGTGCTCTCCTATTGTTTTTACAAGCTTCTGGTCCTCTACAAGGTCCATCTTCCAGCCGCTCTTCATTTTCCTGATAATTCCCAGCTGTTCGTCATTCAGCATGATCTCCAGTTCAAAGCAAACACCATCATGGCAGGTATCGAGAATTGGTATTGCCTCACCCGTGTACTTCTTGTTCTTATGCTCGAACTCCAGCGGGATCGGCTCCTGCTGCAGCTGCCTGATCATTTTTTTCAGAAAGGCCACAAGGTGCTTGCGCTGTGTTTTGGCGGTCGCGCTCCATTTATCCTTGTCCGCACGCTTGTGTGCGAGCTTGTATTTCAGCCCGGTCATCTCGGTGGTATAATCGTTCGCATCCAGCTTTTTCACAACCTGGTGCGCAAAAATGTACCAGTGATAGCCGGTGCCTACCGGAACGCCCGAACCTTCCGGGGCGTGGGCCATTCGTCTTTTCGTCACAGCATACGAGATCTCCCACAGATCGGGAGTGATCTTCGTTTCCTTCCAGGTGCCCTGGTCGTAATGCCATTTATGCCCGCGTCCGATCTGCATGCCTGTATAGGTATGCCCCTCGAACTGCTTAAAGCGGTCGAACGAATTTATCTTCGGTTTCTTTTTGACCGGCTTCGCTTTCTTCTTTTTAGGAGTGCCTACTGTTGCCATCGCCCGAAATTTATTATTGCCCTTTCCCCTTCCGGATCCATCCCGCTACCTGCAGCACGCGCTTCGCCTGATGCATCACGGCATCCTTCACATCGTCCTTCATCTTCCCGTTCTGGTCCACGGAAACGCTGGTGCCATAAGGATTTCCGCCGGCAGCAAACGTTACGGGATCGGTATAGCCGGGTGCGACCACAATTGCGCCCCAGTGATACATGGTGGTGTACAGCGACAGCACAGTTTGCTCCTGCCCGCCGTGCGCGTTCATTGCGCTGGTCATGCCGCTTACCACCTTGTTCATCAGCTTGCCTTTTTGCCAGAGACCGCCGGTAGAATCGAGGAATTGCTTCATCTGCGCAGGCAGGTTCCCGAAGCGTGTCGGCATCGAAAAGATGATCGCATCGGCCCAGTCGAGATCATCGGGCTTCGCTTCCGCAACATCCTTGGTTTGCTCCGCATGCGCTTTCCAGCCGGGATTTCCCTCAATGGCTTCCTTCGGCGCAAGCTCTTTCACCTTTACGATTTTAACTTCTGCGCCTTCCTTCTCAGCGCTTTCTGCAGCCCATTGTGCGAGCTGGTAATTGGTTCCGGTGGAGCTGTAATACACCACCAGCAATTTCAGTTTTGCCATATCGAATGATTTTAAATATTATTGGTTTCTTCCAGGTTGTCGTGCGCATCGCCGCCGATGCTGTAAGAGTTGTTCTCCTCGTCCTCCGAGCCTTTTTTCTCCTGCGCATCATCCAGCTCCGCTCCGGGAACATCGAGGTCCTTTCCGGTGAAATCAACAGGATGCACGCGGTGCTTCAGGTCTTCATCGTCGCCCATGTCCATGCTCAGGTCTTTCGGCCCAAGCGCTTCAAGATCTTCCTTCGTAACGTCGGCTTCGTTTCCGGGAACAAGCTCGATCTTATCGGCTTCAGGCAGCTTATCTTTTTTCTCTTCCTGTGCAGGGGATTTACTTTCTGCTTTCTTTTCTTTTTCGTTTTTCATCTCGTATTATTTTAGGTGATTTCAATAATGATTGCAAAAGAGAAAGAGGTAAAATACATGCCATTAACCGGAGAAGCTATAGTCGGCTTCGCGCATTTTTTTCCATACTGCAAGCATGATCTCCGATTTTTTTTCGGAGAAGGAAAATTTGAAGTTCACCGTATCGAACCAGAAGACCACCGTGATCTTCACCTTATCGCCGTTCAGCGCTTCTGCGATCACTTTCACGGGCTTTTCGGGTGTTTGAAGGATGTGGTCGAATGTATGAAGTGTTTCCCTGATGAGCTCTATTGCACCGGAAGCGTCGCCGGGGGCAACGTTGATGCTGAACGACTGGCTGAGATCATTGATATCCTTATACCTTGAAAGCGGATTTTTGATGATCATGGAATTGGGTACAAGAATGATCTTTCCCTCATCGGATTCGATGGTGGTTTGCCGCAGCGTCATGTTCTTCACCACGCCTTTCACATCCTCGCATTCGATGAGGCTTCCCACATGAAAAGGCCTGCTGAACGCAACGATGAGGCCGGCGAGAAAATTTTCCCCGATGTCCTTCAGCGCAAAGCCCACCACAAAAGTGGTGATCCCTGCACCGGCAAGGATCTTATTGGAGATGGTTCCCAGGCCGAGGATCCCCAACGCAAGCACCGTTCCGAGAATAAAGAAAACAGCCCACACGATCTTGCCGATGAAATTCGCGATCAGCGTATCCTTGGTCCGCCTGAGCGCGTATTTCGACGCGATCTTCGACAGAAAATTTGCAATGAACAGGGTGGCAATAAAACAGGCGATCCCGCCCAGCAGCGCCGGAAGGTAAGCCATGAAGTTACTCAGGGAAAGGTGGAATGTCTTCAGGAATTTATCGAACATGCAAACGAAAAAGCTTATTAATTCTTAATAATATGGAACACAAAAAAAGGCTTCACAGTAGAAAGCCTTTCCGAGATTTGTGTTTCCTTGCCACTATTACATCTCAGGCAATATGGCTGTATGAATATCTCTTACCTGCGTTGCTAAAAATCTTATGCCAGTCATTTCAGCCCGGTATAATTTTTTCCATGCAGCCGCGTATGAGTATAAATCCCAATATTATCGGCATAGCAGCAGGCGTGTTTACCTCGGCTGCCATGCTTCCCCAGCTCTTCAAGATCATCAAGGAAAAAAAAGCGGGAGATATTTCCATTCCCATGGTGCTCATCCTTCTTACCGGCCTTTCCCTCTGGATCTGGTATGGCTTCATGAAGGAAGACTGGGCCATCATCGGCACCAATATGTTTTCATTGCTGGTAAATCTCGCGATGCTGTTCTTCGGGTTCAAGTATAAGGACCGCTGAGGGCTCCGCCGCTGTTGCACAAATCACGAAACAAATATTTCCGTATATTTGAAAGCAACGAACCATTAGCACCACAGCATGAAACTACCGGCAGCACATACGCTTAAAAGCATCGCTTCAATCATACAATGCGAATTTGAGGGCAACGAAGATCACCTCATCACCGGCCTCAACGAGATCCACATGGTGGAAGCGGGCGACATTGTTTTTGTAGACCATCCGAAATATTACGACAAGGCGCTGGCCTCCAAAGCCACCACCATCCTCATCAATAAAAAAGTGGAATGTCCCGCAGGAAAAGCGCTGCTCATCTCCGACGATCCGTTCCGCGATTACAACAAGCTGGTGCGGCATTTTTACCCGCTCAACTATTCTTCAAAGCCACAAAGCGATACTGCACAGATCGGATTGAATACCGTGATCATGCCCGGCGTTTATCTTGGTAACCGTGTAACGGTGGGCGATAACTGCGTACTTCACCCGAATGTGGTGGTGTACGACGATTGCCACATCGGCAACAACGTGATCATTCATGCTGGCACCGTGATCGGAGCCGATGCTTTTTATTATAAAAAACGTCCCACACATTTCGATAAAATGATCTCCTGCGGAAGCGTGGTGATCGAAGACCATGTGGAGATCGGCGCTTTATGTACCATCGATAAAGGCGTTTCCGGCGTAACAAGGATCGGCGAAGGGACCAAGATCGATAATCATGTGCAGATCGGGCATGACACGCAGGTAGGCAAAATGTGCCTGTTCGCATCGCATGTAGGCGTTGCAGGCGTGGTAACCATCGAGGACGGCGTTACGCTCTGGGGACAATCGGGCGTGCGCAGCGACGTTACGCTCGGCAAAGGCGCGGTGCTGCTGGCACAGGCCGGACTGGGCGAGGACATTGCGGCAGGCAAAACCTATTTCGGATCACCGGCCGGCGAAGCAAGGGCGAAGATGAAGGAAGTGGCCGCGCTGAAAATGCTCCCCGACCTCATTAAGAAGATCAGCGAAAAATAGCATTTGACATTTTTTAGGGAAAACAGGTCGCCGCTATCGGGGATTTTGTCTAAATTTTGTAGCCTTCATAGCGCTAAAAAATTAAATTTGTATAGATACTAAAAACGCTGTATGGCAACTCCAGTAAATAAGAATTTATCGAAACGCATTAAGGACATAAAGCTTAATTCGTTATTGGAGATCACCAAGGCGATCAACAACAACTTTTCCACCGAACAATTACTGCAGATCTTCGAGGATGTGCTCGAGAACCAGCTGAACATCGGCAAGCTCGTGCTCTTCAGCAACGAGAATGAAAAAGGCTGGAAGTGCATCCTGAAATACGGCGTAGGAGCCGAATACAACGAGATCAACGTGGAGCGCGACCTGCTCCCGATCACCGAGATCGGCACCATTAACTTTTCCAAAAAGCAGCTCAACAAGGCCTTCGAGATCGTTGTGCCGGTATACCATAAATCGCAGCCGCTTGCCTATGTGCTTATCGGCGACCTGGAAGACAAGGTGGAAGTAAGTCCCGCCATCAAGCATTTGCCTTTCGTGCAAACGCTCACCAGCATTATCGTGGTAGCCATCGAAAACAAAAAGCTGGCGAAAGAGAATATCCGCCAGGCCGCGCTGCGCCGCGAGCTGGAGCTGGCTTCCGAAATGCAGTCGATGCTGTTCCCGAGCCAGCTTCCGCGCGACAACAAGCTCGACACTGCCGCCTTTTACCTCCCGCACCAGCAGGTGGGCGGCGATTACTACGATTTCAGCTGGCTCAATGAGAACGAATGCGCGTTCTGCGTTGCCGATGTTTCGGGAAAAGGCGTTGCCGCCGCGTTGCTCATGTCGAACTTCCAGGCGAACCTCCGGATCCTTTTCAATCATACCACCTCGCTCACCGAGCTGGTGAAAGAACTGAACACAAAAGTGATGGCGAGCGCAAAAGGAGAGAAATTCATCACGCTCTTCATCGCCAAATACAACCTCATCACGCGCACATTGACCTACGTGAATGCCGCGCATAACCCGCCGCTGATCGCAACGGAAAATTCCATCAGCAGCCTGAAGATCGGCTGCACCGGCCTTGGCATGTTCGACGAGATCACCAAGATCAAGGAAGGCATCGTAAACATTACGCCGGGCACTACCATTGTATGCTATACCGACGGATTGGTAGAGCTTGAAAATGACAATTCGGAAGATTTCGGGATGGATTCACTGAAAGAGATCATTAAGAAAAATCCGAAGCTGGACATGAAATCGCTGAACAAGCTGATCATGGAAACGATCATTACCTACAAGCAGAGTAAGCCGTATATTGATGACATCGCGCTTTTCAGCGTGCACATCTACTAATTATTCCATGCAGGATCATCGCGGTGTGCATCAACAACAACTCTTCTGGCATTAGCCTGAGCTTGTGTAAGGTTCAATGTTACCAATCCTAAATTATTTATTTCTGTAATGGACGCAGCCGCTGGTGTTAAAGCAGCCGCATGAGCTACATACTCATCGTATCTTACCCTGGTCAAAAGATGAGTATTAGGATCAGGAGATGTTTTACGATTGTCAGCCACGGCAGTAAGGTCATTCCATTTCTCATAATAGCTGAGCCAGAATAATCCCCTCTCATACCGTAAAGCAGCGTCGAGGCCGGTAGCAGGAGTATTTTCATATTCCCATTTGTGGGTTTCCATTTCAGACAGAGCTCTGTTCATATCATCATAAAAAAGATTCCTGTTAGTTTCAGCCTGATTCGCCGGCGCTGCATATGGCAGATAACTGTATAAACTAAACTCAACATCATCAGTACCACTTACATTATTAATATTTCCTCCCCAGCCCTGTTCCTTAGCATCGGTTCTCCTCGCCTGCGCAGCATGAATTAATTCATGTCTTATTGTGCTGTATAAAAGGGCCTTACTTGCATACGCCCCGGGACCAATCGTTATGTTAATTTCCTGCCAGTCCTGGCCATGGTTCTGGGTAGTTGCCAGTCCATAACCTCCCAATGCCGCATCATATGTAATATTCATATCAGGCGCTCCGCCGCCTGTTTCTGCTGCCGTTTTTCTCAATCCTGTAGCAATATTTGCTATCGAAGGCTCTGCAATCATTAAAGCCAGTATTGCGCCTCGTTGACCTGCAGGAGCAACACCAGCGGCCCAATGATAGGGTCCGCCGGTTATTGTTGCATCAAAAGCGTGCCCTAAAGCAGGTACCGGCGCGGCCGGGGCGGCAGCCGCTCCTTGGGCTGCCTGAGGCAAAGGTACAATAACAGCATCCTTTATATTAATCCTTTGTATTACCTGGCTGCAACTAATTGCTTCCTGCATTTTTCTTTGTACCACAGTACCGGGCCGGTTATCCACCAAATAAAAGGCAGAATTACTTTTCAATTTTGAAGCACCTTCAGTGGCTGCATTTGTGCTTTTTTGTTCTTTGTCCGCATATGCATTCATCAGTCATTATTTTTGATTGCCTGTACAGAAGAATAGCCATACAACTAACTAAGATATAACTTTCCTGGAATTGTCAATAAAAAAGCCTCTCAATAATGGGAGGCTTTTTTATGCTTTATTATGATCGGATGCATCTGTATCCAAAAAAGGCGTTTCCTCTTTTATTCCGGTTTTTCCCCTGTCGCTGTGGTACACATCGATGGCCACGATCATGGCTACAAATCCCCAGAAAGGAACGGAAGCTTTATCCGTATCCAGGAAGTTGTTGAGGGCGCCGTGTGTGATATACGTGATGAAGCCGAGCAGCGTGGTGAGCACGATCAGGCGCACTTCATAATCTTTCAGCGTATAATACAGGCGGAAGCCCGTTGAAAGCACACAAATAATAATAGTGACGAACGTAAGCAGTCCTAAGAAGCCGGATTCGCACAGCGGCCCGATGTATTCGCTGTGTGCATTTCCCCTGTCGCCCATGTTGGTGCTGATGATCGTTTTTTCCTTTGCGTGCTGGAAGGGTGCATATTCAAAGCTGTACGTTCCCGGTCCCCAGCCGAAGAACGGCCTTTCATTGAACATCCGGAAGGCCGCATTCCAGCGGTTGATCCGCTCCAGGTTGGATGCGTCGGTGGAAATATTCGAGATCGATTCAATATGCTTGTCAAAATCCTGCGAAGCATCCTGCCTGTTCTTTTCCAGCTTCATCACGATCTCCGTCTGGTAGGCGAAGGCAATTGCGGCAACACCCATAAAGGCGATCAGCAGCACGCGGAATTTCACTTTCATCTTTAACAGGATGAACGCGATCAGCGCTACCGCAAGGCTCACCCATGCAGCCCTCGTATAGGAGAAGATAAGGCCGAGAATATAGATCACCAGCAGCAATACCGCCGCAAAGCGGATGCTTGCCGAATACCTGCGGTTAAGGCAGAAGAACAGCAGCACAGGAAAGAACATCGCCAGCATGGCGCCGTATACCGTATGGTCGTTGTAGAAAGGCGACATGATGTAATTCGCGATCTGCTCATCGAAGTTCACCTGCGCATGGCAGATGAGGGTATACACAATGATCACCGCGAAAGGAATAAGGTAGAGCCAGATGAAGGTTTTGATATTGCTGTATTTCCTGAATAAGCGCGTCCCCAGGAAATAGAACACCACCACAAACCACAAGCGGGCGATCAGGAATTTAAAGGAAACGATCGGGAGATCGCTCGTGATGGACGTGATAAAGATCCAGGTGAGGTTCATCACCACGGCAATGGTAACGGGATGCCGGATCACATTTGCATCGAAGCTCAGCTGGTGAAGCTGCTTGAGCAGGAAGATGAGCATGATGCCGAAAATGATCGGCTCGGTGGGAAGGCTGAGCCCGAGGCCGCCTTCAAGATTCTGCAGGTTGATCGCAAACGGTGTGAGGAACACCACCATCATGATCAGCTTGTCGAGCGAGAATATCGCAAGCAGCACCACAAGTATTGCAGCTGGCACGAGGTTGAAATAATAGAATTCATAATAGGTGCACACCGCGTTGATCAGGATGAACGCGATGGCCAGTGTATAGACCCATTTTAAATTCTTTTCCTTGATCACGCCCGGTTCTCCTGAAATCTTTTCTTGAAATCGTTAAGAATGACCACGGCGAACAGGAACATGTTCGCTGCTACCACGGAGATAAGGACGATCAGCCAGCGAACCGGGTATGATTTCTTATCCGATGGGCTTGACGAAGACACAACGTAGGTATACGTGAATTTTTTATCGAGCTCTCTCAGTACGTTGTCATATTCGCCGCGCACTGCATTATAGCTTGCCAGAACTCCGTCATACATTACTTTCATCCTGTAATATTCGCCGCCTTTTTCTTCGAGGTTCCTCATCAGCACATCAATGTCTTTCGAGCCTCTTCCGCTTACAAGCGATTTCATGTATCCCTGGGTCACTTCCTTCACCTGGATATTGTAATCGAGGATCTGGTATTTCACGCGCAGCTCCTGCAGGCCTTTGTCAAGCGAGTCGAGCTGCTGTTTTTTCGCGTTCATCTGGCCTACGACAATCCTCAGCACCTCGCGCGATTTCTCCTTGTGCAGTGTGCTGATCTTGTTGTTCAGCTGGAAAATGATCTCATTTACCATATCGCTTGCCATCTGCGGGTCGGTGTCGGTCACTTCTATGTCAACCGACTCGTACTGGTTCTTTGCGATGTTCACAAAAGTGCGGTACATTCCGTACAGGGCAGCATGGCCTTCCTTCGCAGTAGTATCAATGTTATAGTGTTCGGCGAGCCTGAACTTCCGGATCACAGCATCGCGGATAAAGGTCGACTGCAGCATCTGGAGGATCTGCTCGGTGGTGCTCTCCTCGCTGAAAGGGACAACGTTGGCGGGGTATACGGTAGCGCTCGACTTATAACGTGGCTTGATAAAGAATTCACTTGAAAAGATGGCGGCTGCAGCAGCTGCCACCACGGTGATCACGATGAACTGAATTTTCCATTTTGAGAAGACCCGGATATAATAAAGGGCACTTAGTCTGTATTCTTCCATTAGAAGCGGTATTTATGAATTAACGTGTGTGTTTTCAGATGAGCGGAAAGCCGGGATTATCGTAAACGGAATTGCTTGATGTTCTCCACCAGCAATATCGTGATCACTGCGATGAGCAGCGACGACAGCGTTGACACCACAACGATCAGCCAGCGGATCGGGTATGATTTCTTTTCCGCAGGATATGCGTTGCTCACCACAAATTTCTGGGAAAGCACCTGCTCGGCATCCACCTTCGCCTCATCGTATTTCGATTTCAGCAGGTTCAGCTGCTTGCGCTGCATGTACATATTATCGCGCAGTGAAACGTAGGCGCTTCCGTATTTACCGATGATCTGTAATTTCTCCTCCAGCGATTTCATCGCACGCTGGTCGTTCTTCGCGATGGCGATCGCATACTGCTCGCTGGTCACCTCCGATTGCGACTCATAATCGAACACGCCGTAGCTGTTGATCATTTTCAGTGAATCCTCCATTGCGCGGATCTCCGCAAGCTTCGAAAGGTATTCGCGCTCCACGATCTTCATCGCTTCCCTTGCGCGGTCGTGCTGGATGCGTGTTTTCGTGGAATCGTGCAGGGCTGCAATGTCGTTCGCCATCATCGCCGCCGTGTCTGCGCTGTAGTCCATCACTTCGATCTTCACCGACATGAACTCGGTGCGCTTGAAGCTGATGTTCTGCAGGAACTCATCGTATAATTTGGTACGCTTATAAGGGTCTTCCGGGTCGATCCCGTAATGCTCCATTAAATGGTACTTTTCGCAAATGCGGCTGCGCACCTCATCGGAGCTGAGTACCTGGAGCATCTGCTCCGCTTCTTCCTCCTCGCCGAACTGGAGCACATCCTCCTTGCTGGTGGCATTATCGCTCAAAAGGGCTTTGGAGATGGAATTGGTGGTGGCAGGGAAAAGAATAACGGTGGATTTGTATTTTTCCTGGATGGTAAGGGCAATGATGCAGGAAATGATAAATGCTGAAACTCCAACAATCGCTAATTGTTTGCGCCATTTGTAGATGAAAAATAATACATTCAGTGAATTGAAATCATCTGGCGCTGAAGTTCTCTTATTCATATTTCGGGTTATAAATTTTCACTTAGGACGACAAAATTAGAAAAATTTGCTAAACCGCCCAATTAATAGGCACTTATCCATATTTCAGCAGGCGGTAGATCCCTTTTAAGCTGATGATGCCGGTGATGAAGGCCCATAAGCCGCAGGAAATCACCATAATGGCGAATTTTATCATCCAGTGCGAATGCAGCAGCTCGTGGCTGGCGTAGTTAATGGCGATCACGCCCACGGTGTACATAATGAGGGTGTTGATAAGCCTGTAATTCACCTTGAACTTAAAGATCCGCTGGGCGATCAGCACCTGGATGCCTGCCGTGAGGAACTGGGTGATCATGCTGGAAATGGCCGAGCCGAAGGCTTCCAGCCGGTGGATCAGGAAGTAATTGAGCGTTACATTAAGCACCATCCCGAAGGCAGCCATGATGTTGAGCTGCTTCATATTGCCGTTGGCCGTGAGCAGCGTCCCGAAAATATAGGTGGTGGACACTGCGATAAAGCTCAGCATCAGGAGGCCGAAAATGCCCGATGACTGGTGCAGATGCTCGGCATACACGGCGAGCGATTCTTCCGGATGCCGCGGATACAGCATCTCCATGAGCTCTTTTCCGTAAAAAGCGCAGCCCACGCCTATCACAATGGCCGGCGTAAGCAGCAGCGTGCTGATAAGCTTCACCAGCGGCTCCACGGATTCCTTGTATTTCAGCATCCTCGAGAAAACCGGCAGCAGCATCCCCGCCGTGAGGAAAGCGATCATATTGGTGGCATCCAGCAGCCTGAACGCCTGGGCATAGATCCCCGACTGCACATCCCCGTCGGGCAGCAACCGCTCGATCATCACCGAGTCGATCCGGTTATAGAACGACATCAGCAGGGTAAGAATAGCAAAGGGAAGGCTCTTTTTGAGGATCATCAGCGAAAAGGGGAAATTCCACTGGAACCTGAAGGAATGTGTTTTGCTCAGGATAATGATAAAGGCGGTAACGGCGCTCACGAGGTAAGCGAATGTTTGCGCATACACGAAATACATGATCCCGTCGCCGTCAGGGTCGCGCAGGATGCCCGTTTTCAGCATAACGATGCACAATACGATCATGATCGAGCGGTCGAGCACCGACACGATGGCATCGGTCTTGAACAGGTGAAGCCCCGCCAGATTGGAGCGCAGGTAATTGATGAAGAACAGCAGGAACATGTTAAAGCCCTGCACCAGCAGCAGCTTCATGAGGCGCGTATCATAGCCGATCAGGAACCCGGTAACGATCACCACCACAATGTAGATCAGGGCAAGAATCAGCTTCAGCGTGAACAGCCCCGAAAAATGCTTGGTGAGCAAGTGGTTGTTCTGCGCGATGTTCTTATTGTTGAAGTTGGTGATCCCGAAATCCAGGATAATGGTAAGGATAAAGGAGAAATTGAAGATCGCAAAATAGGCGCCGAATTCCGCCGCCCCCACTTCCAGCTGCACCGCCCTGTCGAACCCGAGGATGTAAACGGATTTGATCAGCAGGTTCAGTACGAGTAAAAAAGCAAGATTGGTTACGAACTTCTTTTGCATCAGGTAAAAATAAGTATTTTAGGCAGGTATGAAGATAAAATTCTGCTTCATGTGATGGGAAGGATCGAACAGCACCAGCTGATCGTTCACGGCCACATAGGTCCTGTAGTTCAGTGAATTGAAAAGGCCGAAGCAGTTGTAACGGTTCTCATTGTCCCAGAGCTCGGCATACACCACCGGCCTGTGCTTCGCGATCAGCTTTTTAGCGCCGTCGAGCACAAAGAACTCGAAATTCTCCACATCTATCTTGATCGCGCTGATGCGCCTGCCCGCTTCCAGCTCCTGCATATTATCGAGCATTCTCAGCGGCACACGGAAGCGCTCACCTTCATTATTTTCGGGGATCGATTCATGCACCACGTGGCTCAGGCCCTGCATCCGCACCGCGCTGATCACCGGCATCACCATTTCCGCAGTGCCTTCCGAATTGCCGAGCGCCACCTCAAAAAGCTTTACATTCTTCAGCTTAAAATAGCGCACGATCCGGTTAAAGGCCTCAATATTATTGGGCATCGGCTCGAAGCTGTACACCATCGAATCTTTGATCCCCGCGAGGTGAACCGTCATGATCCCGATGTTGGCGCCGATATCCAGCACGGCTGTGCCTTCCGGGATCAGCCCCATGAACTGGAAAAAATCCTTCTCCTTCCTGTCGCGCTTTAAGGTGTAGATCTTAAAAAGCGAAAAAATGAACAGATAGTTTTTAAATCCAAAGAGTTTATGCAGTATGTATTTTGCAGCATTTTTCATCCGGGCTGTAAAAGTATAAATAAATCCTTATTTTCGCTGCTTCACATGGAAATCGTAGTCAATACCCGCCTATTACTGAAAAACAAGCTGGAAGGTATCGGCTGGTTCAGCTATGAAACGCTCAGACGGATCACGGTTGCGCATCCCGAGCATCACTTCATTTTCCTGTTTGACCGTGAGCCTGACGAAGAATTCTTCTTTTCCGGCAATGTGACCCCGATCATTCTTTCGCCGCAGGCACGGCACCCTGTGCTTTTTTACCTCTGGTTCGAATTTTCAGTAGGCAGCCTGCTCAATAAGCTGAAGCCCGACCTGTTCCTTTCTCCCGACGGGTACCTTTCGCTCCGCGCCCATTGCAGGCAGCTGCCGGTGATGCACGACCTCAATTTCGAGCATTATCCGAAGGACCTTACATATCTTGTACGTAAATATTACAAATACTTTTTCCCCCGCTTTGCGCGGAAGGCCACGCGGATCGCCACGGTGTCGGAGTTCTCGAAATCCGACATTGTAAAAACCTACGGCATCAGCCCCGAAAAGATCGATGTGGTGTACAACGGCTGCAACACGGCTTATCTCCCGGTTTCACAGGAAGTGCAGCGGCTCACAAAGGAAAAGTACAGCAAGGGAAAAGAGTATTTTCTTTTTGTAGGCGCGCTCCATCCCCGCAAGAACATTTCAAGGCTGTTCAGGGCTTTCGATATTTTTAAGAACAGCTCCGGCAGCGATGCAAAGCTGGTGATCGTAGGTGCGAAATACTACTGGACCAGCGAGATCAAACAAACCTACCTGGGCATGCAGCACAAGGCGGATGTGGTGTTTACCGGCCGTGTAACCAGCGAGGCACTGCGAAACATTCTCGGCTCAGCCCTTGCCCTTACCTATGTACCCTATTTTGAAGGCTTCGGGATCCCGATCCTGGAAGCAATGAACACGGATACGCCCGTGATCACCGGGAACGTAACCTCCATGCCCGAAGTGGCGAAGGATGCCGCCTTGCTGATCGACCCTTTTTCGGAAAATTCGATCGCTGACGGAATGCTCCGGATCCACAATGAGCCGGAACTGCGGAAATCGCTGGTAGACAAGGGAAGGCAGCGCAGGCAGGATTTCAGCTGGGATAAAACAGCCGCCGCCCTCTGGGAGAGCATTTTAAAAACAACGGGCTCTTAAAACCCTTCCG
>Ga0157372_10001485_pt1 | contig 25484 bp, 11 predicted proteins | sample C55metaG_FD_115307 | JGI IMG/M metagenome (GOLD analysis project Ga0157372, IMG submission 115307) | Corn rhizosphere microbial communities from Kellogg Biological Station, Michigan, USA - C5-5 metaG | ecosystem: Host-associated > Plants > Roots > Rhizosphere > Soil | place: USA: Michigan...
CATCCGCCGTCACCGTCCAGATCTCATATTCCCCACTCTCATCGGCAAGCAGGGCAAGGGCGTGATCATTGACAAACTGCACTCCCTTATACCGGATGCCGCTCCGCCGGTTGATCTCCACCCACCGGTCGCTCTTCGCCGGCGAGACCAAGACCCTGCCCCCGGCTGATCAGCGCCACATAGTTACCGTTTGGCGAAAGTGCGCTAAATGTTACCGAGGCAGCCGGGCTCTTTATCCACCGCGGCTTGCGTTGATCGAAATCCGATACCAGCCGGATATCCAGCACCTTCTCCGTTCCCGCAGCCGCATCAAAAAGCCAGATATCCGCCCCTTTCTGGTACACTACCGACCCCGCGTACATCGATGGCGATCGCAAGTCCCAGCCTTTCGAAAACGTATGTTGTTTCAACCCCTTCCCGCCGGTATCCATCGACCAGAGATTCATCGTTCCGTCCCGGTCCGACAGAAAATAGATGCGGCCGCCGTACAACATCGGCCGGGTGCTCGTTCCATCAAAATCGCAGGTAAGACAGGTGGCTTCGTTCTTCCCATCGAACTTCCAGATCTGTTCGATATTGCCGCCTTTATAGCGCTTCGTCTGGCTCCCCTGGAAGGGCCAGCGGGTGAAATACAGGACACCCGACTCATCATAACAACCATCGGAACCCGTCGCCAGGGGAATCGGCTGACGGGAAAGGGTGGACGCATCCAGCCGGACCAGCTGGGTCGAAGGAAGCTTATCGTAGGTAGAGGTCCGGTACACCACCTTCCCATCATGGGTGAAGCAGGTGGCCTTGATCGACCCGTCGAAATCGTAGGTCAGCCGTTTCGGCACGCCGCCTTCCATCGGCATGCAATACAGTTCCGGCACGCCCTCATATTCGCCCGTGAAATACAGGGTCTTGCCATCCGGCGAGATCAGCGGCAGCGTCTCCAGCCCCTCATGCGTCGTCAGGCGCGACGCCAGCCCCGAGCCCAGGTCATATTTCCAGAGGTCGCCCTCCGCAGTAAAGACGACCGTATTCTTGTAAATGGCGGGAGTGCGGTAATAGCCCTTTTGCTGGGCGCTGGCGCCCATCGATAACAGGACAAGTAGCAGTGCGGCGAGAGTTTTGGCTGGCATAACGGCATAAAATTATGCCCGGAATTTAGGACAATTCCGCCAAATCGATCCGCCGTTAGTCAAGCACCACATCCTTTATTTTCAGAATCCCATTGATCTCCTTCACCGCCAGGTGAACAACGATCCGATCCGGGGTCTCGCTAAAAGAAACGGCATACAGATCCTTATTCGGAACCCTCTTCACCTCCAGGCTCCTGATCCATTCCAGCTCGACATCCTGCGCCTTTAAAAAAGGATCATAGTCCAGCGAACCCGACCACTTCTTGTCATTCAGCCGGGCAAGCAGCTTCGCGTCGCAATTGGCCTTCAACAACGGTTGCAGCTTCCGCTCATCCGTCGGATATTTATTCAGTGTCCGGATATATTTCGTATAGAACCTCCTTAACATCGCAAACACTTCTTCGTCCGAAGGCTGGGCCCGCACAAAATCAAACTTCGCATCGAATCCTTCCTGCACCAGCTTCCACTTCCCATGCACCAGCGCTTCACTGCTCACCGGCTTCAGCCGCCCGGCCCGCGTCACGAGTTTATATCGCCGCCCGGCCGCACGAATGGTCAGCGTGTCCCCCACCTGCTGATACGCGCCGGCCGACTCCTTCCCCAGCACGCAGGAATACGTCACCACCTTATGACCGGGCTTGAACCGCAGCCGGTCGGTGCACTGCTGGCCCGTCTTATTTTCCCACCGGGTATTGACGAGCTCCTCGGCAGCCCTGGCCTTGGGTCCACCCGTGGGGGTAGCATAAAGCTGCACGATCAGAAAAAGCGAGTGGGTCAATCCGGTTATCATAGCGCTTATCGATTTGAATGATCAAACGTACCGCGTCTTATAATATTACTCCCGATAAAACGTTTTTCTCTTATGAAAAAAATCCTATCCCTCATCACCGCAGCGGCTTTATTAAGCCTGCCGGCCTGTAAAAAAAGCAGCAGCAACCCTTCCAACACCTCCTCCAGCACCAGCGCATCCCTCAACGGTACGGCTACGACCTTCACCTTTACGCAAGGAGTTGAATTGACCGGACTTCAAATTGGAGTAACAGGTTACAACCTTGTCAATGGCGATACCGTCTACTTTGGAGTCTCCGTGCCCGACTCCGCAAGACTCAATGTTCCGTATACCATCACCAACTGGGCCAATCTCCAATACTGGGATAGAAATCACACCTTCGAATACGATTCCTGGCTCGCCTATCCCGAAGACCATGGCAACGTAACGCTCACCGGCTGGGATAAAAACGCCAAAATCATCACCGGCACCTTCGAAGGAGTACTCTACACCTCCGTCGGCCTCGGAAATTGGGCAAACGACAGCCTCGTCATCACCAACGGCAAATTCAACGCCTCCTATACCTCAAAAAAGCCGTAAACCACATCTCAAAAAGGCCGAAAACCCTATCTCAAAAAGGCCCCAAAATAGTGATCCCGGTCCGCAATCAGCGACCGGGATTTTTTATCCCTGGCCGCACACCCCCGACATGCCGCGGCGCCTCCCCCATGATAACGATGCTCTCCACCCGCAATGAATCCGGCACATCGGCAATAGTTGACACCCCTTCGAGCAGGCGCGAATTCGGCGAAAGCCCCGAGACATCCAGCTGAACAGACAGCTCACTGTCGTTTTTCAATTTTCCGGCCGGCTGGTCTTCGTCTGTCCGGCGGCCTGGCTGTGAGGAAGACCCAACCCGTGCCCGAGCTCGTGAGCCGGAGTGGTGGAGCCACCCAGATCGTCATAGGTGTTAAACCAGTAGGAATTCGCGCCGAGAGACTGGGTGAAGCTGCTGTTGCCGGTGGCCGCCCCCTTCTCGATCCGGATGAAATTATTCTTGCTTCCACGACCACCCAAAAGCCTCATATCTCCTGGTAGGTCTCAATACTCGTAACAATACCATTCTTCGTAAAAAAATGGATAAACGCATCGGTGGCCTGGCACCGCACCCGCACCAATTCCGCCTTTTCGGCCTTCATCGTCCGGCATGATGCAGGGAAATATTTGCACAATACGCTCACGGGATCACCCACCTTCACCGAATCCGCGCCGTACCGCCATGCAAACGCTCTCGTCCTCAACTTGAACCCATAAAAACTGCCGTCATCCAACACCTCCAGGATCGTACGATCATAATGATACTCGAACCAATGGTCATCGTTTGAATCGTTCCGATACTTCGTGATCTTCTGCGGCTTCCCGATCTTCCTCAGAATGTCCTTCTTCGTCCCCGAAATCGGCACGCCATTGATCTGCACTTTCTGATAGTTGACACTGTCGTATTTCTTGAAGAAAGGCACTTCCTGTGCATAAAGCCCGCTCCAGAGCAAAGAATGAATTAGAAGAATGATCAACCGGTGTCTCATATTTCCTGATAGGTGAATATAATAGATAAGAAGACGAGATTTTTGGTAAAATTACTCGATCGCCGTATCATATCGCAGGTAGCGCTTCTGATCATCAAAGGTCAGCATGATCCTCGACTTGTCCGACCCCTTGATGACTTTGTTCGCGACGCACACACTTTCGAAATAATAAATGACGATCGACTTGCCGGGGTATTTCTCTTCCGCATTGGGTGGACCCAGCACCTGCAGTATTTCAAGCTTATTCTTTTGCGAAAGGGAATACCCCTTCAGCAGCCGTTCGAAAGACCCGATGTTCCGCACATGCTGACAACCCACGCTGTCCTCCCGCCATTGTTTCAACAGAAGGGCCAGGCTGTCGGTCCCGGGAGTCGCCGCTGAGTCCGCCCCTGCCGTCACGGCATGACCAGCCGGCACCGTAGTGCCAGCCGGCGTTCCCCCACCCGATTGGCAGGCGCAAAACAATACCGCTGCAAAAAATAACTTAGTGACCATATGCATGAATACCGCCTGCACGCAAGATCTTATCAAAAAGATATTTACTTAGAAATCCCGGCAGCGCACAAGCCATAATGAACAGCACCTTATAGGGAACAGTCCCGATGTCCCGCAGCATGACCTCGAAGAACACGGCCATTCCGGCGAAGTATATGGCATTCTTTTTCCCGCGGGAAAGCTTCAGGGCCCAGGCATAGTTCACAACGATTACGATAAGCCACTCAAAGATTCGGAAATCCAAAAGTGAATTTAATGAGCTTCCCGTCCCTGAAGACGTATTCAGCATCATAGATCGGCATATTATACCTCGTCAGGATATTGTTTACCGCATGCTTGTCGGTTATGCGATATTTCAGGACAATATTCCCCTTCTCCACCGATCGCTTATACTTCTGTCCCTTGAGGGCGACAAGCGAATCCTGGGTCATTCCTACATGCACCCCGCTCTCCGTCGAAAATGAAGCAAAGCTTGTAGTCTTGAATCCCTTCCTCTTCGCCTTCAGCGCCCCAACCTCGAATTCGTTAAAAGAATTCCCGTTGGCGCCATCGAGATGATAGAGGATAAGATACTCGGTATTGGTCTTGTTCGCCAGCTGGATCCTCGTAGCCTGTTCGTCTTCGATCATGTTCTTTCGCTGGTCGCCGATGCTTTGACGGATCGAAGCGGCATCGATCAGCTTAAGTGTGTTGTTCACGGTGGTATCCATGCTCATAGCCGGCCTGGCTGCGGTGGGGCGCTGCCCCATGGCAGCGCCCGAAATCAGCAGTAAAAATGTTAATGTCTTCATATTAATTTCCTGGATGTGGATCATGCGTTTTTTTATTTCCATTCACATCGCAATCCGACAGGTTCGGATTGCCGGTAATGTTCACGTTGACCTTTAACGTCGCACCGTCTTTCAGGTACTCCGTCATCTTGGTCTGGAAGTCCACCAGCCTGGTCTTGGTTTCCACGAGGCCAATGCAACCCGATGTACCCGGCGTCTCCTCACCGTCGGGATGTATCCGCAAGGCGTCCCGGCATTTACCCGTATTATCGTTAAGGGTCACTTTGAATCCGACTCCTTTCCTCACCATACCATGCTGCGAAGTCGGGTCGATCCGCGAAGCCGTATACGTATCGTTCGGGATGGAACCTACTCCACTCGGCCCGCTATCGACCGTATAGCTGGACAAGGTGGTGACATTCCCCTCCTCATCGGTGGCATTGATCTTGAGCGTTCCCTGAGACATTTTCTTGTTATCGGGATTCATCTTCCCGGTATAGGAGAGCGAAAGGGTTACCTTCTTGACCGTGACATCACCGCCATTTTTATCCAGCGATTCGTCATCATACCCCGATATCATATACACCTCGTGTTTCTTTGACTTTATCCGCTGTATCAGGTTTCCCTGCTGATCGATGATGATGATATCGGTTGGCTTCAAACCTTCCGGGTCGATGAAGCGGATCGGATTGTTGAATGCATAGTTATATGGACTCCAACCAGCCATCTTATCCCCCATCGGGTCGGCACTGGCCCAGATACTCGTCCTGGGATTGTAATACCGCGCCCCATAATAATACAGCCCGGTCTCCTCATCCAATTCCTTCCCACTGAAAAGATACGGTATCCTTTCCGAATTACTATGCTCGTCCACAAAGGTTTCGCCAAAGGCGAAATATTCCATATGCTGGTACACTTCTCCACTGGCATCCGTCACATAACTGGTGCTTCCGAGGTGGTCCGGATGATAGAAATACAGGAAATCCCCCCCGGTCGCGCCGCCGGCTGCACCGGTGTTCTTGTAATGGCCATAAGCATAATGATTCCCGTTATTGTCCGGGTTCGCATTGGCCCACGGCGTACCGCTGCCGGTCGCGCCTCCGCCGGTCGCGCCTCCGGAAGCCGAACTGCCCCGCGCGTCGGCGCCCGTAACCCCCGAGGCCGAAGGGTCGTTACCCTGCAAAGTCTGCAGATCATTCGTTATTCCCGTCTCGAGGGCCTTTTCCTTTTTCGACCAGGAGATGCTGTCACCCGCATCCGTGGAGCCGACCTGCTGGGCCCAGCCGTGTTCCAATCGGGTTGCGATCCGCTGACTTTCGATAAAATAATGATTGGAATATTCACCACTCTTCACAACGAGATAAGGATTCACATACACGGTAAAATTGCCAACCCCGCCCGAGCTGCCGCTGATATCCCCATTCACATAAACGGTCTGACCGGCTCCGGCACCCTTCAATACCCTCGCCCCGCCGGCATCATAGGTATAGCTGTTGAGCTGCCCGTTCACCGACACGCTTCGCAGGCGATCTTCCTCATCCCAGATGTTCTTCTGGCGCTGTCCCGTTTGATCGTCCGTCCAGCCCATCTGGTTGCCATCGGCGTCATACGTATACGTTTGCCGGCCGATATGCGTTGCGGTATGAGGCTGCTTCGCATCATAGGTATAGGAATAGTCATAGGTCGTCTTTTTCTGCGCGATCCACTTATTGTTTCCATTCGGACTCTTGTCGTGGGTCTGCGTCTTGTGGGTGATGCTGCCCACACTGTTATATTCCAGGGTCATGCTATAGCGATCGTCCTCATGCGGCGCCTTGTACTGGCCACTCGCCGTGGTTAGCCGGTAGAGGTCGTCATACGTGTAACTGTATTGCGAGGACCCGCCCATCAGGTTGCTCGAAGGCACGGGCGCATTGTTGGTCAGACCCAGGATATTGTCCACCTTGTCATAGGTGTAGGTGTTGTCCATCATGCGCCGGCCATTGCCGGTAGTGGCCACCAGGTTCTGAAGCCTTCTCCGCACCGACTCGTAGGTATAATTTGTTTCAGTACCATTGGCATATTGGAGGTAAAGCCGGGATTCGAACTTGTCCCAACCCAGCTGTTGTACATAGTTGGTCACCTGCCCGCTCCGGTTGCCGCTCATGCTCAGCAGCAGTCCACCCACATTGTAAGTATAGGACACCACTTCGCTGTCCGGGTAGATCATCGACGTCAGCCGGTTCCAGGTATCATAGGTCCATTGTGTCACATAGGTCCGCTGCCCGAACCGGGGAATGACGATCGTCCGGACATTCTTCACCGTCTCACCCAGGAGTCCATAAGAAAACTCCTGTGCACCCGATCCGTCCTCCTGTACCACCACCCGTCCCGCCCGGTTGAAGGGGGCGCCGGCAGCGCCATACGTGTAGTGCACATTATTCTCCGGATTCCGGGGATAGACGATGTCCGATACCCGATTGAAATCATAACTGTAGGAGATCGCCATTTTATCCTTGCCCAGATCAGCCGTCACCAATTGCGTGACGTTGCCTGCCGGATCAAAACTATACTGGCTGGTTCCCTGGTCCGGATGCACCCGGCTGACCTTTCTGCCCAGCATGTCGTATTGCAAAGCCGTAGTGGCGCCAATATCGTCAGTGGACGTCAGCTGCTGGTTCATTGCGTCATAGGTAAAGCTGGTCCAGACATCCCCATTGGCGGTAAGATGCCTGCGCGCAGTGGACAGACCCCGAACATTGGTAAACTGCTCGAATATCTTCCCATTGGCGTCCACCGTTCTCGTACTGAACTGGGTCTGCTGCTGCCGGTCGTTGCCAAAGCCATAGGTATGCTGCGTCACCGATCCGTCCGGCAGGGTAGTGGTCAACACCCGGTTGAGGACATCATAGGTGGTCAGGGTGGGGGCAATATTATCGAAGCCGGCATTGAATACCGTGTCGCTCCCCTTGTCTTCGGTCACCGGATAGTAACCGGCCGTTTGGCGGCCAAGGCCATCGAACAGGATGCGGCCGGAGACGATCATCTGTTCTTTATCGGCCTTCCTCTTGCCCTGGAAGATCGCGCCGTCCTTCTTGGTCTGCAGCAACCTGCCCAGACCATCCACAAAGGTCACCGTCTCCAGGTCATTGCCCGGATGGGCAGGATCATAGTGCGCCGTATGGGCCCAGGGAACGGCGGACAGCGGGTGATAGTCGAACCGGATGGTGTAGGGTACCCCGGCCGCCAGTTCATAAGGACCTGTTATCTGCGTAACGCGCCCCATTCCGTCCAATTGGTACCGGATGGAATTATTGTTCAGGTCCGTCGTGCTCAGCGCCACGTCGAACCGGAAGTCATAGCTGGCCTGCGAACTATAACCATAGCTATTGCTCGTTTTGACGTTGAATTGATGCACCTGGTCATCGTATATATAATCCTCCCGGAATCGCTGGCCTTTGGCATTCGCGGGTCCCGTAAGGGAGGTCAGATTACCGTAAACGTCATACCCCATGTCACTCACCGCCATCGTCCCGTCCTGAAGGTATTGGCGTATCTCCGTCACATCCCCCGTCTGGGTATCTATCGTGCTTTCCCGCTTACGATAGGTGACTCCCGATCCGGTCACCAGGATCGATTTCGGCAGGCCGACAATGTATTTGTCCGGTACATTGAAATACGCGACGCTTGCACTGACATCATCAGCCGTACCGGCGTCACCAAAATCGGTGAATTGGATAATATTCCCGATCGCGTCATAACCATAGGTGACATAGGTAATCTTACCCGGATTCGGTTGTCCCTCATAAAACAGGTGGTCCGTCCGGCTCAAACCCACAAAGGCTGCACCGGCGTCATTGGTCTTGTAAGCATCGGGAAGCACCGTTCCCGTATGGATATCGTGAAGTTCATAGGTGTTGTCCGTCTCCCGCCATTTCTTCCCATCGGCGCTTTGCACCAATTCGGACAACACCATACCCTTGGTATAGAAATTGTCATTGCCATAGGTTTCCGTCGTTGTGATATATACTGAATTATTATGTGCGGCATCATGGCTGCTCGTGCTGACCTTCGCAAATCCAAAGAACTCCCGCTCGTCACGGTCAAAATGCCCACCCGCATAGTCAAAGGTCGTTAACAAGGTATCCGGTCCATCCCCCTTGAACCCGTCAAAGACCTTGACGGAAGCGAGAGTCCAAACGCTATTCGGCATGTCGTACGTATTACCGACCCGCTGGTAGTCCAGCGTAAACACCGCCCCCATCGGCCGGGTCACCGTCCGCAACAGGTTCGTCCGCCCGATCGTCGACAAGGCCACCGTCAGGTTATTATCCCTCGTACTGTTGATATAATCCGGGTAACCGTCGCCGTTGATGTCCTGCATCTTGATCAGCTCCCGCGACATCCCATCCTCCGCATTCACACTCGGGTTGATCGTCAGCTTCACCCCCAAAATGTCAAAGCCCACGGTAAAGGCCACATTGGCCGATTCGGTCGTCCCGCTGCTGGCACTGATCGCCGTTGCACCCGTCCAGGTCAGCACCTGCGTACTGAACCCGTTACCGGTGTTGAGCCGCACCTGCAGGGCAGTCGAACCACTGCTGGGCGCCGGCGCCATCACCCAGTCGGGCAGACCGTCGCCATTCATATCCTGCAGGGAAACGCTGGCCGCATTGTCGCTCCGGGCCAGGCTCACCCCCACCGAGATACTGTTCTGCGCCCAGTTGAAGCCCAGGCCCACCCCCCCGCTAAAAGAGTTGCTGCCCCCCTGCTGCATCTGGTCGAAGCCCCAGTCCTCCTCCGGTCCAAACCCATACCCCAGGTTCATCGCCACCAGGTGATTCCCCTGGTTGACGCGATCGGGCAATCCGTCCCCATTCATATCCAGGTACAGGAAGTTGGCCTGGTTGGAGCCGATATTGACCCCCACATTCCCTGTCACACTGACCTTGGCCGAGCCCGCATTGGTCGTCGCCGTGCCCCCATCCACCTGCTGGTCTCCCTCCGGCGTGTTCCGGAACACCGACGTGGGGATATAGGCCGAACCCGTCAGCCCCACCCCATCCACACTGCCGGCCGTCTCCTGGATCGACCCATTCGACAGCGTCCGGTTCGACAACCCACCCCGGGCATTGGTATATTGGATCAGGTTCTGACTCACGATATCCGGATACCGGTCCCCGTTCAAATCTATAAAGTCCGTCAGCGACTTCGACGTGCTGCTCGAATGACTCTTGCTGGCCCCTGCAGGACCTGCATTCACCCCAAGGGTATAAGAAACACTCGTCACCTTGCTCACCTTGTCGATGCCGGGTGACCCCGTACCGCCACCGGTGTTTATCGTCAGCGGACTCACGTCCTTCTGCCCCTGACGGCTGCTGCTCATATTGATCCCCTTCACAAACACCTCCGGATCATACCCCGCCCACCGTTGCTGGCTGCCATTGGCCATCAGGATGATGAACTGGTCTTTCGTCGGATCGTAGGTCTGTGAAGTGGTCAGCTGGTCCCCCGACTGCTGGGACAGCGTATTGACATCCAGGTTATTCGTTTTGGAAGCTATCTGCTCACTCGGCTTCAGCTGACCCTCATCGATCGGCAGCGTCTCGAAACCATTGTTGCCGTTCCACGCAAACTGCCCCCAACCCCGGTAGAAGCTGCCGAAGATGAGGTCTTCCTCCTTGCCGTTCTTCGGCACACTCGTCCAGAGGCCCGCCGGCACGGTCGCCGCCACATCGCCGGTCAAGGTCGCCGACGCGGTCGTGATCGCCGCAGCCAGACCCGCGTCCACCACATGATATTCTACAAATAATTGATCTCCGTTGTGAACACTCACATTCAACGCATAATTACCCCCTTGCACCACGCCGTTCTGCACGGGTATATTCACCTCCCCCAACAGCTTTCCCGGCGCCTTCACGGAGAACACGATGGTTCCCGTCCCGCTCCCGATCGCCAGCTGTGGCGTCACCGTAATAGTATGCACGTTCGCATCTCCCAAAACCACATTGTACGGCAAACTCGGCTGGAACCCAGCCGCCAGGATGGTATACTTCGGCACCGCCCCTGTCTGGATCGTCGTCTGCGTTAGGTCGATCGAAGGATCGGCCGTCGACATATACGTCATTACCGGCTGCCAGGACACATTCGCCCAGTCAATATTGGTCGGTGAAGAGACCACAAAAGAGTACATGTGCGAATTGGTCACCGCAATATTATCCAGGGAGATCGTCGTATTCACCGCCTGATCTTTGGGATACGTATGCTGCCACATCGTGGTGCTCGTCCCCGACCCGCTCTCCACCATCATCAGCGTCACATCATCGGTCGTCACCGGCTTGACAAATGCCCCGCCGATATGCACCGTCCCGTTCACCGGCGCCGATACCAGCTGCGGACTGCTGAGCACAAAATCCTTGCCCGCATCAAAATGATACAGCGTCTTCCCATTGGCATCCGCCACGGAAAGATCCTGCCCCACGTAATCGATCACCGGCTCCCAGCTCACCGAGTCGTATGACCCGTTCTCGATCGAGCCCACCCGGAAATAGATTCTATCCCCTTTCTGCACGGTAAGCCCGGTGAGTCCCGCCGGCTGATGCACCGAATAATCATCCGCGCCGATTGTCTGGCTCCACATCTCCGAACCCCGTAACTGCACCGCCACCCGAACCCCGTCCGCCGGCGTCGTAGCCCGCTCCGGATCGTTCGAAGCCAGCAGTTGCACCGGCGCCGTTACATTTATCGTCCCGCTATACGGCGCCTGCCACATCCGCACCACATCCTGCAACGGATTCTGCGCAATGGCCTGCTGCCGGTCGCTCTCCGCCTGCGCCGGATCGATCAGGTTCTGACTGATCGTCACCCCCGCAAAGACCGGACTCGGCGTCCCCACACTCGTCGGCGTAAACGTGATCTGCCCCGTCGTAGGGTCGATATGGTTGAAGTACACCTGCCCGTCTTTTACGATATCGGGCAGCTGGTCCCCGTTGGCTTCCGTAAAATAGATCGTCGTCTTATTTGTCGTACTACCCGCATTGGCGCCCGCCATCAAGGCCGACAGCGCGATCGCCTCCAGCCCCACCGTATAGCCGGAACTCTTGTCCTTCTGAAAGACGTTCAACCCCGTGATCGCGATCCGGTTCCCAAAGGTCGTCGCTCCGCCTGGACCCGACTGGTTCGGCCGGTAATAAAGCGCGTCCGTCCCCGGATCGTAGAATAATTTATCCGGCAACCCGTCGCCATTGATATCCATCATCGTCAGCAACCCCTTGCTCGACGACGAAGAATAACTGAACGATCCGCCGACTGAGTTCAGCTTGTCCCCCGGACTGCCAAAACCTACCGATACCGTCACACCCCCGCTCAGATCGACATTCGAGGTTCCGCTCAACGCCGAAGCCTCATCCGTAAACCCGTTGATATGCGTCAGCATCCCCCCATGCACGTTGTCCGACCCCACCGCCCAGGACTCAGCCGTCGCCAGCGGTACCAGCGTACCACCCGAAGCAATATCATTATAATAATCAAACGTATGCTGGTTGAAAAATTTCCCCGCCGCATCGAATTGACTGATACCGGACAATAAAGTCTTATAAAACGCCCCGGTCGTATAGTTCAGCTCATAATGCCGGATATCTACGCCATCCAGCTGTACATCGATCCGCCGGAGCAGGTCCGCCGTCACCTGCTTGAATCCGTTGATGCCAGTGATCCCCACATCCTTGCGCGTCACGCCTCCGTCGACATCGCGGTCACGCCCAAACAGAACACTGTAGCGTCCTTCCGTGCCGTTGTTCCCGGTATAGGTAATTTTGCTGATATAGAGTTGCACTCCCATCACCGAGCTGCCCACCACTCCCGGATCACTTACCTTCGTATAGAAATAATGGATGAAATTCCCGTGCAGATCCAACTCCTCCCGCAGCGCCCAATGCACAATATTGCCCGAGCCATCGCTCAGCGTGCTCGCCGCGTCGACACCCGTCGAGGGATCACCCCCATAAAAACGTCTCGTCCCTTGTTTATCGGTCACCTCCCACCAATAAGTCTGCGGGCTGTTCCCATGGCGGACGATCTTGTCAAAAGACGCCTCGATCCGGGGATAGAATTGCTTTTCCGCCGTCCGGGCCACCAGGTCACCCCGATGCGCCACCGGGCTCAGCTGCGCGCCACTTAGGCTATAGGTCTCGGTCTCCTGCTGCGCGTCAAATCGCGGCGCTCCCCAACGGGTATCGATGGCGATGGCGGGCACGGACAGATCCCAGCCCATCCCAAGCCAGCCGTCTCCACCGGCGCTATTATAGGCGATCGAGAGCTGGGGCTGCAAAGCATGCCTTCCCGCCGGGATCTCTATCGGATAGCTAAGGACCGCCGCTCCCATCGTACTGGCTTTCGGCGGTGCGATCAGGTTCACCGCCGCGGTCGGATCGGCCGCCTTGATCCCCTTCATGGAGTTGGAATTATAGGCATTCACCTGCGGCGATTCAGGTACCTTGATCACCGCGTTGATCATATCCGTAAAATGCAGCGTTCGGGAATGCATCCTGCCCCCCATCGCCGCAAGACTATCCATCGGCAACGCCACCCAATGCCCCTTCTTCTCATCAAAATAATAAGTCCGGATATCTTTTGTCGTGTATCCCTCGGGTATCAACGCCGAATCATATTTCAATATCAAATGCGCCTCCTGTGTAAATAGGGTCCCATGCGGCAGGAACCGGAATCCACCGCCGCGAGGCGTCACGTTCACCATCCCCTCGTCCAATGCCGCCAGATCCACCGTACGCAGCTCGGTAACACTTACCGTCGCCGCGGTTTTTAAAGCGCCCTTGAGTATATCGATTGACGCTCCATTCACTGCAATCATCGCCGCCTGCCCTATCGCCACCCGGCGCTGTTCAGACACTACCGTGGCGTCCATCCCAAAACTATAGTCGGCTTTTTCCTCCCCCGCAAACCGCACAACCCTCTGCTGCCTCCGGCCATCCCCATATTCAATAACGACCGTCGATTGCCAGTCACCGGTCGCCTCAGCCGGCCGCTCGACGATCGCCTCAAAGACGCCCTTCCAAAACCGCGCCGCCTTTCCGTCGACGGTCACGGTCGCCTTGCCGGCAACAAACCCTTCCACATACCCCTTATCCCCAAACCGGCGAGCGGAGCCCCGCGACAATACCACAGATTCCTTCTCCCCCGGCGCCACCTCGATCGCCAGGTTCTTTACGCGGTAACTATAGGCCGCACCGGCCGGCAAACCAAACCGGATAATATTATCCCCCTGCTTCAACGAAGTCACAGGCACCCGCTCCCGCTGGTGCTCCCATCCCAACCGCTTGCGCACAAAATATCCGCCGACCGCCAACTGGTCGTTGATGCTCCGGCTCACCGCCGTATAATCCTGCACTCCATCCAGGTCGTAAGACAACCAGACCCGCTCGTTGCCGGTCAGCGCCCTCGACAGATAGACGTGAAATAGATTGTCGGCAGGATTGTCAGTCGGACTCGCGGCGGTGACGCCGATAAGTCCTTCCTTCTCAACAGAGGAATAAATATGCCGCCCCGGGGCCGGCGCCTTGGCAGAGACGCCGCAAAAGATCAATAGGGCCAGCAATAAGGACAGAACATTCTTAGTACAACTAGTGTTCATGGGATACGGGATTAGGGTTGAAAGGATCAGGGTTCGATTCGGGGCTACATTCGCCTTCCGTTCTTGTCCGTCGCATAGTTCTCGTGGATGGAGATGTCCAGGTACTGGACATCTCCCTTCACATCCTGCACCGTCCGGGCATTCGGAATATAAAGGAGCGAATCGAATCTTTTCTCGTCTGCATTGTAATCGTAAAAACCAAAGCCGCGCTTGTCGTCATTGTTGATCTTCAAAGGCTGCTCGCTCTTATACACGAAAGCGTTTGGCAACCCGGAAGAAAAAAAGACCATGATATTGTTCGTGTTGGTCGACTCGAGGAAATTTGTCGACGGCCGGGTCAGTCCATAATACTTCCCGGGAATGATATAACAAACATTATTGAAGGTCTTCCATAAGGTGATGCATTTGCCATTCTCCACGCAAAAAAACTTCCTTGATTCTCCATACCAGACCAGCAGGGCGGCAACCACAACGGCCAGGACGATCATAATTTTTTTCATATTCATTTCAATTTTAGCCTCTTCCGGTTAATGTGCCGGGAAAGGATTGTCGGGCGAACTGAAATTCCAGGGATGGGTATCCTTAAAGTGACGAACCCCCATTTGCCAGCCGGTCTTCTCCGCGGACTGCGTCGTCATCCCTTCCGTCGCGAATTTGCCCTGCTGTTTGCTTTCCAACGCATCAAAAGCCAACCTTGCCTCTCCCCAGCTAATTCCATTATCCCCGGCGACATATCCCGCACCGATGTTTCCAATATCCCGGCCGGTAGCAATGGTGGGAACCCCACTTTTATCGCCAAGACCCGGAACTCCATCCACCGGCATTCCCCGGTACATGTATTGGGTCCTGCTTTGTCCCTTCGGCCGCTTATCCATATCATTCGTCTTGAAATCGTAGGTCTTTCCACCGGTAGCATTTTTCATGTAATGAATAAGACCCAGTTTCTTGTCGCCGATGATCCGGTTGTTCAGGAAGTTTTCGCCCGCTTTGTTCTTCAGATCGATCGTAGCTCCCTGTACCACCTTGCCATCATCGCCCATAAAGGAGTAGTCCGTCACCGTCTTCCCGATCACCTTCCCTGTCCGCTGGCCTTTATCGTTGACGACATAGATCTTCCGGTCCCCATCCGCCTTTGCTGCGACGACCTTATAGGTTCCGTCGCTGTTCTCGGTCACCTCCGTGGAGAACTTACCGTCGGGATCGACCATTTTCAGCGGGTTGTTGAACCCATAGTTATAGGGACTCCATCCGCCGGTCTTCTCGGCCAGCGGGTCTACGCTTTGCCAGATGCTCGTCCGTGGATCATAATACCTTGCGCCAAAATAATACAACCCTGTCTCATCATCCAGTTCCTTGCCGCTGAAAAGGTAAGGTGTCCGTTCGGTATTGCTGTGCTCCTCAATAAAGGTCTCGCCAAAAGCGAAATATTCCATGTGTTGGTATACCTCACCGCTTCCGTCCGTTACATAGCTGGTGCTGCCGAGATGGTCCGGGTGATAAAAATACAGAAAATCCGCGCCGGTCGTGCCGCCGGTCGCACCGCCATTCTTATAGTGCCCGTAGGCGTAGTGATTGCCGTTATTGTTCGGATTGGCATTGGCCCAGGGTGTACCGCTGCCGGTCGCGCCGCTCCCCGCGTTGCCGCCGGAAGCCGCCGTACCCCGCGCACCGGTACCCGTTACCCCCGACGCCGTGCTGTCGTTCCCCTGCAAGGTCCGCAGGTCACGCATGATCCCCGCTTCCAGCTGCGTCTCCTTTTTCGGGAAAGAGATACTATCGCCCGCATCGGGTGCACTCACCTGCTGATCCCAATTATGCTCCAGCCGGGTGGCGATCCGTTGACTCTCGATAAAATAGTGATTGGAGTATTCCCCGCTCTTTACAACCAGATAGGGATTCACATACACCGTGAAGTTTCCTACCCCACCGGAGCTGCCGCTCACCGAGCCGTCCACATACACTGTCTGGCCCGAACCCTTGCCTTTCAGCACCCGCTCCCCAACCGCATCATAGACATAACTGTTCAGCTGTCCGTTCACCGACACGCTCCTTAGCCGGTCCTCTTCATCCCAAACCATCTTTTGCCGCTGGCCCGTCTTGTCATCGGTCCAGCCGGTCTGATTTCCATCCGCGTCGTAAGTATAGGTCTGCCGGCCGATATGCGTCGCCGTATGGGGCTGCTTCGCATCATAAGTATAGGAATAGTCATAAGTCGTCTTCTTCTGCGGGATCCATTTATTCCCGTTCGGATTCTTGTCATTCGTCTGGGTCTTGCGGGTAATACTGCCGACGGAATTATACTCCATGGCCAGGCTATAACGATCCTGCTCATGCGGTCCCTTGTAGGCCCCCGCGGCAGTCGTCAACCGGTAAAGATCGTCATACGAAAAACTGTACTGCCCCGAACCGCCCATCAGGTTGCTGGCAGGCACCGGCGCATTATTGGTAAGAGTCAGGATATTGTTCACCTTGTCATAGGCATAAACATTATCCATGATCCGCCGCCCGTTGCCATTGCCCGTCGTTACCACCAGGTTCTGCAACCGCCTGCGGTCCGCCTCATAAGTATAACTGGTCTGCGTTCCATTGCCATAGCCAAGATATACCCTGGACTCGAATTTATCCCATCCCATCTTCTGTACATAGTTGGTGATCTGTCCCGCCCGGTTTCCGCTCATACTCAGCAGACCGCCACCTGTGTTATAAGTATAACTCACCACCTCGCTGTCCGGGTAGATCATCGAGGTCAGCCGGTTCCAGGTATCATAGCTCCATTGCGTCACATAGGTCCGCTGGCCAAAACCCGGGATCAACACGGTACGGACATTTTTTATTGTCTCGCCGAGGGGTCCGTACGAGAACTCCTGCGCACCGGACCCATCCTCCTGCACAACGATCCTGCCGGCCCGGTTGAAGGGAGCCCCGGCCGCCCCGTAGGTATAGTGAACATTGCTTTCAGGGTTGAGGGGATAAGTGACGTCGGTCACCCGGTTGAAATCGTAAGCATATGTTACGGCCTGGTTGATCTTGCCCAGATTGGCGGTGATCTTTTTTACCACATTGCCCGCCGGATCATAAGTATACAGCGTGGTCCCTTCATCCGGATGGACACGGCTTACGCGCCGGCCCAGCATATCGTATGCGGATGCAGTCGTGGCCCCGATGTCATCCGTTGCCGTCAGCAACTGGTTCATCGCGTCATAAGCAAAGCTGGTCCAGACATCGCCGTTGCCCGTATAGTTCCGGTGCGCCGTCGTCAGGCCACGGATATTGGCGAATTGTTCCGTGATCTTACCGTTCGGATCCGTCGTCCGGGTACTGAATTGCGTTTGTTGGGCCCGGTCGCCGGCAAAGCCATAGACCCGCGCCGTCACCGCCCCATCCGGAAGCGTGGTGGTCAACACCCGGTTGAGGACGTCATAAGTCGTGCGTGTCGGCGTAATATTGTCAAAACCGGCATTGAACACGCTGTCACTGCCTTTATCCTCGGTCACCGGGTAATAGGCGGCCGACTCGCGCCCCAGCCCGTCAAACAGGACCCGGCCCGAAACGATCATCTGCTCCACATCGCCCTTGCCCTTCCCCTGGAACAGCGCCCCGTCCTTCTTCGTCTGCAGCAACCTACCCAGGCCGTCCATAAAGGTGACGGTCTCCATATCGTTCCCGGGGTGCGCGGGGTCATAGTGCGCCGTATGTGCCCAGGGTACGGTCGACAAAGGATGATAATCAAAGCGGATCGTATAGGGCAGGCCCGCGGCGATCTCATACGGCCCTGTAATCTGGGTTACGCGGCCCGCATCATCCAGTTGGTATTGTATGGTACTGTTGTTCAGGTCTGTCGTGCTCAGCGGATGGGCAAAACGGTAGTCCCAGGTTGTCTGCGAACTGTAACCATAACTGTTGCTCGTCCTGACGACAAACTGATGGACCCGGTCATCGAAGACATAGCTGAGGTTGAAACGCTGTCCCCTGGCATTCGCCGGACCCGTTATGCCCGTCAGGTTGCCATACGCGTCATAGGTCATATCACTCACCGCCGCCGTGCCGTCGGCCAGGTACTGGCGCATCTCCGTCATATCACCCGTCTGCGGATCGATCGTGCTCTCCCGCTTGCGGTAGGTGACACCCGATCCGGTCACCAGGATCGACTTCGGCGAACCGACAATATATTTGTCGGCGATGTTGAAATAGGAGATCGATGCGCTGATGTCGTCCGCCCCACCCGCATCGCCAAAATCAGTATACTGGGTCACATTACCCTTCGTGTCGTATCCATAGGTCATATACGTCGACTTGCCCGCCTGCGGCTGACCCTCATAAAACAGGTGATCCGTCCGCATCAACGCCACAAAGGCAGCCCCGGCGTCGTTGCTCTTGTAGGAATCCGGCAAAACGCCGCCCGAATTGATATCATGCAGTTCATACGTATTGTCCGTCTCCGTGTATTTTTTCCCATCGCCGCTTTCTACCAGCTCGGACAGCACCAGGCTCCGGGTATAAAAGTTGTCGTTGCCATAGGTCTGCGAAGAAATGCTATAGGGCACATTGTTGTGCGCGGCATCATGGTTGGTCGTCCGGACCGTTCTGAAGCCAAAGAAATCCCGCTCATCCCGGTCAAAATGGCCGCCTGCGTAATCGAAGGTCGTCAACAGCGTATCGGGACCGTCACCTTTGAAGCCGTCGAATACACGGAGGGACGCCATCGTCCAGACGCTGTTCGGCATCTCGTAGGTATTACCCAGCCGCTGATAATCGAGGCTGAAAGCGCTTCCCATCGGCCGATTGACCGTCCGCAGCAGGTTGGTACGACCGATAGTCGACAAGGCTACCGTCAGGTTATCGTCCTTCATCGAGCTGAGCAGGTCCGGGTATCCATCCCCATTGATATCCTGCACGCGGATGAGTTCCCGGGCCATCCCATCGCCAATGTTGACGCTTGGGTTAATGGTGAACTTGACGCCGAAGATCATAAAGCCGACGGTAAAGGCCCCATTGGCGGACTCCGTCGTACTGCTGTTGGTACTGATGGCGGAAGCACCCGTCCAGGTCAGCACTTCGGGACTAAAGCCGTTGCCGGTATTGAGCCGCACCTGCAAGGCCTGTGACCCACTGGTTACCGGGGGAACCACGACCAGGTCGGGCAAACCGTCCCCGTTCATATCATGCAAGGTCAGGCTGGTGGCATTGTCGCTGCGCGACAGGCTCACTCCAACCGAAATACTGTTCTGCGCCCAATTAAAACCGAGTCCGACGCCCCCGCTGAAGGAATTGCTGCCGGCCTGCTGGATTGCGTCGAAGCCCCAGTCCTCTTCGGGGCCAAAGGCGTAACCCAGGTTCAGGGCAACCTGGTGATTGGACTCGTCGACCCGGTCGGGCAGCCCGTCGCCATTCATATCGATATAAACAAAGCCGGTCTGGTTTGACCCCTGCACGACGCCTACATTACCCGTGACGCTAAATTTGGCCGAGCCGGCATTGGTATGTGCCGTTCCCCCATCCGTATGCTGATCACCCGTGGATGATTTCCGGAACACGGAGGTAGGAATATAGGCCGAACCGGTAAGACCCACGCCGTTTGCCGAACCGGCCGTCTCCAGAATCTGCCCGTTGTTCAGGGTCCTGGGCGACAACCCGCCGCGGGCATTGGTATATTGAATGAGATTCTGGCTTACGACGTCCGGATACCGGTCGCCGTTCATATCCATAAATTCGGTAAGCGTCTTTGCCGTACTGTTGCTGAAACTTTCGCTGGCCCCAGCAAAGCCGGCGCTGACACCAACGGTATAGGCGGTGCTCGTTATCTTGGTCACCTTGTCGATAGCCGGCGAACCGGTACCCGTCCCTGTATTGATCGTCAACGGGCTCACATCCTTCTGCCCCTGCCGGCTGCTGCTCATATTAATGCCTTTTACAAACACTTCCGCATCATAGCCGCTCCAGCGCTGCTGATTTCCGTTTGCAACAAGGATGATGAATTGATCCTTTCCGGGGTCGTAGGTTTGCCCGGACGTCAGCTGATCGCCCCGCTGCTGCGAGAGACTCGTGGGATCCAGGTTGTTTTGCTTCGAGACGATCTGCTCGCTCGGCTTCAGCTGGGTCTCATCGATAGGTTGCGTCTCGGCGCCGTTCTTGCCGTTCCAGGCAAACTGTCCCCAGCCCCGGTAGCGGCTGCCGAAGATGATGTCTTCTTCCTTGCCGTTCTTTGGCACAGATGACCAAAGCCCGGCCGGCACACTGCCGCTCAGATCGCCACTGAGGGTCGCCGAGGCCGTCGTGATCGCGGCCGCCAAACCGGCATCCGCCACATGATACTCCACAAATAATTGGTCCCCGTTATGTACTCCCACGTTCAACGCATAGTTGCCCGAAGCGACCACTCCATTCTGCACCGGGATATTCACCTCACCCAACAGCATACCCGGCTCCTTCACCGAGAACACGATCGTTCCCGTACCGCCGCCGATGATCAGTTGAGGCGTCACAGTAATATTGTGCGCAGCCGCATCGCCAAATACCACGGGATACGGCACGCTCGGCTGAACCCCCGCCGCCAGGATCGTATACTTCGGTACCGCCACCACCTGGATCGTCGTCTGCGTCAGGTCGATACTCGGATCGGCCGCGCTCGTCATCGTCATCACCGGCTGCCAGGAAACATTTGCCCAGTCGATATTGGTCGGCGAGGATACGACAAAGCTATATCCATTGGTATTGCTCACTGAGATATTATCGAGGGAAATAGTCGTGTTCACCGCCTGGTCCTTCGGATACGTCTGCTGCCACATCGTCGTGGTCACTCCCGACGCCGTTTGCTGGATCATCAGCGTCACGTCGTCCGTAGTCACCGGCTTCACAAAGGCCCCGCCGATATGCACCGTCCCGTTGACCGGCGGGGTAACCGTCTGCGCACTGCTCAGCACAAAGTCTTTGGCCGCATCGAAATGATACAGCGTCTTGCCGTTGGCATCGGCCACCAACGGATCCTGTCCTACATAATCGATCACGGGCGCCCAGTTCACCGAGTCATAGGACCCGTTCTCGATCGACCCCACGCGGAAATAAATTCTGTCGCCCTTCTGCACCGCAAGACTGCTCAGGCCCGTAGGTTGGTGCACGGAGTAGTCGTCTGCGCCGATCGTCTGGCTCCAGAGCTCGGCGCCGCGAAGCTGCACCGCCACCCGCACCCCATCGGCCGGCGTGGAAGCGCGCTCGGGATCGTTCGAAGGCAACAATTGCACCGGCGCCGTCACATTTATCGTCCCCGTATAAGGCGCCTGCCACATCCGAACGATGTCCTGCAAAGGATTCTGGGCGATAGCCTCCTGGCGATCGTTGGCCGCCTCGGCAGGATCGATGAGGTTCTGGCTGATCGTTACCCCGGCAAAAATGGGACTCGGCGTCCCGACGCTCGTCGGTGTGAAGCTGATCTGTCCGGTGGCCGGATCGATATGGTTGAAGTACACCTGCCCGTCTTTTACAATGTCGGGCAGCTGGTCCCCGTTGGCCTCGGTAAAATAGATCGTGCTCGTCATCGTCGTCTTACCGGTATTGGCTCCGGCCATCAGCGCCGATAGGGCGATGGCTTCCAGGCCGACATTATATCCTGTGGACTTATCCTTCTGAAATACATTCAGGCCGCTGATCGCCGTCCGGTCGCCAAACCGGCTCCCGCCTGCCGGGCCTGAAAGATTGGGCCGGTAGTATAAGGCATCCGTACCCGGATCGTAAAATAATTTATCCGGCAGTCCATCGCCATTGATATCGATCATGGCGAGCATGCCCTTACTCGAGGACGATGAATAACTGAACGATCCGCCGACCGAGTTCAGCTTGTCGCCGGGACTGCCAAAACCTACAGAAACGGTAACACCGCCGCTCAGATCGTTGTTGGCCGTCCCACTCAGCGCAGAAGCCTCGTCGGTAAACCCGTTTATATGCGTCAACATTCCCCCATGCACATTATCCGAACCCACCGTCCAGGACGTTGTGGCCGCCAGCGGCACAAGAGTTCCGCCGGAGGCGATATCATTGTAATAGTCAAAACTGTGTTGATCGAAGAACTTCCCCGCGGCATCGAATTGGGTGATGCTCGCCAACAGGGTTTTATAGAATGCGCCCGTCGTATAATTCAATTCATAATGCCGGATATCCACGCCATCCAGCTGCACATCGATCCGCCGCAGCAGATCGGCCGTCACCTGCTTGAATCCATTGACGCCCGTAATGCCCACGTCTTTGCGGGTGATATGCCCGTCCACATCCCGGTCACGGCCAAAGAGGACGGTATAACGCCCCTCGGTTCCATTGGACCCGGTATAAGTGATCTTGCTAAGATATAGCTGTACCCCCATTACGGAGCTGCCGCTTACCCCAGGGTCGCTGACGGAAGTATAAAAATAATGGACGAAATTACCATGCAGGTCCAGGGCCATCCTCAATGCCCAGTGAGCGATATTCCCCGACGCATCGCTAAGCGTGCTGGCCGCGTCCGCACCCGTCGAAGGGTCTCCACCGTAAAAATACCTTGCCCCCTCTTTATCGGTCACCTCCCACCAATAATTCCGTGGGCTATTGCCATGCCGGATGATCTTATCAAATGCTCCTTCCACGCGCGGATAGAACTGCTTCTCCGCCGTCCGGGCGACCAGGTCTCCCCGGTGCGCCACCGGGCTCAACTGGACGCCGCTCATGGAATAGGTCTCGGTCTCCTGCTGAGCATCGAACCGGGGTACGCCCCACCGCGTATCGATCCCGATCGAAGGCGCGGAAAGATCCCAACCCATGCCCAGCCAGCCATCACCGCCGGAACTGTTGTAGCCGATGGTCAACTGAGGTTGTAGGCCATGCCGCCCTGCCGGGATCTCGATGGAATATCCCAACGATACATTACCCGTTGGGCTTGCCTTCGGCGGGGCGATCAGGTTCACGCCTGCACTCGGATCGGCCGCTTTGACGCCCTTCATCGAATTGGAATTGTATGCCTCCACCTGCGGCGACTCCGGCGCCTTGATGATGCCGTTGATCATATCCGTAAAATGCCCTGTGCGCGAGTGAACAACACCCGCCGCAGCGCTGTCCAGCGGCAACGCGATCCAATGGCTTTTATTTTCATCAAAATAATAGGTTCGGATATCCTTCACCGCGTACCCATCCGGGATCAGCGCCGAATCATAGCCCAGGCTCAGCCTCGCCTCTTTTGCAAACTTCGTCCCATGAGGAAGGAACCGGAAACCGCCGCCTCCCCGTGTCACGTTCACCATCCCCTGGTCCATCGCCGGTAGATCCACCGTCCGCAACACGGTCAAACTTATCGTTGCCGCAGTATTCAGACCCCCTTTTGGAATAGCAATTGACGCGCCCCCCGCTGCGATCACCGCCGCCTGGCCCATCGCCAGCCGCCGCTGCTCGGAAACCACCGTCGCATCCAGATCAAAACTATAGTCGGCCTTTTCCTCGCCAACAAATTTCACCAGCCGTTGCTGTCTTCTGCCATCCGGATATTCGACAACGACCGTCGACTGCCAGTCACCCGACACGTCGGCAGGCCGCGAAGCAATCGCTTCAAAGACCCCCTTCCACACCCGCGCTGCCTTCCCATCGACCTTCACGGTCGCCTTGCCTTTTATAAATCCCTGGATATACCCCTTGTCTCCAAATCTCGGCGCAGCGCCCCGCGCCAACACCACCGACTCTTCTTCGCCCGGCGCAACTTCAAGAGCCAGGTTCTTCACCTTGTAACTATAGGCCGCGCCCGCCGGCAAACCAAACCGGACAATATTATCCCCCTGATGCAACGAAGCCACAGGTATCCGCTCCCGCTGGTGCTCCCAGCCGGACCGCTTCCGCACAAAATAGCCGCCCACCGCCAGCTGATCGTTGATACTCCGGCTCACCGCCGTATAGTCCTGCACACCGTCGAGGTCATATGACAGCCAGACCCGCTCATTACCGGTCAACGGCTTCGACAAATGCACATGGAACAGCTTGACGCCCTCCTTCTGAGCAGAGGTATAGACCCTGCGTCCCGGCGCCTTGGCGCCCGCGACGGCAGCAGCAAACAATACAATAGAAAAGAAGACGAGTTTCTTAGTAGAATTCGCGTTCATGGGATATTGGGTTTAGGGCTAAAGGATGAGCATCTTATGAGACTCAACGCCATGGGGTGTTTTCACGGAGATCATATAGACACCGGGGGTAGAAAGATGCCCGGGCATGCGATATTCGGTATTGTTGTGACCGGCCATCTCCTGCTGCTTATTGCCGCTGAGATCATAGATGGCCACCGAAACATCACCCGCCTCCGGCAAGGAAACGCTGATGGTGAAGTTGCCGTCCACCGAAGGCGCCGGATACACCGAGACATGCTGCTTCGCCTTGCCGGTGACATCGACGGAATCGCGGAAGACGCAACCAGCTACACTCGTCACCGCGACGGTATAGACACCGGGCTCATTCACAGCTATCGTCGGCGTAACAGCGCTAAACCCGTTGTCACCGCTCCACTGATAAGCCGCCGCCGAACCGCTGGGAATATTGGCCGAGGCGTCGAAGACCAGCTGTCCGCCATTCGGCAGTTCGACAGCCGGACCAAGATCGATATTCAAAGTCTCCGCCTGCGGCACCGACATCGTCAGGCTCCGCGTCGACTGATGACCCTTCGCGTCATTCAACAAGATGAGGTAGGTGCCCATGGCAAGGTTCGCCACCGAATCCGTCGAATCGTTCATCAACCCCGAGGCCATCACGAATCCATTTGAATTCATCACGCGGTAATAGTAGGGAGCGGTACCCCCGATCGCCTGCAATTGCGCCTTACCCGCCAGCGGGCTCCCGCAGGTCGGGCTGTCGAGCACATGCAATTTGAGCAGCAGGTCGCGGCCCTGGGCAAAGCCAAACAGATCGTTCCCGGAGTGGTCCGGGTCCCAGTGCACGCCGCGATAGAAAACAAGGCTGTCTCCCGCCGTCGAGTCCGGCAGATGGTAGTTGAGGCTGTCCACCGGAAATCCGTTGTAGGCGCCGGGATTTTGTATCAGCCAATAACCGTCCGCACTCGACGGGAAATTCTTTTTGTTCACCCGCACCGTCGTCACGCCCGTGCCGCTGTCGGCGCCG
>Ga0157372_10001490_pt1 | contig 25443 bp, 24 predicted proteins | sample C55metaG_FD_115307 | JGI IMG/M metagenome (GOLD analysis project Ga0157372, IMG submission 115307) | Corn rhizosphere microbial communities from Kellogg Biological Station, Michigan, USA - C5-5 metaG | ecosystem: Host-associated > Plants > Roots > Rhizosphere > Soil | place: USA: Michigan...
AGCTGGGAAGATGAACCTCAAACCTATATTTCAACATCCAATTTTATTGAAATAGTAACCGGCCGGGCACGCGAGTTTGGTAAAAGCATCCAGGTTAAATACGCAGAGGGCTTTACCAGCAGAAAAATTTTAGGGGTAGATAATTTATTTAACCTTAAATAATATTTATATTTAACTATAAGTTATATATAATAAATTCACCCTAAAATAAACAGGGAGCCTGATTTTCAGGCTCCCTGTTTATTTTAGCAAGTATGATGATACTTATGCTTTAATATATTCAAAGCGATTGTTTTCATTGCTCCGCTCCCTTCTGAGCTTATTTTCATTAGCTAATTTTAAGAGGATCCCTGAAAGTTCAGATGTTTTAAAATCAGAATCATACTGTTCTTTACAGTAATTGGCAATTGATGAAATAGACCGCTGACTATCAAAGAAATCTGTATTTAGCAATTGATTAAGTATTTTGGTAGCGCCGGGCTTTTTACGTCCTGAAACACCTCCGCCTTCATCTTCAACGCGTAATTTCCTTACTTTTTTACCAAACATTTCAACACCCTCGGCATCTACTTTCTCCGATTCGATCATAACTTCCAGTAAACGGTCAATTATTCGAACCTGCACAGCTTCAGATTTGAATGAGTTTACAACCTCGGCAACTTCAACCAGTTGTTTCTTTAATTTCTCTATGTGTTTGCTCATGGTGCTTGAAATAGAACTACGTTACTTTAATAGGGTTGCAACAAATCTAATCGGAATAATAACAAAAAATATAGCGTATTTTGGAAAAAAAGTAGCGTATATTAATATCTTTCCATTTTTGCAAATAATAGATGTCGATTTTACCTTATTAAATATTAGTTAATTTCATCCGTTTCATGAGCGGATTTAGCTGTAGCCGGGATTAATTTTCTTTATTTATTGTATTATAAAGTGACCGAAAGCTGTTCAAGCATATCAAGGCCTATATCAATGTGGCTTTTTTCAATGATCAGCGCCGGACGGAAACGCACACTCCTTTCGCCGCAGCCAAGGTACATAATATTATTTTCAAAACCTTTTTTAATAAAGCTGTCCCTTATTGCTTTGTCCGGAAAATCAAAGGCTGTAAGCAATCCTTTCCCCCGCACATTACTGATAACCGTGTGCCGTTCGGCAATTTCACTCAAGCCGTTTTGCAGGTACTCTCCCATCAGTGCTGCATTATCACAAAGGTTATCCTCCTCAATAATCTCCATTATTTTCGACGAGCGCACCATATCAACCAAACTACCGCCCCAGGTTGAGTTTATGCGCGATGATACTTTAAATACATTATCTTCAACCTCGTCAATGCGCCTGCCGGCCAATATGCCGCAAACCTGCATTTTTTTACCAAAGGCAATGATGTCAGGGCGAGCCTTTTCACCAAAGTGTTCATGGCACCAGAATTTGCCTGTTAAACCAACTCCCGTTTGCACCTCATCATAAACCAGCAATGCTTCGTACTCATCAGCAAGCTCGCGCAGCGTCTCTAAAAACTCTTTACGCACATGGTTATCGCCGCCTTCTGATTGTACAGGCTCAATAATTATGGCGCATATATCATCCTTATTATCTTCAAATGCTTTTCTAATTTGTGCCACCGATAATTGCTCCCTCCTTAGCAGGTCTTCATGATTGGCATCGCTGTAAGGGAAATTCATATAGGGTACAGACACCCGCGGCCAGTCAAACTTGGCAAACCACTTGGTTTTATTTGGCAGCGTATTGGTAAGGCTCAGTGTATAGCCCGAACGGCCATGAAAAGCATGCTCAAAGTGCAATACTTTAAAACCTTTTTCCTTAGTATAACCCCTGGCAAAGTTTTTCTGCACTTTCCAGTCCATAGCTACTTTCAGCGCGTTTTCGATAGCCAGCGCACCACCTGAAATAAAAAAAGCGTGTGGCAAATATTCGGGGATCCCTATCCTGTCAAACGTTTCAACAAACTGGGCGTATTGCGTAGTGTAGATATCTGAATTTGACGGATTGGTTAATGCCGCAAGCATGAGATTTTTCTTAAACTCTTCATCATTCAGCATTTTGGGATGGTTATAGCCCAGGGGCACCGAAGCAAAGCAGGTAAAAAAGTCAAGCAGCGTACGGTTATATTTTGCATCATAAATATAAACACCCTTACTTTTTTCCATATCAAAAGTGAGGTCGAATCCATCGGCCAGTACATGCTTTTGAAGCGACGCCTGGACATCCTGCGGAGAAACAAGTAGGTTGTACATATTAATTGGGTTTATTACAAATTTAGTAAAAACCGCCTAAAATCAAAATTTAAGCGGTTTTTGAACCGATTGGCAAAAAAGTAACTTTAAATTGTTTAAAGTTACTTTTTGTACCAAACTCGAAACCGGTACACCCGTTTCGATCACAATATTCAAAAAAAAATGCAGCTCAAATTTACATTTACCGCCCGGTTAACAATTAAATTCCTCATCTGCCAACCTGAATTGTACCGGCATAATTTAATAAACGTTTCTTTTTAATTAATTTGGCATAGGTTGATTATTTTAATATTAAATTAGTACCAGATACAACCAAAGGGGATATTTATAACCATGGGAGAAGAACCATTATCTGCCAGCCACTCAAAACCGGTCCCAAAAGTAACATTTAACAATAGTGCCGACTGGGACTTGTTTGAAGACCTGCCCGTTGCAGTTTATACCTGCGATAAAGAGGGTTATATAACCTCTTTTAACAAAGCGGCGGTAACGCTTTGGGGCAAAACGCCTGAAGCTAATAAGGACAAGTGGTATGTAAACTGGGAGATATTTACCTCCGACGGTATACCGTTAGCTCCCGATGAAACACCAACGGGTAAAGTATTAAAATATGGCAGGGCTATAAAGCAGCAGGAAATACTTATTAAACGTCCCGATGGAAGTGTAAGCTATATATTATCCAACCCTAAGCCCCGTTTCAATGAAAAGGGCGAACTGGCAGGCGCCGCCAATACCCTGATAGATATTACCGAACAAAAAAATGCCGAGTCAAAGCAAGGGATGCTGGCCTCTATCATTGAATCATCAGAAGATGCTATTGTAAGTAAAAACCTTAATGGTATAATTACCAGCTGGAACGGCGCGGCCCAACGTTTATTTGGTTATACCGAAGATGAGATCATAGGCAAACATATCACGGTTTTGATACCGGAAGACCGTTATGATGAGGAAGAAATGATCATTAATAAAATACGGGCTAACGAACGGATAGAACATTTTGAAACCATACGTAAAACAAAAAGCGGCGAGGAAATACAAATTTCGCTTACCGTATCTCCCATAAGAAACAACAACAATAAGGTAATAGGGGCTTCAAAAATAATCCGCGATATAGGCAGGCAAAAAAAATCAGAAGAAAGATTACAACAATATGCCGAACGCCTGGAGATCTTAAACTCCATAGGACAGGTTATTTCGGCCGAGTTGGATATTCAAAATATCCTGCAAAAAGTTACCGATGCCACCACCCAGTTGTGCGGCGCACAGTTTGGCGCTTTTTTTCACAACCAGGTTAACGAGCAGGGCGAATCATATATGCTGTTCACGCTTTCGGGCGCGCCGCGTGAGGCATTTGAAAAATTTGGCATGCCACGTAATACGGCAGTCTTTCACCCTACTTTCAGTGGTGAGGGAACGGTAAGGGTTGATGATATAACCAAAGACCCACGCTACGGAAAAAATGCACCACATTTTGGCCAGCCTAAAGGGCACCTGCCGGTAGTAAGCTACCTCGCTGTTCCGGTAAGGGGCAAATCGGGCGAGGTGATTGGCGGGTTATTTTTTGGGCACGAACAACCGGCCAGGTTTACCAGGGAGCACGAGCAACTTGTTTTGGCTGTTGCCGCCCAGGCCGCGGTAGCACTTGATAACGCCAAGCTTTATGAAAATATTAAAGAGCTTAATGAAAAAAAGGATGAATTTATAGGGCTTGCAAGCCATGAGCTAAAAACACCGGTCACCAGTTTAAAGGGCTACCTCCAAATCATAGCCCGTAACCTCCCTCCGGATGATAAAAGCAAAGTACTGGCCAACAGGGCATTGGAACAGGTAGGCAAATTAACCATCCTGATATCAGACTTGCTTGATGTTACCAAAATCCAGACCGGTAAACTGCCTTTTACTTATGCTGATTTTGATGTGATCAAACTGCTTACCGAATTGAGAGAGATCCTGCAACAAACCGGCCCCTCCCATCAGCTCCTTTTAAATTTACCTGCCGGGGAATTAATTATCCATGCCGATAGCCAACGTATTGAGCAGGTTGTCATTAACCTGGTAACCAACGCCGTTAAATATTCGCCAAAGGCAGATAAAGTGATCATCGAGGCCCTTGTTATCAATAATAAATTTAGGGTATCGGTACAGGATTTTGGCATCGGCATCCAGCCCGATCAACTGGAACGGGTATTTTCACGTTTTTATCGCGTTGAGAACCTCGCCTCTCACATGTCGGGATTAGGAATTGGCTTGTATATTTGCCAGGAAATTGTTAACCGTCACCAGGGCAGGCTTTGGGTTGAAAGCACTTACGGCGAAGGGTCAACCTTCCATTTTGAGATCCCGATAAACACGAATGACCTGCATGACGCCTAACAATTAGAACGAATTACACGAATTAACCTGATTTGTGTAAATTCAAACTGATTAACTTAATTACTGCTATCTAACTTTAATTCGCAAAAATTCGAACACATTCGTGTAATTAGTGTTGATTAAACTTTTCTTTCATTCCCAACAGGCCCCAAATCCCCCCGCTGTGAATTGCCAGGATTTTACTGCCGGGTTTAAAATGCCCTTTGCTTATTAAATCATATAGGGCATACATCATTTTGCCGGTATATACAGGTTCTATCAATATCCCTGTTGCAGCAACAAATTGTTTAATGAAACTGATGAGCTCGTCATTCGCTTTGCCATAACCGCCAAAGTGGTAATCGGTATGTATGTTATATCCTGCCGGGGTCGTTAAAAACCGGTCTATCTCCTCTTTAATAAAACCACCGTTTTTAAATACCGGCACCGCGTTGAATTTTGTTTTAAGCTGATGACCATTTAATCCGTTAATGATACCCGCCGCTGTTGTACCGGTACCGCAGGCACAAAAAATGTGGTCGTAGGTTTCGGTTAGTTCGTTAACCAGTTCGCTGCAGCCTTTGGCCCCTTCGGCAGATGCGCCGCCTTCATCAATAAAAAAAGCCTGTTCATCATTGCCAAAATATTGATTGAACAGGGCCGGTTTATCACGATAGCTGTCGCGGTCAGTAAATTGGAGGTTCATACCATGCAGGCGGCATAAAAACAAGGTATCGTTATCAACCTCCTCGCCGCGCACTATGCCTGTAGCTTTAAAGCCAAACTTTGCGGCAGCCGCGGCTGTGGCCATCAGGTGGTTGGAGTAAGCGCCACCAAAGGTTACAAGATGTGCCTTCCCTTTAGTTTGCGCCTGTTTCAGTAAATATTTAAGCTTACGCCATTTATTGCCCGATATCATGGGGTGGATCAGGTCATCGCGCTTAATGAAAACTTTAACGCCGTAGTCATCAAACAGGGGGTTACTGATTTGCTGTACCGGGCTAAAAATTTCAAGCTCAATGTTCATAAAATAATACGGCGTTAATGCTATTGCAATATTACGTTTAACCTACCATAAAAAACGATTACTTTTGCGCCTCAAATGGCACACGAACCCGAACTTATTGAGCAGGAAGAACAGGACTTGTATGAGCACTTACGCGTAGTGGTTGACAAGGGCCAGTCGCTTTTGCGGATTGATAAATTTTTGATGCACCGCGTGGAGAATGCTTCGCGCAATCGTATTCAAAATGCCATTGAGCTGGGCAATGTGCTCGTGAACGATAAAACCATCAAATCGAGCTATAAAGTAAAACCGCTTGATGTGATCTCGGTAGTGCTGCCACACCCTCCGCGCGATACGGAAGTATATCCTGAAAACATCCCCATCAATATTATTTATGAGGATGATGATGTATTGGTGGTTGATAAGGAAGCCGGTATGGTGGTACATCCCGGTTATAACAATTATACGGGCACACTGGTTAATGCGCTGGTTTACCATTTTCAGCAATTGCCAACCCTGCCGGGCAACGATGGCAGGCCAGGGTTGGTACACCGCATTGACAAGGATACCTCAGGCCTGCTGCTTATCAGCAAAAATGAGCGTGCCATGAACTGGCTGGCTAAGCAGTTTTTTGAGCATACCATCACTCGTAAATATATAGCGCTTGCCTGGGGCGATTTACCGGAAGACGGCACCATTACCGGCTATATTGGCCGCAGTGTGGCCGACAGGCGGGTAATGTCGATATATGATGATCCTGAAAAAGGAAAATGGTCGGTAACGCATTATAAAGTTTTAGAGCGAATGGGCTACGTTACCCTGATTGAATGCCAACTGGAAACGGGCCGTACCCATCAGATCAGGGCACATATGAAGCATATCGGTCACCCCCTGTTTAGCGACGCCACTTACGGCGGTGATAAAATTTTAAAGGGCACCATGTTCAGCAAGTACAAGCAGTTTGTTGAAAATTGTTTTGAGCTGATGCCGCGGCAAGCCCTGCACGCACAAACGCTGGGCTTTTTACATCCTACGTTAAAAAAGCAGGTGCATTTTGAATCGCCGCTGCCGGCTGATTTTGAGGTCGTACTTGCAAAATGGCGAAAGTACAGCGATACAGATACGAAATAACAGACGTTAGATAGAAGAGCAACAATACCCGGTAATTATTAACAACACGATCAAATTATAATATCTACCCGTCCCATGATGCCCGTATTCATCAATTTTAACGGCGAATATCTCCCTCAAAACACTCCATTGCTTACCATTGGCAACAGGGGCTTTAAATATGGCGATGGCCTGTTTGAAAGCATGCGGTTAATGAAAGGAAAATTAAAATTTGCCGAACTGCATGCCGACCGCCTTCAGCGGGGCATGAAATCTCTTAAAATTGATGGTTATTCGCAAATGGATACCTGGTTCCTGAACGAAATAGTTAGTGAGCTTGCCCGCAGGAATAAAGTTAAACACGGCAGGTTACGCCTTACCGTCTACCGCGATGCCGAAGGCTTGTATACCCCTACTCAAAATAAAATGGGTTATTGCCTGGAGTTAACCCCATCAGAGGAGCCCCGGTATTTTTTGAATGAGAAGGGCCTGATCATGGATGTGTTTACGGAACTACCCAAACCGTCCAACTATCTGTCGAACATTAAAACATGCAACTCGCTTATTTATGTAATGGCGGGTTTGTACAAAACTCAAAACAAGCTGGATGATGTTTTTCTGTTGAACCAAAGCGGTAACCTGTGCGAAGCCAGCAGTTCCAATATTTTCATCAATTATCAAAACCATTTATATACCCCGGCGCTAAGCGAGGGCTGCGTTGAAGGTGTAATGCGCCAGGTAGTGATCAAACTGGCAAAGGAAAACAAAATTGATATCACCGAAGCCCAGATCAACCCTGATATTTTATACGAGGCCGATGAAGTATTTTTAACCAACGCCACCCGCGGTATCCAAACCGTTATGGGTTTTGGGGTAAGGCGCTACTTTAATCAGTACAGCAAGATATTGATGGATGAGTTGAATAAACTATAAGTTGAACATATTTTACATCATTTCGCCGTACAGCAAGGGCAAAGCGCCGGATTGAGGAGAAATGCTATACCTCACGTACCGGAAGATCAGGTTTTCAGCTTTAGAGGCATTCAGCTTTAAGCTTTTTTATGATCCTATCGCCTTGCGGTAATTCCGAAGTGCCCTGATGATCGTCATTACAATTTCGTGCTGCCCTTCGTCCGAATTAAGGTACTCTTCCTCTTCCGGGTTATTAATGAAACCGGTTTCTATCAATACAGCAGGCATAGCGCTATGGGCCAGCACCAATACCCCCTGTTCTTTCACACCATTACTTTCGCGGCCATCTACCCCGGTAAACTCATCATCAAGCAGATCACCAAAACGGATACTTTGCTTACGGTATTTCTGTATATAAGCATTCAGTACGATCATATTTGAAGGATCGCTTTCATCATAGCTTTCGTAGTTCTGCTTGTAATCCTTTTCCTGGAAAATAGAAGCATTTTCGCGTACGGCCTCTTCCTGCTCCTTAAGGCGGTGGAAACCGTATACCAGCATCAGTACCCCTTTTTGCTTATGTGCACGTGCGGCAGTGCCCTCGGGCGATGAATTGCAATGAATGGAAATAAACAGGTTGCCATGGTTTTGATTAGCAATAGCCGAGCGGTGGTTTAGCGGGATAAAGGTATCATCGGTACGGGTAAGGATAGCGTTAACATCGGTAATGGCCGTATCAAGCGCTGCCTTGAGCTTCAGGGCTATTGACAGTGTTACATTTTTCTCAAACGAATGTGAACCACGCGCCCCGGCATCCTTGCCGCCATGCCCGGCATCAATAACAACCGTTTTAAACCTAAAAGTTGTAACAGCAGGTATAGTATCTTTTTGCTGCGCGAATGAATTTTGAAACAGGAATAACAGGATGATCATCCCGGGCAAAGCGATGTATTTCATTTTTTCACCGCCTTTTTACTGCACCTGGGGCATAAGCCATGAGCATACAGGGTAAAGCCATGCGACTCAAAGCCCGCTGGAAGATCTATCACCGGCAGGTTCATATCATTAAGGCAATATACATTTTTGCACTGGGTACAATTAAAATGCAGGTGTTCGTCATGGTGGTCATGCTCATTACAGCTCGCCGAGCAAAGGGCATAATTTGCCGTACCGTTTAAATCAAATACTTTATGGATGATCCCTTTTTCTTCAAAAGCATTGAGGATCCGGTAAAGGGTAACCCTGTCGATATCATGCATCAGGCTCTCCAGGTCGGGCTGCGAGGTAGCCGAATGTCTTGACGACATCATGGATAAAACCCGCAGCCTGGGCGCGGTTTTTTTCAGGTGATGCTTATCAAGCAGGTGCTCAAAATGATGTATATCGCGGGTTTGTGTCATGTATTAATCGGGTAATAATTATAAGGCCGCTAATTTAATAATGGTACGTATAATATGCGCCATTAGTTGCCGGCTTTTATAACGGTATTTTTTATTGGCTTAGTATGATGGTTTGATACAGCCAAGGCACCATGCTTTTCATGGTTACAAGCCGGACTCAAAAAGCAGTTGAACAGCAAAAACGCATAAAAGAATTTCCTGTGGCGCTTATCCATTACTCAACCTTTTTAAGTTTATATGTTTTATGATTATGATTGCAGGCACCGGTATACCTATAATTTACATAATGCGCGGCGGCTATCAGCAAGCCTCCAACAGGAACTATCATAGCCTCGGATTTTCCTGTTATTGTAAACGCGTGCCCTCCCATGATGATAACAAAACCTGATACAAGCATAAATAGTGGAACTGAACGGCGATGCGTACGCCAGTAGGATAAGCCTATAGAATACACTCCTATAACCAGGGCGAAAATGATCATCCCCCACTCTACCCAGGCGTTAGCCAAAAAACCAAGGCCCACCAGGGGCAAACTCGTAAACAGCAAAGGCACTACTGCACAATGGATAGCACAAAGCGTTGAAGCGGTGATACCAATATTATCCAGCCGGGGTGAAAGCTTTTGAAAATCCATGCCGCAAATATAAACAAGTTAATGCAACACAATTGCATTTGTTTTCACTATCCATATTTGAGTTTATTAAATTAACAAATACCTGACAATTACTTAATATTAATCAGCAAACTGTATTTTTGCAGGCTTTATAAAAAAACACAGATTGAATTTAGCCTCCATTTATCATATAAAACAGCTTTGGCAGAGCGCCTACAATACCCGGGCCAGCAGGCTCAAGTTACTGGGTGCCACTATAGTCATAGTCATCATCATTAACATGTTACCGTCTTTTTTTAAGTATATCGAAAAAAGGCAGGACGGGGCTGTACTTAATGATTGGGTATTGGCCCATTTACCCTCTTACGATCTCTCAGTCCCTATTTTTATACTTATCTGGAGCATGGGCCTGCTCATGATGTGGCGGGCGCTTTATAACCCGAGGATATGTATCACTTATATCTGGACACTGAATTTTGTATGTATTGCCCGGTTTATCACTATCGGCCTGGTCAAGCTCAATCCGCCAATGGGCCTTGTCCCGCTTATTGACCCAAGCACAAGCGTTTTTTACGGGCATACGTTTATCACCAAAGACCTGTTTTTTTCGGGCCATACAGCAACCATGGTGCTCGTGTACCTGCACCTGCAAAAGCGCACAGATAAACTGATCGCATTAATTTGCGCGATAGTATTGGTTGTATTACTGTTGATACAGCATATTCATTACACTATTGATGTAGTGGCCGCGCCGTTTTTTGTATATGGTTGCTGGAGATTGGTTAAATGGCTGGGGCTGGAATGATAACTTTTTTAATCCGTCTTCACTCCCATCCATCCACCAAATGCATGCTGTCTTTTAAATCACTGTACAGCTTTTTAAATACCGGGAACATTTTGCTGTATACTTCATGATTTTTAGTATTTGGTTCGATAAAATCCTGCTGTTCAACACGGGTAAGCGCGCCATAACTTTCAGGATATAATATCCGTGCAGCGAGATAAATAGCGCCGAGCGCTGATGAATCTTCAGACTGAAGCACTGCGAGCCTTTTCCCGGTGATATCTGCCAGTACCTGTGTCCATACTGCTGAGCTGGTAAAACCACCACTGATATTGACTTGTGTAATCCCGCCCGATGCATCTTCCAATGTTTTAAGCACATCATTCAGCGCAAAGCAAATGCCTTCAAGCCCCGCACGTAAAAAGTGCGACCGGGTATGTGCCGGTTTGATATTAAAAAATGTGCCGCAGGCTTTGGTATCCCAGAGCGGGGCGCGTTCACCGTACAGGTAGGGTAAAAATATAAGCCCGTTGCTGCCGGCAGGTATAGTTGCTATCTCATTAAACAAAGCGTCATAATCAGCCGCGGTAAGGTTATCCTTTTGCAAAAAGTTTTTGAGCAGCCAGTTTACCGCTATACCTCCGTTATTTACCGCTCCGCCACATACATAAGTCTGCTCATCAAGCAGGTAATTAAAAACCATGGCGTCGTAATTGTAAACCGGTTTCGGGCTGGTAATGCGCACCGCGCCACTGGTACCTATAGTAAGCGCAGCTACATCCGGGCCGGTAGTGTGGCTGCCTAAATTAGCACATGCCCCATCACTTGCCCCTATAACAAAAGGGGTAACGGCATTTATCCCGGTTAACACAGCTACTTCGGGCCTGATATTGTTACGGTAATAAGTGGTATTAACCGGGGCTGATAATTTTGAAGCAGTAATACCGGTGAGTGTAAGGGCCTCATCATTCCACTCTTTGGTTACAATATTAAACAATCCTGCAGCCGACGCAATGGAATAATCAACCTCAAAAACACCAAAAAGCCTGAACCAGATAAACTCCTTTATCGAAATGAATTTATGGGCGGCTTCAAAGATGTTACTTTGATTATCACGCAGCCACAACAACTTATTTAGGGGCGACATGGCATGAATAGCTGTGCCGCAGTTATGATAAAGGCGTTCACCTTTTTCTGTTGCACGCAATGCCTGCGCGATGCTCTCGCTCCGCGCATCTGCCCAGGTCATCATAGGCAGCAGTGCTTCGCCATGCTCATCAACCGGAATAATACTATGCATGGCGCTGCTCAGGCTCACGGCCTGCGGAACGGCTCCCAATTGGGCAGTAATACCGGCAAGGCATTTTACAAAAGCGTCCCAAATCAACAGCGGATCCTGTTCGCTGTAACCGGGTTCAGGGCTATTAATGGGATAATGATTGGATACTGTACCTAATGGTTCGCCCGTTAAACTCACCGCTACGGCCTTTGTACTGCCGGTGCCAATATCAATACCTAAAATATATGCCTGCATAGAGATGTATTTGATTGCCAAAATAATAAAGAGAACCGGGATTTGGGGGGATTTTTAGGATTATGGGATTTCTTTAACAGTTTAACATAAAATCAGCTCATCAAAATTCTGTCTATTCCAGCAAATCCCAAAAACCCCGGTTCAGACAAAAATCCTATCTATTCCATAGACCCACCCCAAATCCCCGTTCAGACAAATTCCTTCACATCCATGACAGCAAAGGACAGTTCCGGCATTTAAATTATCTACATTAGCCTTACCAATATAAACCAATCAGAGAATATGCAAGTAATTTTAGGGGTCATCTTCCATTTTATCGGTGGCTTTGCTTCGGGGAGCTTTTACATCCCCTACAAAAAAATAAAAGGCTGGGCCTGGGAAAGCTACTGGATAGTAGGCGGCATTTTTTCATGGCTCATTGTACCACCGCTGGCAGCATGGCTTACTATTCCCGGCTTTGCCGATATTATAAGCCATACAGATACAGCTACCCTTGGCTGGACGTACCTTATGGGACTGCTGTGGGGCATTGGCGGTTTAACGTATGGATTAGGGGTACGCTACTTGGGAGTATCGCTGGGTAGCACCATTATCCTGGGCTTATGCTCGGTTTTTGGGTCGATAATTCCATCGGTGTATTATGACCTTTTCCCGAAAGAAGGGAAAGATACTTTTACGCTGATGCTGCACAGCGAATGGGGGCAGATGGTTTTATTGGGCATTGTGCTTTGTGTAGTGGGTATTATTATATGCGGTAAAGCAGGTATGATGAAAGAGAAAGAACTCTCGGCCGATAAAACCATAGCCCAGGAAAATAAGGATTACCGCTTTGGCTTAGGTATACTGGTGGCGGTAGTTTCGGGGATCCTGAGCGCTTGTTTCAACTTCGGTATTGAAGCCGGAAAACCAATGGCCGATACAGCTAACCAGATCTGGCAGGCGGCGCATCCGGGCCAAGGCAATTTCCTGTTTTCAAACAACGTAACCTATATTATTATACTATGGGGTGGCTTAACCACTAACTTTATATGGTGTATGGTGCTAAATGCCCGCAACAAAACGTTTGATAATTATACCGATAAAAAAACACCGCTGCTTAAAAACTACCTGTTTGCGGCACTGGCCGGCACAACCTGGTTTTTACAGTTCTTTTTTTACGGTATGGGCGAAAGTAAAATGGGTAATGGCGCCAGCTCCTGGATCCTGCACATGGCTTTCATTATCCTGATTGCTAATACGTGGGGCCTGGTACTTAAAGAGTGGAAAGGCGTAAGTAAAAAAGCATTCGCAACGGTAATAGCCGGTATAGCAGTAATTGTAATATCGGTACTGGTTGTGGGATATGGAAATAAGATAAAACCCGAAAAACCGACGGTAAAAGCCGAGCTAAATAAGCCAACGATAAAAACAAATCAATAATTCATTAACTCAATAATTCAACAATTAAAATATATGTCGTCGAAAACAACTGAATTTAAACACGTAAGCTATTTGTGGGATGAAGCAAAAGCCGCCGAACTGGCTGGCGATGAAGTAGCCCTGCTCATATACCGCTCCAACCTTTTGGGTGCCGATTTGCGCCTTACCAACTATGGTGGCGGTAACACATCATGCAAGTTGATGAGTAAAGACCCGCTTACCGGCAACGATGTTGAAGTAATGTGGATCAAAGGCTCGGGCGGTGACATTGGTACGCTGAAAAAGAGCGGCTTGGCTGCCCTGTATGTTGATCGCCTTCGTAGCCTGAAAAACATTTATCGCGGGGTTGAATTTGAAGATGAAATGGTTGAGTTGTTTAATCACTGCATCTACGATCTTAACTCAAAAGCGCCATCTATTGATACGCCGCTTCACGGCTTCCTGCCATTCAAACACATCGATCACCTGCACCCTGATGCTGCCATCGCCATCGCGGCAGCAAAAGATGGTAAAAAAATAACCCAGGAGCTTTTTAACGGTACCATCGGCTGGGTTGAATGGAAAAAACCAGGCTTTGAACTCGGCCTGCAATTAAAACAGTGCCTTGACGAAAATCCGGGCATCCGTGGTATAATGCTGGGCTCGCATGGTTTATTCACCTGGGGCGATACAGCTTACGAAAGCTACATGAACACGCTTGAGGTTATTGAGCGCTGTGCCGAATATCTTGAAGAAAACTACGGAAAAAAAGGCCCTGTTTTCGGTGGTCAAAAAGTTGAAAGTTTGGACGAGACCAGCCGTAAAAAACAGGCGGCTGCCCTTGCACCTATATTACGTGGTTTTTGTTCAAGCTACAGGCACATGGTTGGTCACTTTACGGATGATGTCCGCGTACTGGAATTTATTAACTCCAATGATCTTGACCGCCTGGCTCCATTGGGTACCAGTTGCCCGGATCATTTCCTTCGCACAAAGATCAGTCCGCTGGTACTTGACCTTGCACCGGGCGAAGACCTGAGCGATGTTACCGCGTTAAAAGCACGTTTGGCTCCTGCCTTTGAGGCTTACCGCCAAATGTATACCGACTATTACAATACCTGCAAGCATGATAACAGCCCGGCTATCAGGGATACCAACCCGGTTATCATCCTGTATCCGGGTGTAGGCTTGTTCTCTTTTTCAAAAGATAAACAAACCGCCCGTGTTGCCGCCGAGTTTTATACCAACGCCATCAATGTAATGAAAGGCGCTGAGGCAATCTCTGAATATACCTCTCTGCCACGCCAGGAAGCTTTTGATATTGAGTACTGGTTATTGGAAGAAGCTAAATTACAACGCATGCCTAAGCCAAAAGCTTTATCAGGTAAAATTGCCCTGATCACCGGCAGCGCAGGCGGCATAGGTAAAGCTATCGCCAAAAAATTTGTTGATGAAGGCGCCGTAGTTATTCTGAATGACATGAATTCCGAGCGTTTGGAAGGTGCTGGCGAAGAGTTTAAAAAACAATACGGTAAAGATTCATACACTACAGCCGTACTTGACGTAACCAAAGCCGACCAGATCAACGAAGCACTTGAAATTGCTGCTTTAGCTTTCGGCGGCGTTGATATTGTGGTTAACAATGCCGGCTTATCTATCTCTAAATCAATTGCCGACCATACCGAAAAAGACTGGGATTTATTGTATGACGTACTGGTTAAAGGCCAGTTCTTCATTACCCAGGCGGCAGTTGCTGTGATGAAAAAACAAAACATTGGCGGCGACATTATCAACATTGTAAGCAAAAACGCCTTAGTGAGCGGACCGAACAACGCCGGCTACGGCTCGGCAAAATCGGCCCAGTTACACCTGAGCAGGTTAAACGCCGCTGAACTTGGCACCGATAAGATCCGCGTGAACGTAGTTAACCCCGATGCCGTGATCAGCGACAGCAACATTTGGGCCGGCGGATGGGCCGAAGGCCGTGCTAAAGCTTACGGCGTTACCGTAGATGAACTGCCAGCGTACTACGCAAAACGTACTTTATTGAACGAGGTGATACTACCTGCCGATATTGCCAATGCCTGTTTCGCCTTTACCGGCGGCTTGCTTAACAAATCAACCGGTAACGTGTTGAACGTTGATGGCGGCGTGGCTATGGCGTTTGTGAGATAGTTACAGTAACCCATGTCATTGCGAGCGATAGCGTGGCAATCGCACGGAAGCATGACCACCATGCGTAGCCACTCTGTATAGCATGCGATTGCTTCGTTCCTCGCAATGACATATTTATAAATTTTGCAAGTTCAAGCGTCAAACTTGAACTTGCTTTATAACCAATACCAATTATGCAGTTAGAAAAATATAAAATTGATGAAGCCAATCATCAGCAGCTGAATGATCATCAGCGCAAATTTGATTTTGTTGCCGGTGATGTGAAAAACCTGGATACCATCCTGCAAAAACTGATTGATTTTAATATCGCTATACCAAGCTGGGCTTTAGGTACGGGCGGTACACGTTTCGGCAGATTTTCGGGCGGTGGTGAGCCCCGTAGTCTGGAAGAAAAGATAGAAGATGTGGGCTTGATCCATGCACTTAACCGTAGCAGCAACTCTATTTCGCTGCACATTCCCTGGGATATCCCATCCAATGCCTCAGCTATCAAAGCCCATGCAGCACAATTGGGTTTGCATTTTGACGCGGTTAACTCTAATACCTTCCAGGATCAGCCATCGCAGGAGCTGAGCTACAAATTTGGCTCATTGCACCATGTAGATAAAGCGGTACGCAAACAGGCAGTTGCCCACAATATTGAGGTGATCAAATACGGCGTTGAGCTTGATTCCAAAGCATTATCAGTTTGGCTGTCGGACGGATCGAACTTCCCCGGTCAGTTGAACATGCGCGGCGCGTTTGAACGCACTTTAGAAAGCTTACAGGAAATTTATGAGGCCCTGCCTTACGACTGGAAAGTTTGGGTTGAGTATAAACCTTATGAGCCTAACTTCTACTCAACCACTATTGGCGATTGGGGGCAATCATACCTGCTATCATCAAAACTGGGGCAAAAAGCGCAGACATTAGTTGATCTTGGTCATCACTTACAAGGGGTAAACATCGAGCAGATAGTTTCATTACTACTGATGGAAGGCAAACTAGCTGGTTTCCACTTTAACGATTCAAAATATGGTGATGACGACCTTACCGTAGGCAGCATCAACCCATACCAGTTGTTCCTGATCTTTAACGAACTGGTTGAAGGTATGGATGCCCGCGACATGACACACGCTACATCCATTGGCTGGATGATCGATGCTTCACACAATGTAAAAGATCCGATTGAGGACCTGTTACAATCAGTAGAAGCCATTAAAATAGCCTATGCACAGGCATTGTTAGTAGACACTCCAGCATTGGTACAGGCACAACAGGATAATGATGTAGTACTGGCCCAGGAAATATTGCAGCAGGCTTACCGCACCGACGTTCGTCCGCTATTGGCCGAAGCAAGGTTAAGAGCAGGCGGCGCGTTAAACCCGCTGGCTGTTTACAGGCAGCAAACTATCAGGCAGCAACTGATAAACGAAAGAGGAGCTAAAGCAGTATCAACTGGATTGTAAGCCTATGGAGCCGATACCCGTTATAGCCGTTTTTGATGTGGGTAAAACCAACAAAAAGCTGTTCCTGTTCGACGAGAACTACAAAATAGTTTTTGAACGCACGGCCCGCTTCCTGGAAACCCACGATGAAGATGGCGACGCATGCGAAAACCTCGACAGTCTCAGGCTATCGGTGTTTGACTCATTGCGCGAAATTTTTAAGCATAAAGAATTTGACCTTAAGGCGGTCAATTTTTCAACGTATGGAGCCAGCTTTGTGTATGTTGATGAACATGGCAAACCGCTTACCCCACTGTATAATTACCTCAAACCATATCCGCCTGAACTGGGCAGGCAGTTTTATGAAAACTATGGCGATGAAGCCAGGTTTGCTTTAGAGACCGCCTCGCCCGTTCTGGGCAATCTTAACTCTGGGTTACAGTTGTACAGGCTTAAATATGAGCAACCCGAAGTATTTAAGCGGGTGAAGTATGCCCTGCATTTGCCGCAATACATGAGCTACCTTATCAGCGGGCAAATGGTGAGCGACTTAACCAGTATCGGCTGCCACACTGCCCTTTGGGATTTTGCCAAGAACACCTATCACAACTGGCTTAATGCTGAAGAGATTCTACCCAAAATGGCTCCGCTGCATCCCGCGGATAGTGTACTTCCGGCAGAGTTTCCGGGCAGTACTTACAAGGTTGGTATTGGGTTGCATGATAGTTCGGCAGCGCTCATCCCTTACCTCGTGAGCTTTAATATGCCCTTTGTGCTGATCTCTACGGGTACTTGGTCAATCAGTCTTAACCCTTTTAACCAAACACCGCTTACGGCTGATGAACTGAAGCATGATTGTCTTAACTACCTGCAATATAAAGGCAGCCCGGTAAAAGCCTCACGCTTGTTTACGGGTTATGAATATGAGCAGCAAGTAAAAAGAATAGCCGCCCACTTTAACCAGGACGAGATCAGGTACCGTACCATAAATTATGATCCGGCCATCGCGGCCCGGTTAAATAATCAGCCGTCACTACAGGCAAATGAAAATGAAGGCCAGTTACAGAAATCGGCATTTGAGCAGCGCGACTTAAACATTTTTGCCGATGATGTTGAAGCTTACCACCAACTCATGATTGATATTATTGCCCAGCAAACCATATCAACCAATTATGTTTTAAACGGCTGTAAGGTAAAACGCATTTTTGTAGATGGCGGCTTCAGTAAAAACAGCGTTTTCATGCACCTGCTGGCGTTGGCCTTCCCTCATTTGGAAGTTTACGCCGCGTCGATGGCACAGGCAACTGCCGTAGGTACAGCATTGGCTATCCATCATGCATGGAATACCAAAACGTTGCCGCATGACCTGATCGAGCTGAAATATTATTCGGGGGTGCAGAGCGAGGTATATTAAAATTATGAAGAGATCCGGTTATCAACCGGATTTTTTTATTTTAGGCCAATTAATCCAAAACCCTCGTCATGAAAAAATTAGCGCTGTTTCTGTTATTGCTCAACTTTTTATTTGTTGCCAACGCGCAGCAATCCAAACGCAAAAAAGCCATTATTGTGCTTACTTATGACGACGGCATCAATTCACAGTTAAACATAGCCATACCACAGCTGGATTCGGCACATCTTACCGCCACCTTCTTTTTAACCGGAAACATGACCGAAGCTTCGTTACCCCGCTGGCGCCAGGCAGGTGAAAAAGGTTACGAACTCGCTAACCATACTTTATACCATCCCTGCCTGCTAAATGTAAAAACTAATCCTGCCGACAATTCGGCCAATTATACCCCATATATCATGGTGCGCGAAATAAAGGAAATGAACACCCTGCTTTTTGCCCTTGATGGTAAAACCGGCGGCCGCACTTATGCCTACCCCTGCACTGAACTTGAAGTTGGCGGCGTGAACTATGTTGATACCCTGCGTAAAGCAGGCCTCGCAAAATATGCCCGTATAGGCGGCGGACCTGATGCTGTGATCACTGATTTTAAAAACCTCGACCCGTTAAAAGTACCTTCATGGGGCGTAACAGGCAACCCGGTAACCGGCGATGCCCTGATAGATTTTGTAAAGAAAGTACAACAAAGCGGCGGACTGGGCATCTTCATGTTTCACGGTGTAGGCGGCGATTATTTGGTTACACCCGCAGATGCGCATAGGAAGCTGTTAGCTTATTTAAAGGCGCACCGGAACGAAATTGAAGTAACAACTTTTATGAAAGCCATGGATGAGGTGATGGCCGCTAAATAGTTTTATAAAAGCTAAAAGCAGAAGGCTAAAAGCTTAAAGCCAAATTACTATATATAAAAATTAAGCTATCAGGCTAACGAGATCTGATATAACAAGCTCATCTTTAATAATGCGTTCATGACCGGGGCCCTGGTATACTTTGGTTTCAACTTCGGGATGAGCGATAAGGAAGTTTTCCAGAAATGCGAAGGGTGCAACTTTATCTTCCGGATCATAGGCTAACCAATGTTTCCGGACCAAGCCGGCAGGATATAAATTATGAAGTGTAAAATCCGAAGCCTCCATATCAAACAATGCCTCAAAATCAGTAAAGAATTGATCCTGTAAACCAGGAGCTACATCGGCCGCGTTCAGGCTGGCTATAAAATTCTCTTTCAGATTAATAAGCGGGGCAATGCTGATGAGCAAGCCAGGTTTAATAGCTGTTTCCTTAATAGCGATGGCATTGGCCATTGCCCCTAACGAGTGACCGATGAGCACATCGGGCGCCCCAAAGGTATTGATTACCGTAGTCGCAGCTTTAGCAAAGAGCAAGAGGTTTGACAGCTCCCCTTCCGAGCTGCCATTACCCGGTGCATCAAAAGCTATTACCTGCATATCATTAATGTTTTTTAAACCCGTGACAAGCTCGGCGAAGTCGGCGGCTTTTGAGCCCCAGCCGTGGGTGATAAGTATCTTGTGCTTCCCTTCTCCCCAGGTAAAACCGTTGAACTTTAAAGTAGATTTGGCAAAATGAGGATCGTCTACTTCAAGCGTAAATGCTTTGGCTTCGTCAAGCAATTGCTGCTGTTGCAAGCGTACTGGCATTTTAGGCGAATAACAGATCAACTGCCATAGCAAGTTAACCATACCAGGCGCTTCGGCGCCATTAAGAGATTTTACCTGGTTAAATACCGTCTTTAATTTTTTCATAGGAGAGGCAGGATTTCGCCGGCAAAATAAGCAAAAGCGCCTTTAAAATATACCAATAGGTATTTTATTTACATTGTCCCGACGAAGTCCTGCATTCCAATTGTAACAAAACGCATGTCCCAAATTTTTGATTCTCCATAAAAATTTAAAAATCCTCCCGGCGTTCTTTTTCCGGAAAACTGGGGTGTTCCAAATTCTGAATGTAAAAACGCGGTACACCCATTTTATGAAATACGTTGATATTCAATATTTTAACCATTTGCCTGAAACATTATTAAAATACTGATAATCAACGCTTAAAACTATAATGAGTTTAAAATACTTTTTTTCGAAAGGTTAAAAACGGCAGCATTTACCAATGTAATTTTTGCTGATTTTTAGGATTTTTTTGAGAAAAAACCAAATGGCGGCTTACTTTGTCTGCATGCTGACAAAGTAGTGACACCATTTTTATGGTCTGTTTTTCGGATCGTTTTTTGCGCCGGAATACGCAGGATTTTCTGCCTGTGGCCGGGAGCGTGGACGCTCTATCCATGACCATGTTCAGGCGTGGACGCCATAACCATTACCTAAGGGATTAATTTAGCGTAAGCGCTTTAAAATCCCCTCTTGAGAGTAATAGCCCGTGATTAGACAGTGCCGGGAAATGACATGCCGTACAGTTGACTCACCCGATCTGCGCTACGCTGGACCACCCTCTCTTTGCCTTTGGCGGAAAGAGGGTAAAGAAAAAATACAGATAAATCCCTCTCTTTACGCTTGCGTAGAGAGGGGTGACAAGCGCAGCGATGTCGGGGTGAGTAGACTTGGCGGTTAATTCTTTAATTATGTTAATTCAGGGGCTATTACTCTTGAGAGGGGGTGCAGTAGGAAAAAGCGGGAGCAGGGGTGTGTTATACAAGTGATAAACTGCACGTAGAATAACACACCCCTCCGCCCCTCTCAAGAGGGGAATCCCACCAACCCTCGCTTTTGAAGGGTTTTTCATCAGGTTAACGGTTCAAGAGTGGACGCCTAAACCCGCATAAAAGTAAAACGTCCGCTTCAGGGGGCTGGTGACACTACTTTCCTCTGCCTAACCAAAGCAGCGAGTTGATGATCAGTTTATCAACATCGGCATTTTCAAAAGTTTGCGATAACTCTTTGTTGGTGCCGCCGTCATAGTCCATATCATTATGGCCTATGTTGAAATAAACCATGCGGTAATTTTTATTAGTCCAGGCTACGGGGTAGTAACCGCTATGCCAAATCTCGTGTTGCTTTGGGCCTGTACCTAAGGGAAAACTTGTTGAATCAACCGCCAGCAGGATATCGATATCCGGGTTTTTACGGAGATCGTGTTCCCAGCGGTACCACTCATTAGGGTTGGTTTTAAAAGTGGTGGGCAGGCCTTTGGTTACGGGGTGATCAGGATCTTCCACCTTCAATATGGCCGAAGTTGGGTGCCAGGTATTGCTCACATATTGTCCCGAACCCAGGAACTCGTTGTGGTACCAGTCCCAGTTTTGCGGAAAGTCAGAGGGTGTAAGCGCGAAGGCCGAAAAATGAAACCCCATCCAGGCGCCGCCCTTTTTCATATACTGTTCAAAAGCTGCACGTTGTTCGGGGTTATCAGTGCGGGTATCTAAAAATATTACTACCTGGTATCTGGCCAAAAACTCAGGGTTCATGTTTGCCCAGTTATTGGTACTATCGTAAGTGAAATTATATTTCTTTGCCAGAGCCGGAAACCAGCGGTTAGCCTCGTGCATAAAGCTGATGTGCGCCAGATCGTTCCGGCCGGTGTAAAAGGCTATTACCTTGAATTTCTTTTTGCTTTGGGCGTTGGCGTTTACTGCTGTAAAAACAGCTATAATGATGAGAGCCACAAGCAGCATGGCCCTGTTGATCAGATTTCGGTTGATGTTCATATCCCTGCGTTTATAATTGTGCTTATAAAACTAATGGATTTGATTTTATGATGATGGAGAAATGGTGTGATGAGAGGTAATGTAGGGGCGGTTAGATGTTGGTGACAACACCAACATCGGCGAAGAGTAATTCTACTGGTTACAACATCAACATCGGAGAGAGGCTTATCGATCTCTTCTTTTTTAAAGAATAGGATACTGTGTAAGGAAAAAATAAACTCCTGCCAAAATAATAAATGCAAGTATAAAAATACTGAGGGCAATTCTTAAAGGAGTCCAAAACATAGTAAGAAGAAAATTGATAGAGCTAAGATAATGAATCAATGCTCTTTGAGACGCTAAACTTCTTCATAAATTTCCAATTTCATTACAAAAGCTACAAAGTCTGTTGCAATTAGAAATAAATCATTACCAGGCGGACTTTCGTGATGGAAATAATAAATGTATTCGTAGTCAGCCTGCCGAAGGCTCATACATATAATATCTCCTAATTCGCCATCACAGATTGGTAATAGGCCAACGGGTAATTGTTCCTGAAAAGTTGAAAGAACTTGAGTTATTGATAATCCATTATTTCCGATAATACAATAAAAATCGCCAACACTTATTTTATTTCCCTTTAGCATAATTGGATTTACGTCAATACATTTCGCGCAAATAAGTTCTAAAAAGGAAAAAGCACCTATATCTATATATAAGTCTTTGTAAGACTGCGGCAAAAGCGAATTAAATGTTACCTCTATACTTAGAAAGGCGCTTTCCACTTGTTGCTTATGATCGGCACAAAAGAGATTCTTTTCAACTCCTCCAATTGACTTAAGCTTTTCAATCATGTTATTGTAATATAAACTGGCGTGAATTCGTCCCTTCTTGCGCTCGTTTTCAACGAGTGCTTAATATGGTTTGGCGATTGTATCACCTGTGCGTTATAAACGCAAACCCAGCTACGCACTCGTTACAAACGAGCGCGAGCTTTTTTCTTCCCCTTTGCCTGTGTCCTCACGGGCAAATATCATCATAATACCATCTGCTCAAACAACCTGTTCAGCGTAGCCTCCGCATCAGCAGTCATGCCCGGATGCACTTTGGATGCCTGTACCACCGTACTGCGTGTAGCCGTAAGCCAGCGGAAGCGTGAGGGCTGATCAAGCTGCGCTATTGGCCCTGCATCCTTTTCGCCATTGCAGATGCGCTCTAGCGAATTGATATTTTCCTTCAGGCAATCCAGGTCAAGGTCACCGCAAAAGGCAGCTAACCTTGCATCATCAGCCTTGAACAATACTTTTAAAAATTTTTGTTTGGGACAAAACAGGATCACCCCTATATTGATAAACTCTTCGCGCTCCACCCTTGGTACAACGCGGATTATGGCGTACTCAAATACCTGCATATAGGGCTTGTTTTGCGGCTGTAACAAATACATCTGACGCGGCCAACCGGGTTATCAAAAACTCGGCATATATATTCCGCACTTCGTCAGGCGTTTCTTCAAAATCGCGGTAGGTGATCCATTCATCGGGGATCAAGGCTACAATATCACGGATCTTTTCGGGTGTTAGTATCTCCTTAAATTCGACATCAACAATGTCAAGCTGGTTGGCGCGGGGCAGCAGCACATGGTCTTTCACCTGTAAAAACGGGCGGGTAGCCATTTCCTGCCAGTTATTCCATGAGTGATGGAAATACAGCGCGGCGCCGTTATCAATCATCCACAATTCTTTATGCCATATCAGCATATTGGTATTACGGGCGGTACGGTCCACATTGGTAAGCAAACAATCGAACCAAACTATTTGCGAAGCCAGTTTGGCATCAACCACAGTAACTGCCGGGTCGAAAGTGATTGCACCCGACAAATAATGCAGCGCAAGGTTAAGCCCTACACTAAATTTCAGTAAATCCTGAATTTCTTCGTCGGCTTCTGAGCGACCGAAAGCTTCATCAAGATTGGCGAAAACCAATTCGGGCACTTTAAAACCCAACAGGCGTGCTATTTCGCAGCCAATAAGTTCGGCAATGAGGGCTTTTACGCCCTGTCCCGCTCCGCGGAATTTCAGTACATATAAAAATTCGTCATCAGCTTCGGCAATGGCCGGTAATGACCCGCCCTCGCGCAAAGGCGTTACGTAACGGGTTACGTTAACGGTGCGGAGCTGTGGTGGTGTGTAGTTCATAGTTTAAATTAGCAAAAGCCAGCGTTAGAGATTGCAGCGGATACCGGCCCTGAGCGTAATGCCTGCAGGCGTATGAGCGGAAAGCCCGGCCACTCTTCGTGGAAACGCCCAAATTATTCTTTAATTAGGCTTCGGTTTTAACCAACATACATTCGCCGCTCAATTGCCGCGGTGGCTGTTACTTTTGTCTTGATACAAAAGTAACCAAAAAATCAAGTCAGCAGAGAGGTTTCTTTGCCGCACTGCCAGCCCTCCATGCCTCGCCATGCCTTTGCCCTGCAAAACAGGCAGAACCACGGCTGCTAAATTTTGCCTGGCCTTACCCGTTTCCTCTTCCGGCAAAATTCGCTAATGCCCTTGCAACCACACAAGCCCAACATTGTTCTGCCTGTTTTCACCCGAAACTTATCTGCTGACGGAGAAACACTATTTTATTAAAGCAGCGGAGTCAAAATAAACTATCCTGTCAATCCTCAAATCCTAAAAATCCTGGTTCAGAAAAATAATATTGCCGTTATCTGTCCCTGCTGACATAGGGCTGTCATTACCCCTCCGTTACTTTACATCATAAAACAAACAACAACACTTATGGACACTTTGAAATCGTTATTGCAGGAGATGGAGCAGGAAGCTCAAACCACCGAAAAAATGCTAAGCCGCATCCCCGACGATAAATACCAGTGGAAACCGCACCCTAAAAGCATGACCATTGAACAGCTATCTACCCACATTGCTGAATTACCTACCTGGGTTACTATTACCTTAAATACTGATGAACTGGATTTTGCCACTGTACCTTACGAGCCTAAAAAAGTAAGCGGCACTGCCGATTTGCTAAAATTGTTTGAGGATTCATTGGCCGACGGCTATTCGAGCCTGCAAAAAGCTGATATCAGCACGTTTGATAAAATCTGGACACTACGTAACGGAGAACAGATCCTTAATCAGCGGACAAAAGCAGAAGTGATCAGGATGACCTATTGCCAGATTGTACACCACAGGGCACAGTTGGGAGTTTATTTACGTTTGCTGGATATCCCGATACCGGGCAGCTACGGCCCAAGCGCGGATGAGCAGGGCTTCTGAAAAAAGCGGGAGTAATAAGATCAGTTTTTAAATACAAAAGCAAAGCAGGCAAAAGCGTGCTTTGCTTTTGTATGTTTTTGCACTCAACTACGGTGCTTTGACAGCTTACCTGTATTTATTTCTTCAAGGA
>Ga0157372_10001491_pt1 | contig 25434 bp, 14 predicted proteins | sample C55metaG_FD_115307 | JGI IMG/M metagenome (GOLD analysis project Ga0157372, IMG submission 115307) | Corn rhizosphere microbial communities from Kellogg Biological Station, Michigan, USA - C5-5 metaG | ecosystem: Host-associated > Plants > Roots > Rhizosphere > Soil | place: USA: Michigan...
GAGAAGGTCACAGACTTTAAAAAATGGATGGGCAAATAAGGAGAATGGCCGCACCCCGGTCGTCATACTGTATATCCAGCGTGCCATGGATGGCCTGGGCTCTTGTCTTCATTTCTTCCAGCAGACGGAAATAACGGGTACTCCGCTCGTCGGGCAGCACTTCCGTGGAAAAGAAGGTCAGGTGCAGGTGTGGATGCTGGTAGTCCAGCTGTATCAGAATGTTGGAGACCTTTATCTCTTCCACCAGCATGCGTAACGCCAGCTTGTATATCAGCAGGAATTCATGCCGGACTTTCATGTCCGGCCTCAGCGTGCGGATGGCTTCTTCCGCCTGCAGCTCGATATGTGCATTATGTCTCCGTGAGAGGGCGCCCGCAAATTCACGCATCCTGTCGATGGCCTTGTCCATGGTATCGTTGGCCGGGTCGATGCTCCATAGCATATCATCCATGGCGATGATCATATTGTGACTCTTATGATGGATCTCATCGATGTAACTGATGGATTGCTGCGGATGCTTTTGTGCGCGGATACGGGCTATCTCACTGAGCACGTTGATGTTTTGCAGGGCCTGGTTTACTTCTTCATGCAGTCCCCGGGAGATATCGCTCCGCATGCGCTCCATGGCTTCTTTTTTCTGCATACGCTGGCGATCCAGCCAGTAGAGGAGGACCGCCGCCACCAGCAGCAGGAATCCCAGGAACCACCAGGTACGCCAGAAGGGGCCTCTTATAAGGATGTGAATTTCTTTGACATGGGGACTGGTCGCGTCCTCTGCATTGCGGGCGGTGATGCGAAAGGTATAGCTGCCTGGGGGGAGATAGTTATATACCGCCTCGTTCGATCGGGCTGAAATCCAGTTGTGGTCAAGGTTCTCCATCTGGTAGGTGATGGCGAATGTATTTTGATAGGTGAGCGTGGAGAAGGCGAAGCGGATAGAGTTCTCGTCATAGGCCAGTTCCAGGGAGCCTTGATATGCTGATGAATCCATGGGCAGCCATTTGTTCATGACTGCAATGCCCGTGATCTCCACGTCCGGCGGAGGCTGGCTGCTGCCTGTGATCTGGTCCGGCCGGAAGGCGATGATGTCGTGGGCAGTGCCAAAGGCAACACGCCCGTCGCGGAGTATGCAGCTCGAGCCAGGGTTGAAGGCGTTGGATCCGACACCGTCTGCTTCACTGAAATTGCTTCTCGCGGCTTTGTGCGGGTTCAATCTGCATATCCCCGTCCGGGTAGTGATCCAGAGGTAGCCTTTTTTATCCTGTATGAGGTTGGTAATGCCTTCGAAGGGCTTCTCGAGGCCTTCTTTGGCGACCTGTATCTCACCGGTGTAGACGTTGAGCAGGCATAGATTGTCCGATGCCACTGCATAGAGGCTGTCCGAGATCTGGACGATGTCGTTGGTGGTAATGGTCGAGAGCTTTTCCGATCCTGGCTTGTCGGGAAGATAATTGTACAGGATGGCTCCGTCGCTGGGCCGGATATGAAAAAGGCCATTCTTTGGCGTACAGACCCAGCAGTCGCCCTTCCAGTCGAAGTACAGACGAATGACGCTGCTGTGCAGGGCTTGCATAAAGACAAAGGTATTGGTGGCAGCTATCCATTTTATCAGGTCGCCCGCCTGTGTGCCGAGCCAGAGATCGCCGTTCCTGTCTTCCGCGATCTGGCGGATGGTGGAGTGATGAAAGATGGGCGGCTCCAGCCTTTCGGTGGTGTGGGTGGCGGCGTGGGAGATGATGAGCGCGCCATGCTGCAGACCCCTCCAAAGGTCGCCATTGGAACGTTCCTGTATGCACCAGGGAGCTCCTTCCCCTTTGCGCAGACCTTGTGTCACATACCATCTGTCGATGGGATGAAAGCTGCTGTCATAGGCAAAGAGACCATTGCCCCAGGTGGCGACCACGATGTCCCCATTGCTGATCTGCAATATATCCGTTACGTCGGGCGTGAAGACGGTGTCACGGCCCGGTCTTTTGTTGGGAATGGTTTGGAATACCTGGGCGTAGGGATTGAATCTGTAGACGCCTTTGTCGGTGGCCAGCCAGATATTGCCTTCCCTGTCCTCGAGCATGCTCGATACATTGTCGTAATAGAGACCGAACTCACCCAACGATCGGGATTGCAGGGGTTGGAAGTCCCTGTCAGTCTTACGGAGGATGGCCAGGACATTGAGTCCGGTGAACCAGATCGTACCGTCTTTTTGTTCGGTGATACGCTGCACCTCGTGGTATACGTTGCGTACGAGCTTGTTGAGGGAAGGGTGCCAGAGCTTTACCTTGTCAGTATGGATGTTGTAGGCAAAGAAGGAGTTACCCGAACCGCCCCGGGGCCAGACGCTGAGCCAGAAATTGCCTTGCTGGTCCAGGAAGGGGAGGCCTGTATATCTGTATTGCTGATAGTGTTCGATGACCGGGTCTTTGTCCACATTGTGGTTGCGGTAGGAGAGCGTGCGCTCGCGGACATTGTATTTGACCAGCCCCGAGTCCCCGGTGAGATAGTAAGCGTGCGATGTGCTGTCTTCAAAGAAGCCTGTGGCTATCCAGCCCGGCGGCATCTGGAAGGGGAGATGATGGTCATTGAAGGATTGGGTCTTTTCGTCAAAGGAGAGGGTAGCTTTGAAGTTGAGGAAGAGAAAGATATTCCCTTCATAGTCTACGAGAAGATTGCTTTCCAGAGCGCTGAGCTCCGGTTGCGGCCAGTCCACGGGCACGGGGTGGTATAGCAGCTTGTCGAGGTCTATATAACCCAGCTTATTGTACTGGCATAATACCCAGAGTCTGTTCTTTTTATCCAGCCGGATGCCCAGGACGATGTCGTTGGGGAGGGAGTTGCGGGGTTCGGACCTGTGGTGCCAAAGCATAAAATCCTGGCCGTCGTACCGTTCGAGGCCGCTCATCGTAGCTATCCAGATATACCCTTTGGAGTCCTGCTGAAGGGCGTTCACCACATTGGAAGCCAGTCCGTCACGCATACCCAGGTGGGAGAAAAGGTATTGTTGCTGGGCCGGCAGACGGGTGCAGGCGAGGAGGGCTGCGGTGAGATATGTCAGAAATCGAAGCACGGCCCTAATGTAGGGAAGTATTGTGGCATCGCCGTACAATTCATACACCGAAAACCTCAATTCATACAACAAGTAGGGCATGATGTAACATATCCACGCTCCCTGCGACTAAGAAGATATGTTCAGGTATCATCTCAGGAAGAACAAATTATATTCCCTTATTAATTTATTGGGTCTTACAGCCGGCATGGCCGTGGCCATCCTTATTGGACTATGGGTGAGCGACGAGCTGTCCTGGGACAAGTGTCACGAGCATTACAATCGTCTTGCACAGGTGATGGATACCCAGCTTATCAATGGCGGGCTCATCACGGGAGAAGGGAATGCCATTCCTTTGGCGGAGGAGCTGCGGAGCAAATATCCCGACGACTTCAGGCGGGTGGCGCTTTTTTATCCCCTGTTCACTCATACTGTGACGGTAGGTGAAAGGAAGATCCCGGCCCCCGGCAGCTGGGTGCAGGCGGACCTGCCCGAAATGCTCGCTATTCATATGCTGAGAGGAAGCCGGGATGCACTGCGTGACCCGGCCAATGTATTGTTGACCCGAAGCCTTGCCTACAGCCTCTTTGGCGATGCCGACCCCATGGATAAGATCATCAGGCTGGACAATATGGCCACCGTGAAGGTAGGTGGCGTGTATGAGGACCTGCCTGATAACTCCACCTTTCATGACGCGCGTCTGCTCCTCTCCTGGGATAAGGCCCTCACCGTGCTGGACTGGTTCAAAGGCGTGCAGAAGGACTGGGGCATTCGCTATTGGAAACTATATGTAGAGCTAAATGATAACGTGGATTTGAAACAGGCGTCTGCCAAGATCCGTTCTATTATGAATGTGCATGTAAAGAGAGACGGCCATGAGACATTGTCGCTGCACCCGATGGCGAAATGGCATCTGCACAGCACGTTCAGTAACGGCGTGGCCGTTGGGGGGCGAATACGTATTGTGCGTCTGCTGGCTATCATCGGCGGCTTCGTACTGTTGCTGGCCTGTATCAATTTTATGAACCTGTCCACTGCCCGGAGTGAGAGAAGGGCCAGAGAGGTAGGGATACGCAAGGCCATCGGCTCGTTGCGGAGACAGCTGATCGTACAATTTCTGGGCGAGTCGATGATCTTTGTGCTGATGGCGGGGATGCTGGCCACTGCGACCGCCGGACTGTGTATACCCTTTTTCAACCTCATCACCGAAAAGCAGCTGTCCCTTCCTATTGGGAGCATTCTTTTTTGGCTGGCGATGCTCCTGTTCGTCGTGGTCACCGGTGCAGTGGCCGGGAGCTATCCTGCATTCTATCTGTCCTCTTTCCGGCCGGTGGAAGTGCTGAAGGGCCGTCTGAATTTGGGCCGGGCTGCTTCTTTGCCGCGTAGGGTCCTGGTGGTCGTGCAGTTTTCCGTATCCGTCATCCTTATCATCGGCACCGTGATGGTGCGCCGGCAGCTGGAATATGCCCGGGACAGACCCGTGGGTTATATGCGGGAAGGGTTGATTGCCGTAACCATGAACAGCGGCGACATCTATGGTATACCGTATAATACGCTACGGGATGAATTACGCAAGACGGGTATGGTGGCAGGCATGATGAAATGCAATGATCCTGTCACTGCGGCGCCGTCGACCATGTCCGGATTCCTCTGGAAAGGGAAGGACCCGAATGTAAATCCTGAGATCGGGGCGGTGATGACTACCTATGATTATGGTAGCACGATGGGATGGCATGTCGTGGAGGGGCGGGATTTTTCCAGGGATTTTGCTTCCGACAGCACTGCCATTGTATTGAACAGAGCTGCTGTGCTTTTGATGGGGCTGCAGCGCCCTGTGGGTGAGATCATACGCATCGGTGGACGGCCGCTGACCATCATTGGCGTGACGGATGATATGGTGATGGCTTCGCCGTACAAGCCCGTAGAACCCGCCGTCTTCTGGCTGGCGCATGATCCGGCGAGATTGGATCATATGGTCGTCCGGCTGGCGTCCGGTGTGCCTGCTCATAAGGCGCTGGCGGCTACGGAAGAGGTGTTCAAACGGCTGGCGCCCGGCGGCGCTTTTGAATACAAGTTCATCGACGAGGAATATGCCCGGAAGTTCTCCGATGAAGTGCGGGTAGGCCGTATCGTTACCGTCTTTGCCCTGCTGGCTATCTTTATATCCTGTCTGGGGGTCTTCGGACTGGTTTCTTTTGTGGCTGAGCAACGGACAAAGGAAATTGGTATCCGCAAGGTGCTGGGCGCAGGGGTCATCGGCATATGGGCTCTTTTGACGAGGGAGTTTATCGGGCTTGTATCGATCGCCTGCGTCATTGCTATTCCCATTGCGTATTATTTTCTCCACGAGTGGCTGCAACAGTACGAGTACAGGGCTGCACTGAGCTGGTGGGTGTTTGGGGCGGGTGCGCTCGGGGCCATGCTGATCACGCTGGCAACTGTAAGCTGGCAGGCTGTGCGTGCTGCGTCGATGGATCCGGTGAAGAGCCTACGTGCGGAGTAGCTTTCCCAGTTCCTTGGGGACCGTGATCCTGTACCCATTCTCGTAGACCCCGTTTGTGGTGATGCTGCGCTTGCCTTTTCCTAATTCTATATTAAATCCATACATTTCTTCAAGCCACTCGTGCTCGGCTTTGTCAGCCATGTAAAGAAAAAGTCGTTTTACTTTAATAGAACGGCAATTTTCAAGTAATGCCTGTACTTCTTCGGGCCGCAGATCATTTAACCCTTCCATTAATTCATAGCATGCCATGAGGTCCTGGTGATGGCGCGCCAGGTAAAGGCATTCCATCAATGCACGCGCGGGGCTGGAAACGGTGAGTTGGAAACTTTTTTTTTCTATTTCTGTCAGTCCTGCATGTGGATCCAGGAAAGACGTTGAATGGAAGTCGACGGGTACCCCCCAGTCATGTTTGGTAAACCAGGAAGGTAGCTTCTCCTTTGCACCTCCGAACAGCGTGAATTTCGCCGACCGTAGGTCCAGGGCTGTTCTTGCAGCCGGGTGTATGGAAAGATTGTTTTGCTGCTGTAAAGCATAGACGGCACCTTCGACGACGGCCTTGTCTCCGGCACGGATATAAGCTCCCGCGCCTATGGGCAGCAACCATTTATTCTTTTTATAATATTGTTGCAGGTCATGGCTGTAACCTTGCTGTTTTAGCCAGGATGATTGTAGTATGGCGCCTGGTGGTTGAAGATCGAAAAGGTGATTTAGTTTGTCTCTTTTTTGCATGGTTGCAGATGGTTTAAATTTTCTGTTTTTTTCGTAGTTGTCCTACTAAAATTCGATAATTTTTAAACCATTTGACAAGGCCAATTTTTCATACCTAAGCTCGGAACTTGTTTTACTGTAAATAGAGTATGATAGCATTGTAACCTTCCAGCCGGATGCTACCGTTGTGTGTGTCATGTGAACCGTCCGTGCCCAGACCCGTATGCCAGCTGCCCGTCGGAAGTTTGAGTTGACGCGACGCGCCGGACCCATTAAATCCCACCCATATCTTTTTCCAGCTGTCCGCCATCGCTGCACCGTTCAACGTATAAGCGACGACGCCTGAAGGCGTATGTTCGTCGAAGTGCAGGTAATTGGCGATCTGTGCTCCTGTATACATCCGGAAGGCGGGATGCTGCCGCCGCAGCCGGATCAGGTCCTTTACATATTGAACTACATCCCGGTGCTGGTATTTGCTATGCCAGTCCAATGCATTGATGCTGTCGGGCGATTTATAGGAATTTTCTATCCCCTTTTTGCTCCGCAGGAATTCCGTACCCGCATGAAGGAAAGGTATCCCCTGTGAGGTGAGCACGATGGTCAGGGTCAGCTTGTGCATTTTGATACGGGTTTCTTCCGACGTGTCGGGGCAGGAGAGGGCCAGCTTGTCCCAGAGGGTGTTGTTGTCATGACATTCACAATAGTTGATGACCTCATCGGGACTCCATGCGTAAGGCTGTTTGGAGTAGTTGACCTTACTGTAATCTATCTGCGGATGCTGACAGGCTCCGGCGATGCCGAACTTAATAGATTCCATCGCGTCCAGCCTGCCGCTGGCAAAGCCTCTGTCGTGTATGTCGAAGACGCTGCCTTTTATTCCATCCCGTAGGTCGTCATTGAATACCGCAATACCATGGAGCTTGCTGACATTTTTCTTCAATGCACGGAGGCTGTCGGGCAGCGGGCTGTCCCCGGCTGTCCATCCTTCGCCATAAAGGAGTATGTCCGGCCTGAATTTTCGAAGAGAGTCCGAGATGAGATTCATCGTTGCAATGTCATGCACACCCATCAGGTCGAACCGAAATCCATCGATGTGGTATTCATGGGCCCAGTACAGTACGCTCTCCAGCATAAACTTCCGCATCATAGGCGCTTCGCTGGCCGTCTCGTTGCCGCAGGCCGTTGCGTTGGACAGGCTGCCATCGGACTTGCGCCGGTAGTAATAGCCGGGTACCAGCTCATTGAAGGTGGAGGTTTCCGTGACGCCTGTATGGTTGTATACCACATCCATGATCACGCGCAGCCCATTGCGATGCAGGGCAGCGATCATTTGCTTGAGCTCCTTTATCCGGGTGATGCCGTCATCAGGGTTGGTGCTGTAAGAGCCTTCGGGGGCATTATAGTTCAGCGGATCGTATCCCCAGTTGTATTGCGGGCTGTCCGGACGGCTCTCATCTACGGAATTATAGTCGAAGAACGGTAAGAGATGAATATGCGTGACACCCAGCTCCTTCAGGTGCGACAGGCCGGTGGAGAGACCTTCCGGACTGTGGGTTCCTTCCTCTGCCAGTCCCAGGAACCTGCCTTTATGCAGGATGCCCGAAGAAGAGTCGATGCTGAGGTCGCGTATATGCAATTCGTAAATGACAGCATCGGTGGGACGGTCATGGATGGAGAAGGCAGGGCTTTTATCTGTTGTCCATCCTTTAGGATTGGTGTCCCTGGGGTCGAAGATGAGGGCTTTTTTCCCGTTGACGCCTACTGCTTTCGCATAGGGGTCGGGTACTTCCTGGCTCCATTGTCCGTTGATCCTGACCCGGAAAGTATACCAGGCGCCTTTTTGATCGCCGTCCAGTTGGGCAGTCCAGGTGCCGGCCTCGCCTTTTTGCAGATCGATGATCTTATAGGCTGTGGCGTCACCATCTGTCCGGTATAGCAATAGCTGAGCGGCTGCGGCGGGGGGACTCCAGATGCGGAAATGGGAGGAGGCAGGTGTATAGAGGAGACCCAGATCCTTACCCTGATAGACTGGGTAATTGTCATATCCCGGTAGGGCGGGATGACCTGTATGGAGAAGAAAGGGTAGGATCATGAGTAATAGGGGCATTGTTTTGTTTATAAAGATAATGTTTTGGGGGTACAGATCAAATAGGGTGGAGGTACCGTGGATACCCATGCCAGACACCTGAGCCATAGGTTGTTAGATATACTTTGTCCGGATCGTTCCCGTCCACTATAACCCTATGCCCCCAGTGAAAATCATAACCCTGTATCCGAAGCCAGTTCCGGCCATAATCATTGCTCCGCCAGGCGGCTCCTGTGAAGGTGTTGCAATATATCCTTCCGGGATGATGCGGGTCGACAGTGACATCGTATACGTAATTCTTTTTGTCAAAGACGGATGTCCAGGACTTTCCCCCATCTTCGGATAGGAAGATACCTCCGGGCATGCCGATATGCTGATCGTTGCCTGCCCAGCAAGCCACATACACGCGTTGCGGGTTCGACGGATCGACCGTCACACCGGATGGGAAGAATACATCCCCTTCCGCCAATGTCAGCTTCGACCACCTGTTAGCACCATCGGTGGATTTATAAACGGCGCCGCCAAAACCAGGACACGGACAGATGACGAGATAAAGGTCGCCGTTAGATGCAAGGGCGATCCTGAATGCACAGGTATTATCGCCGATGCCATTGTTTTTCAGCACCCAGGTTTTCCCGTCATCCACTGACTTGAACACCCCCTTATTGTATACTGTTGCATACAGGGTGCGATTTCCCGCGGGCGATCGGGCATCCATTACAATACAGGTGACAGAGGAATTATGATCCATACCTTTCTCCAACGGTGTCCAGGACCTGCCGCCGTCTGTTGAAACACAGACGCCTCCTTTGCAATGCGTCTTCCATTGAGGATCGCGTGTCATTTTACTTCTTGGCAGATCGTGTATTCCCGACCAGGCCGACCAAAGCTTTCCCGGATCAGTTGGATCGAACACAGCCCAATAGCAGGTATTCACCCAGTCGGCCGGTACTCCTGACACGGATCGAATCCAGGTTTTTCCACCATCGAATGAATGATGATAACCTATGTCCGTGCAGCTAATGGCTATATGTTTGCGATCAAACGGATCGAAATGTACTCCATAGGTGGTGGTAACGTCGAGACCCGTGCTGGCAGCTCGTCCATCCGCATAGTCATGACTATAAATACCCTCCCAGGTCTTGCCGCCGTCCATTGTCTTCATGACCCTGTACCAATCGGTGACAACAGCCATATTGCCGTTATACGGCGATACTCCCACATCCAGCACCTGTACGAACTCTTTACCGAAAGCTTTGCCGGCCCAGCCATCGCGTAGATTGCCGGCATTCTGCGCATCCGGAACTCCATATTGGCCTGTACCGCCGCCAGCCTTCCAGACCCAACCCCAATGGCGACCGCTGTCAGCTGTCCGCCATACGCCATACCATATGCGCTGAGGCAGCTCTTTCAACCTGTCCACCACTACATAGGCATTGGCGGCGTCATATTCGGCGCAGGCTATAGCTGTGGCGTTCGCCCCGCCCGGAAAGCTATCTGACAGCATCCAGGTCTTACCCAGGTCATTGGACATCCAAACCCCCTTATGGGCGCTATCATTGACCAGCGCATAAAAGATGGACGCGCCTGTCTGCTTTATTCTCCCGCCTGCGAAACCGGTGACCGGCCGCATAGGAGCTGGTAAAGCCGAAGTGATGATCTTTCCCTTCTTCAGATGATAGATCGAGTCGGTCGAAAAAATATAGACGGATCCCTGGACTGTATACAAATACCGAAGAGGCGCGTGCAGGTCTTTTGTCATCCAGGACTCACCCCCATCGCGTGAGTAGAAGATCGAATGTCCCACTGTAAAGTATATGTTGGATGAATCGACCTTGATAGAGTTAATTACTTCCCCCACAGGCCAATAAGGCACATTCTTCGCGACCTCCATGCTCATTTCCGCATGATCTCCCGAATGGCTTTGGCCAAGCACCTGATCAGGCTTTGGGTAGACCTGCTCCCAGTGATCTCCTCCATCGGCGGATCGGTACAAGACGGATGAGCCAAGGTAGATTATCTTCTCATTGGCGGGGTCGAACGCGAAACTATGGGCCCCATTGGGAAAATTCACCTGCCGATAGCTTTGTCCCCCATTCTGTGTATGATAGGCGCCCGTCATATCGCATCGCAACAGAAATTCGTCCGGATGACGATAGGAAAAAGTAGGACAAAAAGTAGCGCCCCCACCTCCCGGACCGACCCTCTCCCAGAGGGAGTCCTGCGCCTTACAGAGGCAAGGACCGAGCAGCAGTACGATCACGGCGACACAACCATACAACCGCTGTATCAAAACCGGACAGTATTTAAGGTTAAACAAGGTTTATTGTATTGGTAATAAAACTGTTATGAAAATGGAGGCCTTTTTGTAAAATTAAGGGACAAAATGTTCCGATCAATGATACGCAACTACTTCCTCTCTGCCTGGAGAAATCTGAAGACCCACCGGCTGAATGCCGTCATCAACACAGCCGGGCTGGCCATCGCCTTCACCGTCTGTATCCTGCTTTTTTTAATGGTGCATTTTGAATTCTCTTATGACAAATGGCAGAAGAATGTGAACACCCTGTACATGGCCTACAACCTGAGTCACGCGCCGGATGGGGATCAGAAAGGGTCTGTTTTTGGTTACCCCGCAGCACCTGCCTTCAGGAGCGAGGTGCCCGGCATCATAAGGACCACAGACGTCATGAACGGGGGCCGGGGCATCCGTTATAAGGACAAGGAGATAGATAAGACTGTCACCCTGGTTAGCGCTGATTTCCTGGACATGTTTAGCTTCCCGGTAGTTGAAGGGAATAAAACCTCGCCCCTGGCTGACCTTGGCAGCGCTGTCCTCACGCAGCCTGCCGCCACGGCCGTTTTTGGTAAGGAAGACCCGATCGGCAAGACGATCAAGGTAAAGATCGGCGGTATCTGGAAAGACCTCGTCGTGACGGCCGTCACACAGGACGTTCCGGAGAATTCAACACTTCAGTTCAATGTGCTGGCGCGTATCGAGCTCAACAACGACTATGCCAGAGACAGGAATGAATGGTTTCATCAACATCATAGCGTATATGTACAGCTTGGGCCAGGCGTTACTCAACAGCAGGCGGAGGCGAATTTAAGACAGCTGGTAAAAACACGTCATCTTGCGGACGAAGAATATATGAAAGGCAAGGGCTATCGAAAGGATGCCAACGGAGATATGTTTGCCTTCAAGCTGGCCCCTTATGCTTCGCTTCACTTCGACGAGGAACTGGGCCGGGGGGCAGTGAATAAGCGCTATTTATTTGTCCTCATGCTTATCGCCGTGGTGGTATTGACCATTGCCTGCTTCAATTTTATTAACCTGAATGTCGCCCGGGCTTTCACCCGAGCCAGGGAGGTGGGAGTACGCAAAACCATCGGCGCCGGCAAGATCCAGATATTTTTTCAGCTGTGGACGGAGAGCCTGCTGTTGTTTGCCAGTGCGCTGATCATTGCCATGGGATTGACCACACTGTTGCTGGACCCATTCAATAAGCTCTTTATCGAAAAGCTGACCATGCAGGCCCTGGCGCAGCCGCTGGTGATCCTGTCTGTGCTGGCGGGTATGTTGTTAGTGTCGTTTATGGCCGGTGGGTATCCCGCCTGGCTGGTGGCAAAGTTCAGGACGGTGGAAGTATTGAAGGGGAAGGTCTCCGTAGGACGGAGCTCGCTGGTGCGCAATGGGCTCATCACTTTCCAGTTCGTTATGGCCTGTCTGTTGATATGCGGCACCATCGTCATCTACCGTCAGTTCCAGTACATGCGCACGGCTCCATTGGGTTTCGAACAGGAGTCGGTGATCAGCATTCCCGTAAAGAACCAGGAGAATTCGCTTCGGTATATCCGGCAATTGCGCCAGGCGCTTGCTGCCCAGCCCCAGGTCATCAGCGTGACGGGCAGCTCCGCCAACATCGGCATCGGGGAAGATCATAGCCAAAGTGGCTGGAGCATCGGATTTACTTATAATGGGAAAGGCATTATGACGGAGATGCTGACCGTGGATTATGATTTCCTGGAAACCATTGGCGTCAAGCTGCTGGCCGGTCGCAACTTCAGCCGTGATTTCCCCACCGACACGGCCGCCAATGTCCGGAATGTCATTGTTTCGGAGAGCATGGCCAGGCAGTTCGGCGAAAAGAATATAGTAGGTCTGTCATTCTATTCGGACAGTGCAGAAGCCAAATGGAATGTCATCGGATTGATACCCGACATTCACCTGCACAGTCTGCATGACAAGGTCGGCGCCTTGACCCTCGAGATGGCAAAGCGGCATACCGCGTTGGGGTATATCATGGTGAAAGTGCGTACCAATAATCCCCGTCAGGCGATGGCAGTGGTACGTGACGCTTACAAGACCATCGAACCTGATAATACAACCAATCCTTCCTATCTGACGGAAAATACCTATCGCTGGTACGCCAAGGAAGAAAGGCTGTCTACTCTTTTTTGCACAGCGGCAGTCATTGCCATCGTCCTGTCCTGTCTCGGACTCTTTGCCATCGTCTCGCTGGTGATCGGACGGCGCCGGAAAGAGATCGGGGTCCGCAAGGTGTTGGGCGCCTCGGTGACGGGGATTACGGGGCTGTTGTCAAAGGAATTTCTCCGGCTGGTGGCGCTGGCCTTTTTGATCGCTACGCCCATTGCCTGGTTTTATCTCAATAAATGGCTGGCGGATTTCCCCTACAGGATCACGCTCAGCTGGTGGGTGTTCCCCCTGGCGGGTGTGACGGCGCTGGTCATTGCATTGGGTACGATCAGCATACTGACCATACGGGCGTCGCTGGCCAATCCGGTGAAGAGCTTACGCACGGAGTGATCCGTTTTTTCATATATTTAGGGACCTTCCACAATTAAACCTTACTGTATGGATAAAGATTCGCTGTATGGGGCGCCCCTAAAGACACCATTTAAAAAGATCGCCATGGCCTTGTCCGGCGGCGGCTTCAGAGCCGCCTCCTACAGCATCGGGGTCATGAGCTATTTGCACCAGGTAAAATATTCGGATGAAAAGACTCTGCTGGACAATGTCGAATTTATTTCTTCGGCATCCGGCGGCAGCTTTGCATCCATGTTATACGTGGCCTATATTAAAAAAGGTCTTGCTTTCGAAGACGTATATGATAAGATGACCGGGTTTATGGCGGGCGGGTCGGGGCAGTCTCTACTGGAAAGCGTGACGGCTGAATTGAACGACGACTCGAAATGGGTGGAAGGTGGCAAAAGCCGCAACCTTATCAATGCTTTTGCAAGAATATATGATCGTGATCTCTTTCGTGAGGAAGTATTCGGTGTATACTGGAATGATACCCCCGGGCGCACGTTAGAGATATGTGTCAACGCCACGGAGTTCTATCGTGGCCTGTCTTTCCGGTGGCAGACCAACGGAGAGCCTTTTGGGACCTGGAAGGCCGGGACAACGGGCAACCAGTATATTTATTTCGACAAACGATTCAATAAGGATGGATTTGAGACGCTGCAGCAGATCAGGCTGGGTGATATCATGGCGTCGTCATCCTGCTTCCCCGGTGGATTTGAGCCCATTGTTTATCCACGGGATTTTGCCTATCCGGGAATGACGGAAGAGATGCTGCGTGGCGCCATGACGATCACGGACTATGATGATAAGCCCCGGCAGCTGGATACTTCCATTGGGCTTATGGACGGGGGAGTGGATGACAATCAAGGGCTGTACAGCGCCATGCTGGCGGATAAGCGAAAAAGGTCGAAGAACGATGCAGATGGATTTGACCTTATTATGATCGTCGACGTGTCCAGCTATTTTATGGAGCCTTATGTCCCGCCTCCTACGGTGACCAAGGGGTCCATGCGTAAACAAAATCTGGCCCGCACGATCAAAGATCTGCACAATACATTCAATGGCCTGCAGAAAACGCTGAAGACAACGACTGTCATTTCCGCGGCAGTACTATGCGTAGCTGTTTTATTGCTCATCTTCCCGAATACCCGGCCGTTGATGAACCTGGGATATCTGTTGTTGTCGCCTTCCATACTCGCACTGGTGATCGTCGCCTTTATCACCGGCTATAAGGCGGGGAACCCGCTATTCTCCTGGCTTTCGGGGGCCTTTACCGCCAAACCCCAGGAAGTGGTGGCCTATCTGAAGGAGGAAGCGCCTGCCGTAGCCGGATTCTCGGACAAATTCATACTTTCCCTGATGAAAGCATTCGAAGGAGCCAGGTTCGGAGTGCTCGAGCAAATGGTGAAAGCAAGGCTGGGCTCCGTGTTGAGCATGGTGATGGACATCAACCTCAAACAAACACGCAGACTTATCTTCGATACCTTCTATGGTACTTTTTACGGAAAGGATGTCTGGCAGCACCGGCGCCTGTTCGATGTCATTTATGAGCTAAGTCAATTCAATACCGTAGGGCGTGCCCGTAGTATCAAAGAGAAGTTCGATTGGGAGGATGTGCCGGCAGCGGCAAAGACGCACACCCTGAAGGACTGGCTGGCAAAAACCCAGAAGCTTTTATTGGAGGACTGCCAAAAGCTGAATGCAGTGGCCGAGGAGGCGCGTACCATGGGGACTACATTGTGGTACGACGAGAAGGACAGCAATAGTCAGCGTATGAAGAAGGTGATAGCGTGCGGACAGTTCACTACCTGCGCCAAGATGTTGGAGTACACGCTGGAACTGGAGATGAAAAGGATGATCGATGCTTCAATGCCTGGCACTGCATCTACCATACAGTTTGCACCGGAAGACATGGATATTTTCAACAAGGTGAAGATGCAGCTGGAACGTGACTGGGACGCATTTAAGAAGGAACCTTATTTTATGTACAAACCCAGGTACAGATAAATCCGATTTTATCTTTCGGTTAAGTTTCCTACCTTCAGGTTGTCGATGAGCTTGTTTTATGCAATTTGCCTGCCGATATGAAAAATTTGCCGCAGACTGCTGATTTACCAAAACTGATCTCTATAAAGGAAGGCGATCACGCCGCCTTTCTTGAGGTATATAATATATTGCATATCAAGATCTTCCGATTCTTCCTCAAACGCGTACATTTTCCCGACAACGCCAAGGACCTCACCCAGCAATGTTTTATTCGCTTGTGGCAATTCCGGCAGACCTTATCGGAAGACCATCCCCTGGAAAAGCAGGTCTTTATCATCGCACGGAGCCTGCTGATCAATCACATTAAGAAAGAGACCACCCGCAGGAAGCTGAAGCTGGTACACGATCAGACCCTGGAAGAGAAAATTCAGCCCTCTCCGGCCATACATTTTGAAGTGTCCAGCGAAGTGAGCGCCGCCATCGATACGCTCCCGCCTGTCCGGAAAAAGATCCTTATGCTCAAGGCCTATTATGGCTGCTCCAACAAGGAAATAGCTTCCCAGATGAGCATTTCCATCAAGACAGTGGAAGACCACGTCAGCAAAGCATTCCGTCATATCCGGCAGATAGGGGTCACCTTATTGCTCATCATCCTGGGCTCCCTTCCATAAAAAAATTTTATCCCGGGCAGGGGTAAACATTCCTTTCAGCTGTACATAATTATATCGAATTTGACCGACTGCATGCAGAAATTACCCGACGAACTGATAGAGAAATTTTTAAGTGGGAATTGCACTGAAGAAGAGGTTGCGCTTGTCTGGAACTATTTACGTAAGAATCCCGATGAGTCCAATCTACTGAAAGAATTCGAGCAGGCGGACGGAGAAACTCCCTTATCCGAAGGTTACAAGGAAGAGATGCTGACCTATATCACGGAGCAGACCGGCGAAACAGGAGGGAAGGTGAGGCGTCTGAGGTTCGTATGGTATGGAGTGGCGGCCGCTGTGATACTGGTGATCTGCAAAATGTGGTTGCTTGACCAGCCTGCTACGAAGGCATCGGGGGGACGTCTGGCCTCTTACGAAGCGCCTAAAATAGAATGGATAATAAAGGACAACACCGGGAAGAAGGAGATATTGGTGTTTCTTCCGGATAGCTCTAAGGTCCGGTTGTCCCCGGGAGCGCGGATGCGTTATCGCAATGGTTTTGGGACGACCGCGGACAGGGATGTGCAGGTGTCCGGTAAGGCGTACTTCGACATAGCGAAAAATCAGCAAAGACCATTTACCCTGTACAGCGAAGGGCTTCAGACCAGTGTATTGGGGACGTCTTTCTATGTCAATGCCAATCCGTATAGTGACAAGGTCAGCGTTAAATTATTTACGGGGAAGGTGCGTGTATCCCTGGAAGATTCGATAGATGACGCCCGGCACAGAGACTATTATCTGCAGCCCGGAGAAGAGCTGGTCTTTATCAAGAGTACCCGTAACATAGCCATCAACGGCCCCGTAAAACATACGGAAGAACATATAGCCAGAGCAGCGCATACTGTAAACGCAGATACCATCTCGAACTGGTACATGTTCAACAACCAGAGCCTTGCGGATGTGTTTGACCAGCTGTCGGCCATTTACAATGTAGACATCGAATACTCCCATGATGAGATCAAGGATATGTATTTTATTGGGAAGCTGGAAAAGAAAGATTCATTGAGCGAGATAATACGCGACATTGCAACATTGAACCATTTATCCGTGACCACCTCCAACGGTAGGTATATTATCAGGAAAGGCAAGCCTTAATCCTCAGCACGATCTTGAAAAAAAGAGCTTAATTAACACCGCTGGTCGGTGAAAGGGATTCCTATACTAAAACTTGAAAAAAGTTACATTATGAGTAAAAAGCTACTAACATGGCTGTTATTAGTGTGCCTTGGATACACCCTTCAGGCGCAGGACAAGACGGGGAGCGTCACCGGTATTGTTCGGAATGACCAGGGCGATCCTGTGCCCGGCGTCACCGTGCTGGCGAGCAACAGTGAGACAGGACTTTCCTCCGGCACGCAGACGGACTCTGCGGGCATTTTCCATTTTACCAAGCTGCCTGTAAAAGGCAAATACAGCTTCACCTTCAGCGGTGTAAGCTATCAGCAGCAGACCCTTACCGGCTATGTGCTCAAGGCCGATGCATCCACTTCCATCCTCGTGCGAATGAAAAGCCAGGCGGGAGCATTGAGCGAGGTTGTCGTAGTGGGTTATGGTACACAAAAAAGAGCCAATCTTACGGGCGCTGTTGCGCAGGTCAGCGGTGATGTCCTGGACAGACGGAGCATTCCCAATATGACACAGGGCTTGCAGGGCATGATCCCCAACCTCAACCTGATCACTACGGACGGCAAGCCTGTCTCGTCCGCCGCTTATAATATCCGGGGTGGAACTTCTATCGGACAGGGCGGCAATGCCCTGGTGCTCATCGACGGCGTGCAGGGTGATCCCTCCCTGCTGAACCCCAATGATGTGGCCAGCGTCACCGTTCTGAAGGACGCCGCATCTGCCGCTATATATGGCGCCAGGGCTGCTTTCGGCGTCGTGCTGATCACTACCAAGACACCCAGTAAAGGCAAGACTACCATCAGCTACAGCTCCAACTATTCCATCAAGTCGCCCACCTATATTCCCCAGATCGAGTCCAATGGCTATAAGTATATGCAGATGTTCGACTCCGCCTGGACGGGCTGGAACGACTATTCGCAGATACCCGCGGGCGTCAACAAGACACAGCCTTTCAGCCAGGCGTATCTGACTGAATATGCCAAGCGTAACGCCGACCCCAGCCTGCCGAAGGTTGATGTGGGCTCCAATGGACAATACGTCTACTATGGCAATACGGACTGGTATGATCTGTTGTACAAAAAGCATAATGCCGCCATCGATCAGAACCTGTCCATCTCCGGCAGCAGCGGCAAGGCCAGCTTTTATGTGACGGGACGTTATTATGGGCAGGATGGGATTTTCCGCTATAATTCAGATGATTACCATATGTATAACCTGACGGCCAAAGGCAATATAGAAGTGCTGCCCTGGCTGCAGGTATACAACTATACGCAGTATAGCACCCGTGATTATCACAACCCGCTGAACGTAGGCGAGGGCGGCGGTATCTGGCGTAATATGGCCGATGAGGCGCATCCTTCTTCCATGCTGCTGAACCCGGATGGAACGCTGACCTTTTCAGCTGCCTATACGGTAGGAGATCTCTTCTATGGCAAGAATGGGATCGACCTGAAAAGCCAGGTTTTCCGCAATACGACGGGCTTTACCGCCAGCTTTATGCACAACCACCTCCGCATCAAGGGCGACCTCACCTATCAGAATACGGACTCGGCCCTGAAACAGATACGCGTACAGGTGCCTTACAGTGTAACGCCTGGTGTGATCGCCTATGTGGGCACTACTACCAACGACCTTCTGATGGGCAATGCCAAGACACAGTATCTGGCGACAAATATTTACGCTGAATATGAGAATACTTTCGCCAGCGACCATTATTTCAAAGCCCTGGTAGGATACAACTATGAACAGTCGGTATATAACAATTTCAATGCGCAGCGCAATGGCCTGGTCTATTCCAATGCGACGGACATAAACCTGGCATTGGGCCAAAATATTACGACCAACGGAGGCTATGAAAAATGGGCGATCCTGGGCGGCTTTGGAAGATTGAACTACGCCTATAAAGATCGCTATCTTGTAGAGGTGGACGCACGTTACGACGGCTCGTCGAAATTCCCATCCAACCAGCGCTATGGCTTCTTCCCCTCGGTATCTGCCGGCTGGCGGCTGACCAAGGAGGCATTCTGGAATGTAGACCCCAACGTCGTATCCGACATTAAGATCCGCGGTTCTTATGGCAGCCTGGGTAATGGTAACATCGCCTCCTATGCCTTCCAGGAGCTGTTCAAGATCAGTCAGTCGGGAAGGGTCATCAATGGCGTACGTCCTCAGACCACTTCACAGCCCAATGTGATCCCCGACGGACTCACATGGGAAAAAGCCACTACCAGGGACCTTGGTCTGGATATCTCTACCCTCAGCAACCGCTTGACCTTTACAGGTGATGTTTATACCCGCGTGACCACCAATATGTTTACGGTTGGAAAGACGCTGCCTGCCGTATTTGGGACCACCGTACCCAAAGGTAACTATGCCGACATGAAGACCAATGGCTGGGAAGCTTCCATCAACTGGCGGGACCAGTTCAACATTGCGGGCAAGCCTTTCCATTACAGCGTCGGTGTCTGGATGTCGGACTATCAATCCACTATTACCCGGTATAATAATGCCACTAAACTTCTTACCGACTATTATGCGGGTCAGAAGCTTGGCCAGATCTGGGGTTATACCAACGATGGTTTCTGGACGGAGGCTGACAATCCCGCTGTCAACGGTCCCAAGTTTCAGCCTATCTTCAAGGCTTCCAATACCGGCAAATGGCTGCCTGGCGATCTGAAGTTCAAGGACATCGGTGGAGGTCCTGACGGCAAGCCGGACGGCGTGGTCAACAACGGTAACAACACTGCTACCAACCCTGGTGACATGCGTATCATCGGCAACAGCACGCCTCGATACACCTACGGCATCAGCCTGAATGCAGACTACCTCGGCTTCTTCTTCGGCGCCTTCCTCCAGGGCGTAGGCAAGCAGGACTGGTGGCCAGGCAGTGAGGCGGATGCATTCTGGGGTCAGCTCAATCGTCCCTATAACTTCCTCTTCAAATACCAGGAAGGCAAGATCTGGAGCCCGGAGAATCCCAACACCTACTTCCCCCGCTATCGTGGCTATACTGCACAGAACAGTCAGGGTGAGCTGTACAATGCCCAGACAAGATATCTGCAGAACGTAGCTTATATACGTCTGAAGAACATACAGGTAGGGTACAATCTGCCGGCCGCCATGGTACAGCGTCTGAAGCTGACGGGCATACGAGTATATGTGTCCGGCGAGAACCTCTGGACATATTCACCCATGTTCAAGATCACAAAGAACCTCGATCCGGAGAACATTGGGAAGTCGGATATTATCTTAACGGGTACCTCCAACAATGGAAATGGTAATAACTATCCTGTTCTGAAGAGCGTTACCCTGGGATTAAACATCACGCTATAAGGTCCGTCAATTGAAACACTTTAAAAAACAGATTATGCTTCTCAATAAAAAATATCTGATCTGGCTGTCGATAGGTATTCTATTTGCCAGCTGTGCCAAGAACCTCCAGCAGACGCCGCAGTCCAATCCCGATAGGAGTGTCATTTTCGGTAGCCAGGACGGTCTTCAGCTGTATGCCAACTCCTTTTACGATGTGCTGCCCGGCATCAACGATATCTTCCGTTCGGATGCCAACATGAGCGATTACGGAGCACGCAATGCTGTGCCCGACTATATCCGGGATGGTTACTATACTTCGCGCCAAAGCACCGGGTGGTCCTGGACAGCGTTACGCAATATCAACTATTTCATCGTCAACAACACCAATCCCAAGATCGCCCAGAATATACGGGACAATTATACGGGACTGGCCCGATTCTTCCGCGCGCTGTTCTATTTCAATATGGTGCAGCGGTTCGGCGATGTACCCTGGATCAACAAGCCGTTGAGCAATCTGGACACGGTGGGGCTGTATGCACCGCGGGATCCCCGTGAAAAGGTAATGGACTCCGTCCTGGCCGATCTGAACTACGCTATTGGACATATCACCCTCGCTGCCGATCCCACCCGCAGCCAGATCACCAAATGGGTGGCCTATGGCTATAAGTCGCGCATCTGTCTTTTTGAAGGAACGTACAGGAAGTACGATTCAGCCACTTCCAGCGATCCAGCGGTGAAAGCCACAGCCAACCAGTGGCTCCAGGAAGCCGCCAATGCCGCCAAGGCGGTGATGGACAGCGCCGGATTCAGTCTCAACACTGCCAACGGCCTCGACCTCTCTTATCGCAATCTGTTCATCAGCACTGCGCCCGTGGCAAATGAGATCATGCTGGCCAGCGTTACCAGCAGCTCGCTGGCTGTCCTCAACGATGCCAACTGGTATTATACCAGCAGCACGTATGGGGTACGTCTGAACTTTACCAGGGACTATATCAATATGTACCTAAACCTGGACGGCACGCCGTTCACGGATATTCCCGGTCATGACACGCTGCCATTCTGGAAGGAGACACAGGGCAGGGACAAGCGCTTGCAGCAGACCATCCGCACCCCGGGCTATACACGCGTGAGCAGCGGATCGGTGATCGCCGCCCCGCCGGCCTTCAACTATTCCTATACGGGATACATGCCTATTAAATGGTGTCTGGACGATACATATTATGACAATGGTACCCTCAATACAAATTCCGTCAGCCAGATGCGGTATGCGGAGATCCTGCTGAACTATGCGGAAGCGCAGCAAGAGCTGGGCCAGCTGTTACCGACCGACTGGACAAAGACTATTGGCGCATTGCGCATGCGCGCCGGAATTAACAACGCGGTGATGCCCGCCGTTGCCGACCCCTATATCCAGAACTATTTCCAGCGTTGGAACGGGGGAGTGACCGACCCCGTTCTACTGGAGATATATCGTGAGCGGACCATCGAGCTCGTGCTGGAAGGCCTGCGTTATTCCGACCTGCTGCGCTGGGGCATGGGCAAGCTGCTCCTGAGACCCTGGAATGGAATATATGTACCTGCCTATGCGCTGAATCAGCTGATGGACCTGGACCAGAATGGCTCACCCGACGTATGTTTCTATCAGGGTACGAAACCAGGGAACATCCCGACTGTCACCTATGTGAATGTCTCTCCCATGAGCGGCAACAACGTCAATCCGCAGATATTGGAAAATGGCACTTATGGGAACATACTGTGGCTGACGCAGGCCAAACCGGGCCCGGTGTGGAATGAATGGAGAGCTCTTTACCCTATACCTTATAATGACAGACAGCTTAATCCAAATCTTACCCAAAATCCCGGCTGGGATCAATAATAGATCTACTATGACAAAAAGAAGTTCATTAAGGGTTCTGACTACAACGGGGACAGCATTATTGCTGTCCCTTATTTTCGCCACCGCCGCACATGCGCAACGGTTCAATATCGGCACTTACAATCTGCGCTATGCCAATCATGGCGACTCACTGCATGGCAATGGATGGGGACAGCGGCTGCCTGTGATAGCCGCCCAGGTGCGCTTTCATGAATTCGACATCTTCGGCACACAAGAGGGGCTTTTCCATATGCTGGAAGGATTACGTGACAGCCTGCCGGGCTATGCGTATATCGGCATCGGCCGGGATGATGGTAAACAGGCCGGCGAACATTCGGCCATTTTCTACAAGACCAGTAAATTCAAGTTGCTGGAACATGGGGATTTCTGGCTGTCCGAAATTACCGACCGGCCCAATAAGGGATGGGATGCCGTGCTGCCCCGGATCTGTACCTGGGGCAAGTTCAAGGAGACAGGAACGGGATTTACTTTTTATATGTTCAACCTGCACATGGACCATGTAGGCGTCAAGGCCCGTGCGGAGAGCGCTAAGTTGATCCTGGCGAAGATCAAGACATTCCCGGCCAGCACGCCCGTGATCCTCACCGGCGACTTCAATGTGGACCAGACGAGCGAAAGCTACAAACTGATCAATGAGTCCGGTGTATTAAAAGATTGTTATGAGCTGTCGCCTATCCGGCTGGCGACCAATGGCACTTTTAATGGTTTTCGTCCCGACGGCAAGACAGACAGCCGCATAGACCATATATTTGTTACCAAACAATTCCGGGTAGCTCGTTATGGGATCCTAACGGATACCTATAGATTGGCCAACGATAGCACCGCCGAAGGACAGACCATGGCTAACGCTCCCCGGGAGATCAGGATGAGCAGGTACAGCGCCAGGACGCCCTCGGATCATTTCCCTGTCGAAGCACAGGTGGAACATGGAAAATAATTCAAATAGCAACTCATGAAAAAATTACTGGTAATACTCTTGCTCGTAAGCAGCAGCGCCTTTTCGCAGCAGGTAGAGCATGTCGTGCTGATCACCATCGACGGGTTCCGTCCCAATCTTTACCTGGACCCTTCCTGGAATACCGTACATCTCCACCAGATGATGAAAGACGGTGCGTACTCGGATGGAGTAAGAAGTGTCTTTCCTACCATGACCTATCCAAATCATACCACCATCGTGACGGGGGTGAAGCCTGCCAAACATGGGGTCTATTTTAACAGTATGTTCGAGCCCAATGGCCCCACCGGGAAGATATACTGGTACGACAGCTCTATTCATGCCCCCACTGTCTGGGATGCCGCCGAGAAAAAAGGAATGAAGGTGGCAACGCTGTTCTGGCCCGTATCGGCCGGCGCGAATGTACAATATAATATTCCCGACAACGGCAGCCTGGGTGAAGCAAATCGGGAGCAGTATTCGACTCCGGCAGGTTTTATAGACACCCTCAAAAAGGAGGTCTTCGACGGCGCTGCTAAAATAGAATATGGGAGGGATCATAATGTAGCGCGTATAGCTGCTTATGTCATCGCCAAAGCCAAACCGAACCTCATGACCATTCATTTCTTCTCCGTGGATCATTATTCGCATATGCAGGGCAGGGACGGCGACAGCGTCCGGGCGGCGGTAAGGGATGCCGACAGCAGTGTGGGCATCGTGATGGATGCATTGAAGCATGCTGGTATCTGGAACAAGACTGTCCTCATTATCACCGGTGATCATGGTTTTGAGAATGTGACCACCAGCATAAGCCCGAATGTATGGCTGATAAAAGCCGGGCTGATCACGGATGTAAAGACGGACAACTGGAAGGCGCAGTTTATGTGTGTGGGTGGCAGCGCCTTTCTGTATCTGAAGGACCCCAATGACAAAGAGACCGTAAAAAAGGTGCGGGAAACGCTCGATGCATTGCCTGCCGATGAGAAAAAATATTTCCGGATCATCGACAGGGCGAAGATGGACGAGGTCGGCGCCAATCCCCTGGCGGCATTTGCGTTGTCGGCGGAGAATGGAGGGGCATTTAACAATAGCATGAAAGTAGAGGCCGTGCGGCCCGGTCATGGCGGGACTCATGGACATTATCCTGACTTCCAGAATATTAAGACCGGTTATGTAATATGCGGTCCCGGGATCAAGAAGGGCGCGGTGATCAAAGGTATGAACCAGTGGGACCAGGCGGCGATCATTTGTAAATTGCTGGGACTCTCCATGCCCACCGTGGATGGGAAGGTGCCGGCGGGATTGCTCCAATAGGGCCTGTCTTTTGGTATTGGCCGAAAGGGACTAAATTGCGCACATGTCTGCGCCCCGCAATTTTCGCCGCACCCGGATAGCGCCTACACCCAGCGGTTACCTGCATTTGGGTAATGCCTACTCCTTCAAGCTGACGGCCGACCTGGCCCGTCGCATGGGGGCGAAAATCTTGCTTCGTATAGACGATCTGGACAGGGAGAGGATAGAGGAACGCTATGTCCAGGATATATTCGACACATTACATTTTTTGGACATACCCTGGGACGAGGGGCCTCGCGACAGGACGGACTTCGGGCAGGGCTGGTCACAATTGCACCGGATGACTTTATACCGCCGGGCGTTGGAGGCGCTGAGGCAGCAGGGTGTCCTTTTTGCCTGCACCTGTTCCCGTACGCAGATAGCCAGAGAGTCGGCAGGTGGAGAGTATCCCGGGACCTGCAGGGATAAAGGACTTTCATTGGACATGCCCGATGTCAGCTGGCGGGTGAGAACGGATATGCAGCGGAAGCTGACCATGCGGAAGACGGATGGGGCCTTCAATAGCGGACAATTGACGGAGGCAATGTGGACAGGACCCCTGGACCGGGACGTTAAGGATTTCGTCGTCCGGAAAAAAGACGGCATGCCCGCCTATCAGCTGACATCCCTGGTGGACGACCTGCATTTCGGGGTAGACCTTATAGTGAGAGGCCTGGACCTATGGTCATCTACGCTCGCCCAATTGTACCTGGCCGAGTTGCTTCCCGGGGGTGCGGGATTTGCAAATGCGACTTTCCACCACCATGTCTTATTTACGGATGCCGACGGGAACAAGCTGTCCAAGTCGGCCGGAGCTGCTTCCATACAGTTCCTGCGAAGGGAGGGAAAAACCCCCGGGGAGATTTTCGGGATGATGGGACAAATTCGTTAAATTGGGTCACTCAAAACACTCAAAAGCTGTTTCCATGAACTCCCGTCGTGATTTTCTTCAAAAGCTGGCCGCTTCGGCCGTCGC
>Ga0157372_10001492_pt1 | contig 25426 bp, 17 predicted proteins | sample C55metaG_FD_115307 | JGI IMG/M metagenome (GOLD analysis project Ga0157372, IMG submission 115307) | Corn rhizosphere microbial communities from Kellogg Biological Station, Michigan, USA - C5-5 metaG | ecosystem: Host-associated > Plants > Roots > Rhizosphere > Soil | place: USA: Michigan...
GAGACGCGCCATGGCGCCGACGGTCTCCTCTATAGGCACATTTGGATCGACCCGGTGCTGATAGTAGAGGTCGATAGTATCAATGCCGAGCCGGAGCAGACTGGCGTCGGCACAACTGCGCACGTAAGCGGGACTGCCGTCTACTCCGCGTCGCATTGGATCGGCAGGGTCACGTAGGATTCCGAACTTGGTGGCCACAAAGAACTTTTCGCGGCGTCCTTTGAGCACCTTGCCCAGCAGTTCTTCATTCGTAAATGGCCCATACACGTCGGCGGTGTCGAGTAGATTCACGCCCAGATCGAGCGCCCGGTCGATGGTGGCAAGTGACTCACTTTCATCGGGACTGCCGTAGAACTCGCTCATTCCCATGCAGCCAAGGCCGATTGCCGATACCTCCGGACCATTTGCACCAAGCTTTCTTGTTTTCACTTCTTCTCTCCCATGTGGCATTTCGCGGCGATCGCGTTGCCACAATGGCAAGGTAAGCGCGCATGGACACCTGTTGCAAGGCGCGAGCGCACGCGAATATCGTTCGTCCCCGGGCGAGATCGTTGCAATGCAACGATTAGCGGCGTGCTTCATCCGATACGCCAATCAAGTGAATTGGCATTATCTATTTGTCGGGCGAATGGGCCCGAACGGATAATCGCTGTCAAGATGAAATTAGGAATTGCGTCGGTTTCTGCTCGGCTCTGAAGCGCAAGCCAGAGAAATCTCTCACAGATTCGCAGTAAAGCTGGATTGGAAGAACTACATGAGCAAGATCGATTCGTTGTTTCCGGCGCCGTCGCGCGCCGCTTTTGGCCATTGCAATCGTACTTGGTTTCGCATTCATTGGCTGTGGGCCGCTCTCTGTGTCCCAAGAACCGCTCCGGAACGATCCGGTCCCCGCAGCGGACGATCAGCCTGACGGTCCAGGGACCTCTCGGCGGCTTTGCGCTCCCGATGCAATTCGCACTGCGATGCGCAATGTGGCGGACTGGCAACTGAAACGAGTGGAGGCCCAGCCGGACAGCCGTTCGTGGGAATTCGGCAGGCTGGATGTAGGCTTCATGGCGGCCTCCCGTACGCTAGGCGATCCGCATTACAGTCAGTACGTGGCTTCAGTGGGGCAGCGGCATGGATGGCAGTTGGAAGAGACGCGCTATCCAGCGAATGACTTTGCCGTAGCCCAGGCTTTCCTCGAACTCTACGAGGAGACACGCAGGGCGGAGACGATTGCTTCCGTTACGCACGCGTCGATGCCGAACTGCCCATGCTGCGAGACTGGAAGCGTTTCCCGTGGTACTGGTGCGACGCGCTGTTCATGGAGCCTCCTGTCGAAGCAAAGCTGGGGCGGCTCACTGGCGATCCCAGGTACATCGAGTTCCTCGAGCACGAGTGGCTGGTTGCGCAAACGCTCTTCTATGACCGGAACTCACATTTGTTTTCACGCGACCACACCTTCCTTGATAGGTATCATGAGCACGGCGAAACGATTCCCTGGTCGCGTGGTAACGGCTGGGTAATGGGCGGAATTGTGCGCGTGCCTGAAGCTTTGCCGGAGAATAGTCCTTTACGGCATAGTTACGAGCAGTTGTTATGTGAGATGGCGGCGAAGATTGCCTCCATCCAGGGCAATGACGGGCTGTGGCACACGGATCTGCTGAATTCGGACAGCTATCCCCTCCGGAGACTTCCGGTTCGGCGTTCTTTGAGTATGCCCTCGCCTGGGGCATCAATCACCATCAACTCGATGCCAAGGTCTACCGTCCGGTCGTAGAAAAAGCCTGGCGTTGCATGTTAGCGGATATCTACGAAGACGGACGCCTGGGCGGAATCTAGCAGGTGGGCGACTCGCCGGCCAACTACAAGCCTGGTTCGAGTTATGTTCACGATGTCGGGGCGTTTTTGCTAGCCGGCTCTGAACTGGACGTTATGTCCAGGCATGCTCGGTAACGAACAGCAAAGGAAAGTTGTTCCGGCACGCGTAGCGGTTAACTCCCGGCATCCGATAGGGAAGGGAAACATCCTGCCGGTATTTTCGCGCATGGCGCGACGCCGCCCATTTACTATAATCCCATCGTTCCGAACATAGCCGCAGGGAGTTGTAGTTCGCCGGGTTTCGGCGTAACGCCTAATTCAAGCTCCGATTACCCGATGATCTTTTTAGCGGAAGAGGCTGAGACCATGGATATTCATCACCTTAAAGTCTTTCGTGCGGCGGCGCGCGCTTCCTCGTTCACTCTCGCGGGGCAAGAGGTCTATCTTTCCCAATCTACTGTGTCGCTGCACATCAAGGAACTGGAAGAGGAGCTTGGATGTGAGCTGTTCATCCGCTCGCGCAAGCGCGTCTCACTCTCCGATGCAGGGCGTGCCTTGCTGCCCTATGTGGACCGTATCTTTGCGGAACTAGCGAACGCCGAACTAGCTGCGCGCGAGTTTTCAACCTCGCGCCGAGGTACCATCCGCCTGGGAACCGGCGACACGCCGCTGATCTATTTGCTGCCAAAAGTACTGGCCAAGTTTCGCAAGAGATTTCCGCTCATTGAAGTGCTCGTGACCACGGAGGTAACGGAAGTTGTGTTGCAGCAACTTCTGGCTCGGACAATCGACCTTGGCATCGTCATGAGTCCTGCAGAAGCGCTCAAGTCGGTGCAGGCTCTGCCGCTGTATGAGGAAGAACTGGTTTTCATCCTGGCTGCCGAGCACTCTCTGGCGCGGAAGCCTGCGCTGACTGGAGATGATTTGAGCAAATTGCCCTTCATCTCTCATCTGCGCGGAACCGCTCTGCGCACCGTTCAGCAGGAGTACTTCGACAAGCTTAGCGTGCATCCACAGATCATCCTGGAACTCGAAAACATCGAAGCCATCAAAAGCATAGTGCGGGCCGGAATGGGTAGCGCGCTGGTACCGCTCTGCTGCGCGTCCGAGCCGTTTAGTCACGGCATCGTCTACAAGCGAATTCGCAATTTTCCTATGTCGCGCCAATTGCTGCTGGCCTCAAAGGATTGGAATGCGCATCCCCTTGCCACGTTGCGTCTGGCTCGATCCATTTTTCGAATGCTGGGCGGTCAAAAGGCGCTTGAGACAGCTGCAAGCAAGATTGATGAATTCAATAAAGTTCATTAGCGCTACTCGTTTTAGCATGTCGTTCAGGATGCATACACTGTTTGCAACTGGACACACCGCGCATTTAGTTGGGTGCACAGCAGCAAGCCAATTCATAGCGCAGTGCAAAGCCCAGACGAGCAGCATGGCCTCCATTGCAGAACAAGTCGAGACTGGTGAGTTAACGGTGCGCGTAGGCAGTGTGCGTTGGACGGTTTGCGCAATGCTCTTTGCGGCGACCACGATCAACTATATGGATCGGCAAGTGATCGCCATCCTCAAGCCAACCCTCGAACAGAGCATAGGCATGAGCGAAGTCGCTTACGGTTATGTCGTAGGCGCTTTCCAGATTTCATACGCGCTGGGGCTGCTGGCCGCGGGAAGGCTTGTCGACAAGGTTGGAACACGCTTCGGTTATGCAGCCATCATGGCCTTGTGGAGCCTGTCTGCTATGGGCCATGCGCTGGCCAATTCAGCCGTTGCCTTCGGCGTGGCACGGTTCTCGCTTGGAATCGGCGAGTCCGGTAATTTCCCCGCTGCTATCAAGGCGGTCGCCGAGTGGTTTCCACGCGGCGAGCGCTCGTTGGCGGTGGGCCTGTTCAACTCCGGTGCGATGGTTGGCGCAGTCCTGGCTCCACTGGCAGTGCCGTGGGTTGCAATTCATTTGGGATGGCACGCGGCCTTCCTGACCACCGGCATTTTCAGTGTTCTGTGGATTGTGTGGTGGCTACCGCACTATCGCAGGCCGCAAGAGCATCCCAAGCTTGGTAAGGCGGAGCGCGAATATATTCTGGATGGCGCCGTGAAGGAGCAGGAGCCTTCAATGCCGTGGACAGCTCTGCTCAAGTATCGCCAGACCTGGGCCTTTGCAATGGGCAAGTTTCTTACCGACCCCATCTGGTGGTTTTATTTGTTTTGGCTGCCGTCGTATTTCAGTACGCGATTTCATCTGAGTCTGCTGCATCTGGGAATGCCGCTCATTCTCGTCTACAGCGCCTCAGCGATCGGAAGTGTGAGCGGCGGATGGCTGCCGGCGCTCTTCCGCAAGTTTGGCTGGTCACCCGCGCGTGCGAGGCTCTCGGCAATGTTCTGTTGCGCGTGCCTGGTGCTGCCCATTGTGCTGGTGAATTATGTGCAGTCACAGTGGCAGGCGATCGCGCTGCTTGGTCTTGCAGCAGGTGCGCACTGTGGTTGGTCAGCAAATATTTTGTCGATGCCGGCCGATATGTTTCCGCAGAGTGCTGTCGGCTCGGTGACGGGCATCGGCGGAATGGCCGGATCAGTGGGTGGAATGATCTTTGCCACCGTGGCAGGCTACATCCTCGAGTGGACGCACAACTATGCAAGTCTTTTTGTTGTTGCCGCATATGCGTACCTTGTGTCGTTTGTCCTGATTTTTATGCTTGCGCGTGGCCTTGGAAAGGTGGAATTTGCACGCCAGCTTCGGCACCAGAACTGAAAAAGACTGCAATCCCCCGTCGATTGCTCATGCGCCTCATGGTCGAAAACCTGCTTCGGCAGGTAATTCGATGCATAATGCCTCTCAGGATCGGAAGTATTGCTTCCGTGCCGCGGGCTCCAGGATGCCCGCGCTTGCCTTCGCACAGTCGTTCTGGGCGCTGACGGCACGCGATATGTCGATAGAAGCGTCGCTCGAACACGCCTGCGAGGCAGGCTTCAGATACCTCGAAGTTGGATTGCGCGAAGAACGGCTTGAAAAGACCGCAGCTTTGCTTAAGAGCTTTCCACTTCAGCTAATCGCACAAGGGTGGGTTGCGACGAGCGATGAAGCTGAGATCTTTTTCGATCGTGCGTCGCAGTTCGATGCGGCAGCGATCAATCTGCACCTCGGTCATGCTTACATGACAACCGAAGAAGCGTGTGCGCTCATTGCTGAGGTCGAGAAGCGTGCGGCCGTGTGGCGTATTCCTATGCTGGTGGAGACGCATCGAGGCCGCCTGACGCAGGATCTGTTTCGCACGGCGGAAGTGCTGAGGGAGATGCCTGACATAGCCATCACGTTGGACATTTCGCACTACATCGTCGCCGGAGAAACGTTAGGCGGCTCCGAAAAGCTGTTCCGCAAACACCTCGATTTACTGCTGGCAAGGACGGCCATGATTCATGGCCGCATCTCCAACGGACAATCGATTCAGGTACACAGTGCGGACAGCTTTGCGATCACCTCAACCATTCAATCTGTGTGGAGCAGGGCGATGGAGTTGTGGTTGCGAGATGCGCCAAGTGATGCTGTGCTGATCTTTGAGCCAGAACTGGGTCCGCCTCCGTATGCCTATCTCGACCAACAACAGATGGAGACGTTCAGCCGCGCGGACGAAACGGATGTGCTGGTGCGGCTGGCGCGTCAAGCATGGAAGACGGCACATGAGCGATCAAAGAGTACTGCATAGCTGCGCGATATATTTTCGATCAATGCAACCTGTACCAGAAGAGGATATGAAGATGAGCGCGACAATCGCTTCCCCCACGACGCCGTTCAAGTTGGACTATAGCCTCGCCGGCGTCAACTCCACGCTAGCCGTGGAAAAGGGACTTGCTGAAGCCGAGTGGTACCAGTGCGCGGTTCCGCGCGAAGCGATGCGGGAGTTGCTCATACGTCGTGACGGGCCCGCCATTCGCGACACAATTCTCTGGTTCTCCATGATTTTTGCATCGGGTTACGCCACCTTCAGGCTATGGGGTTCGTGGTGGGCCATTCTGCCGTATGCAATCTACTGCGTACTTTATGCTTCAACGTCTGACTCGCGTTGGCACGAGAGTGGCCACGGTACAGCCTTCAAAACCGATTGGATGAACAATCTGCTCTATGAGATTGCGTCATTCATGGTGATGCGCGAGTCGACAGTCTGGCGTTGGAGCCACAACAGGCATCACAGCGACACCATCATTGTTGGGCGTGACCCCGAAATCGCAGTTCCGCTGCCGCCGAAGTTGACCGCCGTGGTGATGAAATTCCTCAATCTACGCGTTTATCCGCGCTATTTCAACGGGATCGTGCGGCACTTGTTCGGATACATGACCGCTGAAGAATCTGCCTTTATTCCTGCTTCAGAATTTAAGCAGATCTATCTGCGGGCGCGCATCTATGTCGCTCTTTATATCGGCGTAATTGGGCTGGCGGTCCGTGAGCACAGCTTGCTGCCTCTTTTATTCGTGGGCTTGCCGAATCTTTTCGGGACGTGGCTGCTTCCTGTCTATAGCCTCACGCAACATACGGGACTGGCGGAAAACGTGCTAGATCACCGGCTTAACTGCAGAACTGTGTACATGAATGCCATCAACCGCTACCTATATTGGAATATGAACTACCACGTAGAGCACCACATGTACCCGCTGGTGCCTTACCATGCTTTGCCTAGATTGCACGAATTGGTTAAGGATGATTGCCCGACGGCCTATGCCAGCCTCTTTGCGGCGTGGCGGGAAATTGTGCCCACAGTATTGCGCCAGAGAACAGACCCGGCCTATTACGTAAAGCGCAGGCTCCCTGCAGTGAAACCGCGTGCACTCAACGGAGTGTTGGCCTCGGATGTGGCGCCTGACGCGGACGGGTGGGTTGCTGTGTGCGCTGCCTCGCTTCTGAGACGCGCGGACGTAGTGCGATTCGACCATGGCAAGAAAACTTACGCTGTTTATCGCGACGAGGAAGATAGGTTGTTTGCCACCGACGGAATGTGTACGCATGGCAACGCGCATCTTGCAGAGGGGTTGGTGAAGAACGGGCTCATTGAGTGTGCGAAGCATAATGGTCGCTATAACATTGCAGACGGATCGCCCGCGCGGGCTCCCGTCTGCCGCGGACTCGCGACGTATCCGGTAGAAGCGCGAGGAGAGCGCCTGTGGCTGAATGTGATCCGGGTAGGCGGCTCGGGAGCGCGCCTGCCGGTGAGTTATAAGTTGCGGGTTGTCAGTAATCGCAACGTGTCTACTTTCATCAAGGAACTTGTGCTGGAACCTGCGGAGCAAAGCGAGAGACCCACCTTTGTTCCCGGCGACTATTTGCAATTCCATATCCCTGCCTATGAGGAAATCCGCTTCTGCGATTTTGAAATTCCAGAGCCCTTTGCCACGGTCTGGCGCGCGCATGGACTGTTCAAGCTGGCAGCTGACAATCCGGATGAGAACCGCTGGAACAATTACTCGCTGGCAAGTAATCCCGCAACGGAGAAAGTACTGCGCTTCAATGTTCGCATTGCCACGCCTCCTGTAGGCCAGGATTGTTTACCTGGCGCCGGATCGAGCTTCCTGTTCAGCCGGAAGACCGGAGACATCCTCGCCGCAATCGGACCATTCGGCGACTTCCATTACAAGCCGACACAGCGTGAAATGCTCTACATCGGCGGCGGAGCGGGCATGGCTCCGTTACGCGCGCATCTCTCGCATCTGTTCGAGACCGAGCATACGGCGCGCAAGGTGAGCTTCTGGTACGGCGCACGTTCGAAACAGGAGATCTTTTACGACGATTATTTCTCCGGCCTGGCCAATGCCCACCGGAACTTCATGTTCTATCTCGCACTCTCGTCGCCGTCGGCCGAGGACAAATGGACCGGCGATACAGGCTTTATCCACGAAGTGGTATATGAAAAATACCTCGCCCATCATCCGAATCCCCGCGCTGTGGAGTTCTACTTGTGTGGGCCGCCAGCCATGATGCGGGCTTGTAATCGCATGCTGAAAGAACTAGGGGTTGCTAGCCATCAAATTGCTTACGATGAATTTTGAGTAAAGTTGGTTCGCCATGAAATTGTCCCGATTTCTCGCTATTTTCTCTGTGTGCTGACTCATTGAGTCTGCCGTCACGCTCGGCACTGCCACCTTTGCCCACGGCGACGAGTTGTCCATGTCGCAACGCGTTGCTAATACCGCTATTGCGTGCTGGCCGATGACCGCAGTGTTCCCGACGATGTACCCCCGGCATGGAACCATGAATTCAATAGGTTACTGCAGCATGGATTCCGTCTGGCACGCGATCTTAATGTGTCGAAGCATGTTCACAATCTGCTCCGGACGGTGCTTCTTCGCCTTTCCCAACCCGTACTCATCCTATACCAGTTTGTCTGACCACCACTGATACAGAACCTGCTGACTGCGATTCGGCCAAGCGGTGAGGAGGGTTACAGCACACAACCTCTGAGAAACTCTATGTTTGTTGGTGGGTGTTAAGCCGTTCTGTTTAAGGTCAAAATATTCAGCATGAATTGCCGCAAGGGATAATAGTTATCCTGTATGCCGGCGTGGAAACCAGGCGTGATTCGACGGCCGGCAAAGAGAAATCTATCCGGGCGGGATAACCATGGCCCTTCTGTAAAAACTTTTCGTTGATCACAGCATTCATAGTTACTCATAAAATTCAGTTCCTGCCGGTTTTCAGGCGGTGTTTTCGACTGGCTGCCGATAACAGGGGTTCCCCACGGGGATCGCTGAGAAAGCCCGCCAGAAATGAAATCCCACCCTGCATCGAGGTGATGCCGAATCCGCTCTGTGCAGGTGTTCCCCCAAATGTCATGGCGACGCCGGGTGCCTCATCCATGACCATCCATAGAAATTCAAGGCAGTAGCCGAATCTCGATGTTGTCTGTTCACAATTGCGTTAAGCGCGTGATCTGCAATTGCAACGATCTCCAGATCGAATTCTCGCTCGATCAGGCGTGTAGTGATGTTGAGAGTGAGAAACCCGCAGCCCCCGGGGGGGCGCACGGCGAGCTTCCTGTTCTACAAATAAGGAAATGCAGACCCAAATAGCACGCGACATAAACTGTAAATTCTTTCTGTGTTAACGAGCGTTCCATTGAACTCCAGACCGCACATAATTCCGCCGGACTCGTGATCGATGCCGCGCACATCCCAGAAGGGCTAAACACCTGAACAAGCACTTCATGTAATTTCCAGCACAATTCCGGAAGGCGCATGCCGGCAAGGTGAACTTCGGTGGGCGATGCCGCAACGGTGCACAGATTCGCAATATGCTCTACCGAAAGTTCCTAACTGAAACGCCTCTATGCACGCGAATTGGAAAAATGCACGACGCTTGATTTGTCGGAGTTTCTTTCAGTAGCTGGATGTACGACCGCGAGAAAAGTCGAGTATGGAAGAACTTTCGATGTCCTCGAAAAGTCCATCACCCATTCATCGTTGCGTAGCCTCAATTCTGAGGCTAACGAAACAGACTAAGGTTGACGGAGTTGCCCATTGTGTTGTACCCAGCATCGTTTGGGTGCAGGTGATCGCCGGAATCAAAGCGCGGGTCCATGTGGAGCGGATCTCGCGGATCACGCATGATCGCGTCAAAATCAATTGTGCTGTCGAATACTCTGCTTGTGCGAATCCACTCGTTTACCGTCCTGCGGATGGTGTCTCTTTTGAAAGAGTAGAACTCCGAGCCCTTAAACGGCAGCATCGTCGCTCCGTATACCTTTATCCCTCCAGAGTGGGCTCGCTCAGCAATCTGTTGCATGGCAAATTCGAGTTGCAGGGCAGTGGCGTGGTCATTCGAAAGAGAACCATGCTTGTCAATGTGTTTAATATCATTGATGCCCTCAAGGAGAACGAGGTATTGCACTCCACTCTGTGAGAGCACGTCTCGAGTGAAGCGAGCACTTGCACTGGGTCCATAGCCATCAGTTAGAAGCCGGTTGCCTCCGATTCCTTCATTTAGCACCGAGAGGTGAGCGTCGGGCATTTCGTGAGCCAGTCGCTCGGCAAGAACATCGGTCCAGCGATGATTTTCGTTTGCCGTGGACTCCGCACCATCCGTTATTGAATCTCCCAGTGCGACGATGCTCCCGGCCTGATGAGCTTTGAATGAAGCATCTATACCATCAAAGAAATACCATGGCCTGACTTCTCCAGGGTCCGTCAAAGCTAATGACTGTGCTACGTTCCCCTTCGCAATATAGTTGGTTTGAAAGGTGTCATCGTGAAATGTGATGTCCCGAATATATTGCGACGGGATGTAGATAGATACTGCGACGCTCGATAGCGTCGGGGCATTTAGATCGACGGGGTCGCTCAGCGCAATGGCGCCTGCTGGTATGGTTACGCTCGCATTTCCCCCGAATGTCACCGTCCGATCTGTGCCATCCAGAATCCGTGAGCCACCACCACTTAGAGCAATATGGGTTGTAGAAATGAGCAGTGGGCCTGTTCCAAATTCATTTGTCAGGCGCACGCGCAGCCTATTGCTGCCGATAGAAAGCCTGGCAACCTCACGAAGAGTTAAATCACAAAATGGTGGTTGGTCTCCGAGATTCTCCGGTGTCAGGGGAGCGGTTGCCCATGCGCCTACCCAGTGATCGTCACCAGGCGCCTGGCTTAGAGATGGAGCTCCTGAAAAAAACGCAACCAGAACAAGGGTTGTTGTGATGGTGAAATAGATCCGCTCGGATATCTTCGTGCTCATGGTTCAAACCTCAAGGTGCAGAAAGGGGGCAAAGTCTAAGCTTACGGTGGCCTTCCATCGTTGTATTAACGCTGCTTCTCGACAAATCTCTTCTTAGCTGCGGGGTCAAATACCGAAGGAATATTGCCGTCAACGATCACGTCGCACCTCGTACGAGCGACGATCCCGTCCAGGCTCGTGGCCTCCAGCTGGACGCGATATCTGCCAGCCCGTGTATACGCGTGGTCCACTTCCGGACCCGCCTGACTTACACCGTCGCCGAAGTTCCAGCGGTATCCGGTAACCGGGATGTTCGGTGTCTGCAGGTGTGCGGAAAACAGTACAGTCTCGCCCGCGTTAGCGCGTTGACGCGAAGAGATGGCGATCTGAGGCGGAACTGCCGGTATAGCTGTGTTAATAATCTTGAACATGCGAACCGAATGAGCTGGCTGGCTCAAGATGAGCGTCTGCGACACGGTTTGGGGCGTCGAATGGCTATCCAGAATGGATAGGACCCGGTATCGCGAGTGGGAATCCAGCCCCAGAGCGGAGAAAGCAAGTTTGTGTGTACGCATCTTGTCCGTCCAGTTAAAGACGGTAAGGATGCTTTGATGTGGAGTTTCCTTTAAAAGGAAGATGCTGGGTTGTTCATCTGAGGCCGCATATGTCATCAGGTCCACTGGCAACGATGATTTGCTTAGAGCAACCATGTTGAGCAGATCGTTGTTCTCAACGAGCGCCAGTCGTTCCGGCACGCTTGCCAGCGTCGGCAGATCGTCCCCAATTTCAAATAAACCGCCCGATATCGCGCTCAGTGCGATGGAGACCTTCGCCTCTTCCAAAGTGAGAGGAACTGTGCCACCATGCCATGAATGATCCTTCACTACCTGCGTGGAGACAGTAAACGCGTCGGGGTCGGACACAAAGAAATTGCGATTCATGTAGTACCGCGCCGCAATAGCGGAAGCCGCCTCTTTACTCGCATAAAATGTATGCCCTGTATCCTGTCCAATGCGCCCATAGTCGACGTACCCCACGGGATTTAACATCGGACTGCCATCCTTATCGAGCAAAACATCGTCTCCGACCGTCTGGCGAATAATCTCCAACCCGATGCGCTGAGCCTGCATTGCCGTTGCTTGAGGCTGATAGCGGTATCCTTCCACGGCGCTATCTTCCATAAAATCAAGTTTGATGTAACGTATTCCCCATTCCTTCACCAATGTCGTGTAGGTCTGTCGTAGGTATTCCTGCGCACCGGGGTGGGTAGTATCTAGCGCGTACAGCCTGTCGTGATGCTCGTTCGCCCAGCCGAGGAGGATCGGATGCCCGCTGGCATTATGCACCAGCCAGGCCGGGCGATTTTGATAAACCCAAGATCGCTCGGAGACTTCAAAAGGTGCGACCCACATTCCCGGCGTTAGTCCAAGCCCACGCACCTTGTCTTCAAATGCGGCCAAGCCGTGAGGGAACAGCACGGCATCCGGCGAAGTGTACTCGCCCCGCGCAAATTGATAGCCTTCGTCGAGATGAAAAAAGGTAAATCCTAGGGAGCGCAGATGCTCTGCCATCCATTGCGCATTTGTCAGCATCGATCCTTCATTGGGACCGTAGTAGTAGGCAGTCCAGCTCCACCATCCCATGGCAGCAGGTGCTGATGTCCTTGCGTGATAGATCTTCCGGACAAGGGATCCATAGGTTTCCAGCTGTTCGTGATACTTTCCTGAGGGGCTGAATACCAAGCGCTCCGAGGGTAACTGTTCGCCCGGTTCTACTTTCAAAGACAGCTCTATTCGATCTTCTGGTGGAGATTCCTTCAGGGAGGATTCTTTGTTGATCTCCGTAGTCCCCGAAGACTCGGCCTCGAAAGCAGCGATACCGGGAGAGTCTGCATTCTTTGTGAGGCGAAGCCGCAATATCGTCAGAAATCTATTGGTTGATACCGCCCCGACAAAAAAGCTCCGGCGGCTCCGCTGGTTGTAGATCAACTGGCTTCCGATTGCACGATGCTCGCCCGCGTCCGCATCCCTCAGATCCCGGATCTTGATTGTCGGCATATCCTCGCTGAAGCTATCCGATAAAATTCGATCCTGTTCGGCGGGGGCACCCAGATCCAGAGGGGAATCGCCGGTAGCCTCGATCGTTCGAATCGATTCCACCTGTATCGGAGCTGAGGTCACGTTGTGCACGGCCGCTTCAATCTCGCCAAAGCCGCCGTTGGAGTAGGCGCGCAGTTTATAGGTCAGCTCAGGTGTATCGGGAATGCCAGAAAATGTAACGTCCCACTCCGTGGCATTCCCAAGCTGGCCATTGACTCTAGATTCATGAACGGAATGCTTAGGATAGCTGGCTGAATGTAACCAGCGGCCATCAACTTTTGCCGCGATTCCCGCGTGAAGGATTGGAGCCGCGAGCCCGGACGTTCCAATGGAGTAGTCTCCGTCTGTCGCGCTTATCGTTATCCGCAAGCCTGATTCCGCGGCCGGCTCCGCCTCGAGATGGCCCAGGCAAAACAGCCCGGCCAACGGCAGAGCATAGCGGAGACTACGTCGCACAACTTGACTTAGCATTTACGCGCCCTCTTTCAGTGTAATGTCTATTCACCGACCGCCTTCAGACGCCCTTGTCTTGCACCCTGCATCCATTTGCGTACTGCTGCAGTACCCTTCGGATTTTGTGAACTGTGATGCGCTCCGCGTTGAGTGGTATCTGCTGGTCACGCACCGCCGCATACTGCTCCGGCAAATGCTGGCTCAACATGTTTTCGGGAATGCCCGCTAAATCCAGGTTTAGAAACAAAGTTGCTACAGCCTGCTTCACAAGAGGATCTGTCCAGTAGTATCGAATGCGATCGCTGTAACTATATCGACGCAGGAGATATTGCGTCCTTATATCTCCGTGATAATGGCTATTCCAATGTTCCGGTCTATGCAACATCACTTCCTCAATCACCGCAGGAAGCATCGAGCAATGTTTGCTGCCGACCAGCTCTTCTTCAATTGCGGCAAGCGCAAAGAGAGCTTCTCGCATGGCGAAGGTCAGTGCGGGGCCGACCTTGAGGATTGCAAATCCGTCGCCAACCAGCCGGTGATAGCAGTCAGGCGGTTGATAGTCAGTCGAATGCGCTTCGTAGACAAGAGCCGGTTCATCATCGAGCACGCGCTGTAATGGCAACGTCTTTTCCGGAGCATAATTCGCAACGCTCGAATGGTTAAATTCAACTCCCGGCTGAACTACTGCTGCAATCACTCGCGACCATGCTGTAGCCAGCCCCGCTGCGTGGAACGCCTCACGATGAACTCTCAGTGTCTGGTTCACATTTTCAGGACTTGTTACTGCCATATGCTCGAATGATTCTGTTGTCCCTCCAGGTGTAGGAACTTCCGTGCCAATGACGTAGCAGAGACTTCGTCCGCGTGAGTTTACCTCTGCGGCTGCGCCGAGGCGGACAGCTCGTTCCGCAACCACGTATTCGGGTAGCGGAGAGTCGTCAGAACATCCCATGCTGGTGTCTAGATGTAGCTTGGTGAAGCCAGCACGTGCATATGCACTCACCATATCTTCTGCATGCTGCATCGCCTTCTCAGCAGGAAGATGTTTCCAGGGGTGTGGGCCCAGATGGTCTCCGCCGAGAATCAGTTTTTGCGAGCTTAGCCCCAGCCGGCCTGCAATGCTCGTGACAAAGTTCACGAAATCCATGGGAGTCATACCGGTGTACCCACCGAATTGGTTCACCTGATTGCAAGTGGCTTCGACCAGCAGAACACTGTCGTCCTGCAACGCCTGCTCGACAGACGCCTGGATTACCAGAGGATGAGCCGAGCAAACCGAGTAGATGCCGAAGGGGGTTCCGGAGGTTCGGGCAGCCGCCAGGCTTAAAAGATATTCTGACAACCCGTTCTCCTAAAAAACTTTAACTTGCTGCGTTGGATCTTAAAACGAAACTAAAAGTAAAGTCAACAGAAAGAAAAAGGCTGCCTTGTCCCGAGGAAAATAAAGAAACGAGCCGCTGCGGTGATTTGGGTGAATAGATGCCCCTCCGGAAAACCAGGGACCTTCATCGCAGTTCCTCCTCGGAATCCATAGACTTGCAGCGAAAAAAGCACAGGGCCGATAAGGATCCGTCTGCTTCGATACGGGGTGTAGTGGCCAATCTCCGGGTATGTTATTGAGGGGTATAGAAAGAAAAACTTCGCAAGCAAACCGTTGACTAATCAGAAATAATCATGAAATATAGGGAAATAGTGGTTGGCCCTTTGCGCCTGATCGTGCTGAACCGGAGGATGAATGTCAGACCGCGTTGCCTGTACAGGATTTATCAAGGTGGGAAGTCTAAAAGTAGAGATTTACAGGGACCGTAAGGCTGCGGGGGAAGCTGCTGCGAGAGATGCAGCGGCTGAGTTGGGGGCGCTTTCCCGTGCTAATCGAGAAGATATTGGAGTGATCTTCGCAACGGGAGCGTCCCAATTCGATACACTGTTGGCTCTCACAGCCACGCCGGGACTTCCATGGGAACGAATCATCGGCTTCCATTTGGACGAGTACGAGAATATGCCCCCGGACCATCCCGCCTCGTTTCGACATTATCTGCGGGAACGGTTGACGAGTCGTGTAAGGATGAAAGAGTTTCATGAAGTAGACGGGACTGCACCCGATTTTCCTCAGTTCTGCGCGGATTACGCAGCTCTTTTGCGAGCCGCGATTCCCGGTCTTTGTTTGCTGGGTATCGGCGAAAATGGACACCTGGCATTTAACGATCCTCCCGTTGCCGACTTCAACGATCCTCTGGATATGAAGATTGTGACTCTGGATACCGAGTGCAAGCAGCAGCAGTTCGGCGAAGGATGGTTCGAGTCTCTGGAGGATGTGCCGGACCGTGCGGCGACGCTGACCATTCCCGCACTTATGAGAGTTCCAAAGCTGATCGCCTCTGTGCCAGGTCCGCGAAAGGCACATATCGTCTACCGTGCGCTGACGGAACCCATTTCGACGGCATGCCCAGCAACCATCCTGCGGATTCACCCCGATTGCACCGTGTATCTGGACGAAGATTCCGCACGGGAGTTGCGCGGATCCAGTCTTGCCATTACGGCATAATCCGGCCGCGACTTTATACAGAAGTGTGGAAGGGAGCTGCCATGCAGATGAATCGAAGAACTTTCGCAAAGCAGGCCGGCGTCGCCATGCTGGGCGCCGGGGTAACCGCTCGTTCGTACGCACGCATACTGGGGGCGAACGAACGCATCCACTTGGGCATTGTGGGTTGTGGTTCGCGCAGCGAAGATCTCGTATCGATGGCAAGGATTGCGAACGAACAATCGCCGGTAGACGTGATTGCAGTCTGTGATCTTTGGAGCAAAGCTCGGGAGCGTCGTGCTGCACAGGTAAGCAAGGAACTGCATCGAGAGCCACAACAGTATCAGTATGTCGAGCAGATGCTGAGCCGAAATGAGATCGACGGCGTCATGATTGCCACCGGTGACTTTCAGCACGCAAAACTGTGTATCGACGTCGTCAGGGCTGGCAAAGACTGTTACGTGGAGAAGCCCTTCGCCAATGTGCTAAGTGAGGCAAAGCAGGCACGTGATGTAGTCAAGGCCTCCTCGCAGATCGTGCAGGTGGGGACGCAGCATCGTGGGCAGCCATACAACCTCGCGGTGCGAGATCTGATCCGTGCAGGGCGCATTGGCAGGGTCGTGAACATTGAGCAGGAATGGAACGTGAACCAGGAGCGATGGCGGTTTGTCGATGTCGACACTGGCATCTCGACTGAAATGCTACAGGACAAAGATATGCGCTGGAAGGCGTGGTTATACGATAGGCCTTCGCTGCTTCGGGAAGAAGATACCGACTGGAAACGATGGCTTATGGGTAAGCCCTATCGTCCTTTCGATCCCCACGTTTATCTGGAATTTCGGTTGTATAAAGAGTTTTCGGGCGGTCTCTTTGATCAATGGTTGAGCCATGCAGCTGATCTGGTCCATCTGTGGACGGACGAAATCCACCCGGAGAGCGTCGTAGCAAATGGCGGTATATTTGCATGGCCTGATGGAAGGGAAAACCCCGATACATGTGTGGCCGCGATCACCTATCCGAAAGGATTTCTCTCAACCTACAGGACAACTTTTGGAAACAGTTATCGCAGCTTCTCACGGATTCATGGGCGTGACGGCACAATCGAAAATCACGGACACGAGGGCGCGTCCCTTTTTGTCGTGACTCGTGAAGGCGGAAGGCAGGAGTATGACGGCCATAGCCCTGTCTACAAGAATGTCCCTCTGGTTGCGCCGTTCGAAGACCAGGAAGAGGTCGTTCGGGTCGCAGGGGCTCCGCCGCCTGACACGGATGGGCCCGACGATGTGGACGCGCCCCATCTGCTCAATTGGATGGACGCCATGCGAACTCGAAAGCAGCCCGTTGCTACCGTCGATCATGGATTCTCGCATTCGATCGTATGCATTATGGCGGCCCGGTCTTACTGGAGCGGAAAGAAGCTGTATTGGGATCCGATTAAAGAGGAGATCACAGAGCGTCCTGTACCAAAATCGTAAAGCGATCAGATGTGTTCCGCCGTATGAGCTCAAACACAAACTTTTAGTTGGTTCGGCCCTTTAGAACTCCGAGTCTTTGGAGGATGCGGGCGACAGGCGTCAATCGAAACGGATTCTCCTGGCTCTTTGGTCAGAAACCATCGGATAGCAGATAAAAGAAACTGATGGAAAAGCAATAAACAGTATCAAACATCTCTGGTGCGCTCATAACTTCAATTGCTTAAACTCGAAATCGGCATTATCAAATCAAATACATAGCTCAATTCTCGGAGGATGTTCCCAAAGTCGAGCGGGCTCCGTTCGCTCTACCCATTGATGGTATTGGAACTCCGGGAATTATTCATCATAAGGTATCGAAATCAGGTGTATGAAAGCGGAAAACTTATGTATGGTTGACATTGATGATGGTATTCGCACGCGGATCAGACACCACAAAGGAATCGGGCGGCGGGATTTTGGCGGACGAACGCCGGTCGCTCATTATGCAAATGCTCACGGCTACCGGACGGGTGCGGGTCAAGGATCTCGTGCGACAGTTCGGCACAACCTCTGTCACAATCCGAAATGATCTCAATGAACTTCAAAAACGAGGTCTCCTGCTGCGCTCTCATGGAGGGGCTTCCAGGCCGGAGTTTCGCCAGTATGAATCCCCTTTTCTGGACCGAATTCAGACTCACAGTGAAGAGAAACGAAGAATAGGTGTTCTCGCTGCCTCTTTGATCCAGGATGGCGAAACTATCATTCTGGACTCCGGGACTACCACTGATGAGATCGCAAGACAGATCAAGAACAGACAGCGCCTCCAGGTGATTACGAATGGAGTGAACATCGCAAATGAATTACTCGGATCGCGTGTGCATACGACCATTCTAGGGGGAACACTTCGCACCGATTCCGCCTCAATTGTTGGCCGTTCGGCAGAGGAGATGCTCAGCCAGTTGTTTGCCGACAAGCTCTTTATGGGCGGCGCAGGCTGCGATCCTGAATTCGGAATTAGTGGCTCAAACCTGGAAGAAGCGACGTTGAACAAGGCTATGCTTGGCATCGCACGTGAGATCGTTTTGGTCGCGGATGCCAGTAAATTTGACAAGCGAAGCATGTCAAGAATTGCCAGCTTTTCTGAGATTCATACGGTGATCAGCGATGTGAGTATGCCATCCGGTGTGCAGGATAAAATTCGCGCCTATGGCTGCAAGCTAATGCTGGCTTAGCGAAATGGTCTCAACCTTCTGCATCGGGAGATCGCCGATGCCTCGAAAAAGGCCGTGCATGGGGTTGCAAGACCTTTCGAGGCAGAACCTAATCCTCGGCTGGAGCGTCGAATTGGACCAAATCACTGCGAAATCCACGAGTCCGGATTGCTCCGTACAGGATGCCCGCGGTCATCCAGATGGACCCGAGAACGAGAGCTGCTCGCCCGAGATTAAGCCAGATAAACCCGCAGATTAGAAATCCGAGAACTGGAAGAATGAAATAAATCATTCTGCGTTCTTTGGCGTGCAGCCAGTAATGGACAAATGACGCAGCATTTACCCCCATAAAAGCAATAAAAGCACCAAAATTGACTGCCTGGGAGCCAACCTCATAGGCCCCTCCTCCCAGTTTTGCGGAGAAGTATTCCAGAGCGCAGGCACCCACCATCGCAAAGATCCCCACCAAAATGATGCTGTTTCTGGGAATCCGGCTCCTGCTGTCTATCGAGCCGAAGAACGATTTTGGCAGGGCATTACCACGTCCCATACCGTAGAGAAGGCGCCCCGCTGCCAGCTGGGCAGCAAGCGCGGACCCTGCATTTGCGATCAGCAATGTGAAATTGAGGGTCTGAAACAGAAGGGCGCCACCCATCTTGCGAGCAATCATCGCGAAAGCAGACTCCACCTGTTCCCCAGGGAACGGCCCGTTTCTCCATACGAGCTGTGCCGCATACACTTCAAGCGAAGAAAGAAGACCGGCAATGAGACAAACCAGGATAGTAGCGAGAAGGATGTTACGGCGAGGATTTTCAACCTCTTCTGAAAGAGTGGATATTCCATCGAAGCCAATATAGGTCAGCACTGCAACCGATGTTCCTGCAAAGATCCGGGAGGGCCTGAATGTGGATGGATCGTAGAAAGGATTAGTGAAGTAGCCCGGGCCGTAGCTATGTAAATGCCACACAAAACGGGTCGCTGCGGCAAGAAAGATAAGAACTACGATCGTCATGCCAAGACAGAGCGTCTGGTTGATCCGCGCAGAGGTTTTTACGCCTCGCAGGTTGGTCCAGGTGAAAAAAGTTGAAAAGAGAATGACCCAGAAGTAATAGGACGGCCTTGGCAAGATATTCATTGTGGCTTTGGCGCAAAAGGCGATGCAGATCAGTGGGTTCAAAACATAGTCCATCACCATACTCCAGCCAGTGATGTAACCCAGCGCTGGATGAGTCTCCTGCCCGACGTAGGTATAGGCGGAGCCGGCGCTGGGGTAGGCTGCTGCCATCTTTCCGTAGCTGATGGCGGTGAGGAGCATCGCAACCATCGCAATCAGGATTGTGGTGACGACATGCCCACCCGCTTTATTGCTGATGACACCGTAGATTCCCATGGGCGCGGTCGGTTGAATGATGACCATGCCGATGATAATCAGATCCCAAAGACCGAGAGTGCGACGAAGCTGCGCGCCGCCGGCCGGCGAAGCCATCTGTACACCCGTGGCTAGTGCCATGGATCTCCTTGTTCAACGGATTGTGAACTGCTTGTTTTGGGCACTACTCTTCGTAGATGCGCACACCCTGCACGACACGGTGAATGATGCCACCGTCACTCGGATTATCAGGATCAAGCCCAATGCGAAGGCTGAGGTAGTAGCCTAGCAGTTGCGGCGCGACGATCTCAAACGGGGTACGAAGTTCATCTGCGACCTGTGGCGAAATCGCGGGAACCACCTCATCGAAAAGATCGGATTCGGCCAAATCGGATCCGATCCCGACCAAATAGCCCAGATTTTTTGCACCGAGCTCTCGAACCAGATCGATCTCATATCTGCGTCGGCGCGAATCGTTCGAAAGAAGGCAGAGAACAACCGTATCGCGACGAACAAAACTCATGGGACCGTGTCTTAAACCTAAGTAAGTCTCTGCCAGTACTGGAAATCTGCCGGAGGTCATCTCCAGAGACTTGAGAGAACCCTCCTGCGCCCAGGCAAACATAGGAGAGGATGCGAGCACAACAAGCCGTTCTTTCACCTGAGAAGCAACGCGCTTCATGATGTCGCTTATCTTCCCGAAGCTTGCGGTTGCGGTATCGCATGTGGCTGGCAATATCTGATTCATGGCTGCCTCCTGAGCGAGGCAAAGGCCGGCGATCACCAGATTGGAGAAGGAGCTGGTCATTACCAGGCTCTTATCGTCTGTACGCGGATCTAAAAGGACGGATCTAACAACATCGGATTTTGCCAGTGCTCCGAAGCTGTTGCATGTAATCGCCAGCTGAGTGATCTGGGGACGCAGGGCATACACACGATTGACAACGGCCAGGCTCTCGGGGCTGTTCCCCGAACGCCCAACGGAAATAAGTACATCCACATCCGTCAGGTAGCGTTCTGTATCCACTAGGAGATCTGTTGAGGGGACTCCGATCGCCTTCGGCCATGCTGCGGCTATCGCCGAGGCAATATAGGCAGACGTGCCTGCGCCAGTGAGCATGACTCGCGCTCCTTGAGGAAGCTCATGCAGAGCCAGCTCTCGAGTGGCCTTTCTGATGCGCTCTGCGGTCGAGGGCCAAAGATCTGGTTGCTGCTGGATCTCCGACCAGGTGTAGCTCGTGGGTGCAATGATGCTTTCGTTGCGAACTTCCATGAAACCAACTTCCTGACTCTCGAGGTGGATAGACCTGCTAAAGTGTGTCTCGATCGAATCCATGCGAAGACAAAAGAAAGGATAACATACCAAAAAACATGGTCGCAAGCACATATTTATGCTACAATAAAAAAACAATAGAAGAATGAATCGCAAGTCCGCTTTGGGTTGGCTAGAAAGACCCAGTGACCCGCCAAAGATGTTTATACGAGGTACAAATGCGGTTTCACGCACAACTTGTTCCTTTTCTACTCAACGGAATCTTCCTCAGCCTGCTGCCTGGCGCGAACGCCCAGGACGCCACCGGGCGAACAGAGCTGCGTACTGGATGGTCTCTTCTTTCTTCGACAAAGACTACGGCGACTGGCAAAGCAATCTCGCAGCCCGGCTTCGATCCAGCAGGTTGGTATCCCATTCGACAGATGCCCCGAACAGTGCTCGCCGTACTGCAGGAGGATGGAGTTTATCCCGACCTGTACTTCGGCATGAATCTTTTGACCGAAGTTCCTCAGGATCTTTATAAGCAGGACTGGTGGTATAGGACGAGTTTTAAAGTTCCGCCGGGACAAAAGAGCTACTGGCTGGAGCTTCCGGGGATCAATTACCGAGCAGAGGTGTGGCTCAATGGAAAGCAGCTGGCCGACGCGAAACACCTGGTTGGAATGTATGTCGCCCACGAGCTCAATGTCTCAGGCGTAGTTCACGAAGGTGAGAACGGGCTTGCTATCCGGGTGACTCCGGAGCAGGCAATTCCGGATGTGACCGGCGTCGAACTCGCCGATAGCTGGCACGACTGGCTGGACTGGAAGTATCTGGGGTCGAAAGCTCCCCGCCTGGCACACTACAGAGAAGGATGGACGGCAGACCGGAACGGAGGGGTCTGGAAGCCGGTGTACCTGCACTCTACGGGTGTTGTGAAGCTCTCCAATGCACTGGTGAATACTGTTCTGCCGCTTCCAAAGACAACCTCTGCCTCACTCACTGTCTACGCAACAGCGACGAACAGTGCGACCAGTACGACGAGCGGAACTCTGGTTGCGACGATCACACGCCCGGGAAAGCCCGCCATTCTTATGGAGCAGGCAGTGGATCTGGCCGGAGGCGAGACACGCGAGCTCTCTTTTACGCCGGAGCAGTTTAGCCAGCTTGTGGTGAACCAGCCCGATCTGTGGTGGCCCTACACTATGGGGACTCCAAATCTCTACGACCTGCATGTTGAATTTCGTCAGGGAGGGGTGGTCTCGGATACTCAAAATCTGGAATTCGGCATTCGCATGGTGACCCAGCTTCGGGATCGAGACGATCACGCGGGGCGCGCTCCGGCCGGCGGCAACATGTATTTCCAGATTAATGGCAAAGACTTTCATGTTCGCGGCGCCGATTACACTCCAGACCTTCTCTTGCGGCGAGATCCGCAACGAGACACGGACAATATTCGCTACGCAAAAGACTTGGGTTTGAACATGCTGCGGTGGGAGTCGAAGCTGGCTGATGAACACATGTTTGAACTTGCCGATAGAGCCGGAATCGCTGTGATGGCGGGTTGGATGTGCTGTGCGAAGTGGGAACAGTGGAGTCAGTGGAATCAGGAAGACCAGTTGGTCGCGAGAGAAAGTCTTCGTTCGCAGGCTCTGATGTTGCGCAAGCACGCTTCCGTTTTCCTGTGGGCGAGTGGCAGTGATGGACGCCCCCCCGAACCGCTTCGCAGCGACTACCGAAGAATTTTGCAGGAGCTTCACTGGCAGAATGCAGTGGTCGATACGATGAGCAACGGAAATAAAGATGCTTTTGGAAGGCCTGTGTGGGACGGTGTCGGCATGATTGGTGTCGATCGCTGGCACCCTCCATCGTATTGGTTTGATCCTCGATACCCGGCGTCAAGCGGCTCAACGGCCGAATATGGCGATAATGAAGTGATTCCGCCCTATGAAACCCTTAAGAAATTCATCCCTATCGAAAAACTGTGGCCGATGAATGAATTCTGGTATTTTCACGCAGGAGGCCACGAGGAAGCGAACCAACTACAGACGATTCGCAAGGTGATAGACCGTCGATACGGCCCGTCCGGCAGCGCAGAGGAATTTGCGCGCAAAGCTCAGCTCGCACACTACGAGACGACCCGGGCCCAATTTGAAGACTGGGCTGCCAATGGCTGGGACACGCACAAGATCGAAATGTACTGGATGCTCAATAACCATTGGCCATCCTTCTTCGGCCATCTATATGACTATTACCTCAAGCAGGGAGGCGCATACTTCGGCGCTAAGAAGGGACTGCGTCCTCTAAGCGTGGTCTTTGATTATTACGTCACCGGCGATCATAGGTTGGGCAAGGTCTCTATTACGAACGAGACAATGGCAGAACGTACAGGCCTGCGCGTACGTGTACGCGTGTACGATTTGTCCGGCAAGGTTGTCGACGAGAAGCTGGTTTCCGGCCGTGCGGTTCCGGCACTGGGCGCAACCGTTGCCATGACCATTTCCCGTCCACAGAACATAACAGCAACCTACTTCGTACGCTGCGAACTGATGGATTCCGATGGCTCCAGCATCGTCGACAACGTCTACTGGCAGTCCACAACATTAGACGATTTTGGTAATCCTGCGCACGACGATGACGAGGTTCCCTATCAGCAGAAGAGCTGGGCAAACTTCACCACACTGAATGCGATGCCGCAGGTTCCACTTGAGGTTAAGGGAAATCTGCTGCGACGTGGAAGCGGTACGGAGTTTGAAGTCACGCTCCATAATTCATCCACGCATGTGGCCTTCTTTGAACGAGTGTCTGTCACCACAGGTAAAGGCGAGAACGAAATCTTACCCATTACCTACAGCGATAACTATCTGACCGTATTCCCCGGAGAGACCGTTCACCTGAGTGGAAGCTACGAAGATAAGCTCGCTGATGGCTTGCATCCCTGGCTGCAGCTTGAGGGTTACAACACGCCGAGAACAGAGGTGCCGTTTGAGTGAAGACGTGTCACCAATGAAGAAGTTCGATATTGCCATTGTCGGTGAGCTCAACCTCGATTTCATCCTCTATGGAGTCTCGGAAGATATTCCGCCTGAAAGAGAGTTGCTTGTTCGCGATTTTACGATGACGCTTGGCAGTTCTTCCGCTATCACGGCGCACAACATGGCGATCCTCGGTAGCCGGGTTGCGTTTCTGTCCAGCATAGGGCCAGATCCGCTGGGTGAGATATGCTGCCGGCGGTTAGAGGATGCCGGCGTTGACATTACCGGCGTGAGGCGCAAGACCTCAGGAAAGGCAACGGGGGCTTCCTTCCTGCTCCCACTGCTAAATTCAAGTGAACGTCGCATCCTTACTTATGCTGGGGCGATGTCAGAGATGGATGAGAGAGACATCGATGAAGGACACGCTGCCACCGCACGGCATGTTCACCTCTCCGCATTCTTCCTGCACCGCAAACTGATGCCGTATATCCCTCGTCTTTTTGAACATATCAAGATGCAGGGGTTGACCACTTCGCTCGATACGAACGATGATCCGGCCGACGAGTGGGGGGAGGCTCTGCACCGCACTTTGCCGCATGTGGATATATTGCTCTGCAATGAGCGGGAGGTGCAGAAGATCGCGGGGATGGAGAACTCCGAGGCTGCCGCAGAGCATGTGGCGAAGAGTGTTCGGCTTTTGATCATGAAATGCGGTCGCGAGGGTGCCTATGCATGGAGCGGCGGAGAGAAGCTGCATGTCCCAGGGATAAATGTTTCAGTGGTAGACACGATTGGCGCCGGGGACAGTTTCAATGCCGGCTTTCTGCATAAATGGCTACAAGTTGCAGATATTGAAGCGGCGCTTCGCTTTGGCAATCTTGCCGGTGCGCTCTCTGTAACACGGACTGGTGGAACAGAGGCATTTCGAGACGCGAACTATGTTGCTCAATTTCTGAAGCAGTACGGGCACAGCAGCTGATCCTACGACAAGTTGAGACATATCCTCGGAGCTAAAGAGTACGAGTTACCTAAAATGCCGGAACATTCGATGAGGCTGGCTCAAACTGAAAAGCGAACCGGGAGAGTTCGATGGAGAATCGTATGGGCTCTCTTCTTGTCGACCGTCATCAACTACATCAGCAGGCAATCCTTTTCGGTGATGTCGCCTATGATCACGGCTCAGTATCACTGGAGTCACTCCGATCTAGCCTTGGTACTGAGTGCTTTTCAGATCGCATATGCCATTACATGGTTGCTGGGCGGTATCTTTCTTGACGTCGTGGGAACCCGGTTCGGACTGGCCGCAGCCGCGGTTTGGTGGTCCGTCATGAATATACTTACCGGGCTGGCACACACGGTCTTTGGTTTTGCATTCTTTCGTTTCATGCTTGGAGTTGGCGAAGGTTTCAACTGGCCTGGAGCGAGCAAGAGCGTGGCGGAGTGGTTTCCACGGGAAGAACGCAGCATGGCGGTCGCCATCTTTGACAGCGGTTCAAGCGTTGGTGGAGCGCTTGCTGCGATTGCTATTCCGCTGGCGGCAATTGCGGTGGGTTGGCGCTGGGCCTTTGTTGGATCGGGTGCACTTGGTCTCTTCTGGGTA
>Ga0157372_10001493_pt1 | contig 25423 bp, 19 predicted proteins | sample C55metaG_FD_115307 | JGI IMG/M metagenome (GOLD analysis project Ga0157372, IMG submission 115307) | Corn rhizosphere microbial communities from Kellogg Biological Station, Michigan, USA - C5-5 metaG | ecosystem: Host-associated > Plants > Roots > Rhizosphere > Soil | place: USA: Michigan...
CGCTCGCAGACCATGATTTGCGTGTTGCCGGTCGCTTGCGCCTTCGCCGAGACGTGCTTCATCTCCCACGGCGACAGGAACTGACCTTTCTTGATGTTGACCGGCTTGCCCGTTTTGGCGACGTTCTGGATGAAATCGGTCTGCCGGCACAGGAACGCCGGCGTCTGCAGCACATCGACCACGGCAGTCACTTCATCCAGTGGTGTGTATTCATGCACGTCGGTGAGCACCGGCACGCCAATCTGTTTTTTTACTTCGTCGAGGATGCGCAGACCTTCTTCCAGACCCGGTCCGCGGAAACTCGACGCCGACGTGCGATTGGCCTTGTCGAAACTCGACTTGAAAATAAACGGAATGCGCAGGCGCCCGGTGATCTCCTTGAGCTTGCCGGCCGTATCGATCTGCAGCTGCCGCGATTCGACGACGCAGGGGCCCGCGATCAGGAACAGCGGTTGGTCGAGGCCGACGTCGAAGCCGCACAGTTTCATGTGATCAGATCAGTCCCAACGGTTGGCGTTTTTCGGGAAACCCGGACGTTGCAAGCGCACGACGCAGAACCGCTGACCGGTCGGCGCCTGCATCACGACCCAGCGCTCCAGGCGCTTGAACACGGTCGCGCCGAGTTTCTCCAGGCGCGCGACTTCGGCCTCGATGTCGTCCGTTTCGATATCGATGTGCGCGCGGCTTTCGTGGTCCACGCGCTGAATCTGCACTGCAATTTCGTCCGGCGGCGTTTCCAGCATGCGGTAATTGCCGCGCGTGCCGGAATGCTCGGCATCCACGGGCCGGCCGAGCGCGCCGGCCCAGAATTCGGCGGCCTGATCGATATCGGCGATATGACAGTCGATCTGAATCGAACACAAACGCGAATGATGCATGAAGTTATGCCGCCGCTTCCTGCGCCAGGCGCGGCGCACTGCGCACGAGCTTGTACTCGCGCGCGGCGCGCACGAAGCCCATGAACAGCGGATGGCCGTCGCGCGGCGTCGACGTGAATTCCGGATGGAACTGGCAACTGACGAACCACGGATGTTTTTGCGGCGAGAGCTCGACCATCTCCACGAGCAGATCGTCCATCGATTTGCCGGCAATCACCAAGCCGAGGTCCTCGAACTGCTGGCGATAACGATTGTTGAACTCGTAACGATGCCGATGGCGCTCGCGGATCACGTCCTGACCGTACAGTTCGCGCGAGATCGAGCCGGCCTTGAGACGGCACTCCTGTGCACCGAGGCGCATCGTGCCGCCCTTGTCGGAAGCTTCGTCGCGTTTCTCGACTTCACCGCTACCGGTCGTCCATTCGGTGATCAGCGCAATGACCGGATCGGCGCAATGTTTGTCGTTCTCGCTCGAGCTTGCGCCAGGCAGGCCGGCGATATTGCGAGCAAAATCGACGACTGCTGCGTGCATGCCGTAACAGATGCCGAAGTACGGGATCTTGTTTTCGCGCGCGAATTTTGCCGCAGCGATTTTGCCTTCGAAGCCGCGTTTGCCGAACCCGCCCGGCACGAGAATGCCGTCGACACCGTTGAGCGCTTCGGTACCGTGCGTCTCGACGTCTTCCGACTCGAGCCATTGCAGATTCACGCGCGTGGACTGCTTCAGGCCGCCATGGCGCAACGCCTCGCCGAGCGACTTGTAGGCGTCCTTGTGTTCGACGTACTTCCCGACGATCGCAATCGTGACTTCGTCTTTCGGATGCTCGACGGCCTCGACCGTGCGTTCCCATTCGCCGAGATTCGCCGCTTTCGCATCGAGCCGCAGATGCGAGACGACGATATCGTCGAGGCCCTGCGCATGCAGCCACAGCGGCAGCTTGTAAATGGTGTCGACATCGATGGCGCTGATCACGGCCTTCTCGGGCACGTTAGTGAACAGCGCGATCTTGCGCCGATCCGACTGCGGCAGCGGCTGCTCGCAGCGGCACAACAACACGTCGGCTTGGATACCGAGCGCGCGCAGTTCCTTGACCGAATGTTGCGTCGGCTTGGTCTTGATCTCGCCGGCAGCCTTGATGAACGGCACCAGCGTCAGGTGCATGAACAGGCATTTGTCGGCGCCGTGTTCGATACGAATCTGACGAATCGCTTCGAGGAACGGCTGTGATTCGATGTCGCCGACCGTGCCGCCGATCTCGACGAGCGCGACGTCATAGCCACGCGTGGCTTCGTGGATGCAGTACTTGATCTCGTCGGTGATGTGCGGAATCACCTGCACGGTGGCACCGAGATAATCGCCGCGCCGTTCCTTGCGGATCACCGCTTCGTAGATCTTGCCGGTCGTGATCGAATTGCGACCGGTCAGGCGCGTGCGCACGAAGCGCTCGTAATGGCCGAGGTCCAGGTCGGTTTCGGCGCCGTCGTCGGTGACGTACACCTCGCCGTGCTGGAACGGGCTCATCGTGCCCGGATCGACATTGATGTAAGGATCGAGCTTCATCATTGTCACGCGCAGGCCGCGCGCTTCGAGGATGGCAGCAAGAGAGGCGGAGGCGATGCCCTTGCCAAGCGAGGACACCACACCACCGGTCACGAAAATCAGGGGGGTCATCAGCACGATTCCGCTGCTGGTAAAGCGATATTCTACAGGCTCGCGGGTTTGCAGGCGAGTGGCTTGAATTTTTCCCGGCCAGCGTCGACCATCCGCCGCCTCCAAGGAAAATACGCTACTAATGAGCAGTCGTTACAACGCCGCCGACATCGAAGTCCTGTCCGGCCTGGAGCCGGTCAAGCGCCGCCCCGGCATGTACACCGACACCTCGCGCCCGAATCATCTGGTGCAGGAAGTCGTCGACAACTCGGTCGACGAAGCGCTCGCCGGCCATGCCAGGACGGTCGAAGTCATCGTGCACACCGACGGTTCGATCGAAGTGAGCGACGACGGCCGCGGCATGCCGGTCGACATCCACCCGGATGAAGGCATCCCCGGCGTTGAACTGATCCTCACGCGGCTGCACGCAGGCGGCAAGTTCTCCAACCGGAATTACGCGTTCTCCGGCGGCTTGCACGGCGTCGGCGTGTCGGTGGTCAATGCACTGTCGGAAAAAGTGGAAGTGACGATCCGCCGCGACGGTCAGGTCTACCGCATGGACTTCAAGCACGGCGACCGCGCCAGCGAATTGAAAGTGGTCGGCAGCGTGCCGAAGAAGCAGACCGGCACCACGGTGCGCTTCTGGCCAGAAGCAAAATACTTCGATACTTCAAAGGTTTCCCTTTCGAAGCTCAAGCATGTTCTGCGCGCGAAGGCGGTGTTGTGCGACGGCCTCACCGTGCGCCTGCTCGACGAAGCGAGCGGCGAAACCGATAGCTGGTATTACGAGAACGGCCTGCGCGATTACCTGCGTTCGATGCTCGGCGACGCGCCGTATCTGCCGCAGGATTTGTATCTGGGTTCGCTCAAGCGCGAAAGCGGCGCGGTCGACTTCGCGCTGGCCTGGGCGCCCGACGGCGAGCTGACGCAGGAAAGCTACGTCAATCTGATTCCGACGATCCAGGGCGGCACCCACGTCAACGGACTGCGTTCGGGTCTGACCGACGCGTTGCGCGAATTCTGTGAAATCCGGAATCTGCTGCCGCGCGGGATCAAGCTCGCGCCGGAAGACGTCTGGGACCGTTTGTGTTTCGTACTCTCGCTGAAGATGCAGGATCCGCAATTCTCCGGCCAGACCAAGGAGCGGCTGTCATCGCGTGATGCAGCCGGGTTCGTTGAAAACGCCGCGCACGACGGCTTTTCGCTGTTCCTCAATCAACACGTCGAACTCGGCGAAAAAATCGCGCAGATCGCGATCGAACGCGCGACGCTGCGCCTGAAGGCCGAGAAGCAGATCGTGCGCAAGAAAATCACGCAAGGCCCGGCCCTGCCCGGCAAGCTCGCCGATTGCGCCTCGAGCGATCTGACGCGCACGGAATTGTTTCTCGTCGAAGGCGACTCCGCCGGCGGCAGCGCCAAGCAGGCTCGCGACAAGGATTTCCAGGCGATCCTGCCGTTGCGCGGCAAGATCCTCAACACCTGGGAAGTCGAATCCGGTCAGGTGCTGGCTTCCGAGGAAGTGCACAACCTCGCCATCGCGATCGGCTGCGATCCGGGCAAGGAAGATCTGTCCGGCCTGCGCTATGGCAAGGTCATCATCCTCGCCGATGCGGATTCCGACGGCCTGCACATCGCCACGCTGCTGTCGGCGTTGTTCATCAAGCACTTTCCCGCGCTCGTGCGCGAAGGCCACGCATTCGTCGCGATGCCGCCACTGTTCCGCGTCGATGTGGGCAAGCAAGTCTTCTATTGCCTAGACGAGGGCGAACGCGACGCGATGCTGGCGAAAATCGAACGCGAAAAAATGAAAGGCGCCGTCAACGTCACACGCTTCAAAGGCCTGGGCGAAATGAATCCGCCGCAATTGCGCGAATCGACGATCCATCCGGATACGCGCCGCCTCGTGCAACTCACCGTCGGCAATGAAGACGGCACCGCGCCGCTGATGGACATGCTGCTGTCGAAGAAGCGCGCATCCGATCGCAAGGAGTGGTTGGAGACGAAGGGCGATCTGGCGTCGTTGGAGGTGTAGTCCGCCCGATGCCCCGCAGATCGTGAGGACAAAACTGATCGCGACGATCCGCTCCGCGGTCGCTGATCGCGAGCGCCTTCGGCAATGCCTGTATCTCGCGCTGATCCTCATTGGGATCGGCCTGCGGACGTGGCAGTTCCTGGCAGACACATCGCTCTACATTGACGAAATAGCGGTCGCACACGACGTTGTGCGCACGGCCGCCGTAGACCTGCTGTTGCACCGTCTTCCGGAACAGATCGCGCCGAAGGGCTTCCTGTTGGCGACTAAGGCGAGCATCAGCGTATTCGGCCCAACCGACATGGCGCTGCGACTGGTCGCATTCGTCTGCTCGCTCATTTCCGTCGTCGCGTTTTGGCGCCTGGCCATGAGGCTTCCGGGTTGGGCCGGACCACTGGCACTGGCGTTGTTCGACACGGCGCTGCCGCTGATCCTATTCGGCTCCGAAGTAAAACAGTACTCGAGCGATGTGCTGGCAGCCCTGCTGTTGATGCTGATGACACTGCGCCTTGCCGAGCAAAAGCAGGTGCCTTTCAAGCAACTATGGCTATTCGCGACAGCCGGAGCGGCACTGGTGTGGTTTTCGCAGGCGGCCGTGCTGGTCGTCGCCGCGCAGATCGCCGTGCTGCTCTGGCTCTGGCGAGGCCAACCGGGCCGGATCGCAGATTCCGTAACGGTTTTTGTGGCCTGGATCTTATCGGCCAGTGCTGCAGCATTCGTGTCGGCGGAGAGCGTCGGTCCCGACGTGAGACCTTATCTGAAACAGTACTGGGCAGCGGGATTCATGCCGCTTTCGCTCGATTCCTTTGCAACAACGCTGTGGCCTTGGGATCGATTCATGTCTTTGCTCGGGGCCGGGGGGCCGGCGAGCCTCGGCTTGCCTTTGCCGGCATTGGCTTTCGCTTCCGTCGTGCTCGGATTCGTGGTGTTGTGGCGCCTGGAAAGCCTGTTCGCAGCGTGCCTGCTGGCACCGATCGCCGCGTCGATGGCCGCAGCCATTTTGCAACAATATCCCTTCTCTGATCGGCTCGTGCTGTTCCTGATGCCGGCCCTGCTGTTGGCATTGGCAGTCGGCGTCGACGCGGCGCGCCGGTTTGCGTCGCGTTTCTCCCGACCGCTGGGCCTTGCCATCTTTGCGTTGCTTGCTGGCACCTTCCTGTCGCCTTGCATCAGTACACCGCCGCCGTACCACACGGAAGACATGAAGCTGGTGCTCGAATATCTGCGCGCACGACGCCGGCCCGGCGACCCTGTCTACGCGTACTACGCCGCTGCTCCGGCAACCGCGTGGTACGGCACGCGCTACGGCCTCGGGAAAAACGAATACTCCGTCGGCGGCTGCCACCGCGGCTATCCGGAAATGTATTTCCGTGAACTGGACGAGTTCCGCGGCAGTCCGCGCTTGTGGGTGCTGATAACCCATGCTCGCGCCGATCTGGAAGAGCGCGAAGAGATCCTGAACTACCTTGACGACATCGGCACGCGCAGCGAACAGATCGTAGTGGACGCGCACATGCCCGACGGCAATCAATTACCCGCGGCAGTATATCTTTACGATCTCAGCAAGGCGCCCGCGATTTCAGTCAACCCGGAAAACGATGTAGAACGTCCAACCTTGTCGTGTCTGCATGGGCCGCAGGTGATGGTCCGAAAGCACGGACTTCGCTAAGACAAACAGCAGCCGAGCCGCACATCAAGATCGCCGATCTGCAGTCGCCGAGTCGCGCAAAACCCACCACAGGCCGTGCACATCCGTCCGCCACTGCGGCAGTTGCCACAGCAACACAATTCCTCCATGGTACTGACGAGGCTGAGCACTACGGCCGCGTAGAAAAGCCACGCGACAAACCCCACTGCGAATAGCGCAGCTACGAAGAAGCCGAGCGCATATCCGGCGGCTTTCGATGCATAGGTGTGGAAGCTGGAAAGTCGGCCGTAGCGCACCAGCGCCAGCGCGCACTCGACTAACCAGCCGCCGATTACGAGTCCGATCCCGAGTTGATGTTCGTGCCAGACATCGGTGTGGAATATCGCGATTCCTACCGCGGCGGCGAGCAGCGTGGTGACGTCACCGATCGAATCGAGCATCGCGCCGAACGCGCTTTGCAGCTGCAATCGGCGCGCGAGCCAGCCATCGAGCACGTCGCTCGCAAGCGCGGCGATCAGCAGCACGGCGAATGCGCGTTCGTGATGCGTGAGTGCCAAACCAACGAGCACTGGCGCAGCAAGCAGTCGTGCCAGACTCAACGCATTCGGCAGATGGCGCAGCACTACAACGTTGATTCAAGCAGCGCGCGGATCAGCCCCTGCACGCGTGGCGCCTTGGCTTCGTCGTACTCGAACGTTTCCTCGTTCATGTAGTTGAGCTGCGCCAGTTCGAGCTGGATCGCATCGACGCCCTCGATCGGCTTGCCGTAATGGCGCGTGATATAGCCGCCCTTGAAGCGGCCGTTGACGGCGAAGCTGTAGTCCTTCTGTGCTTCGAGCAGGTGCACGAGCTTGCGCTGCAGGCCGGCCGAACAACTCGCGCCGCCGGCAGTGCCGAGATTGAAATCCGGCAGGCGGCCTTCGAACAGGAACGGCACCACGCTGCGGATCGAGTGGCCTTCCCAAAGCACGACGCGACCGCATTGCGATCTGATCCGCGCGAGCTCTTCGCCCAGCGCGTCATGATATGGACGCCAGTATTTCTTCACGCGCTGCGCGATCTCGCGCTTCTTTGGCTCCTGCCCTTCCTGATAGACCGGTTCATTCGAAAACTGCACGAGCGGACATAAGCCGGTCGTGTTCTGTCCGGGGTACAGCGACTCGTCGTTCGCTGGGCGATTCAGATCGACGACGTAGCGCGAATACTTCGGCACGATCACGGACGCGCCCATCTCGTGCGCGAACGCGTACAGGCGCGACACGTGCCAATCCGTATCCGGCACGCGTCGCGCGGACTGCGTCAGGCGCGCGGCGATGTCCTCCGGCAGCTCGGTGCCGTCGTGCGGCAGCGAGACGAACAATGGCGCCGTGCCGCGATGCAAGGTGAAAGTTTCCATATCGGGATTCTACCTTGCCGAAAAGAGAGGCTATTCACGTCAGGTGAACGGTTTACTTTTTCTTCTTGGTTTCGGCAACAGGCGCGGCAATCGGAAGGTACAGCGCACTCGGATGTTCGGCGTCGTGGTAGAGAGTTGCCGTCACCGTGCGCGCATCCTTGCCGGTTTCTTCGGCAACAACGCCGCCGCTATTGTAATTTTTCTCGCTGTACAACGTGTTCATTGGCGCGATGACCAGACGCAGCCGGCTGCCGGCCTGCAGACGTCGCGCGAAGAATGTGAAGTGGTCGAAATCGTAGCGCTCGATTTTGCCGGGCGTGAGCAGATGCGCCTCGCGCGTGCTCGCGCGGTACCGCGCGCGCAGCGACGCACTGCTCAGCGCGACGCTGCTGCCGTCCGGCTGGATTTCAAACAGCATTACGCGGAAATCCGTATCGGGCTGGTCCAAGGCAATGAACGCGGTGAGCTTCGGGAAGCCAGCAACGTCGGTCTCCTTTTCGAACGGCGCACTGTGGTAAATGAGATATTTTCCACTTTGCTGCAAAATCCAGCGCTGGTCCGTCAACATGTTCGACATTTCGGCGCCATCGACTTTTGCCGAACTGGTGTCGAGCGGATCGTAGACGTAACGATCGGGCGTCGCGTCCGGTGCTGCATTCCCCGCCAACGAACCGGAATCGAACAATTCATTGGCGTGGCCGCCGCGCGAAGCCAGATACAAGGGCCGGCTTTCCCTGGTGATTGCTTCGAGCGTGTCCGCGTAGCGCCAATCCTCGGCGCCGTTGCCGGCGACGTAATACGCGACGCGGTTCTTGAAAAAATCGGGTCTGGCTCCGGACTTCATCGTCCAGTCGTACCACTCGCGATGCAGCTTGTTCAGATCGAGCAAGCTGGCCTTGCCGAACTTGAGTCCGGCGACTTCTTCCTTGGGCGTGCGCGTGCCGGGGTGATCCCAGGGGCCGATGATCAGGTAGTGCCGCGCCTTCGCAGCCGCGGATGCGTGCGCCATGTGTGCGCGATAGTGCGTGAATGCGCCGGGCTGATCGCCATCGTATTGGCCGGTGATCGTCAGGATCGGCAGATCGAGTTTCGCGTACTGCTCGGCGGTCGGATTATACGAATCCCAATACGCATCCATCATCGGATGGGCAATCCAGGTCTGGAACACGGGCGACGGATTGCCAATCAGCGTATCAACGTCCTTGAACGCGCGATGATTCACATACAGTTCCTTGAACTTGGCGGTCCAGAAAGAATCGTCGCTGAAAATCTTTTCCTGGCCGGCGTGACCGCTCGTGAACGTGAGCCATTGCACGTCGTACGGATAACTGATGTTGTTGTCGCGCGGGAAATCCACGCCAGCGAACGGCGACGCCACCGGCACGATCGTCGTCAAATGCGGCGGAAATTCCTTTGCCGTTGCCCATTGATCATAGCCGGCATAGGAACCGCCCCACATCGCGACCTTGCCGTTGCAGTATTTCTGCTGCGCGAGCCATTCGACGACGTCATGGCCGTCTTTGGCTTCCTGCAGCAGCGGCGTGAACTCGCCTTCGGAGTTGCCGCGACCACGTACGTCCACGCTGAGGAACACATAGCCGTGCGCCGCAAAATAGACGCCGCGATCGTGGTAGCTCTGCGCGATGTACGGCGTCAGCGTGAACACGCATGGCAGCGCGTTGTTCTGACCTTGCGGCTGGTACAGCGTCGCATTGAGTTTGACGCCGTCGCGCAAGGGGATCTTCACGCCCCAGTGGAAATCGATGGCCGTGTCGTTGCCAGTATCCGATCCCGTCTCGGCCGATGCAACGATACCGGCAGTGCACAAAGTGGAGAATGCGACAAAAGCAAAAATGCGGGACATCGAATATCCTCAAAGGCCAAAGCGCGACGGATGGAACGCCATCATGTCGATCGACGGAGGTTTTTCCGTGATCAGCTCGCCAATCAACAAGCCGGTCGCCGCCGACATCGTGACGCCAAGCATGCCGTGGCCGGTCGCAAGCACCAGATTCTGCACGTTCGCGCAGCGGCCGAGTATGGGCAGATCGTCATGGGTCATCGGCCGCCAGCCGTACCACTCCTCCTGCACGTGCGGGCCTTCCGGCTCGATGAGGTACTCGGCCGCGCCGCGCCGCAGCGCGTCCAGCCTCGTGCGGTTCAGTGAGGCGTCGTAACCGGCGAATTCCATCGTGCTGCCGAGGCGATATCCCGAACTCCATCCGGTCACGCATACCGCGCGTTCCTTGAGCGTGAGCGGAATACGCGGGCAATGCTGCGGACGCGTATAGGTAATCGAGTAACCCTTGCCCGGCTGAATCGGAATGCGCATGTCGAGCTGGCGTGCCAGCAGCGGCGACCACGCGCCGAGCGCGAGCACGACGTCGCGCCCGCTGAATTCGCCGGCGGCGGTCGAAACCGATTCGATCCGCGCGTTTTCGCAGCGAATCCCGCTGATCGCCGTGGACTCGCAAATTTCACCGCCGTTCTCGCGGACCGCACGCGCGAGTTCCGCCACGTAACGGTTCGGGCGCAGATGCGCGTCCAACGGATGCAGATAACCGCCGACGATCCGATCGTTCAGCACCGGCTCGCGCGCGCGGCACGCGGCGCCGTCCAGGATTTCGATCGGCAAGCCGACCTCGCGCAGAGCGTTCGGCAGCCACTCCGATTTTTCGAACGCCTGCTGGTCACGGTACACCGTCAACGTGCCGAGCGTTTCGAATTCGCAGTCGAAATGCTGGTCGCGAACGAGTTCTTCGAGCGCCTGCCGCGACAGCTTCAGCAAGGGCGCCTTGGCGGCCGTAAGACGCCTGAAATCCGACCAGTTGCACAGCCGCGCGAAATTCAGCATCCACGCGAGCAGCGGAAAATCCAGGCGCGGCGCGACGCGCAATGGCGCATCGGCCTGGGCGATCCAGCGCAACGCCTGCGCGATGATTCCGGGCATCGCCAATGGCATCGCATGGCTCGGCGTGATCGTGCCGCAGTTGCCATGCGAGGTGGCGCCACCGGCGCTACCCTGCTCCAGCACGGTGACGCTGCGTCCTGCGCGCAGCAAATAAAGCGCACAGGCCAGGCCGATTGCTCCGCCACCGAGAACGAGCACATCCGACTTGCGCGCCGTCATCGCGCCACTTCGCTGAGTCGCGCCGGCGCGGGCTCACGCGATGGCCCGGAGTTCCAGTGCTCCCAACCCGGCCCGCGCACCACCTGGCCCGGTTTCGCCCCGGTGTGCTCGCCGTTTTTAAGCACCTGCACGCCATTGACGAACACGTCGCGCACGCCGGTGGCGAACTGCTGCGGCTGATCGAACGTGGCGTGATCGGCGATCGCGGCCGGATCGAAAATGACGATGTCGGCGAAGTCGCCGGCCTTGAGTTCGCCGCGATCGCGCAGTTTCAGGTTGCGCGCCGGCAATGCGCTCAAGCGGCGGATCGCATCGGCCAACGTAGCGACGTGTTCGTCGCGCACGTAACGCCCGAGGAAGCGCGCAAAATTGCCGTAGGCGCGCGGGTGCGGCTGGAATTTCAGGAACACGCCTTCGGGTACATACGAACCCTCGTCCGAGCCGAGCGCCACCCATGGCTGGCGCAAGCCGAGTTTCACGCTGTCTTCGGACATCAGGAAATACACGGTGCCGATTCGGCTGTGATCCTCGACGACGAGATCGATGGCGGTTTCCTCGGGCGACTTGCCGCGCATGCGCGCGACTTCGGCCAGTGTCTTGCCGGTGAGCGGTTTGAGCTGTTCCTTTTCGAAGCCGACCAGCAGCACCTTGTCGGCGGAACCCGCAGCGTACAGCAGGTTTTCCCAGTCCTTCCCCGGCGCACGCATTTGCGCGAGCACACGTGCGCGGATGGCCGGGTCCTGCAGGCGTTTGATCCACGCGTCCAGTCCACCATCCTGCACCCACGGCGGCATCGCCGCGTCCAGCCCGGTCGCGCCGGCCGTGTAGGTATACATATTCGCGGACACATCCACGCCGGACGCGCGCGCGGCCTCGATCTTCGCGACCGCCTGTTGCATCTTCGGCCAGTTGTCGCGGCCGGCGGCCTTGAAGTGATAGATCTCGCCGTGCACATGGGCCGCTCGCGCGATGCCGAGCAGTTCGTCGATGCCTTCGAGCAGCCGGTCGCCTTCGCTGCGCATGTGCGAAATATAGGCGCCGCCGTATTCGCCGGCCGCCTGCGTCAGCGCGACGAGTTCGTCGGTTTTCGCGTACGTGCCGGGCGCGTAGATCAAGGCCGAGCCGACCCCGAGTGCACCTTCGCGCATCGCCGCGCGCACGAGCTCCTGCATCCGTTTGAGTTCATCCGCGCTCGGCGCGCGATCGACGTAACCGAGTTCATGTTCGCGGATCGTCGCCGCACCGACGAACGAGGCGATGTTCGGCGACACGCCGCGCTTGACCAACACGTCGAGGCCTTCACCGAGTGTGGTCCAGTCCAGCGGATGCTTGAGATCGCCCTGCTGCGCCAAGGTCGCCGCGCGCATCTGCGGCGTCATCGGGCCGAGCGACTCGCCCTCGCCGAAGACCTCCAACGTCACTCCCTGTTTGATGTCGGACAGCGAGCGGCCATCCAGATACAGGGAATCCGGCGCCCACGACAGCATGTTGACGAAGCCGGGCGCGACCGCCATGCCGGTGGCGTCCAGTTCGGCCACCGCAGAAGCGCGCGAAAGGTCGCCGACTGACACGATGCGCTGACCGCGTATGCCCAGATCGACCTGCCGCGGTTCAGCACCGGAGCCATCGTAAACGGTGCCGTGGCGAATGATCAGGTCGAAATCTGACATTTTTTGCGACTTGACCTGACACGCGGCCAGCAACAGGCAAACCAGTCCGAACGCGAGCGCACGCATATCGCGCAACTCCAGTAATCACAAGGAATTCCAAGCCTCGCCAAACGCGGATGAAAACGCAAGCAAATGGCCGTTCGGACGCTTGGCACCGAACCTGCATTGTACCTTCCCGCCGGCAAGCCGCCGGCTCAGGTCGCGGAGACCACTTCATGCAAGCCCCCACCAACGAGCTGCTGCTAGCGCTTCGTTCGCCGACATCCGGCTGGCTTGCTGCAGTGGTCTGCGCGCTGGAGGAAGCGGTACGCGATCCGAACTTCACCGAGCAACATCGCGAGCTGATCAAGCGCGTGCTCGATGCAGATACGGTGAGTCTGCCGGTCGCCATCGCCGCCGAAGAACGTCTGAGCCACTTCGAACAAACCGTCGCGCAATCACAGATCAAACTGGCGTCGTCGATCGTCGAGCCGATCGCCGCTGTCGCGCAACCCAAGCGTCCAAAGCTGACGCTGGTGAGCAACGCCGCCTAGTTGGCAAGAATCGATAGGGGAGTCCGGAAGGGCCGGGGTAATACTCGGCCCTTCGTCTTTGTGCGGTTGGAAACCTCTGAAGAAGCGTAGCGAGCGAAGACAGGTTGCGCGCCGCCGGAGCGCAGGAACCGGAGTTTACTTGGTCGTAAATGAGGATTCCGAGCACCGCCGCCGCGCAAGATGTCGAGCGCAGTAGCTTATCCAGAGGTTTCTCAGTGGTGGTGCCCACCCGGCCCATGCACATGACCGTGCTCGAGTTCTTCTTCAGTCGCATCGCGGATGTCGGTGATCTCGACAGCGAACTTCAGCGCCTTGCCGGCGAGCGGATGGTTCAGGTCCACGTCGATGACGCTCGAGCCGACTTTGACGACCGTCACCGAGCGATGACCGTCCTTGGTGTTCAGCACCGTGTGCATGCCGGGTTGCAGGTGCTCGGCGTCCTGGAAGTACTTCTTCGGCACGCGCTGGACGAAATCGTCGCGGCGCTCGCCGTAGGCATCTTTCGCCGCGACGACGGCGTCGAACTTGTCGCCGACGCCATGATCGATCATCGCCTGTTCCAGCCCCGGAATGATGTTGCCGTGACCAAACAGGAACGCCATGGGTTCGCGTGCGTGCGAGTTCTCCACTTCGGCGCCGGATTCATCGGTCAGCGCGTAGTGGAAGCTTACAACTTTGTCTTTTTCCGCTTTCATGTTCGAAATCCAAAAAACCGGCGCGCATGGTAACGGGTTTCGCGTGGTGACGCATGCGATTGACAGCAGCGCCGCAATGTCCGAAGTTCTGCGCATGCGCACTCTGCTGCGGGGATTCGGCCTGATCGCCAGCATCGCATTGCTGGCCGCCTGCGGCGCGCAGCGCACCCCCCCCGCGCACTCGATCACGCGCACGCGCACGCCCGGACAATTGCACGCGAACCCAAACGACATCCTGTTTCGCGCCATTGGCCTCGTCGGCACGCCGTATCGCTATGGCGGCAACACTCCGGCCGGCGGTTTCGACTGCAGCGGGCTCGTCGACTACGTGTTCAGCGACGTCGCCGGGATCGTCTTGCCGCACAGCTCCGAGGAGATCAGCCGCGTCGATGCGCCCGCCATCGCACGCGATGAGCTTCAGTCCGGCGACATCGTGTTTTTCCACGCCAGCGCGCACGTGAGCCATGTCGGCATCTACGTCGGCAAAGGCCGTTTCGTGCACGCGCCCAATGAAGGCGGCACGGTGCGTCTGGATGAACTCAACGCGCCGTATTGGCGCGAGCATTACGCCAGCGCAAAGCGCATCATCGGACCTTGAATTCGCCCTACTTTTTCGGCGATGGTGCGACGAGCGTGCACAAATTGTCCAGGATCGGCGCGCTCGGCCGCTGGATGACCAGAAAATCGTTGCCCGCCGCGCGGTGGCAACCGGTGCACGCCGCCGACAGGCCGTCGTAGGCTTTCTCGAACTCGAGCTTGCGGCCATGATCGATCGCGTCGCGCAGAGCCGCGACCGGGGCTTTCGTCATCGCCGGCAGGATGTCGGCCAGACGCTGCGGCTGGAAGATCGCGTGTTCGGGATTCTGCTCGACCACAGCGTCGAAAGCTTCCTTGATTTCCTGCAGCTCGAACGCGGCCAGCGTCCAGTTCTGCGCCTTGCCGGCGAACCACAGGCGCGCGTGGCGGATCTGGAGCATCAACATCTGCTCGCCGAGTTCGGGGTGATACGCGGACTTCTTGAGCTCGGCAATTTCCTTTTTCAACGCGACGATTTCGCTGTTCGCGTCGTTTACCGGAGGCGCCGCCGCGGCCAGCTTCGCCAGCGCAACTCCCGCCATGATCGACACATATATTTTTCGCATTTCGTGCCTAGATATCCTGATTGTGCCGCGCCGGCTTGTGGCCAAGGCCCGAGCGATCGGCCATTTCCGCGCGAAATTCGCCGATCTCGCGCAGCAGCGTTTCGATGTTGACCTCGTTCTTGAGATTCACGTTGAAGTCGGTGTCGGCGCGCGCGCGATCCTTCCGCGCCTGCCGATTCTGGCTCATCATGATCAGCGGCCCCTGCAGTCCGACCAGGATGCCCAACGCCAGGTTGAAGAACTGGTACGGATACGGATCCAGCGCGGCCTTGCCCATCATCGCGCTATTGCCAACGCACCAGATCGCCGTCAATACGATCAGGAAGATGATGAATCGCCAGCTGCCATTGAGATTGGCGACATTGTCGGCCAGGTGGTCGCTCCACGACAACTGGCGGTCGAATTCCTCATTGACGTTGCGCGCGACGCGCGCGTGCAGCAGCGCGTTCGTCTCGCGCATGCGCCCGCTCATCGTACGCAAGATCGCCATTGCCGCGCGCGGGTGATGTTCGAGGAACGCGGCGAGCGTGGCACGCTTGAGTTCGTACAACACCGTGTCGGTGGTAGCCAGCGCGCTTGCACTGCGCGGCTTCTCGTCGAACAGCGCGAGCTCGCCGAAGAACTCGCCGCGGCTGATGTCCTTGAGCGAGACGCGCCGCGATTCCTCGCCGGGCAGGAAGATATTGATGTCGCCGGTAGCCACGATGTACATCGAGTAACCGATGTCGCCCTGGGCGAAGATTTCCGTGCCGGCGGCAAACGTGCGCATGTCCAGCGCATTGGCGAGCGACCCGAGGTCGTCTTCCGACAAACCGTCGAACATCGGAATCGAGCGCAGCAGCGGTGTGGCGTCCATAGTTTTTCCAATTCGCGCGATCAGCTAAAGTTCGCGCTCGCGCTTGTCACGAATGTGCAATGCCCCGCACCGGAAAATAGCACAACAGGGAGTTATCGGAATGCCAAAGCTATTGCTCTCGCTGGTCACCGCCCTGCTCATCGCATGCAGCGCCGCTCCTTCCGCGCGCACGCAGGCGCAAGCGTCCGCGCATGCATCCCGGCGCGTGATCGTTTTCGTCTGGGACGGCATGCGTCCGGATTCGATTTCCGACATCGACACGCCGCATCTTGCCGCCCTCGCCAAGCGCGGTACGTTCTTCGCCGACAATCATTCGAGCTATCCGACTTTCACGATGATGAACGCCGCCGCTTTTGCCACGGGCTCGTTCTCGGGCCACTCGGGGTTCTTCGGCAACGCGATCTACCGCCCCGGCGCGCCGGCGCGCAGCGCGGGCGGCGATGAAGTCGATTTCAACGATCCGATTTTCCTCGAGGATTACGGCATTCTCAAACAGCTCGATGCGAACGAAGATCGACACCTGTTCCTGATTGGTACCTTGTTCCAGGCGGCGCAGAAAGCCGGGCTCGTAACCGCGGCCGTCGGCAAATCCGGTCCCGCCTTCCTGCAGGATTACAAGAACGGCAGCCTCGTGCTCGACGAGAGAGCCGCGTTTCCGCTGAGCTTCGCCAAGGAGCTGCAGGCCGCGCACATCCCGTTGCCGACCTCAGCGCCTTTCGCGTATCGCAACGGCGAGCTACGCCTGGCCGAGGACAACGGCGATCCGACGTTCGGCCCGCGCGCCGCCTTGCTGGCCGATGGTTTCACCCAGAATCCGGACGACCGCAGCGGTTCGCCGCCGGCCGCGGCGAACAAATATCTCATGTCGGTGTTTCTGGATTTCATCCTGCCGCAGAAACATCCCGATCTTTCCGTGGTCTGGCTGCGCAATCCGGACAGCACCGAGCACGCGTACGGCGTCGGCTCGCCGAACTACCACATCGCCTTGCGCGCGCAAGACGAACTGCTCGGCAAACTGCAGGACCGGCTTGCCGAACTGCACATGGACCACGATACGGATCTGATCGTCGTTTCCGATCACGGCCACAGCAATGTCTCCGGCCCGCTCGACCTGTTCCCGCTACGCAAAGTGGAAAATGGGAAAATGGGACAGGTCGATCGCGAGCACGGCTATTCCGTTTCCGGCAACATCCGCCTCGCGCACGAACTGAGCATGGCCGGCATCCGCGCCTACGATGGCGCCGGCTGCTCGTACGATCCGGTGATGTCCGGCATCAAGGCCGACGGCACGGCGCTGCATCCACCGAAGCCGGCCAATGGCGATGCTTGCGGGCACATGAAAAATTACACGAGTCCCGGCTACGAGCTGCTGCATCCGTTCCTGCCGCGCGAGGCTTTCGTGGTCGTCGCCAACGGCGGCAGCGATTACCTGTATCAGCCCGATCACGATCCGGAACGCATCCGCATGGCCGTGCGTTTCCTGCAATCGCACGAGGAATACGGCGCGATCTTCGTTGATGAACGCTATGGCGATATTCCTGGAACGCTGCCGCTGAGCCGCGTGCGTCTGGAAAACATGGAAGGCCGCAACCCGGACATCGTCGTCGGCTATACGTTCGACGAGAACGCGGTGATCCAGGGCATGCCCGGCATCGAATTCGAAGGCGTGTCCTCGAGCAGCAGTCACGGCATGCACGGATCGTTCAGTCCGCGCGACGTGCACAACACGCTGCTCGCGAGCGGGCCCGATTTTGCCGAGCGCTACACCGATACGCTGCCGAGCGGCAATGTCGACGTGGCGCCGACGATCGCGAAAATCTTTGGCCTCGATCTGCCACAAGCCGATGGCCGCCCGCTGCTCGAAGCCTTGCGTGGCCGCGCGCATATGGACGCGGGCGCGTACACGATCAAACCGCAGACGATCACTCCGACCACCCCGGCGACGGGACTCTCGATTCAGTCACCCGTCGGTGCGGCCACCGCGGCAACGAGCTACAGCTTCGATCTGCGCATCAAGGAGCTGCGCTACGGCGACAAGGCGTATACGTATTTCGATTGGGCCAAAGCCGAGCGCCGCTAGGCGCCAGCGACCGAATTTCGCGGTACCCTTAGGGCGGCATCAAGGAGAGCGCCATGCGTACACTGATTCTGCCATTTTGCGCCCTGTCCCTCGCAACCACGGCCGTGGCGCGCGACGGTGACTTCGACGAGACATTCGGTTTCTACCACGGCGGCAAGTCGGAATTTACCTACGCCGGCCCGAAATACGTTAATTCGGTGCGCATTCCGGTAGCGGTGCAAAGCACCGGTAAAATCATCGTCGGCGGCTCGGCCGGCGCCAATCTCGATTTTGGTGCCATGCGACTGATGCCCGATGGAAGCGTTGACACGACATTCGGTGCCAGCAGCAACGGTGGAGTAACGGTGCCGTTCGATCGGAGCGGGGGCGGTATGGTCGACACTTTGTGGAATATGGTTGTGCAGCCGGACGACAGCATCCTTCTGGTCGGCGAGGTCGACGGCGACAGTTCCACGGGTGTCGACATCGGAGTGGTCAAACTTACTGCAGACGGCCATCTCGATAACGTCTTCGGCGGCGGTACGGGAAAAACCGTCGTGCAATTCAACTTGGGCGGCAACCTCACCGATGTTGGCACCTCGATCGGCGTCCAGAGCGACCACAAGATACTGCTGGGCGGAAATGTGGCTACCGGCGCGGCCACGTCGCAGATGGCAGTCGCCAGATTGTTGGCGACTGGACAGCGCGACTCCAGCTTCAGTCTCGATGGCCGCGTCGCGATCGGCTTCGGCGGCGATAGCGCCTTGGCATTCCGGGTGCGGGAACTTGCCGATGGTGCGCATATCCTTGTCGCTGGGACGGCTTCCATCACGCCAGGCAGTACAAAAGGTCTGTTTGCAATGGCGCGCATCAATGTCAGCGACGGCTCGCTCGACAATAATTTCGGCAGTGGCGGCAAAGCAACGTATGATTTTGCCGTGGCCACCGGCGGCGGCAGCACCGCCTATGATTTCGTGGAACTACCCGATGGTCGCCTGATGCTTTGCGGAAACGTGCAAGTCAATCTGCCGGATAATTACGATTTCGCGTGCATGCGTTTCCTCGCTAACGGATCGCCTGATCCGGCTTTTACCCCGGCCGTTTTCCCATTCGATATCGGCGACGATTTTTACGATATCGCCGGCGGCGTCGCGCGTGATCCGCAAGGCCGTTTCGTACTCGCCGGCTATGCACACCGGGCGACGAATAATTCTGATTGCGCGGTGGCGCGGCTTACCCCAGATGGCCAGCTCGATCAGAGTTTCGGTAATGGCGGCGAACTGGCCATCAACAGCATCTATTTCATAGGCATCGATGCCGACAACACGTGCAGCGATCTGGTACTGCAGCCCGACGGCAAAATCGTCATCGGCGGCGTCTTCGACAGTGGCAGCGGCAATCAGAAATTCGAAGTTATCCGTCTCATGGGCGATACGATTTTTGCCGACGGCTTCGATCCCTAGCGACGTGGCACTTGCATTGTGCTCTCGCAATACGTACATTTGTACGTATGGACGATTTCCGCGATCTCACCGCCAACCAACGCCGCGTACTGGATTGCATCCGGCGCCATCTCGAACAGAATGGCATCGCGCCGACGCTGCGGGAAATCGCGGAAAATCTTGAGCTTAGCAGCCATTCCTCAGCGCAGGATTACGTCGAGGCGCTGATCCGCAAAGGTGCGCTGGAGCGCTCGCCCCGGCATCGCGGCCTGCGGCTGGCGCAACGAATTCGGGCACCGGCGGCGGCGAGCCTTCCCCTCGTCGGCCGTGTCGCCGCCGGCAGCCCGATCATGTCCGAAGGCAATATCGAAGCGCAGTACGCAGTCGATCCGGACCTGTTCCGACCGCGTGCGGATTTCCTGTTGCGCGTCGTCGGCATGAGCATGCGCGACGCCGGCATCATCGATGGCGACTTGCTCGCCGTGCATCGCACGCAAAGTGCCGACGATGGTCGTATTGTCGTCGCCCGTCTCGACGACGAGATCACGGTCAAGCGCCTCAAGCACGAGGGATCGCGCTTGTTGTTGCTGCCGGAGAACCCGAATTTCGATCCGATCGAAGTCGATCCGCGCCGCACGGACAGCTTCGCGATCGAAGGTCTGTACGTCGGCATCATTCGCCAGAGTTGACATGAACGCCGTCGCACTCGATGCAGTACTGAAACATCCGGGCGTGTGGCGTCGCTCGGCGAGCGCATCGCATCACGTGCGGGCGATTTCCACCGGCCTTGCCGAACTCGACGCACAACTGCCTGGCGGCGGCTGGCCGTGCGGCGCGTTGAGCGAAATCCTGTTCGCCCACGACGGCCTCGGCGAGCTGTCGCTGCTGATGCCGGCGCTGGCCGAACTCACGCGCAAGGGCCAACGCGTCGTGTTCGTCGCGCCGCCGTACATTCCGTATGCGCCGGCGCTCGCCGCGCATGGGTTGGATCTACGCCACGTCGTGCAGATCGATGCCGATGCCGGCGATGGCGCGTGGAGCGCCGAACAATGTCTGCGCTCCGGTTCTTGTGGCGCGGTGCTGGGCTGGATGCAGCAGGCCGATTACACGCAGCTACGCCGGCTGCAGCTCGCAGCGGAAAGCGGCGACGCGCTCGCTTTCCTGTTTCGCTCTGCGCGCAGTGCGGACAAGACGAGTCCCGCCGCGCTGCGATTGCAATTGCATGCAGACGCCGGACAAGTCGACCTGGAGATCCTCAAATGCCGGGCGCTCGACATGCGTCGCATCACGCGCTTGCGATACCGCGCGTGAGCGGATCGCCTCAGGGTCTGAGACGACCTGCGTTCAAGCTGCATCGAGTCTTTCACGGCCGTATCCAATGCTCTGGGCCTGCCTGCTTTTCTCCGATCTTCGTACCGCCGATGCGGATGGGGCTGCTACGGCGCGCCGGCTGCACAGCCTCGCGGCCTGGGCGTACCGTTTCAGCAGTCAGGTCAGCATCGCCGCACCGGATGCATTGCTGATCGAAGTCGGCGCGAGCCTGTCGCTGTTCGATGGCTGGCCGGCGCTGCAACGGCGTCTGCGTCGCGAGCTCGCCGCGTTCGGCCACGCGCCCGCGTTCGCGGTTGCACCCGTACCCGCGGCCGCACGCATACTTGCGTTGCGGCACGATGGCTTCTTCACCGATCAGCGCGAACCGATGCGGATTGCCCTTGGCGCGATGCCGATCGCGCAATCCGGACTGGCTGCCGGCGTGATTACACTTTTACACAATGTCGGCCTGCGCACGTTGCGCGAAGTGTTCGCGTTACCGCGGCTGGAGCTGGCGCGACGCATCGGGCCTGCAGCGCTGGGCGTGCTCGATCGCCTGCGTGGCGAGAATCATGAAACCCTGGAACTCTATCGCCCGCCCGAACGCTTCGCGCATCGCATCGAATTCGACCACCGCATCGAAGCCTGGCCGCCATTGCTGTTTCCGCTGCGCCGGCTGTGCGGCGAGTTGTCGCTGTTCCTCACCGCCCGCGACGGCGGCGTGCAGCGCTGCGAACTCGTGCTCGAGCACGAAGATTGCGCGGCCACGCGCATTCCCGTCGAACTGCTGACGCCACAACGCGATGCACATACATTGTACGAACTCGCGCGCGGCCGGCTCGAACGTGCTTCGCTCGCAGCACCCGTGAGCGGCTTGGCCTTGGTCGCGCGCGATCTGCCGCCACTGTGTCCGCGCCATAAGGACCTGTTCGAAACCCGGCGCGAGCAGCAGCTGGACTGGCCGCAACTGGCCGAGCGCCTGCGTGCGCACCTCGGCGATGCGAGTGTGCGCCAGCTCGCGATCGTGGCCGAGCATCGACCCGAGCGCGCGTGGAGTTTTGCGACAGGCAGGAAACCGGCGCAGGAATTGCGTCCGCGCCCGACCTGGCTTCTTCCTCGCGCCCTGCCCCTGCGTGGCCCGGCACCACAAATTCTCGCCGGCCCGGAGCGCATCGAAAGCGGCTGGTGGGATGGCGACGATGCACGTCGCGACTACTACGTCGTGCTCACGCGCGAGGGCCAGCGTGCGTGGGCGTATCTGCCCGCGGGCGCGCACGATGGCTGGATGCTGCATGGGTGGTTTGCATGAAGCAGCACAACTCGCCACATAGATTCGGCCGACAGGCGCACATCAATGAACATTCGCGCGAAATCGGCGAACCGTCGGCGCGCGCGGCAGCACGCGCGCATTCGATGACGAACGAATCGATGACCGAACCCGTCGGCTGCTACGCAGAGCTGCACTGCCTTTCCAATTTCAGCTTCCAGCGCGGCGCTTCGAGCGCACTGGAGTTGTTCCTGCGCGCGAAACAGCTCGGCTACACGGCGCTCGCGATCACCGACGAGTGTTCGCTCGCGGGTATCGTGCGCGCATGGGAAGCCGCAAAGGAAACCGGCATGCGGCTGATTATCGGCACCGAGGTTCGGCTCGAACAAGGCCTGAAGCTCGTCGTGCTCGCTGCCGATCACAGCGGTTATTCCGATATCTGTCGTCTGATCACCGCTGGCCGCCGGCGCAGCGCCAAGGGCGAATATCGATTGACGCGCAATGACGCCGAGCAGCTCGGCGCCGGCGTGCGTGTGCTGTGGACGCCGGGTTCACTGGCAAATGCCGATACCGCCGAACTTGATGCTGCTGCAAATTGGATAAAGCAGCATTTTGCGCAGCGTGCGTGGCTTGCCGTCGAACTGCACCGCGGGGCGGACGATGCGGCGGAATTGCACCGGCTGCGGAATTTGAGCACGCGCCACGAACTGCCGCTCGTGGCAAGCGGCGACGTGCACATGCACGTGCGCCGGCGACGCGCTCTGCAGGACGTGATGACCGCGGTCCGACTCAACTGCACCGTCGCCGAAGCTGGTCACGCGCTGTTCCCCAATGGCGAGCGCCATCTGCGTCGCATCGAGGACCTGCAACGGATTTATCCGCCCGATCTGCTCGCCGAAACATTGCGTATCGCCGGGCAATGCACGTTCCGTCTCGATGGACTCGACTATCGCTATCCGAAAGAACTGACTCCGGCCGGACTCGACGCGATCCAGCATTTGCGCAATCTGACCTGGAACGGAGCAGCACAACGCTGGCCAGGCGGCGTACCTGAACCGGTGCGTGCGCAGATCGAAAATGAGCTCGTCTTGATCGAGCAGCTGAACTATGAGCACTTCTTCCTGACCGTCGAGGACATCGTGCACTGGGCGCGCGCGCGTTCGCCGCCGATCCTCTGCCAGGGCCGCGGCTCGTCCGCCAATTCCGCCGTCTGCTATTGCCTGCACATCACGGCCGTGACGCCGGAGAACGGCAACCTGTTGTTCGAACGGTTTTTGTCGAAAGAACGCAACGAGCCGCCGGATATCGACGTGGATTTCGAACACGAGCGTCGCGAAGAAGTGCTGCAATACGTGTTCAACAAATACGGCCGCGAACGTACGGCGCTGGCCGCCACCGTGATCTGCTATCGGCACAAGAGCGCTGTGCGCGACGTCGGCCATGCGCTTGGGTTTGACGACGACGCGCTCGATCGCATGAGCGCGATCGCCTCGCGCGTGCCGGACGCAAACACGCGCGAACAGGCGTTGCGCGAACGCGGATTCGATCCGGATCAGCGCGCGGTCAGGCAACTTGTCGCGCTCACCGAGGAATTGCGCGGGTTCCCGCGCCATCTCTCCCAGCACGTCGGCGGATTCGTGATCTCGGACCAACCACTGCATCATCTCGTGCCGGTTGAAAACGCGGCAATGCCGGAACGCACGATCATTCAGTGGGACAAGGACGATCTGGAATCGATGAAGCTGCTCAAGGTCGATTGTCTGGCACTGGGCATGCTGACGGCCTTGCGCAAATGCTTCGACTTGCTGCGCCGCCACGCCGGGCCGGATTTGAGTCTTTACGGTATTCCGCACGGTGACTCCAAAACCTACGAGATGATCCAGCGTGCCGACACGATCGGCGTGTTCCAGATCGAATCGCGCGCGCAGATGTCGATGCTGCCGCGATTGAAGCCAGAAAATTTCTACGATCTGGTCGTCGAGATCGCGATCGTGCGACCGGGGCCGATCCAGGGTGACATGGTGCACCCGTATCTGCGGCGACGGAAAGGACTGGAGCCGATCGAATATCCGCAATCGAAAGCGGAACGCGATTCCGGGACATCGATATCCGCGGTCAGGACAGTGCTCGAGCGCACCTGCGGCGTGCCGATTTTCCAGGAACAGGTGATGAAGCTGATCCAGGTGGTCGCCGACTTCACCGCGGGCGAAGCCGATGAACTGCGCCGGGCGATGGCGGCCTGGCAGCGCAAGGGCGGACTGGAACCGTTCTACGACAGAATCCACGATCGCATGATCGCGAAAGGCTACAGCGAAGATTATTTCGAACGCATCTTCAACCAGATCAAGGGATTCGGCGAGTACGGTTTCCCCGAATCGCATTCGGCGAGTTTCGCTCATATCGCCTACGCTTCGGCGTGGCTCAAGTGCCACCATCCGGCTGCGTTCGCCTGCGCGCTGCTCAATTCGCAGCCGATGGGCTTTTATCAGCCGGCGCAATTGATTCAGGATGTTCGTGCGCATGGCGTATCGGTGCTGCCGATCGATGTGATGACCAGCGAATGGGACTGCACGCTTGAACACGGAGCGTTGCGCCTCGGCTTGCGCCAGATCAAAGGATTGGCTGGAGCCACCGTAGAACGCATTCTCGCCGCGCGCAGCGGCGCGCCATTTCGCAACGTCGCCGATCTGACCGAACGGGCGCGGCTCAATGCCGGTGAACGCGCGTTGCTCGCCAATGCCGGTGCTCTGCGCAGCCTGAGCGGACATCGCCATCGTGCGCGGTGGGATTCCGCCGGCGCGGAATTGCCGTTGCCGGTGCTGGCGGGTGCGGCGGCATCCGAAGCACAAGTCGCCTTGCGCGCGCCGACACTGCGCGAGGACGTGATGAGCGACTACGCCACGCAAGGATTGTCGCTGACGCTGCACCCGCTCGCGCTGATCCGCCCCGCGCTCGCGCGTCGACGCGTCGTGCCCGCGCGCACGACCACGCATGCGGAAAATCACGGCCGCCGTTTACGCTGCGCGGGACTCGTCACCGTACGCCAGCACCCGGGCACGGCCAGGGGCGTCACCTTTGTCACGCTCGAAGACGAAACCGGAATCGTCAATGTCGTGGTCTGGCAGCGGCTCGCCGAAAAACAGCATCGTGTACTGGTCGAATCGGCAGTGATGGCGGTGGATGGCAAGCTCGAAGCGGTCGACGGCGTGCATCATCTGATTGCCGATCGGCTGCATGATTACAGTGCCTTGTTACCGGAATTCTCTTTCGCGTCGCGGGATTTTCAGTGAAGAAGCATGCCCGCTCGCGCACTGCGGCACGATCCCCGGCCGTCAAATGGTGCGTGAGCTGATCCTGAAATAATGCCGTCAACACGCTGGCGCGGCAGAAGTTGCTGCGCCAGCGACCCCATGGCGCGGCGCAGCATTGTTGTGTATACTGCGCGCTGTTTCGGGCCAATACCTGCCGAAAACTGCGTCGACCATCCGTTTTTCCCTTATGGCTGACCCGCCTCGAGTTCTCTCGTGCGGTCGCCTGCACCACTCGGCCCGACGCCCATCCGAATTGTCCATACGGACAGCTAGGCTTTATGCCTGCGGCGCGGTTCAACGGGAACGCTCCGGGTTTTTGATTCACTTGGAGCTAAAACATGTCTTTTGATTCCCTCGGGCTTTCGCCCGTGTTGTTGCGCGCGCTCGCCGAACAAGGCTACA